>Ga0307372_10001313_pt1 | contig 43683 bp, 38 predicted proteins | sample OX1MG_FD_202533 | JGI IMG/M metagenome (GOLD analysis project Ga0307372, IMG submission 202533) | Soil microbial communities from Risofladan, Vaasa, Finland - OX-1 | ecosystem: Environmental > Terrestrial > Soil > Coastal area > Acid sulfate soil | place: Finland: Risofladan, Vaasa | collected...
GGTACTGGAGGGGATTTCGCCGAGCGCCCTGTACCTACTACGCGGGCCGCGCCGCGTTGGCAAGACGGTGGTCATGAAGCACGCCATTCAGAACTTGATCGCTCAGGGCGTAAACCCTCGCGCAATTGTCTACGTCGCGTGCGACATGTTCAGTCGAGACGACCTCCAGCGCGTCATCCAAGTCGGGCGCGACATTGCCACCAGAAGTGTCGGGGACGGCTCCCGTTACTGGTTTCTAGACGAGATTACGAGCGTTCCCAAGGGCTGGGCGGGCACCATCAAGCACCTACGGGACCGCAGTGGCTTTGGGGAGGACTGCCTCGTTCTCACCGGCTCCTCCGCTCGAAGCCTCCGGGACGCAACCAAAGAACTCGCTGGTCGACGCAGGGCCCCGCAGGCAGATACAGATCGCCTATTACTCCCGATGACCTTCCGGGCGTTCTGTCGGGCTATCGGGGCGGCCACAGACGCTCCCTCTCTCCCCATGTTATCTGTCACCGACCTGCGGGGATCGCCACTCACCCATGCCGTCGACACGCTCTTACCGTGGCTCGACGAGCTCGCCAATTCCTGGGAGCTATACCTCGCGATCGGTGGATTCCCGGGTGCAGTCGAGGACTACTTGGAGACCGGGGCGGTCGGGGATACCGTGCGGGACGATCTCTTTCAAGTCGCCTATGGTGGGGCCATCCGCGAACGCTCCACCTTCCGGTTCGATCAAATGACGACCCTTCTCGGGCATCTATCGCTTGGACTGGGCAATCCACTGAACCTGCGCCGGATTGCCGCGGCGATCGGGGCAGAAGGCCACACGGTTGTCGCCGACCGTCTTGGCGACTTCCTTCTCGCCTACCTCCTCGTCGAATGCCCGCCTATGGAAATGGATCTCCAAACCGAGGTCCTGAGTGGAATGAAGAAGTGGTACTGCGTGGACCCCCTTCTCTCACGACTGCCACACCTCCGCGACCCTACGCTCTGGGCTGCGCCTGATCCCTCAGTCCTATCTGAACAGCAAGTTGGAGTCGCCCTCCTGCGCCAACGTGAATACCATCGATCTGGGAGCTTCCTCGACCACAATCTGTTCTATGTCAAGACGACGACGCGCAAAGAAGTCGACTTCGTGGCTCCTTGGATGGATGGGATCGCCATCGAGGGGAAGTACGTCGACACGGGGCTTATGCGCGAATCGGCTACATTGCGGGCCCAGGTGGCCAGCGGCAGATTCAGTGCTGGCGTGATCGCTACACGCGCAGTGGTTGCCGACTTGGCGCCCCGGGTTGCCGCCGTGCCAGCGGCAATGTTGGCCTGGCTACTCGAACCCCCGCAATGATCCGGTGAGGAACATCCTCGACTGGGCCACCAGGACATCGGATGCCAACCTTGCAACTCTCGTTGCAACAACCCTGGTGGAGGCGCCGGGAATCGAACCCGGGTCCGAGAACGCGTCTCGCGAGACCTCTACGTGTGTAGCCCGGGAACTTTTCTCACCCGCATAGCGCCCCCGGACGGGCTCAGTGTGGGCCAGCCCCAGTGAAAGTCCCCAGAAGCGCTGAAGGCGCCACCTCTGAGCGAGCCTGCTGTATTTGCGTCGGATCCGGACGCCACAGGCGCTCGTCCGGTCGACGTCGGGCTAAGCCCGAGCTTTTGGCTTTACTTCCTGATCAGATCAGGCAGCGTAGGCCAGAGCCGGTTGGCTCTGATGGTTGGCAGTTAATGCCTTTTCCCGGTTTTACGAGCCCGGGGCTCGACACGCCATCTCGCAACCCACGTCCCCGTCGAAGCCACACGCCCCCACGGAAGGTTATCCAACAACTATACCCCAGCCTTCCAATCTCGACGCACGCCCCGCTCGATCTGCCGCCGAGCCTCCCGCTCCGCCAGGGCAAAGCGCTTGTCATACTCCCGCTTGCCGCGGCCCAGGGCCAGCTCGACTTTGACCCGGTTGCGGTGGAGGTGCAGATCCAAAGGCACCAAGGTCACCCCCGGCTGCTTGACCGCGCCGGCAAGATGCTCGAGCTGGCGCCGATGCAGGAGCAGCCGGCGGGAGCGCCCCGGGTCGTGGTTCTGACGGTTGCCAAACTCGTACGGCTGGATGTGGGCGCCGTGAAGCCAGGCCTCGCCGCGTTCGATCCGCACGTACGCCTCGGTGATCTGGGCTCCCCCTTGACGAAGTGAACGCACCTCGGTTCCCCAGAGCTCGATGCCCGCCTCGACCTGCTCCAAGATGTGGTATTCGTGCCGGGCCCGCCGATTGCGCGCCAGCAGGCGCGGCGCCGCCGGCTCAGCCACGATGGTCGGCCAGGGCTCGCCGCCGGCCCCTCAGAAAGGCCGCCGGGGACATCGGTCGGCCACCCGAGGGTTGGACCAGCTCGACCCGGAAGGGCACGTCCGCGGTCGCGACCAGGATCCCGTCCCCTGTCTGCTCCAAGATTTCCCCGGCCGCCGCGGCTCCCACCCCCGCCCTGCCGGGCTCCGGGGAGCCCCGCAGGAGCTTGACCCGGACACCCGCGAGAGGCAGGGTCACACCCGGCCACGGAGACAGCGCCCGAACTCGGCGGTCAATCTCGGCGCCGGCGAGGCTCCACTCGAGTTCGCCGTCGTGCCGGGACAGCCGGTGCGAGTAGGTTGCCCCCGAGTCGAGCTGGGGAATGTCGCTGACGTCACCCTGCTCCAGTCGCTCTAGTACGCGGAGGGTCATCTCAGCGCCCAGCTGGGCGAGCCGCTCGGTCAGTGACGCCCTGGTGGCAGCAGCCGGGACCGGCGTCGCCTGCTGGGCAAGGATCGGCCCCGCGTCCATCCGGTGGTCCATCCGGAACACGGTCACCCCGGTGCGCCTGTCTCCGGCCAGGATCGCGGCCGCCACCGGTGCTGCCCCCCGGTGCCGGGGCAACAGCGACGGATGCACGCCCACTCCGCCCTGTGACATTGATTCAAGTACCTCCCCCGGAATCAACTGGCCGTAGGCGGCCACTACCAGCACCTCCGCCGCCTCCCGGGCGGCGCTCTGGCGCCAGAAATCGCCGCTCAAACGGGGTGGTTGCTCGAGCGGCAGCCCGAGGGCCAGGGCCGCGTCGCGCACCGGTCGGGGCGCCGCTGCTCCCCGGCTGCCCGCCCGATCAGGGGCGGTCAGAACCCCGACCACCGGGTGGTTGGAACTCGCCAGGGCGCTCAGAACCGGGACCGAGAACTCCGCCGAGCCGGCGAAGACAACGCGCACCGAAAGACCTCCAGATCCTGTCGAAGGGACGCCGCCGCACCTGGTCGAGCGCGGACCGCGATGCTCAGTCTCCCAGTCCCTGGCCGAGCGCGCTCGACCTGAACCCAATCAGGCGGGGTCAACGTCGATGGACCAGCCGCGACCTTCCGGCAGGTGGGGCCGGACCGTCTCCAGGCGCGCCCCTCGGATGGTCAGCTGCCACCGGTAGAGAGACCGCAGCCGGGGAATGAAGGCTGGGCTCGGCCCCAGGACCTCCACCTGGCTGGCGGTCAGAAGCCCTCGGAGGCGCTCCGCCTCGGCCTGAGCCCGCCCCCGGGCGCCCATATCACTGGGGTCGCTGCAGGTGACCACCAGGAGCCGCGTGAAAGGGGGAAAGTGGAGCTGGCGGCGGACCTCGAGCTCGAGGGCCGCGAAGCCAACGTAGTCGTGAGCGCTGGCCAGCTGCACAGCTGGGTGATCGGGGCTGTACGTCTGAAGGATCACCTGCGCCGGCTCGTCGCCGCGCCCGGCCCGCCCCGCCACCTGCGTAAGCAGGGAGAACGTCTTCTCAGCGGCCCGGAAGTCGGGGAAGTGGAGGGCAATGTCCGCGTTGACGATTCCCACCAGGCGCACCCCGGGAAGGTCCCAACCCTTGGCTACCATCTGAGTCCCGATCAGGAGGTCGGCATCCCGGCGCACGAACGCCTCGTAGATCTGCCGGTGGGCGTCCCGGTGGCCGACCGTGTCCCGGTCCATCCTGAGAATCCGGGCGCCCGGCCAGCGCTCCCGGGCCTCCGCCTCGATTCGCTCGGTTCCCGCCCCCAGGGCCCGGAGCAGCCGACTGCCACAGCCGGGGCACTGGTCGGGCAGATCTTGTTGGTGGTCGCAGTAGTGACAGGTACAGACCCGTCCCTGCAGGTGCAAGGTCAACGAGACCGAGCAGTTGGGGCAGCCCAGAGACTCGCCGCAGCTGCGACACAGCACCACGCTGGAGCTGCCACGGCGGTTGAGGAAGAGGATTCCTTGACCACCCTGGACCAGAGTCTCGGTGACCAGCTCGGCGAGCCGCCTGGAGATGGGCGAACGGTTCCCCCAGGCGAGCTCTTCGCGGAGATCGACCACCTCAACCGGGGGCAGCGCCCGCCCGCCAAAGCGGTGGGCCATGGGCAGAAGCTGGAGGCCGGACGACCCGACCGCCTGCTGATAGGCCTCCAGGCGCGGGGTGGCGCTGCCCAGCACGACCGGAATCGAAAGGACCCGACCGAGGTGGCGGGCCACTTCGGCAGCGTGGTAGCGAGGGATGGCGTCGTACTGCTTGTAAGAGGAAGAGTCCTCCTCATCAACGATCACAACTCCGGGATTGGCCATGGGCGCGAAGACCGCGCTCCGCGAGCCGACCACCACCTGAGCCCGGCCGGCACGCACTCGGCGCCACTCCCTGCCCCGTTCGGCGACGGTCAGGCCGGAGTGCAGGACCGCGACCTGGCCCGGAAAGTGGACTGCGAACCGCCTCTCGGTCTGAGGGGTGAGCGAGATCTCGGGGACCAGCACTACGGCACCCTTGCCCAGGGCCAGTGCCACCTTGATCGCCGCCAGGTACACCTCCGTCTTGCCCGACCCGGTCACCCCGAAGAGCAGGAACTCCTCCGCCCGCGACCAGGAGATCGCATCCCTGATCGGGGCCAGGGCTCCCTCCTGTTCGGAGCTCAGGACCAGGGCCGGCACGGGCCCGGCCGGGGCCGCCGAGGCCGGAACTGCCTCTGAGCGCGGGGCCCTTCCCTTGGCGCTCGCCTTTCCGGTCCGCAGGGCGGGTGGGATCATCGCCCGGAGGACCTCCGGGAGCGGACAGAGGTAGTGCGAGGCGATCCAGTGGGCGAGGCTGATCTGATGAGGTAGCAGGAGCGGGTCCTCATCTCGGATCCGCTCCAGGGAGCGCAACTCGGGTATCGGCGATCCGTCGAGCAGTTCGACCACGAACGCGAAGACACGGCGCCGACCGAAGGGCACCACCACCCGCTGGCCGAGCCTGATCAGGGGCTGCAACTCATCCGGAATCAGGTAGTCGTAGAGCCCCGCCGGCGCGCCCGCCTTGAGGTCAGGGGACACCCTGGCCACCCGCTTCGCGCTGGGGCTCACCCGATCGGCTTTTGGTCCGCTGGGTCCCCGGCCAAGCGCTCGACCTCATCGAGAATGGACACCGCCATGGCCGCCTTGGAACGCCAGGCGAGCTCGACCTGTCGACCGTCCCTGCCGAAGACCGTCGCCTCCGCCATCTCGCCTCCCATGGCCGAGTGGGTGCCGCTGACAGGATTGGCGACGATCATGTCGCAGCCCTTGCGCTGGAGCTTCGCCAACCCGCCTTCGGCGACCTTCTCGGTCTCGGCCGCGAATCCGACGATGAGGCAGCCCGGAGGGCGTTCCGCAGTCAGTCGAGCCAGGATGTCTACGGTCGGGACCAGGTGCAGGTCAAGTTCCGGCCGGAGGCTGCGATGCAGCTTCTGCGGGTGGGGTTGCTCGAGCCGGAAGTCGGCGACCGCGGCGGCCATCAGTACCAGCCGCAGCCTGGGGAGCAGGTCCAGGCAGGCTTCCAGCATCTGCTCCGCCGTGTCCACCGCCACCGTCTCCACCCCGGGGAGTTCGAAACCGCCCTCGGCCGCGGTGACCAGGTGTACCGTCGCACCCCGCTCCGCCGCCTCTGCCGCCAGCCGCTCCCCCATGGTGCCGCTGCTGCGATTGCCGAGGTAGCGCACCGGATCGATCGGTTCGCGGGTTCCCCCGGCGGTGACCAGCACCTCCCAGCCCAGAAGCGGGCCCGGGGGCCGGAGCATCTGGGCCAGGGCGGCCAAGATCTGACCCAGATCGGCCAGCCGACCTTCGCCGGTCCGGCCCGAGGCGAGCCGACCTTTCACCGGGCCCACCACCCGGGCGCCCCGACCCAGGAGAACGGCGAGGTTCTGCTGGGTCACCGCCTTGCGCCACATCCCAGTCTCCATCGCAGGGGCCAGCAGGACCGGCGCCTCGGTCGCCAGCAGGGTGGAGCTGACCACGTCGTCGGCGAGACCGATCGCGAGTTTGGCCAGGGTGGAGGCGGTGGCGGGGACCACCAGGTGACAGTCGGCCCAGCTGGACAGTTCGAGGTGGGCCATCCCGTGACCACCAGCCTCCTCTTCGGAACTGGGGCGCCCCTTGGCTGGGAAGAGCCGCCAGGCCACCGGGTTGGCGGAAAGTGCCCTCAGGGTGGTGGGGGCAATGAACGCGGTGGCGGCCGAGGTCATCGCCACCCTGACCTCGGCTCCCTGCCGGCGCAGCGCGGTGATCAACTCGGGGACCTTGACCACCGCGACCCCGCCGCATACATGGAGCGCCACCCGCCGACCGCCCAGGGTGGGGAGCATCTGCTCTGCCATCTCGGGCCATTGTGGCAGGCGCCGGGGGGCGGTCAGCGGTCGCTGGAGTCCTCACGCGCCAGGATCGCCGCCACTTCCCGCGCGGCTCGGGCCACCTCGTCGTTGACCACCACGTGGTCGTACCAGCTCGCCTCAGCCATCTCCCGGGCCGCGGCCCGAGTCCGCAGCGCCAGCTCCTCCCCGCTCTCGGTTCCGCGCCTCTCGAGCCGCTCCTGCAAAACCGCTTCGTCGGGCGGCATCAGGAATACGTACGTAGCGTCCGTGCCGGAGACCCGGAGCTGGGCCGCCCCCTGCACGTCGGGTTTGAGGAGCACGTCGGCGCCGGCGCTGAGTAGTTCCTCGACCCGGTCTCGGGGAGTGCCGTAGCGGTGGCCGTGGACAGAGGCGGTTTCCAGGAAACAGTCGCGGGCCTCCATAGACCGGAAGGCCTCCGGGGTGACGAATGAGTAGTCGCGTCCGTCGACCTCCCCGGGCCGGGGCGACCTCGTGGTGTAGGTGGCCGGGCGCTGCAGCGAGAGGCGGAGCGGCAGCAGCTCCGCGATCACGGTGTCCTTGCCGACTCCGCTCGGGCCCGAGAGAACGATCAGCCGACCCCGCCCCGGGGACCGGCTCATCCCTCCGTCACCGGTGGGTTCGGCCAGGGCCACGCGGTCCGGCTACCAGCCACGGCGCCGACCTCGATCCGGAGCGCCTCCAGATCGTCGGGAAGTCGGCTGACGAAGGTCAGCTCCCGGCGGTCGTGCGGGTGCTGGAAGTGGAGCATGGCGGCGTGAAGGGCGGGGCGGGCCGATCCGAGCCGGCTGGCGCTGCCGTAGAGGCCGTCCCCGGCCAGCGGTCTTCCGATGTAGGCGAGGTGGACCCGGATCTGGTGGGTTCTTCCGGTCAGGAGCCGGAGCCGCAGCGCAGTGTGATGGGGCCACCGCTCGAGAACGGTGAACTCCGTGCTGGCCGAGCGGCCCCCCGGGCTGACCGCCATCCGCCGGGGCCGTCGGGGATCCCGGCCGACCGCCGCCTCGACCCGGCCCCGATCCTCCTGGAATTCGCCCTCGGCGATCGCCCAGTACTCCCGGCCCATGGTCCGGGTGCGAAGCTGGCGGGCCAGTGCTCGGTGAGCCTGGTCGGTTCGCGCCAGCACCAGGAGCCCACTGGTTCCTCGGTCCAGTCGATGGACGATGCCGGCCCGCTCGGCCCCAGCCAGGCTCGACCAGCTCCCCCCCCAGCCCTCGGCGAGCTGGGCCAGGGTGCCCTCACGGTGGCCCGGCCCAGGATGGACGACCATCCCGGCCGGCTTGTCCACGACCGCGATCATTCCGTCCTCGTAAACCAGTCGGGCTCGCCCGGCGCCGACCGGAGCCGGGGCCGGCTTGGCCTCCACTCCGACCGTCACCCGATCACCCTGCTGGATCGGCCTTGAGGGTCGCCGGGCCACCCTCCCCCCCACCTCGACAAGTCCCTCCCGCACAATGCGCTGGACCCGCGCCCGGGCCTGACCCAGGCGCTCCGCGAGGAAGACGTCGAGGCGGAGCCCGGCCTCCGCGGGGAGCGCCTCGGCGAGCAGCGTGCCTGAGCCGGCGGGCTCGGGTTCAGGCACTCGCCCGGCCAGCCAGCGTGATCCTAACCACCAGCAGAACGACACCGATGGTGATCCCCGAGTCGGCCACGTTGAAGACCGGCCAGTGGGGAATCTGGATGAAGTCGACCACGAAGCCCTGGCTGACCCGGTCCAGAGCGTTGGCTATGGCGCCCCCCAGCAGGAGGCCCACCCCCAGCTGGACCCAGGCGGGTTGGAGGGCGAGCATTCGCCACTTCCATACGATCGCGAGCACCACCCCCAAGGCCACCGCCAGGAAGAGCCAATCGGCCTCGGGCAGGATGCTGAAGGCGGCCCCGCTGTTCTCCGTGTAGAGGATGTGGACCGGCCAGCTGGGCCACAACTCCTGGCCCGGCGAGAGCGCGTTGGTCACCCAGAACTTGGTGATCCGATCGAGGGCGAAGAGCGCGACCGCCGCCGCCCCGGTCCAGAGCGGCCACCTCCGCGGGCGCGTCAAGTCGCCCCGAGATGCGGCCGAACCCTCGCTCGAATCAGTCGCGCTTGGCCTCTTTGCAGGGAACGCACCGAGTCGCGTAAGGCAGCGCCCGGAGCCGCTCGATGGCGATCTCCTGACCGCACCCCCGGCAGAGTCCGTACTCACCCCGCTCAAGCCGTCCCAGGGCGTCGTCGCACTGCTCGTACATCTGCTGCAGGTTTTCGCGGATCGCCTGGAGGCGCTCCTGCTCCTCCATCTCCCCAGCATGCTCGGTGGGGTGCTCGTGGAAGGGGGCCTCCCGACCCGCCCCGTTGGTGGCCACCCCGCTCAGCTGAGCCAGTTCGTGGGTCAGCCGTGCCTGTTCTGACTCCACCTGGCGCCGGATGTCCGCCAAGTCGCGCTCACGGGTCGGGGTGGCGATGTCGGTCATCTTTGATATTCCTCGATACGCTCCCCAGGGCGGCGCGTCCGAAACTCGGAGGGGTTTCCGCAGCTGCCTGGGGGCGGGTGCATTATGGGCCGTTTGCGGGCCGCTGGGAACCCCGGGAGCGCGCTCATGGTTCCCCCACCCCGACCCGGCGGAGCGAGACCAAGATCGTGTGGGGCGGGACTCGGAGCTCCGCCCAGGCGGAGTACCCCAGGGGGAGTTCTGCCTCGGCGTCGGCTCGCTCCAGGCACTCCGCGAAACACTGGGCCCGAATCCGAGGGTTGGCCTCCTCGAGCGCCTCCGCCAGTTCGCCGCCGGCGGCATAGCGGACCTCTACCGGCTCTCCGGCGCGCAGCCCGGTCTTCCGACGAAGGTCCTGCAGCTGGCGGACGAAGGAACGCACCAGGCCCTCGCGACGCAGTTGAGGGGTGAGCTCGAAGTCGAGGGTGACGCTCACCGGTCCCTCCGACGAGTTGAGCCGGGACTCGACCACGGCCACGTTGAGTTCCTCGGCGAGGACCTGGCTGAGCTCGTCGCTGAGCACTGCTCCGTCCACCTGGGCGCCGGCCAGCGGCTGCCGGATGGGGACCCCCTGCCGCTCTCGGAGGGCGCGGGCGTCCTCGGCCAGCCGGCGCACCAGCGCCATCTGCTCGAGCAAGCCCCGGTCGACCCGGCCGGACTCGGGCTCGGGGTAGGACTCCAGATGGACCGAGACTGCGGGTCCGGCGTCAGACGGGGTCAGGGCGCGGAAGACGGCCTCGGCCACAAACGGGGTGAAGGGGGCCAAGAGGCGAGCGGTCTGGCGGAGCACCTCATGCAGAGTGGCGCAGCTGGAGGCAACCTCGGCGGGCGTCCCCCGAAAGCGGGGGCGGGAGCGGCGCAGGTACCAGGTGCTGGTGTCGTCGACCAAGGCGGCGATCGCTCGGCAGGCCGAATGGGCGTCGTACTGGTCTAGCGCCGGCACTACCGCGACCACCGTCTCCTCGAGCCGGGCCAGGATCCAGCGATCGAGCGGAGACCGCTCCGCCAGGGACGGACCGGTTGCGTCCGGCTGCCACCCGGCCAGGTTGGCGTAGGTGATGAGGAAGCTCTGCATGTTCCAGAGCGTGTTGAGGAAGCGAACCGCCGTCTCGCCCACCCTGGCCACCGAGATCCGGTACTCGACGCCCACCGAGACCGTGGTGTAAAACCACCAGCGAACCGCGTCGGCACCGGTCTTCGAGATCAGGTCGAAGGGATCGACCACGTTCCTGCGGCTCTTGGACATCTTGCGGCCCCGCTCGTCCACGACCAGGCTGGGCACCACCACGTTGCGGAACGCCGGCTCGTCGAAGAGCATCACCGACTCCGCCATCAGAGTGTAGAACCAACCCCTCGTCTGGTCGAGCGCCTCGCTGACGAAGTCAGCCGGGTGGTTAGCCTGGAAACGGTCCTGGTTTTCGAATGGGTAGTGCCACTGAGCGAAGGGCATGGCGCCGCTGTCGTACCAGGCGTCGATGACCTCTGGCACCCGGCGCATCTCGGCGCCGCAGTCGCAGGTGAGCGTCACCTCGTCGATGAAGGGCTTGTGGACGTCGGTCCCCGGGCTGAGTCCAAGCTCGGCCAGGCTGCCGATACAGCGCTGCTTCTCGCAGGTGGGGCAGATCCAGATCGGCAACGGCGTGCCCCAGTACCTGGCCCGGGAGAGATTCCAGTCCTGCAGCGACTCCAGCCAGTTGCCCATCCGGCCGTCCCGCAAGTGGGCAGGCACCCAGCGGGTCGAGCGATTGTGAGCGATCAGCTGATCCTTGACCGCTGTCGTTCGGACGAACCAGGAGTCGAGGGCGTAGTAGAGCAGCGGAGTCTCGCAGCGCCAGCAGAATGGGTAGGTGTGGCGGATCTCCTCCTGGCGGTAGAGGAGGCCGCGCCGGTCCAGCTCAAGGGTGATCAAAGGGTCGGCATCCTTGACGAATATCCCCTGGAACTGCTCCACGAAGGGCAGGAATCTGCCGTCCAGCCCGACCGTGTGCCGCACCTCGATCCCGGCCCGCTGGCACAGCCTCAGGTCGTCCTCTCCGTAGGCACCAGCGGTGTGCACCACCCCGGTGCCCTCGTCGGTGGCGACGAAGTCGGCGGCGAGCACCTGGTGGCTGTTCGACTGCTCGGGGAGGAAATCGAAAAGCGGCTGGTAGCGGAGCCCGACCAGCTCCTGGCCACTCATCTCTCTCAACTGCTGGTACTTCCCCTCCAGGCTGCTCACGCAGTCTCGGGCCAGGATCAGTCGCTCCTCGCCCTGGCTGACCTCGACGTAGGTGATCTCCGGCCCCACCGCCAGAGCGAGGTTTCCGGGGAGCGTCCAGGGGGTGGTGGTCCAGGCCAGAATGCTGGTATCCGGTCGGTCGAGGAGCCGGAAGCGCACGGTGACGCCGGGGTCCGGGGTGTCATCCCGATAGGCGCCCGGTTGGCCCAGCTCATGGCTGCTCAGGGAGGTCTGGCAGCGGGGGCAGTAGGGGGCGACCCGGTAGCCCCGGAAGAGCCAGCCCCGCTGGTGGATCTGCTGGAGACTCCACCAGACCGACTCGATGTACTCCGTGTCATAGGTTCGGTAGGCGTTCTTGAGATCGAGCCAGAAGCCGATCCGGTTGGTCAGCCGCTCCCAATCGTCGATGTACTCCATCACACTGGCCCGGCAGAGGCGGTTGAACTCCTCCACCCCCATCCGTTCGATCTCCTGCTTGGAGGTGATCCGGAGGCTGCGCTCGATCTCCAACTCCACCGGCAGTCCATGGGTGTCCCACCCACCCCGCCGCTCGACCCGCCGACCCCGCATCTGCTGGTAGCGCAGGAAGCAGTCCTTGAAGGAGCGCGCCAGCACATGGTGGACCCCGGGAATCCCGTTGGCGGTCGGAGGCCCCTCATAGAAAACGAAGGGTTCGGCGTCCCGGTGCAGCTCCAGTCCTCGCTCGAAGATGTGCTCTCGTTGCCAAAAGGCGAGCACGCGCTCTTCCAATTCGGGGAAGCTGACGGGGTTGGCAACCGGCTCGAACGCCGACATCAGGGCGCGGTGCTATCTCCAGTGAGAGCTCTACCTCCCGCTTCGAAGGGGAGCAGGGTGCGGGCAGCGTAGCATGGCCGAGCAGGATCTCAGGAGCAGCACCAGGAGATGCCCGTTCCCGCCGAGCAGCCCCCGCCCGAGTTGGCCCCCTGGGGTCCCGAGATCGACCTCTTCTGGGAGGACCTGGTGGTCGGGCGTGTGGAACATCTGGGGTCGCGCCTGGTCACCGCCGAGGAGATAATCGAATTCGCCCGTCAATTCGATCCTCAGCCGTTCCACATCGACCCTAGGCGAGCTCGGGAGTCCGTCTTCGGGGGTCTCGTCGCCAGCGGCTGGCATTCAGCGTCGATCTGGATGCGGCTCTACTACGACGGGCTGCTCCGTCGCTGCGCCAGCCTGGGGTCTCCCGGCGTTGAGAGGTTGGAATGGCTGGCCCCGGTGCGCCCCGGAGATCGGGTGGCCGCGTCGCTGGAGGTGATCTCGGCCCGCCTCTCGAAGAGCCGCCCCGATCGGGGCCTGGTTCAAATCAGAGGAGAGCTGACCGACGGGTCCGGCACGGCCAAATTGAGGATGACCGCCTGGGGCCTCTTCGGACGGCGTCCGGCCGAGTCCGCCTGAGGCCTCCGCCGCCTTGTTCCAGGAGCTCTTCCGGCCGGCGAATCTCGGCGTCGGGGAGCTGACCGGAGCCTGGGCCGGCAGCCTGACCTCGGTCGGGCGTGAAGAGTGGTCCAGGATCAGCCGCTCCTGCGGGCTCTACCTCTCCTACCCCTTCCTCCTCTCCGTCGAGGAGTCGGTCTCGACCCCGTGCGCCTACCTGCTGCTTCGCGACCGCGGCGGGACCCTGATCGCGGGCCTGCCGGTGTATCAGTGGGACGGGTCGCCTGACGCTGGTCTGGATCACTACGAGCCGGTGGCCAGCGCCGCCCGCTGGGTGCTCGGCGAGAGTGCTCCAGCTGCACCCTGGCGGCCTACTCTCTTGATCGGGACCCGGGCCGGCTATGCCACCGAGTTCCCGGTTGATCCGGGCTGGCAGGGCGAGCGCCAGGACGTGGTCGGTCGGCTCCTCGCCGGCGCGGCGGAGCGGGCGGATTCGGTCGGGGCGGCGAGCCTGGCAGCCATGTGGCTCACCTCCGCCGCTGCCCGAGACGCAGCCCACTGCCTGACCGGGCAGGACTACCTGGTCCTGGCCGGCCCCAACTGCTCGATCGAGATCAAGTGGGACTCTTTCGCCGGGTACCTGGCAGCACTCTCGCCCTCCCGCCGGCACTCGGCCCGGAGAGAGCGGCAGCGGTTCGCCGAGAGCGGGCTGGAGGTCGATCTCCGGGACCTCAGCTCCTGCCTCGAGGAGATCGCCCCGCTGGCGGCGCTCCTGCAGTCCAAGTACGGCCACGCGCTCCCCGCTTCCGAGATCGCCAGACAGCTCGCGGCCCAGGCGCGCCACCTCAACGCTGAGAGCCGGGTGCTGCTCTGCCGCCGGGGGGGCCAGCTGGTAGCGTTCTCGCTCCTCTATCGCTGGGGGGACACCCTGGTCGGGCGCCTGGCCGGCTTCGACTACCAGGCCACGGCCAACACTGACGCTTACTTCACCCTCGCCTTCTACAAGCCGATCGAACTGGCCGTCGAGGAGCGGGTGCAGCGGCTCAGCTTGGGCATGGCCAGCTGGCGGCCCAAGGCGCTCCGAGGAGCTTCCTTCGACCCCGCCTGGACTTTGGCCTGTCCGCCGCCATCGCTCCGGGAGGAATGGTCCCGGGCGGCGCGCGCTCAGGGAGATGATGCCGCCAGTTGGTGGGCCAGGGAGTTCCCCGCCCAGGTGCACCCGCGCGGGGACTGGCGGTGGTCCCGAAGTGGACTGTTCGGTAACGCGGCGGCCACAACCAGCCCGCAATGAGCCACGGTCGCGGCCCGGGCGAGAGCGGAGGGGTACAAATCGTGGCGATGCGCTTTGTCACCGGACGGGTAGTGGCGGCGGTCAGCTGCGCCTTGCTGCTCAGTTACCTGATTCTGGTGGTGGCCCGCGTCGATCAGCAGCCGCTGCCCGAGTTCGACGCCTTCTACGCGATCGCCCGGGCAATTGCGGCGGGCGGCCTCCCCGCCTCGCACCACCTCTATGCGCTCAACTTCCAGATCCGAGCCGAGTCGTTTCTCGACCGCGGGCTGGGCCGGGCATTCGTGGAGCCTTTCGTGGCCCTTCCCCCAGCGGCCTGGGTGGTGATCCCGTTCACGGTCTTTCCGATCTGGCCGGCCTTCTACATCTGGGACGCGCTCGGCCTCGGTCTCTGCCTGGCGGGGACGGTCTGGCTTGCCCGCCAGGAGGGGCTGGGCCGGGACGTCGCACCCCTGGCCCTCGCGATCGTGGCCTCCTATCCCACCTTCACCGCCCTGGGGGAGGGCCAGTACGACCTGCTCTGGCCGCTCTGTCTGGCCCTCTTCACCGCCGCCTGGTGGTGCCGATCCCCCTGGGGACGCTGGACCAGGGTGGCGGCGGCAAGCTTTCTCTTCACCTTCAAGCCCGACCTGCTGATTCTCGCCGTCGTGCCGGCCCTGGCCGCCTGGCGGCGGTGGACGGTTCGGGCGGCGAGCGCCTGCCTGCTCGCGCTGGCCGCAATCTCGGCTGCGGTGGTGGGCATTCCCGGCCTGCTCCGCGTGCCGGGGATTGAGTCATACACCCTCTTCCACCGCTTCCCGCCGACTCACGATGAGACCGTACTCGCCATCCTCTGGCGCTTGACCGGCCACGGAGCGGTCAGTCAGGAACTGGCCTGGGGCGCGGCCGCGCTCGCCCTCTCGGGGCTGGCCTGCGCGTGGTGGCGCAACCCTCCCCGTACCGAGCAGGACTGGAAACTGGCCCTGACCAGCACCGTTTGCCTCTCCTTGCTGGTCGCTCCCCACAGCCTCGACCACGATCTTCTGCTCCTGGCGGGGCCGGCTGTCTGGACCGCCGGGGCCCTCCGCCGCTCGGGCCGAGATCTCCGCTGGCTCGCCTTCTGGATGATCCTGGTCAACGCGGCGGTCATCCTCGACGACAGCTCTCGGTTCGCCGTCCCGGTCCCCCTGGTCCCCTTCGTCCTTCTCGGCGCGGGGGTCGTCGCCTGGCGAGCTCGACGGGTCCTCGCCGTGGCCCCCGAGGAGGTCGTCCCCGGTTCCGAGGCGGTCATCCCAGCCCGCTCCTAGCTTTCATGACCCCACATGGGCACCAGGGGGCCGAACTGCTGTCGTCCACCCCGTGCCGCGGCGTCGGCGTCGTACCTGCCGTCGAACTAAGCCCCAGGACGGCTCGGCGTTCCTCCCGGCCGCTGCCGAGGCGGCCAGCCCGAGACGGAGTCGGTCAAGCGCTGGGCCTAGGCCATCCTCCTGAGCTGCGAGCTGAGCCGCCGCCCGGGAAGGTCCGCCCGAAGGACACCCGCCAAGCTCTCCGCAGAGGCGTCAGGAAGCGGCGCCGAAGTCGACGTCTTTGGTCTCGACGGTACCGGCCGTCCGCCCGGGAGCGGTCTGGTATTTCCAGTAAAGGTTGGTGTGGGCGATGACCTGCTCCGGCGACGGCGACCCCCATTCAGTCTTGTCCCCGGTCGTGTGCGCGTCGCCCACCAGGGTCGCGTCGTACCCCCTGGCCAGCGCGCCATGGAGCGTGGAACGAATGCAGGCATCGGTCTCGGCGCCGACAACGACCAGGCTACCGACGCCCAGGCCGGAGAGTACGGTCTCAAGGGTGGTGTCCTCGAAGGAGTCGCCGTAGGTCTTCCCCACCAACGGCTCGGGCTCGCTCGGGATCAGCTCGGGGACGATCCGCCAGTCGTCGGACTCCGGCTCGAGACCCTCGCCGGAGTGCTGGACCCAGATGACGGGAACTCGTTCCCGGCGCGCCCTCTCGACCAGGCTGCCAATGTTAGCGACCACGGAGTCGCGTCCGACAGCCCCGTCGACGACCCCGTTCTGGACATCGACCACGAGCAGAGCCGTGTTGGGCCGGTTCTCAAGTGTGCTCATCCTCTCCCCTTCCATGGGCCGGGCTGGCGCGGCCACCTTAGGATAGCCTCAGCACCGGCCGCCCTTCGACACCAACTCGGGACGGCCCCAGGGCGACGCCGTCGGGAAGGGTTCGGCCGCCCAGGCGCGCTGGTCAGAGGCGGCTGATGGGGGGAGTGCGCGAACCGCCCGGCCGGACGGGACAGGTCACTCAGCCGGTGACAACCCTGGGCGGGGCGCTCCCACCTTCCCTCGCCTCTCCTCAGTCACAGATCCGCCTAGTCGGTCAGGAGGCCAGATCGGGGAACGGCTACCAGCCAGCACCTGGGCCAGATCGCCGCCAGGCGGGAGTCCGTCGTGATCAGGGGTGCCCCCAGGCGCTGGCTCAATTCGACGGAGAGTGCATCCCCCAACCGAAATCCCAGCCGACCCAGCGCCGCCGGGAGCAGGGTGGTGGCGGGGTGGTTGAGGAAAGGAGCGTCGGCCAGTAGCTGATAGCGCCGGGCCAGGTCGGCCGCTGAGATCGCCCGCCCTTCGGCCAGGATCCCGAGAGCTCTGGCGACCAGCCAGCCGGAGTGGTCCGCGAGGTGCACGGCGCGGCCGCGCAGCACTTCGGCCACGGCCGCCCCCTCCGGGTTTCCCAACATCAGGTCAAGGAGGGCCGAGGTCTCGATGACGACGGGGTCAGCCGCCGGGAGATTCCGGCTCAAGGCTCTCCAGGAGCCGAACTGCCCTCCGGTGGGACGCGGCGAGGGGGTCCAGGGTCCCCAGCCGCCCGAGCCAGGTCTCCATCCGCGCGTCCCCCAGTCGCTGCCGAAGGGCCTCCTGGAGAAACTGCGAGAGATTGAGATCCAGGGGGCGAGCCCGGTCGGCCAGTTCGGCGGAGAGGTAAACGTTCAACCGAGGCATACACACACTATACACACTTCCATTCTGACTCCCCCCACGCAGAGACGGATGAGCCTGCGCTCCAGAAAAGGTCTGGGCCCCGGCGACCGACCCCAGAACAGCCCCGGCTGCCTCGGCGCAAGGCGCCCGCCAGGGGCGCCCGCGGCGCGGCGGGGGCGCCTACACGCGTTCGATCAGCGAGGTTCGCGCAGGAAGGCCGGGATGTCGACGTCCTCGTAGAGGTCGGGGTTGTCGTGCTGAACCTGCCGGGAGCGCTCGGGCAGCGGTTCCTGAAGCTCCTGCGGGCGAGTGGCCCGGTACTTCTCGGCGAGGGCGGGGTTGACCTGGGCGTCAGAGCTGAACCCGGTGGCGATCACGGTGATCTTGACGTCGCCTCCCATCCGGTCGTCGACGACCGCCCCGAAGATGATGTTGACGTTGGGGTCGGCGCTCTGGCGGATCAGGTCACAGGCCTCGTTGACCTCAAATAAAGTCAGATCGGGGCTGGCGGTCACGTTGAGCAGAATCCCGTGGGCACCGGTGATGGAGGTCTCCAAGAGCTGGCTCGAGACGGCATCGCGAGCGGCGTCCTGGGCTCGGTTGTCGCCGCTGCCGTAGCCGATTCCCATCAGCGCCTGTCCCTGGCCCATCATGATCGCCTTGACGTCGGCGAAGTCGAGGTTGATGAGACCGGGGAAGACGATCAGATCGCTGATCCCCTGGACTCCCTGGCGGAGCACGTCATCCGCCTTCTTGAAGGCCTCGATCAGACTCGTCTTCTTGTCCGTGACCGCGATCAGCCGGTCGTTGGGAATGGTGATCAGAGTGTCGACCCGCCCGGAGAGCTGCTCCACCCCGCGCTCGGCCGCCTCCATCCGCTTGCGCCCCTCGAAGGTGAACGGCTTGGTGACCACCCCGATGGTGAGCGCCCCGCTGGAGCGCGCGATCTCGGCGATGATCGGGGCAGCGCCGGTCCCGGTGCCACCTCCCATCCCGGAGGTGACGAAGACCATGTCGGCGTCATGAAGGACGCTGGCGAGCTCCTCGCGCGACTCCTCCGCGGCCAGCTCCCCCACCTCGGGATCCCCGCCACAGCCGAGGCCCCGGGTGACCTTGCGGCCGATGTGGATCTTGGCGGGCGCCTCGGACGTCTCCAGCGCCTGACGGTCGGTGTTGACGGCGATGAAGTCCACGCCCCGGAGCTTGGCCCGGATCATCCGGTTTACCGCATTGCTGCCACCCCCGCCGACGCCGATCACCTTGATCCGCGCGTTGCCTTGGATAGTGCGGTCTAGATCGTCTTGAGGCATCGCGTCTCCTTCAGGATCAGAAGAGCTCGTGGAGCCAGCGATTGAGCCGGCCCGCACTGCGGGTGGTTCTCAGGTTGCCACTGTTTCTCCGAGCCCCTGAGCGCTGGCCCCAGCGCAGGAGCCCGGCGGCGGCGGCGTGTTCGGGCATGCCGAGCTGGTCGGCGAGGCCGCTCAGTCCCTCCGGGACAGCGAGCCGGACCGGCATCTCAAGGATCTGATGGACGGCGGCGGCGAAGCCCAGCAGCCGTACTCCTCCCCCGGTGACCACCAGCTTGGAAAGCCCCAGCTCCTCCTCATCGAGCACCCCACCTATGAGTCGCGCCATCTCCCTGGCCCGGGGCTCGATGATCTCGGCCAGCCACCGGCGGGGGACCTCCTCGGCGCCCACGTGGGAGCTGCCCACCAGGGTGACCATCTCCTCGGGGAGCACCTGGGCAGGATCGCAGTGACCATGCCGACACTTGAGGGTCTCTGCCTCTTCCTGGTCGCAGCGAAGGCCGGTGGCCAGGTCATTGGTGACGTTCTGACCTCCTACCGGGAGCACCAACACCCGGCGGATGGTGCCGCCCTGGAAGATGGCGATGTTGGTGGTCCCCGCGCCGATGTCGACCACCGCCACCCCGGCCGCCAGCTCCTGATCGCGGAGCACCCCCTCCGCCGACGCCAGCGGCTGGACCACGACGTCGTCGATACGCAGCCCGGCCGCGTGGATGCAGCTCACCAGCGCCGCCAGGTGAGCGCTCGAGGCAAGCACCAACTCGGCGTCGACGGAGAGCCGAGCGCCCGCCGTTCCGCGCGGGTCTCGGAGGCCGCGCTGGGCATCGACCTGGTACTCGCGAGGAATCAGGTGAACCACTTCCTTGCCTTCGAGACCGGGCGCAGAGCGAGCGCCTTCGAGGACCCGATTGAGGTCACTGGCTCCGACCACCCCACCGCGGGAGGTGACCGAGACCACCGCCTGGCCGGGCTGGCTCTGGACGTGCCGACCGCTGAGGGTCAGTAGAGCGGAGTCGATCTCCACCCCGCTGGACCGCTCGGCCGCATCCAGCGCCTCGGAGACCGCCTTGGCGGCCGCGTCCGGATCAGTGATCACGCCCTTGCGCACCCCGGCCGAGGGGGCCTCGCCGACTCCCAACACACGGAGCTTGGCACCGTCGTCCTCGGCCACCGCGCAACAGACCTTGGCGCTGCCCAGGTCGAGCGCCACCAAACGGCGGCTGCTCAATTCAGTCCAGACGTGGGCGGGTGCGGAAGCAAGGCCGGGCCTGCGTACTCGGCCATCAAGACTATCCCCAAGGGTGGTGGTGAATTTTTTTGCAACGTGTGGTTGTGACCGAGCTCGCGTCATGGGGCGCCGGCGGCCCCGTCCCGGAGGACTTCCGAGGCCGCTCCGAAGTGTAGCCGCAATCTCGGAGCAGCACAACCCCCAAATCAGGAAAAACCACATCATGTAGTGGCTGCAAGGGTCCCGACACCCTCAATTTTGCGTTTGCCGGTGCGGGCGGCGCGGTCGTGGTCAGTAGCTCACCGCCGCCTGGGCGGGGTCCTCCAGGTAGATCTCCTTGATCCCCCCGGTTCGGAGATTCACCTGGCCCGCCAAGGCCCGCAGCGCCTCCAGCTTGGCACCGATCGAGGAGATCTGGGAGGGAGTCAGCATCAACCCCAGGTCGGCCGTCCAGCCCCCGCTGCTCTCGATCTCAAGTGCCCCGGACGCGGTCAGCAAGTACTGGCGGACGGAAACCCCGTAGGTCGCCGGGAAGACCCGGTCCAGGGCGACCAGGGCCTGGGTGAGCCGGGCCGAGAGCACCGGAGCGCCAGGCCTGGCCAGCGGGACCGACCTCTGATCCAGCAGGAGCGGCAGCCCGGCCCCCGACAGCCCGGGGGGCGGCCCCAGGGACGCCCCGCTGGCGGCCAGCCACTGCTGCGCCGAACCCTGCTCGTACAGCATCACCGGGGGGAGCGGCGTGATCGCCAGCACCAGGGTGCCCGGCCAGCGCACCCGGACCGAAGCGGCCTCGACCCAGGGCTGGGCGAGCAGGCTCCGGGACATGGCCGGGGCGTCGAGCAGGACAGTGCTCTCCCCGAAGCGGGCTCCGATCTCCGTGAGCAGCTGCTGGCGCGACACCACCGCTGCGCCCACCACCTCGACTCGCTGCACCTTGAGCCAGGGAGAGGCGAACAGGACGGCCCCGGCACCGATCGCCAGGGCCAGCGCCGCCACGGCCAGCTTGGTCCCCCGCCCCACCTCGCGGAGTGCCTCCCAGACAGGGGGCTTGCGGGGCGCTGACACCCGGTGCCGGCCCAGAAAGCGCTGCCGGGCAGCGAAGCGGTTGGCCCGTCGCTCCGCCGCCTGGCGGGCCACCTCCTCGATCTGATCGTCGGGAAGGTGACCCCAGTCGGGCCTTCCGCTGGCCCCGGCCGACGCCGGGCGCCGCCGGCGGGACAGGCCTGGCTGCTGCCCGAGAGCCCCCGGAGGACGCCAGGCTTCGAACTCACCTGGGACGACCGCGCCGAAGGACCGTCCCCGGGACGCGGGCTGGCGCGCGGGCGGTCTCATGGCTGCCCCTCAGCTGGAACGTGAATGAAGATCGGGACTGCCGACGGGGATGATCTCAAGTTCGAGCTCGACCCCGAAGCGCTCCTGTACACGTTGACGGATTACGTCCGCCAATGCAAGCACGTCGGCGGCCCGGGCTCCCCCCAGGTTGCAGATGAAGTTGGCATGCTGGGGGGAAACCTGGGCGGCTCCGATCTGGAGCCCCTTCAATCCGCAGGCCTCGATGAGCTGGCCGGCCCGCGCCGCCGGAGGGTTCTTGAAGGTGCTCCCCAGGCTCCGCACCCCGGTCGGCTGGCTGGCCTTTCGCTCGGTCATCACCCGCCGAACCTCGGCCCGTGCGGAGTCGGGATCGCCCGGGCGGAGTCGAATCCAGACCTGGGTCACGACCGCTCCCTGGAGCGACCCCTCCTGGAGGGCGGTCCGCCGGTAGCTGCTGCCCAGGTCGGAGGCAGTGAGGTGGAGCACGTCGCCGCCAGGGAGGACCGCCTCCACTCGCTCCAGAATGGCCCCGACCTCGCCCCCGAAGGCGCCCGCGTTGCCCGCCGCGGCGGCTCCGGCGGTCCCCGGGATGCCCACCCCGAAGGCGAGGCCGTGCAGGCCTCGGTAGGCCGTGTCGAAGGCCGCCCGGGGCAGCATGGCCCCGGCCTGGAGGCAGACCAGCCCCTCGTCCTCGAGCTCGGCCCGGGTGGAGGGGAACTTGAGGACCAGCCCGCGGACGCCACCGTCGAGGATCAGGCAGTTGCTGCCCGCTCCGAGCACGGTGTGGGGAAAGGAGAGCTCCTGGCAAACGGCCAGAACATCGGGCACCAACGCCGCCCGGGCCGGCTCCCAGTACCAGTCGGCCGGTCCACCCACCCCGAACTGGCTGTGATCGCGCAGCGGCTCGCCGGCTCGGAGCTCCCCTTTAGCAATCGAATCGGCCAGCAGCTGCCGGAGCGGCAGGGGAAGCTGGGAGGGAGTCACGCCCACCTTTCGCGCACGGCCTGGAGCAGCCGCGCCGCCACCCCGTCGAATCCCCGAACCGAGCTGCAGACGACCAGCGTCGGCGGCCGGAGTCGCTCCAGCGTCGCGATGATCGCGGCTGTCGCCGACTCCACCAGGACCAGCTCCGGTCCCGAGACCAGGGCGGCCACGTCAGCAGAGCTGACCGTGCCCGCCAGATCCCGCTCCCGGGCCGGCTCGATCGGACCCAGAACTAGCAGGTCGAGGCCGTCGAAGGCGCCCCGGTACTCGGCCAAGAGTCCGCGCGTGCGGGAGTAGGTGTGGGGCACGTGGACCATCACGAGCTGGATCTCCGACCCGAACTGCTGGCGGGCGCCGGCGATGGTGGCCCGGATCTTGGTGGGGTGATGAGCGTAGTCGTCGACCACAGTCACTTCGGCAAACGTCCCCAGCACTTCAAAGCGCCGGGCCACCCCCCGATAGGAGGTCGCCGCCCGGGCCGCAGTGGCAGGGTCAGCGCCGAGCTGGACGGCGGTGGCCAGTGCTGCCAGTGCGTTGGCAGCGCTGTGGTCCCCGAACCCGGGGAGCGCCATCTCGAGTTCGCCTGCCGGGCTCCGAACGACCAGCTGGAGCCGGTCGCCGGCTTTCGTCGGGGGACGGACCAGGCTCCAGTCGGCGTCCTTCAGCCCGAAGCTCTGGGCGCCCGCCGGGCTGGCTGCGGCAAGTTCGCGGGCCTGGGGGTCGGCCTGGTTGAAGATCAGCTGTCCCCCTTCCCCCAGCCCCTCCACCAGCCGGCGATAGGGAACCAGGTAGGACGCGAGGTCTGGATACAGATCGGGGTGATCGAGCTCCAGGTTGAGCAGGGTGACCACCTGGGGTTGCCAGTGGAGGAACTTGGCACTCTGGTCCAGCGCTGAGGTGGTGTACTCGTCGCCCTCGAATACGAAGGGGCCTCCCTCTCGAGGGTCCCCCAACCGGGCGGTGGCGCTGAAGTCCCGAGGGGTGGCTCCCAGCCGGAACCCCGGCCGGCAGCCGGCGGCTTCCAGCATGAAAGCGGTCAGGGCCGAGGTGCTGGTCTTGCCATGGGTCCCGCAGACGACCGCGCGCCGCCGGCCCTGGGTAAGCCCGCGGTACGCCTCCGCCTCACTAAGCAGCGGAAGAGCCCGCTGGCGGACCGCCTCCAGCTCCAGGTTTCCGGCCTGGACCTGATTCCCCAGCACCACCAGGTCGGGAACCCCCCAGCGATCTAGGTTCTCGGGATCATGCCGGGGCTGGAAGGGGATGCCCGCCGCCTCGAGGATCTCGGTGGTCGGTGGATAGGCGTCTTCGTCAGCGCCGGTGACCCGATAGCCGAGTTCGGCACAGCAGAGAGCCAAACCCGAGACCGCGTAACCGCAGATGCCCAGAAAGTGGAGGTGCGCCGGCGGCGCCGGCCAGCCTACCGGGACGGACTCAGCCAATCTCAGCGGCTCGGGCCGGCCAGCTGCTGGAGCAGGGCGGCCACGTCGGCGGCGGCGCGAGGCCGCGCCATGGAAGCGCTCGCTTGGGCCATCTCCTGCCAGCGCCGGGGATCGCCCAGGACGGCGAGGACTGCCCGCTCCAGCTTGGCCGCGTTCAGCTCGTGATCGGGGACCACCAGGGCCGCCCCGGCCTGCTCGAAGGGCAGCGCATTGGCGCTCTGGTGCTCCCCGGCGTGCGGGTAGGGCACCAGCACCATGGGCCGGCCCAGGCAGGCGACCTCCGCCAGAGAACTGCCGCCCGCCCGCATCACCACCAGGCTCGACGCCGCCAGGGGCTCGGCGACGTCGGCCACGAACGGCGCTGGCCGGTAGCGATCCCCGACCGGAAGCCCGGCCTCCCGGGCGGTGGCCTCCACCTGGGCGTATTCGGTCGGGCCAGTGAGATGGGCCACCGTCAGCTGGGGGCACTTCCGGAGCAGGCCGGGCAGCGCCTCCAGAAGCACCTCGTTCAGATGCCGGGCTCCCTGGGAACCCCCCATCACCAGCAGGTTGGGCGGCTCCTGAGGCGGCCGGGGGTGCTCCGCCAGGGCCGCGAACTGTTCCCGGACCGGGTTACCAGTGCAGGTCACGCGGGCCCGGGGCAGGTGCGCCCCGGTACCCGGGAAGGAAGTGGCCACCGAGCGCACCCGCGAAGCCAGCCACTGCACGGCTTTGCCCGGAAGCAGGTTCTGCTCCAGGAGTAGGACCGGGATCGAGCGGCGGCGGGCGGCGAGCGCCACCGGAACGCAGACGTAACCGCCGGTCGCCAGGACCACCTGGGGCTGGAACCGGCGCACCAGCCGCGCTGCCTCACGGTAGACGATCGGCAGCCGGAGCGCCAGCCGGGGGGCGGAGCTGACCGCGCTCGAGCCCATGCTGCCCAGACGTAGGCCCGAGAAGTCGATACCGGCTTCGGAGACCAACTCGGACTCCGGGCCGCCGGCGCGGCCGACGTAGCTGATCACGACTGCGGGGTCAGTCTTCCTGAGCGCCTCCGCCACCGCGATGGCCGGGGTGCAGTGGCCGCCCGTTCCGCCGCCCGTGATTAGCACGCGCATTACCGATCCCCACTCGGCGCTGCCGGGCCGAGATGTTGAGCAGGATCCCGGTGGCGGCCAGCGAGAGCGCCAACGACGATCCCCCAAAGCTGATGAAGGTGAGAGGTACCCCGGTGGAAGGGATAGTGTCGGTCACCCCGCCGATGTTGATCAGGGCCTGCCCTACGATCCAGATGGTGATCCCGCCGGCGAGGAGAACGCCAAGACGGTCGGGGGCGTTCCGCGCGGCCCGGATCCCGCGCCAGGCGAAGCCCAGGAAGAGGAGCAGAACCAGGAGCGTCCCGACCAGCCCCAACTCCTCCCCAATGATGGCGAAGATGAAGTCGGTGTGCGCCTCGGGAAGCAACTGGGCCGGGGACACCGCCCCGTTCAGTCCGGTGCCGAAGATCCCCCCCGCGCCGAGCGAATAGAGGGCCTGGACGGCCTGGAAGCCGGTGCCAAGCCGGTGAGCGAAGGGGTTCAAATAACTGAGAAAGCGGGCGACCCGGTACGGCTCGGCGCGGATCAGCAACAGCCCCCCGAGCAGCCCCGCGACGGCCACGCCGGCCAGGTGGCGGACCCTGACCCCGGCCAGCCAGAGCAGGCCGGTCGCGCTCAGACAGAGGACGATGGTGGAGCCTAGGTCCTTCTCCATCACCACCAGGAGCGCCACCACCACGATCTTCCACCCGTAGTTGAGGACCCCGTCGCGGAGATCGGTTATCCGGCCCCCCAGCCGGTCCAGCCAGACTGCCCCGGCAACGACCACCGTGAACTGGGCGAGCACGCTGGGCTGCAGGTCGAAGGGGCCGACCTTGATCCAGCGGCGCGCGCCCAGCACCTCCTGCCCGATGTGGGGAACCAGCACGGCGACCAGGAGCAGCAGGGTCCCCACCCAGAGCAGCGGCGCCAGCCGGGTCCATTGGTGATAGTCAATCTTGGCGCAGACCCCGAGGGCGACCAGGCCCAGGGCCAGCCAGAGCAGCTGGCGCTCGAAGAAGTAGGCGGGATTGCCGTAGTAGGTGTAGGCCAGGGCCTGGCTGGCGGAGTACACCATGATCAGCCCCAGGCCGCAGAGCGCCAGGGTCAGCAGCAGCAGCCAGACGTCCAGCTCGGGGAGGGGAAGCCGGCGGAGCCCGCCGCCCTGGTGCCGAGCCTGGCCAACCGGCAGCCAGCGCTCCACGTGGGCGATCAACGGACGCCCCCAGGGAGTCCGGCGGCGACCGCCCAGTAGGCGGCGAGCGAGGCCGACAGGGCGGCCACCAGCCAAAACCTGACGTCAATCCCCCACTCGGTCATGCCTCCCTCCTCGAAGTGGTGGTGGATCGGGCTCGCGCGGAAGAGTCGACGGCCATGGGTGAGCCGCACGTGGCTGATCTGGATGATCACCGAGCCGGCCTCGACCAGGAAGACCAGAGCCAAGAGCGGCAGCAGCACCAGCGCCCCCACCTCGATGGCGGAGACCGCCAGGGCCAGACCAATGGCAAGCGACCCGGCGTCCCCCATGAAGACCGCGGCCCGGGGCCGGTTGAAGACCAGGAAGGCGAGCAGACCCGCCGCCAGACAGGCGCAGGTGGCAGCCAGCTGGGGGCGGTGCTCGGCCATGGCCAGAGCCGCACAGGCAGCGAACCCGGGGATGGCGCAGCCGGCCGCCAGCCCGTCGACTCCGTCGGTCAAGTTGGCCGCGTTGGCGGTCGCGAGGATGGCGAACGCGGCCAGCGCCAGCCCCAGCACCCCCAGGTCGCGGGGGCCGAATCCGGGCACGATCTGACTGGTCGCCGCAGTCGCGGACACCCCCAGGGCCAACATCCCGGCACAGCCCGCCAGGAGCAGCAGCTTGGGGCGGAAGCGCACACCCTCCCCCCGGCGCACCTTCGCCAGGTCGTCGATCAGCCCCACCCCGCAGCCCAGGGCGGCGGCCCCCGCCACCAGTCCCCCGGCGGGATCTCTGGCCGCGATCGCCCAGGCAGCCACCAGCACGGCCACGAAGACAGCGCCGCCCGCCGTGGGCGTGCCACTCTTCGCGAGGTGCGAGGCCGGCAGGTCGGGACGGACGCCCTGGCGGAGCCCGACCCGACTCAGCCCCGCGATGGCGAGGGGATAGGCGACCAGCGCGCCGACGAATGTCCCCCCCACCGCCAGCCAGTTCACCCGAGGCATCTTATGGTTGGAGCTTGAAGCGATCGATGAGCACCTGGGTCACCTTCTTGACCGTGGGCACCGCGTCGTAGAAGGAGTAGCGCAGACTGGGCGCCACCTGGGGCTCGCGGAGGACGCAGATCACCGAGTACTGGGGATCGCTCGCGGGGAGGAACTCCGCGAACGAGTCGATCGTGTTGTTGGTGTAGGCCCCGTTCTGGGCGACCTCGGCGGTACCGGTCTTGCCCGCCAGCTGACCCTTCCAGGCCGGCCAGATGCGCGCTTCGGAGCCGTCAGCGCCCGGGGCGTCGATCACCCCGACCATCATCTGGGCCAGGGTGGCCGCGGTCGCAGCGGAGATCACCCGGCGGGTCTTTGGCTTGATCACGGTCGTGGGCTTGCCACCCCCGCTGATCGCGGTGACCACGTGGGGCTGAACCCAGACGCCGCCATTGGCCACGGCGTTGATGGCCGCCAGCATCTCGATCGGGGTGACCACCACCCCCTGGCCGAATGCCGAGGTGGCCAGTTGGAGCGGCGACTGGTGGGCCAAGGGGGCCAGCGGCTGGCTCGCCTCGCCGGCCAGATCGATGCCGGTGGGCTGCCCGATTCCGAAGGATTCCATGGTGTTGTAAAAGGTCCGCGCCCCTTCCAGCTCCTCGACGTGGACGGCCCCGACATTGAGCGAGTTGTCCAACACGTACTGGTAGGAGATCACCCCGTGGTAGATGTTGTCCCAGTCATGTATCTCAACCCCCTGCACCATCCCGGCGGCTGGGGTTTCGTCGAAGGTCGCGCTCGGGGTGATGATGTTGTTCTGGAGCGCTCCCGCGAAGGTGACCACCTTCATCACCGAGCCCGGCTCATAGAGGTTGGCCAGGCCGGCGTCCTGGAAGAGCGCGTTGGACTCGTTGGCGTAGTTGTTGGCGTTGTACGAAGGCGAGTCGGCCCAGGCCACGATGGCCCCGGTGTGGACGTTCATGACGATCATCGTCCCCGAGGCGGCTTGGTCCTTCTGGACCTCGGCGGCGAGGTCCTGCTCGACCGTCGCCTGCATGGTGGCGTCGATGCTGGTGTTCAGGGTGCGGCCATCAACGGCCGGGGTCTGAGGGAGGCTGCTCAGGACGACCGCGTTGCCCTGGAGGTCCTGGACCACCGACTCGGTTCCGGCGCGGCCCGCCAGGACGCGGTTGTAGTACCCCTCCAGACCGTACTGGCCCAGTCCGGCTGAGTTCACGAAGCCGATAAGGTTAGCGGCCAGGGTGGTCCCGGCCACTGCTCCCGGACCGTAGCTGCGCACCTGCAGCGGCAGCGTCCCGATCCCGGTCAGCCCCAGCTGGACGAGCTTGGCCTCGACCTGCGGCGACTGGTCCTTGGCCAGGTAGACGAACTGGAGTGGTTGGCCTAGGAGCGACTCCAGGGTAGTGGCGGGCAGGCCCAAGATCGGGGCCAGCAGGCGAGCGTCGTGCTGGCGAGCCGAGGCTGCCACCTCGCGGGGATCGGCGTAGACGTCGTAGGCGAGCGAGTTCCCGGCCAGGACCTGGCCACTGGAGTCGAGGATCAGGCCGCGGGCCGCCGGTATGGAGACCGACTGCACCTGCTGAGCCACGGCCGCCGCGGCCAGCTGCGGCCCCTGGCTCAGTTCGAGGTCGACCAGGCGGGCGGCCATTCCCAAGACGGCGACGATCAGACAAAGGGCCAGGCCCACCACCCGACGCGAGGTGGGGGGAATGGCGGCCCGCGGACCGGAGCTGCCCGCCAGGTCGGCGGGGCGCCCGCGTGGGGCCGGGCGGGGACGACTCCGGGAGAAGGGGCGCGACGCCAAGGGCTCAGCCGCCCCGGAGGGCGATGATGACCGGGGTCAGGGGGTCGGACGCGGCCGCCGGGGGCGGGCTGACCACGGTCCAAGTGGGTGGGGGGGTCATGCCTAGGTGGCCGGCGGAGGCGGCCACCTGGCCTGCGCTCTGCAGCTGCTGCAATTGCTGGAGTTGCTGGTCCTGCGTGGCCAGCAGCTGAGCCTTGGCGGCCCGTAGGGAGGCGATCTGGTAGGTCAGGGCGGTGGCCTGGGCGGTTTGAGCCGCATACAACACCCCGACACAGACCAAGGCCGCCAGAGCGGGCAGCAAGAGCCAGGCCACCAGCGAGCGCGGCAGCGCCGTGCGCCGGGATGTCGCGACCGTCGGGTCGCCCTCCTCGAAGGGCAAAGGGAGAGCCCAGCGGCGGGGCTCGGCGGCGATGGTGGTCATTTGGTGTGGCTTCTGGAGTGGGATGTTGGGAGGGACAGTTGGGAAGACGAGGCGAAGGAGGGACTTGCCAGTGGGCGCTGGCTAGGGACCGGCGCTGGGCAATCGGACCGCCACCCGGAGCTGGGCCGAGCGGGCCCGGGGATTGCGCTCTATCTCGGCCGGGGTCGGCTTGCGTGAGCGTCGTGTCAAGAGAGAGAGAGTGGCCCGATGGGCGCAGGTGCAGACCATTTGTTGGGACGGACAAACACAGTCTTTTGCTAGGACGTTGAGGGAGTGCTTGGTGAGTCTGTGCTCGGACGGCTGGAAGGAGAGCGTCCCAATTCGCCCATCGGGCCGAAGAATTTGAATGGCCGCGGCAAGCCCCCGTTCGAGCTCGCCGAGTTCGTCGTTGACGGCGACCCGAAGGGCCAGGAAGACCCGGGTCGCCGGATGGATGCGCTTGGGCCAGAACCGTCGCGGCACCGCCTCGGCGCAGATGGCCGCCAGCTCAGTGGTGGTCCGGATAGGGGACACCCGCCGCCGCGCGACGATGGCCCTGGCGATCGGCCGCGACTGCCGCTCCTCGCCTAGCTCGTAGAAGAGGTCGGCCAGGTCGGTTTCGGAATAGCTGGCGACGATATCGGCGGCGGTCAGTCCGCTCCCACCCATCCGCATGTCCAGGGGACCCTCGGCCTGGAAGCTGAACCCCCGCCCAGGATCATCGAGCTGAAGCGAGGAGATGCCCAGGTCAAACAGCACGATGTTGGCGCGGACCCGATTCCGGGAGGCGATACGCTCAAGCTCGGAGAACTTGCCAACCACGGCCGTGAAGCTCTCCCCGTAGGCGCCGAAACGGCGCTGCGCAGAGGCGACAGCGGACGGATCTCGATCCAATGCCAAGACCCGCCCGCCTGGGAGGACGTGATTGAGGAAGGCCGCCGACACCCCGCCGGCCCCCAGAGTGGCATCCACCACAACCTGGCCCGGCGTGGGGGCGAGGAGTTCGAGCAGCTCGGCCAGCATCACCGGTTGGTGGGTTCCGGGGACGTGGCGGGTGGCCACGGCGCGGGGCGCCGTCGAGGCCCGGGAGGATCTGGGCATGACGCCCAGCATGACGCTCATGACAGGCGCGCCTCCTCGGGACCGGACTGACCCCGGCTGGTCTTCTGGACCACCACGGTCTGGCGCATCGCCTCCCACTCGTCGGAGGCGAGCGGCGATGCCTGACGCCCGAAGCTCGTCTCCGAATGAACTTCGACCACGTTGTTGACGCCCACGAAGATGACGTTGCCGGTCAGCCCGGCGTGCTCGCGGAGCTGGGGCAGGAGCAGGATCCGTCCCTGGCCGTCCCAGCTGATCTCCTGCGAGGACGCGTAGACCCGGCGCAGGTAGCCGCTGTACCCGGACTCGGCGGTCGGGTCGTAGCGGAGCTCGGCAGTCATCGCTTCCCACTCCGGCTGGGGATACATCAGAAGGAAGCCGGCGGGGTGGCCGGTGACCCATCCGCCCCGAAGCTCTTCCCGGAAGCGGGCCGGGACGGCCACCCGACCGCGCTCATCGAGGGAATGGTCGTAGCGGCCGAAGAACGCCATCTCGCCTCCCGATCCCACGTCTCATCTTGGATGGCTCTCTTCTCTATTCACCACAATTCCCCCAAACGTGAGGTCTCGGGGACTGTATCACGCCGGGTCGGGCAGGTCAATCACTTTGGAAACTTGTTTACAACCCCGTATCCGAACCGGAGCCAGATTGGGTGAACCGTCCCTAGGTGGTGCGAGAGCCGACTGGCGGTGAGTTCAAGGGGGGGGTGGCGCAGGGGGGACGTCCCCCCTGCGGGGAGGAGGATGGCGAGCGGTAAGCCGAGTTCTGTGCCCCTCGGGCCTCCCGCCGAGCGGGCTCCCCCCGAGAGGTGATGACCATCCATCTGCGACGGCGGTTACCCGACGCCTCTAGCGACCCTCCCGGGTGCTGCTGGGCGAGCCGCCCAGGGGTGTCACCACCCGCACCCTGCCGGGTCTTGCTCCGGGCGGGGTTTACCTGGCCAGCCGGTCACCCGGCTGCCGGTGGGCTCTTACCCCACCATTTCACCATTGCCGACGCTGCCGCCGGCTGTGTCTTTCTGTGGCACTCTCCCTGAGGTTTCCCTCGCCGGGAATTACCCGGCGCCCTGCTCTGCGGAGCTCGGACTTTCCTCGACCGGGCCCGGCCCGGCCGCGGTCATCTGCCCGCCATCCCGGGCCATGGTATCGCCCGCCCAGGGACTCCGGCCGGGTCCCCGCTCAGCCTCCGGGGCTCGGCTCCGAAGGCGCCTTCAGCTGCCGCTGGCAAGCCTCCACGGCGAGCTGGTCGACCCGGTTGTTGCCCGGGTTGTCCCGGTGTCCCCGGACATGCTGCCAGCGCAGCGCCGGCCCGACCAGTGCGGTCAGCCGGTCGATCTCGGGAAAGAGGTCCTGGTTGGCGCGACGCTTCCAGCCCCCGCTCAGCCACCCGATCACGTTGCGGGAGTCGGTGTGGAGCTGGAGGCCCTGCCCCGGCTCACGCCGGCGCAGAAACGCCTGCAGCGCCTCGCGGGCGGCGACCAGCTCCATTCGGTTGTTGGTGGTGTGGGGCTCGCCGCCGGAGCCCTCCTCGGTCGCCTCGGGCCACTCGACCCGATAAGCCCAACCGCCCGGACCAGGGTTGCCACTGCAGGCTCCGTCGCAGTACCCGTCCACCCAGAACCGCGGGGTGCTGCGTTCTGGGCTCAAAGCAGCAGGATCCGCTCGCAGGTCTCGCAGGTGACCAGCTGGTCGCCGCGGGCCTCCTGGAGCAGCCGCGACGGCAGCGGCAGACGGCACCCGCTGCAGGTTCCGCCCACCACCTTGGCGACCGCGGGAGTCCGCCGGGCCGCGGTCCGCTCGTAGGTGCGCAGCTGGCTCGGCGTGAGCGACTCGGTCAAACTGGACCGCTCCACTTGGTTGGCCGCGACCTCGGCGGCCAACCCGGGCGCACTGCTCCGGTCGGCGGCGCGAACCCGCTCTACCTCCTGCTCGCGCTCGACTAGCTCGGCGCCAACCGCGGTCAGATCGGCAGCCGCCTGCTCCTGGGCCTCCATCTGGCTGAGCTCGGTCTCCTCCAGCTGCTGGATCTTGGCTCGGAGCGTGGTCAGCTCGTGCTGGCGGCGCTGCAGGTCAGCCGGATGGCGGACGCTGCCGTCGTAGATCGCCCGTTCGTGGCTGGCCACCCGGCCGGCCAGCTCGGCCACTTCCAACTCCAATTGCTTGAGCTGCGAGGCTTGATGCTGCACCTGGGTCTCGAGCCCGGCCCGGCGCTGGCGGAGCTGACGGACGGTGGGGTCAGTCTTGGTCCGCACCGCCGCCTCCTCCTGGGCTTGGAGCAGATCCAGACGGCGCCGATCGAGAGCTTCGACGGCGGCCAGGACCTCGGCTGCCCTCACCGGGGAGCGACCAGAAGGGTCGGGTAGTGGTGACGCTTTTCCTGGATTAGGCGACTCTCCTTGATCGACCAGCCCGACCAGGTGAGCCAGTCGAGGAGCCGATCGGCCCGCTGGGCCGGCTGCAGGCAGAGCCACTCCAGCCGGCGGGTGACCGCCTCACCGCGTTCCAGGATCCGGGCGATGGTGGCCCCGCCCATGCCCGCGATGATCACCCCCCGGCAATCGAGCCGATCCAGAGGCTGAAGACCGTCTCCTTCCAGGATCAGCACCCCGCTGTGGGGGCCTAGGAGCCGGCGCAGCTCGGCGGCTGGGCCGGGGTTGATCTCGGTGGCGTAGACCGGGCGCCGGGGGTCGTGGCGCTTCAGCTCGCGGGCCAGGCGTCCATGGCCGCTGCCGACATCCGCGACCGGGCCGCCGGCCGGACAGAGCGCCAGCAGCTGCCCCAGCCGGGTCCCTAGACGCCCCCCCCTGGGCTGACCGAGAGCGGGAGGAGCCGCAGGAGTCGCTGCCGAACCGAGGGCGGCAGGCGTCATCACGAAGGCGAGTCTACGGAGTGGGCCCCAGTCCACCTCCGAAGGTTCGCTACTCTGCCCCCATGGTGGCTGGCCGTGACCTCTAGGGACCTGGGCCCACTGCCCAGGGACAAGATCGCACCGATTTGGCTGGAGGGCGGCGAGCGGGGAGCGCTCTTGCTGCATGGCTTCGCCGGGACCCCGCCCGAGATGCGCCCTTTGGCCGACCAGCTCGGGCGGCGCGGATTTACCGTCTCGGCGCCGCTCCTGGTGGGGCACGGAACCTCCCCCGAGGAGCTCGAGCGCACTGGCTACCGAGACTGGGTGGCAGCGGCAAATCGGGCCCTCGACGAACTCCTGGATCGCTGCCCGCTGGTGGGGGTCGCCGGTCAGTCGATGGGGGCAACGCTCGCCCTCCATCTGGCCGCCACCAGACCCGAGCCGCAGGCAATCGTCTCTCAGGCTGGGTTCACCGAGCTCGCCGACTGGCGGCTCCGTCTCCTCCCCGTGGCGAAGCACCTGGTGCGCTGGCATACCCCATCCGCCGAGGTCGACCTCTATGACCCGGAGGCGATCCACCGTCTCTACAGCTATGGCCGCCGGCCCACCCGGGCGATTGACCAACTGGCTCAGCTCGGACGATTGGTCGAGACCGAGCTCGCCGCCGTGTTCAGGCCGATCCTGGCCCTGCAGGGAAGCCGCGACAGCGTGATCGCGCCGGGCAGCGCGGAGCGCATCATGAGTCGGGTCAGCTCCGAGGTGCGATCGCTGCGCCTCTTCCCCCGCAGCGGCCACGGCATCAGCGTTGACATCGACGGGCTCGAGGTGGCCGAGCTGGGCGCGGACTGGCTGGATCGCTACGTCATCTAGCGGCGCCGCCGACCGCTCAGGGATCGCCGATGAGCTCCCGCAGCCGGGCTGCCACCTGCTCGTCCAGCACCGGGTTCGCCGGTGGACCACCCTGGGGGAGCGGCCGGCGGCTCGCGGCGGACGGGGACCGGCTGGGGCGATCCTCCTCGCGGCCCCGATAGGCGAGACCGCACCCCGGGCACCGGTACAAAGGGGCGCTGCGACCCCGGCCGAGGTACTCAAGATGGCTCCAGCGAATGCGCTGGCCGCAGCCGCACAACCGTTGTGGGGGAACGCTCGGAAGCCCGGCGAACTCGCCCGGACCCAATCTCAGCCGCCAGGAGAAGGACGATCGACCACGATCAGAGAATAGGGCAGCCGCCGGCGGGCCGACGGTCTGGGCCCGAACCGTAAGATGGGTGGCGCCGTGCAGGTCGATGCGCTGACTGGGGCCGCCCTCGGCCGCTACCGGCTCGGTGGGCGGCTGCAGGTGCTGCCGTATGCCACCATCCACCGCGGCTACGTGATCGAGGATGGTCGGCCGGTCCTGGTCTGGACCTTCCAGGAGCCCTACGCCACCGCCGCCGGCTTCCTAGAGGCCCTTCAGCAGCTGGCGGGAGACGGTCGGGCGGCCCAGGTGCCGGGTCTTCTCAAGGTGCTCGAGATCGGAATCCAGGACCAGCGCAGTCCCCTGGTCTACCTGGTGACCGAGGACGCCGCTGGGGGTTTCCTGGTCAGCCTGCTCCAGGCTGGGCGCGCCCCCGGGGTCTTCGCCACCACCGGCCGGCTGGCCAGAACGGTGGACCAGATGCATGCCCTGGGAATGGTCCACGGCGACATTCAGCCGGCCACCGTGGCGATCTCCACCGAAGGGCCGGTCCTGGTGGGGCACTCGATCCGCCGCGTCGTGAGCCGGGTCACCCCGGAGGCGGCCTGGGTGGACATCACCCGCTCGTTCCGACCCCCCGAGGCTCCCACCAGTTCGGAACCGGTCCTGAGGGGCGACCTCTGGGGACTTGCCGCCCTGGTCTACTACCTCCTGGTCGGCCGCCCCCCCATGGCAGGCGCCCCGGCCGAGCCCCCGAGCCGGCTTCGGCCCCAACTGCCGGCCACCGTCGACCGCGCGGTGCTCCGGGCGCTCTCCCTCGACCCGTCGCAGCGGTTCGCCAGCGGAATGGAGTTTTTTGCGGCGATGCGCGGGTTGCCGAGCCCAGCCCGGCCCCTCCCCCCCGCCCAGGCCGCCGCGACCGTTTCGGGCCAGCTGGGGACGGCCGCGGAGCCACCTTCCGCCGGGACTCCGGACGGCGCCGCCCCCGCCTTCGCCCAGGCCTCGTCGCCCTGGCCCACCGAACCGGCGCTAACCCCTGCCTCACTCCGGGCCCAGTCCCTTCCCTATCGGTCGGAGGGGGACAGCGCCTCCCCTCTCAACCCCAGTGAGTCGACCCAGCTGATCGCCATGGAACCGTACCGGTTCGAGCCCAAGTTCCGGCGCCGGGGAGGCTACCTGGTGCTCTGGCTGCTGGTTGCGGCGGTAGTGGCGGTGGTGGGGCTTTTGGTCACGGGCAGGATCGGTCTCTGACCTTGCCGCCGGGTTGGGCCGACGGCGCACCGGCGGGCGGCGCGTCGGGCCGACTCGACCGACTCCTTCGCAGCCTGGACCCGATCGAGGAGGCATCGGACCCGGGGGAGGATGGGTCGCTGCGCTCGGCTGCGGTGCTAGCCCTGATCGACCCCGATCGGGCGGACCTGCCCCTGCTCCTGCTGCGGCGGAGCTGGACCCTGCGCACCCATCCCGGCCAGGTCGGTCTTCCCGGGGGCACCCCCGCGGCCGAGGACGCAGGGCTCTGGCAGACCGCCCTCCGAGAGGCGGAGGAGGAGCTCGCCGTTCCCACCGACGCCGTGGAGCTCCAGGGCCGGGCCAGCGTGGTCCCCACCTGGAACTCGGGATACGCCATCACTCCGTTCGTCGCCTTCCTGCGCCGCCAGTTCGTGCCCCAGCCTGCCGGCGCCGAGGTGGACTCGTACTTTTGGTTCCCGCTCCAGCCGGCGGGGGGCCGCCCGGAGCGGGTCAGCCGGGCCGTCACGGTCGCGCAAGGAACCCTGGAGATGCCCGGATACCTGCACGGCGAACACTTCGTCTGGGGAGCCACCGGGGCCATCGTCGACGACCTATTGGCCCGGATGGGAGGGCCTGGCTGACCCCGCGACTGGCCTCAGTTGGCCGCGGCGACTCCCGCGGGAATGACCGGCGGTGGGGTGAGGCCGAAGCCGACCACCCGACGCTCGGGGCGGACCTCGATGGGAGGCATGAGCGCCCGGTCAAGCACCTCGTCGACGGACCGCACGAAGACCACCTCCATCCCGTCCAGCAGCGAGGCGTCGATTTCAAAGAGGTCGCGCCGATTTCGCTCCGGCAGGAGGAAGACCTTGATCCCCGCCCGGTGCGCCGCCAGCAGCTTGTCCTTCACCCCTCCGATGGGAAGAATGCGGCCGCGCAAGGTTACCTCCCCGGTCATCGCCAGATCGTGGCGAACCGGTCGGTCGCTGGCCACCGAGACCAGGGCGGTGGTGAGGGTCACCCCTGCCGAAGGCCCGTCCTTGGGGATCGCCCCAGCGGGGACGTGGATGTGCACTCCGTGGCTGTCGAAGAAGCTCTCCTTGACTCCGTAATCGGACCCATGGACGCGGACCCAAGAGAGCGCGGCCCGAGCCGACTCTTGCATGACATCCCCGATCTGCCCGGTGAGCTGCATCTCGGTGCGCCCCGCGATCGCCAGGGCCTCGACTGTGACCAGATCCCCACCCACATCGGAGACCACGACTCCGGTGGCGACGCCGACCCGGTCCTCCGCCTCGGCGGCGTCGTGGTCGAAGCGAGCCGGCCCCAAGTACTCGATCAGGTTCTCGGGCAGGACTCTAATTCTCTTGAGCTCGGGATTCTCGACCAGGCGCCGCGGCACCTTGCGCATGACCTGGGCGAGCTGGCGATCGAGGCCCCTCACCCCGGCCTCACGGGTGTAGCTGCGGATGATGGTGTGAAGCGACTCGTCGGTGATCTCGAGCTCGCTGGCGTCGAGGGCGTGCTGCTCCATCTGACGGGGAACCAGGTGCTGCTGGGCGATCCCGAGCTTCTCCTCCTCGGTGTAGCCGGTGATCTGGATGATCTCCATCCGGTCCCGCAGGGGCGCCGAGATGGTGTCGATCACATTGGCGGTGGTGATGAAGAGCACCTGGGAGAGGTCGTAAGGGACCTCCAGGTAGTGGTCGGAGAACTCTCGATTCTGCTCGGGGTCGAGCACCTCGAGGAGAGCGGCCGAGGGGTCGCCCCGGAAATCCAAACCCACCTTGTCGATCTCGTCCAGCATCATGACCGGGTTCTTGGTCCCGCCCTGCTTCATAGCCTGAATCACCCGCCCGGGGAGGGCTCCGATATAGGTCCGGCGGTGGCCGCGGATCTCGGCCTCGTCCCGGATTCCGCCCAGCGACACCCGCACCAGCTTCCGCCCCAGGGCGCGGGCGATGCTGCGGCCCAGGGAGGTCTTGCCCACTCCGGGGGGACCAACGAAGCAGAGGATCGGAGTCTGCAGGGGCCGCGGTTGAGGACCGATCTCCTCGACCGCCGAGGTTGGGGATGAGCTCCCATCGTCGGGGGGGGCAGCGTCCGGGACCGGCTCGGCCTTGGCCTCGGCCAGAGCTCGCCGCTCCAGGACCCGCTTACGGACCGCCATCCACTCCAGGATTCGCTCTTTGACCTTGGGCAGGCCGTAATGGTCCTCATCGAGGATCCTGGCCGCCTCGCGGATGTCCACCCGCTCCTGGCCGGCATCCTTCCAGGGCAGATCGACCAGCCACTCAACGTAGGTGCGAACGATGCCAACCTCGGGGGAGGCACTGGGCAGGGACTCGAGGCGATCCAACTCCTTGAGGGCACGAGCATGAACCGTCTCGGGCATTCCCGAGGCGTCGATCCGCTCGCGCAGGTCGTCCTCGGCGGTCGCCTCGCCCCCCACCTCGGCCAGCTCCTTGCGGATGGCCTTGAGCTGCTCCCGGAGGATCGCCTCCCGCTGGCCCTGATTGATGGTCTGGGCCACGTCCTGCTGGATCTTGTTGCGCAGTTGGGCAACCTCGAGTTGGCGGGCCAGGAGCGGGACCAGGCCCCGCAGCCGGCGTTCGACATCGGGCTCCTGGAGAAGGGCGATCCGGTCCAGGGGGTCGAGGTCGGGCGCGGTCCCGGTGAGGTCGGCGACCTTGCCGGGCTCCTTGGCCCGAGCCACCGCCACCGCCAGCTCGGGGGGGACCGCGGCGCCGGCGGCCACGTAATCGGCGAACATCTGGCGCACCGACCCGGCCAGGGCATCGATCTCGGTGCCGACCGGCTCGGTGTCGGGCAACTCGACGAACTTGGCGGTCCACACCTCGCCCACCTCGAGCTCGATCAGCCGGACCCGGCGCAGCCCCTCGACCAAAACCTGGGCACCGGCCGTGCCCCGGCGAAAGGCTCCGATTTGGGCCACGGTCGCGACCGGGTAGAGGTCGAGCAGTTGGACCTCGTCCAGCTCGCTCTGGCGCTGCACCGCCAAGACCACCTTGCCCTCGGCCGCGACCGCCGCCTCCAGGCTGTTCACCGAGCGATCCCGGCCCGCCCCAAGAGGGGCCAGCTGGTGGGGCAGGACGACGTTGTCCCGCAGCGGTACCAGGGGCAGAGACTCGATCTCAGGGGTTCGAGGTACCCGCCGTCGCGACGGGACGCCGTTCGCTTCGGGGTCGGCTTTGGCTTCGCTCAAGGGTTCACTCCAGGGTCGAGGACGCCGGCTTGGTCCGGCACCGACCAGTGTGCCCGCCCGCCGAGAGCGCCAAACCTGGGTTCAGGCGGGAGCGGGGACGCGGGCCTCGGCGGCGTGCTTGAGCGAGTTGACCTCGGCCTGCACGCTTCGGGTCGCCCAGCGCTGCAGCAGGCGCTCGAGCAGCGGGGTGACCAGGGGATAGCCGAAGTCGTACTCCTCCTGGTGGGTGAGCCTGACGCCGTCCTCCTCCTGCTCAAAGAGGAACACGGCGTGGAAGTCCCGGAGGCGGCCCTGGAGCATCGTCAACTCGACCCGGTTATCGGCCAGCTGATACCGGGCGCGGATGAAGGACTTGAACGGTCCCAGGCGACCGTTGATCCGGGCCACCAGCTGGTCCTCTCCCCGGGACTCCACCACCATGTCCTGCACCTTGGTGTCGCCGTAGCTGTAGGCGGTGGGATCGAGCACGGCCTCGCGGACGAACTGGATCGGCGCCGAGACGAGCACGCTGGCCCGGGCGATCATCATCCCCGGGGCGCCTCCATCGGTCGCAGGCTGACCTTGATGGCGGCCTCCCGCCCCGGGTTGGCCGCCACCGCGAAGGCCCGACGATACCGGCTAAGCGGAAACCGGTGGGTACACCAGCGGGTGAGCTCCAGCGCGTGACTCTCTAGGACCCGGATCGCCTGGTCAAGCTGATGGACGCCCCCGGTGCTGCGCCCATAGCCATTGCTGCCGACCATCTCCGCCTCCTTGTAGTACGCGAGCGTGGTCTCAGTCCGGGCCGGCTTGGCCACCCCGACCACCACGATACGTCCCCGCGGAGCCAGACAGCGCAGGCCTAGCTCGACGGTCGCGCTGCTGCCGATCGAGTCCAATACCAGGGGGGTGCCCGAGCCCAGCGCCCAGGGGCCTCCTCGCCAGGGCTGGACCAGCCGGGCGCCGGTGCGGCGAGCCAGTTCCGGCACGACCGCCGCCGATCGCGACGGAAGCGGCTCCGCCCCGAGAGCGGAGATTAGCTTTCTCTGATGGGGCCAGGCGGCGGTGACCAGGACCGGCAGGTCGGGCCAGCTGAGCCGAGCTGCCAGGGCGAGCCCGAGGCCGATCGTCCCCGCTCCCAGCACCAGGATCGGGCCTGGAGGCGCCGGGCCGGCTCGCTCTAGGGCGTGCAGAGCGACCGCCACGGGGTCCGCCAGCACCGCCAGGCCGGGGTCTAGGCCGGCAGGAAGGAGGTGGCACTGGCTGGGGTGGGCGTAGAGCAGCTCGGCGAATCCCCCGGGCAGACCCCGGACGTTCCCCAGGTGGAGGCCGCGCCCACTTCCCCAGGGACCGCCCTCCGGTTGCAGTCGGCAGTGAGGCGGGAAGCCGTCCGCGCAGGCGGGACAGAGCTCCGCCTTGCCGCGGGCTAGGCAGCCCAGCCAGGGGTCGACCACCACCCTCTCGCCCGGCTGCAGCCCGGAGGCCACCCCCGGGTCGACCACCTCGGCGACGACCTCGTGTCCGGGCACGTGGGGGAAGGAGACCAGCCCACTGAGCGGATTGTCGGCCGCCGCCTGAAGCAGCACCTGCTTGACGTCGCTGCCGCAGATTCCCGCCTCGAGCACCCTGAGGCGCACCCAATCCGGGCCCGGCGCCTCGGGCTCGGGCAGCTCCCGAAGGGTGATCAGGGAAAGCCGACCGAGCCCCCATTCGGGGCGGAGCCGGGAGGCTACCCCGGCCAGGGGCAGGCGCTGGGGCGAAGGATCGAACAGGAGGGCGCGCACGGGACCTAACGTTAGCGCCGCCAAGCGCTGCGCCCGAGCCGGCGAGGACCCCGCCGGAGATAACAGTCGAGTAAGATTCGGGCTGAGTCTTGTAACGGCGACTGAGATCGGCCCCGAGTACGGTCAAGACGGAGCGATTGTTTAGGTCTGTTAACGGACCGCCGCTTTGGGAGAGGGCTGAAAGTGAAGACGGTACGGCCCCGGCACACCGGCTTCTGCTTCGGAGTCCGCGACGCCTTGCAGTTGACCTCGGACGCGCTGCTGCCCGGCGAGGATACCGTCGCTCTGGGCCAGGTTGTGCACAACGCGCGGGCCCTCGAGGAGCTGGAGCGGCGGGGATTGGGACGGGCCCAGCAACTGCCCGAGCCGGGCGGCCCCCAGGTGGTGGTCACCGCTCACGGAGCCACTCCCGAGCTCTTTCGGGAGGCCCGGCTCCGCGGACTTTCAGTGGTGGACACCACCTGCCCCCTGGTGCGCCGGGTGCAGCGTCATGCCAGCCTGCTGGCGGGCTCGGGTCAGCCGGTGGTCGTGGTCGGAGATCCCGCCCACGCCGAGGTGAAGGCGGTGATCGGTTGGGCCGGAGAGCGGCCAGCGTCCGAGGTGGTCGTCGTCTCCAGCGAGGCGGAAGCGGACCAGCTCCCCTTCCGGGCGAGCCGAGGGGTGGTCTGTCAGAGCACCTTCCCCCAGCCCCGATTTCAGGAGATCGTCGCCCGGATCCGGCTGCGCAGCGGCGAGGTGGAGGTCCGCGACACGACCTGCCCGGTGGTCAACCAGCGGCAGCGGGAGGCGATGACCGGCCTGCTCGAGGAGGCCGACGTGGTGGTTGTGGTGGGAGGACGGGGGTCGGCGAATACCAAGGCTCTGGCCGAGACCTGCGCCGAGCGCCGGCCCACGTTTCATGTCGAGTCGGCGGCCGAGCTCGAGCCCACCTGGTTCCAGCCCGGCCAGCTGGTCGGGATCACCTCGGGGACGTCGACCCCGGGCTGGGTGGTGGACGAGGTCGAGGCGGCCTGCCGTGATCTCTGAGCAGCCGGAGCTGGCCGAGAGCGAGCGCGCGGGCGCCTTGGCTCAGGACGCCCGCGCCATCCTGGGTCGCTATCAGTCTCAGATCCAATCCGGGCTGACCGGCGTTCTGGAGATCCTTCCCGGGGAGGTCAACGATCCCGCCCGCTACCACCTCGGACTGCAGGCTGGAGCCCGTCCCGGCAAGGCGCTTCGGCCGGCGCTAACCCTCCTCCTCGCCGAGGCCCTGGGAGCGTCGAATGAGGCGGCCCAGCCGCTCGCGGTTGGGGTCCAGTTGGTGCACGACTTCTCCTTGCTCCACGACGACATCGTCGACGGCGATCGCTCCCGGCGAGGCCAACCGGCCCTTTGGGTGAGGGAAGGTATGCCCTCCGCCCTCAACACCGGGGACGCTCTCCTTACCGCCGCCTTCTGCATCATCTCGAGCGCCGACATCCCCTCGCGCACCGCCGCCTGGGCGAGCCGGTGCCTGAGCCAGGCGACCCTGGAGATGGTCGGCGGACAGCAGGCCGACATCGCGGCTACCGGGGCGCCGACTGCCGATCTTCCCGGTTACCTGAGCATGGTCGAGCGCAAGACCGGGGCCCTGATGGGCGCCGCGGCGGCCCTGGGTGGGATCGCCGCCTCGGCGTCGGCGGCCACCGTCGACGCCTGCGAGAACTTCGGGCGCACCCTGGGAGTCGCCTTCCAACTCCGGGACGACGTCCTCGGGGTGTTCGGGGACAGTGCCGAGACCGGCAAGCCGGTGGGCAACGACCTGCTCCGGGGCAAGCAGGGGCTGCCCATGGTGCTGGCCCTGGCCGGCAACGGGGAGCTGGCCCGGACCGCTCGGAGCTGGTCGGAGCCGCCCGGCTTGCGGCGCCGGGAACTTCCTGCGGCGGTCGATTTGCTCCGGGACGGGGGCGTGGCCGAGCGCTGCCAGGGTCTGACCACGACCTGGACAGAGCGGGCCCTGGTGGCGGCCGCCAAGCTTCCCCTGTCGGAGCCAGGGGCCGCGGAGTTGGAGATCCTCGGCCGCTGGTTGGGGGAGCGCTGGAATTGACCCTGGAGCTGGAGCCGGATCGGGCCCCGGGTATGACCCCGGAGTCAGCCTCGCGGGGCGAAGTTGAGCAGGCGCTGTCGCGCGCGGTCAGGGAGTTGCTCCGGCGCCAGAACCCGGACGGCTCCTGGTCAGGCGAGCTCGAGAGCAACTCCTCCATCACCGCCGAATACCTGCTCCTGCAGCGCTACCTCGGCCTTGCCAACCCGGATCGCGAGGCGGCGGTGATCAAGTACCTGAGGAGCCAGCAGCGCGACGACGGGAGCTACGCCATCGCTCCCGACGTCGACGGGGATATCAGCATCACCGCCGAGGTCCTGGTCGCGCTCCGGGCCGCCGGGGTGGGGGCCAACGACCCTCAGGTGCTCCAGGCATGGCGGTTCGTCGAAGCGCAGGGGGGGCTGAGGGCGACCCGCCTCTTCACCAGGATGTGGCTGGCACTGGGCGGCCTCTGGCCCTGGCACGAGATCCCGGCCATCCCTCCCGAGTGGATTCTGGTCCCCGGCCACCAGTTGGGGAGCATCTACGACCTGGCCTCCTGGGCGCGGGCGACCACCGTGCCGCTGACCATCCTGCGCAGCCTGCGGACGGTATTCCCACTGGCGACGCCGAGCCGAGACGAGCTTCCCCTCGGGCCTCACCGCCCCAGCGTCGGCGCCGCCACCTGGAAGGTGGTCGATCGGGCACTGCGCACCTACGGCCGGCTTCCCCAGGTGGGCGTCCGCCAGCGGGCCCTGGCCCGCGCCGAGCGCTGGATCGTCGAGCACCAGGAGGCGGACGGCTCCTGGGCTGGGATCCAACCCCCATGGGTCTACGGCTTGATGGCGCTCCGGGCCCGCGGCTACGCGCTCGACCATCCGGTCATGAGGCGTGGACTCGAGGCCCTGGAGACATTTGGAATCGAGGATGAGCAGGGCTTCCGGCTACAGGCCTGCGTGTCGCCGGTCTGGGACACCGCCCTGGCGCTCTGGGCGCTGCTGGACGCTGGGCTGCCGCCGGAGCACGAGGCTCTCCGCCGGGCGGTGGATTGGCTCGTCGCCCGGGAGGTGACCAAGGTGGGCGACTGGGCGGTGCGTCGTCCCGGAGCCCCCCCCGGGGGCTGGCCCTTCGAGTTCTACAACGATCAATACCCCGATACCGACGACACCGCGGTGGTGCTCTCGGCGCTCACCGTAGCCGGCCACAGCCGGGATGAGCCGGGCCCGGCCGGTGAGGCGATGCGGCGCGCGGTCGCCTGGCTCCAGGTGATGCAGGGTGGGGACGGCGGGTACGCCGCCTTCGACGCCGACAACGACCGGGGTTGGGTGGAGCACCTGCCCATCGCAGATTTCGGGGAGATGCTCGACCGACCCAGTCCCGATGTCACAGCCCATGTGGTCGAGGCCTTCGCCCGGCTCGGGGGAGCCGACCTGGAGCCGGCTCGAAGTCGGGCCCTGAGCTGGCTGCGCCAGTCCGAGGAGGGCGCGGGCGCCTACTACGGCAGGTGGGGCGTCAACTATGTGTACGGGGATGCGGCGGCGGCGACGGCGTTCGCAGTCTGCGGCCTTGACGAGGACCGCGAGCGGCTGCTCCGGATCGGCGAATGGGTGCGCCTCAATCAGCACGCCTCCGGAGGTTTCGGCGAGT
>Ga0307372_10001314_pt1 | contig 43660 bp, 43 predicted proteins | sample OX1MG_FD_202533 | JGI IMG/M metagenome (GOLD analysis project Ga0307372, IMG submission 202533) | Soil microbial communities from Risofladan, Vaasa, Finland - OX-1 | ecosystem: Environmental > Terrestrial > Soil > Coastal area > Acid sulfate soil | place: Finland: Risofladan, Vaasa | collected...
TAATAGCAATTTGCGGAAATCCGCGATTCATTCCTTAGAAAATAGCCTTAACTCGTTTATTGTCAGCGGCCGTTTGGCGACTATTTTCATGGTTCGCTTGTGACGCCGAAGGCGGCATGACCTATTCGTAACGCAGGGCGACCATAGGATCGACTTTCATGGCGCGGCGCGCGGCGTGTAGCAGGCCGCAAGCGCCACAATCAGCGGAGAACCGCGGCGCCAAGAAATGTGTACGGATCCGCGGCACCGATGCCGTAGAGCTCTCCCTTGAGAAAGCGCGTGAGCGCGAATGCCGCGATCAATCCAATAGCCAAGCCGCTTGCGGCGATGCGGAAACCCTCTTGCAGCGCCATTCGCTGAATCATCCCCGGCGACGCTCCCAGAGCCATGCGTATTCCCAGTTCGCGCGTTCTGCACGAAACGGAATAGGAAATCACTCCGAAAATTCCCGCCGCTGCGAGCAGAAGCGCCAATGCCCCGAATAGACCAAGCAACAGCGTGCGAAATCGCGGCTGCGCGACAGAAGCATTCAGGCCGTCCGCGAGCAATCCCGCGTCCGTCACCGGCAGTTCCGTGTCATCGACGCTAATAGTGTTCACCAGCGGCAAATCCGCCGGCAACAACGAGCTAAGCCCTTCCACACCCCGATAGGCCAACGCGATTCCCGCAATCGCGCCCAGCACGCCGAGCACGGCGCTCTCGGTCAGCAACTGCCGGACGAGCCGAGCCCGTCCCGCGCCCGATGCGGCCCGCACCGCAATTTCCTTCGCGCGAGAAGTGGCCCGCGACAAAAGAAGATTCGTGATATTCGCGCAAGCGATCAGCAAGACCAAGGCCACTGCGCCCAGCAGCACCAGCAGCGCGGCTTTCAAGCCTCCTTGAGCTTGACGACGCGCGAAATTGCTGTCGAGAGACGACTCCAATTTTCTGACTCTTTTTCGAGCTGCCGCCGTCCAAGGCGCGTGAGCGAATAAAATTTTGCGCGGCGATTGTTCTCCGTTGTTTTCCACTCGGCGGAGATCCAGCCCTCCAGCTCGAGCTTGTGCAGAGCGGGATAGAGCGAGCCGTCGCTGACCTGCAACACGTCTCCGGAGATTCGCTTGAGGCGCTCGCTGACGGCGAAGCCGTTGAGTGGTTCGAGCGCGAGGATTTTCAGCAGCAGCATGTCCAGCGTGCCTTGGACTAAATCGGAGGGCTTGCTCATGTCGTAGCCTCGGTAACCGAGCGTAGCGTACACCCTCTCCGCTCGGTAAGCAAGAGGTAAAGATCATCGAGCGCGCCAGAGGTTCCGCGGGTAACTGCGCTGGAGGCGGCTCGGCTCGCACTTGGTTGGAGACGTGTAGCGAGGCAAAGGCTTTCACGTGGCGAGGCAGGCCGCGCGCGTGTACTCTAGTAGGGTGAAGAATGGAAACGGACACGGAAACGCGCCGGCCGCGCTGCTTGAGAGCCGCTACAGCGTCTTGTCGGATCCGCCCTTCGCGGCGGCTCGCCCTCAAAAGCGAAAATTTCTTCTCGCGCTTGTTCTTTTTGTTCTTACGCTGATTTCGACGCTCGCGGTCGGCCGTGAATTTTCAGTGTCTTTCGCGCAGAACCGTGCACCGTTTTCGGGAATGAATAATCCTTTCGCTCCCACATGGGAAGCGTTGATCCATCCACGATTGCTTCTCGATGGGATTCCCTTTTCGCTTGCGCTGATCAGCATTTTGCTGGCGCACGAACTCGGGCATTATTTCACATGCCGGTATTACAAAATCGATGCGAGCTATCCGTACTTCATTCCGGCCCCTACGTTGATTGGCACGTTTGGCGCATTTATTCGCATTCGCTCGCCCATTTTTAACCGCAAGGCGTTATTCGACGTGGGGATCTCCGGCCCCGTGGTGGGATTTGTGCTAGCGCTTCCGATTTTGGCGGCGGGAATTTATTTCTCTAAAGTTGTTCCCGGCGTGCAATCGGGCGCGCTGGTTATTTTCGGAAGCCCGCCGCTGATGAGATTGTTTGTGGCGATTTTTCATCCGGGCGCGCGGCTGAACGACATTTTGTTCAGTCCTGTCGCGCTGGCCGCATGGGTGGGATTATTCGCGACGGCGCTGAATCTGCTGCCCATCGGGCAGCTGGATGGCGGGCACATTGTGTATAGCGTGGCGAGCGAGCGGCACCGGCGCGTGTCGATGGCGCTGCTCGTGGTGCTGATCGCGATGGGAATTTTTTTCTGGGGCGGATGGATTTTCTTCGCCCTCGTGGACATGATCTTCCTGGCGGGATTCCGTCACCCGCCGGTGATCGACCGCTGGACGCCGCTCGATCGTAGGCGCCGCGCGTGGGCCATCGTCGCGCTGATTATTTTTCTACTGTGCTTCACGCCAATTCCGCTTAGCGTTCCACACCGCTGATTTTTGCGAGCAGAGGTAAGGCAAATTGTGTTCGGTGAGTTCACAAGTTGGGGGGCGGCGTCGAAAGAAACCGCCGACCTCAGCGGCTGAAGCCGCACTGATTTTTCAGGCGTTTACGGCACGGCTGAAGCCGTGCACCGACGCATCCTACAACGTGCCTCCTCGGGCTTCGTACAAACCAGAGCGACAGCCTCCCGAGTTTTGCGAAACTCCCACCCCAAGCGGCAAATGTTATAGCAAGCTGGCGGGATCGACGTCGACAATCACGGCACTATCGGGAATTCCCTTCCTTTCGCAAAATGACAGGCAGTCTTCGAGGACTTTCGCGAGCAAGCGGCGATTCGGCGTCTTCAGCAAAACCTGAAAACGATATTCGCGGCGCAATTTCGATAGAGCCGCCGCCGCGGGGCCGAGGACCCTCAGTTCATTGATTTTCAGCGAATCAAAATGCGCCGCGATGGCGCGCGACCAGCGAATGGCGTTTTCGATTTTGTGGTCCCGGATCAACACGTTTGCGAGCGCAATGAACGGCGGATAATGCATCATGCGGCGAAAATGAATTTCGCGTTCGAAGAACGCGACGTAATCCTGGTCCACCGCGTGTTGGATCGCGTAGTGCTCCGGATAATACGTCTCGATCAGCACTTCGCCCGGGAATCGGCCGCGTCCTGCGCGCCCGGCGACTTGAGTGAGTAGCTGAAATGTTCTCTCCGCCGCGCGAAAGTCTGGACGCCCCAGCGCCAGGTCTGCTGAGACCACGCCGACGAGTGTGACGCATTCGAAATCGTGGCCTTTGGCGACCATCTGCGTGCCCACGAGCAAATCCAAATCGCCGCGCGCGAACGCGCCAAGGACTTTTTGATACTCGCGCTTTGTCCTTACCGTGTCGCGATCGAGGCGCCCAATGCGCGCTTTAGGAAATTGCTCGCGTAAATACTCCTCGACGCGCTCCGCGCCGTCTCCGACGAAATACAAATATTCTGATTTACATTTCGGACACAGCTTCGGCACGGGGATGGAATATCCGCAGTAATGGCATTCGAGGCGCGCACGGCGTTTGTGGTACGAAAGTGCGATGCTGCAGTTCTGGCATTCGATTCCCGCGCCGCAGTTTCTGCAGAGGACGTACCAGGAATATCCGCGACGATTGATGAGAATCAGCGCCTGCGTCCCGGCGGAAAATCGCTCGCCGATCGCTTTGAGGAGGGACGACGAAACCGGTGCGGACCGATGGCTCTGCTTGAATTCCTGGCGCAGGTCGACGAGCTTCACGGACGCGAGCGGGCGATCTTCGACGCGCGTTTTCAATTCCAGCAAATGGTATTTGCCGGTGCGCGCATTCTGATAACTTTCGAGCGATGGCGTGGCGGAACCAAGCAGAGCGACGGCGCTTTCCAACCTGGCGCGGACGATAGCAACGTCGCGGCCATTGTAACGCGGCGTTTCTTCCTGTTTGTAACTCGACTCCTGCTCTTCATCGACAATGATGAGGCCCACATTTTCGAACGGCGCGAATACTGCCGAGCGCGTGCCCACCACGACGCGCGCTTCGCCGCGGCGTACGCGCCACCATTCGCGCGAGCGTTCATTTTCCGCCAGACCGCTGTGCAGCAACGCAACGATGCCGCCGAATCGAGCGCGCACCAGACGGCTGAGCCAGAGCGTCAGGGCGATTTCCGGCACCAGCACAAGTGCGGTGCGCCGTTGCGCCAGAGCGCCTTCGACCGCGCCAAGATAAATTTCCGTTTTGCCGCTTCCCGTAACGCCGTGCAGCAGGCTTGCTACAAACGCTTTTTCGGCCAGCCATTCACTGACGGCCGCAAGCGCCGACGTTTGATCCGCGTTCAGAACATTCGCGGGCGGAACGAAATCCGTTTCCCACGCATCTTCTTCCGATTCCGCGTCCGCATGCGCGACGAGCGGCTCTTCCCAGGTCGTGAGTTTGCCTTCTTTTTCGAGGCGCGCGACGACCGCAGGCGAAGCGCCTGCTTTCAGCAAAATAGCAACGGGCAGCGGCCCGCGCGTTGCGGTCAAAATCTCGCGGACTTTTTCTTCTTTCGCATTCGCGGCTTCCGCCGCCGGATTCCACGCGACGATTTTTTGCGCACGCTTACGTTTGTGATGCATGCGTTCGCGCGTGACAAGGCAGCCACGCCGCACGAGACGCTCCGCCGCAGCTTCGCCGCCTGCGATTCGCCGCACGCGTGTGGATGGAACAGGTTTATCGCCAGCGTGCAAAAGCTCGAGAATCGCAAGGTCAACGAACTCGCCCTGATCGGCGGGACCGCGTCCCTTCATTTCAGCGATAAGATCGCGTCCATGATCCGTCAACTCGTATTCGCGTTTCGGACGCAATTCCGCCAGGGGAGGCAGCATGGCGCGCAGCGTTTCTCCGATGGGCGCGACGTAGTAGCGGCTGAGCCACATGCCGAGATCGATTAATTTCGAGGGCAGGGCGGGAGTTGCGTCAAGCAGTTCGACAATTTCCCGAGTCTTTTTTCCCTCGGGGGGATTCGAGACCAGTGCCACCACGACTCCAACCATCGCGCGATTGCGAAACGGCACAACCACGCGACTGCCAACGAGGTCAGCATTGACTAAATGTTGCGGAATCGCATACGTGAACGTGGAGCGCAGCGGAACGGGGAGAGCAATTTCACAATACCGCGGAGTCATGTTAGCGATCTAGTGTAGCAGCAAGGTGCGAGTTGCAGGAACCAGCGCGCTTCGCTTGAAATGCAACGGCCGATAATTTCCGCGCCGATTTGTTGCCAGCCTCATTGCGACTACACGCTGACCAAAGCGATTCCCAAAAATATCAGGACGATGCCCGCCCACTGCGTACGTTCGAGTTTGTCGCGCAGGAAAATCGCGGCGAGCACAACCGTCACCGCACCGTACAAGGACGACAGTACACTCGCGACCGCGACCTGTTCATTTTTGAGCGCCAGATTATTGGCGACGAACGCAGCCGTATCCATGACGCCGACGGCGGCGACGAGTCCGAGCGTCGTGGGATTGGGAAGTGCGGCGCGTTGCCGCAACGGCACGACGAGAAGCGCGAGCATGGTGAACGTGGTGATACGGACCATCCACACGGACGCGGCGCCACTGAAGACCGGCATCACGTGAAATCCGAGAACCCAGAAAAGCAATCCGAATCCGACGGCGGCGGCGAGCGCCCACGGAACTCCGCGCAAAACGTGGCGTCGATGATCTTCAGCGGAGGATTCCGGCGGCGGAGAAGAAAATGATACCGCAGCCAGCATGACGCCGATGATCGCGGCGACGACGCCGACTGCATGCGGCAAAGTGAGGCGCTCGCCGCTCCAGAGCGAGAGGAGAACCGTGAGGACCGGATAGCTGGCGGCGATCGGTGCGACCAATGCGAGGATTCCTATTTCAAAAGAGCGATAGAGGGAAAAGGCGCTGCCCACATTTAGCAGTCCGGCGCAAATCGCCCAAGCCCAAGCGTGATGCTCCGCGCGACTGGGAAAAAAGTTCGTCCAGCGGCCAGTGGCGGCCATTCCCGCCGTCAGAGCGACGAAACCGGCGAGCTGCATGTACATGAGCGTGCGGTACGCGCCTGCGCGGCGCGTCGCGAAGCGCGCCAGGAAGTCCGCGACGCCCCAGCCGAAGGCTGCTGCGAGTCCGAGGAAAATTCCCGATCTAAACAAATGCACCAATTGCCATCTCCCCGAGATTTCGCGGCAGCTGACCGTTTCTAAATGAGAAATTGCGGCCGCGGCGCACAATAGTGTAACAGGAGCTTTCATTTCATCGACAGGTGGAAACGCGGCGTGAGTGCGCTGATACTTCGAGGCAGAAAGCTTCAGCGTTTGGTGGGCAGCTTCAGGCCGAGATGGGCCATTACTTTTTTCAAATCTTCCCAGACGTCGCCCTTCGCGTTGGGATTGCGGAGGAGGTAAGCGGGATGATACGTGGCCATCAGAGGGATGCCGCGAAATTCGAGCCACTGCCCGCGAATTCTCGACATAGACGGCCTCGTCCCGGTGAGCGATTGAAAGGCAATCGCGCCGAGGCACACAACGGCTTTCGGCCGAATCACGGCGAGCTGACGGTAAAGAAACGGCGAACAGGTCTCGATTTCGTCGGGCTCAGGCGCGCGATTCTGCGGAGGACGGCATTTCACAACGTTGGCGATGTAAACGTCGTCGCGTCGCAAACCCATGGCCTCGATCATTTGCGTCAAGAGCTTTCCGGCGCGGCCGACGAAGGGGAGGCCTTGAATATCTTCGTCGTGTCCCGGACCTTCGCCGACGAATACAAGATCCGCGTTTGCGGCTCCGGCGCCAAAAACAATCTGATTTCGTTGCTCGCAGAGTTTACAGCGGCGGCAATTTTCGCCGATGTCTTCGCGAATTCGTTCGAGAGTGTCGCCTTCGACGCTTTCATTGGCGGCAAAAAGTGAATTGCTTTTTATCACGGGCAGCACCGAGGCAACGTGTGTTTGACTGGGGCTTGCGGCCGCGGACGCCATGCGGACGGGACGAGAAAGCGGTTCCGAGACCGCTGAAATTGGTTGAACTGGCGCACTTGCAGATTGGAGTGTTGCCGCGGCGCGATCGAGACAGAAATGTGAAATTCCCAGATCGTTGAAATATTCGAGCCATGCTTCGACGCGCGCACGGCCTTCTGGATTCATCGGCATCCTGCCGGGCAGAGTATCACTTCACTCCTGTCCGGAGCTGGCGGGATCGCAATTCGGCGACGTGATCGAGTATGCGGTTGGCCACATCGAACTTGGACATTTTCGGGAGTGCGACTTCGCGTCCGTCGCGCAAAAACAGCGTCACGATATTGGTATCCGTATCGAACCCCGCGCCTTGCTGCGTGACGTCGTTGGCGACGATGATGTCCGCGCCTTTTGTCGCGAGCTTGTGGCGCGCATTTTCCGCGAGATGATCCGTCTCCGCCGCAAAGCCCACAAGAATCTTGGACCGTTCGTTGCGACCCAATTCAGCGAGAATGTCGGCGGTGGGTTCGAGTTCGAGCATTACGCGTCCTTCGCCGCGTTTGATTTTTTTCGCGTCTCGCGAAGCGGGGCGGTAATCCGCCACAGCGGCAGCCATGATGACAACGTCCGCCGCGCTTGCACGTTCGCGCACGGCGCGATGCATCTCCTCGGTTGAGCGCACAGGCAACCAGTCGATTTCAGCGGGCGCGTGCAATTCCGTTGGGCCACTGACTAAAATCACGTGAGCGCCGCGACGCGCCGCCGCATCCGCCAACGCATATCCCATTTTCCCCGATGAGCGATTGGTGAGAACGCGCACGGGATCCACGTCTTCTACCGTGGGCCCCGCGGTCACGACCACCGTGAGGCCTTCGAGATCGTGGCGCAAGCCAAGCGTTTCGCACACGGCGCTGGCAATTGCTTCCAGTCCGGCGAGGCGTCCGGGCCCGACCATTCCGCACGCCAAATAGCCTTCGTCGGGCTGGACGACACGCACGCCGCGCGCGCGCAGTGTCTCGATATTTTTCTGCGTGGCGGGGTGCTCCCACATATTCACGTTCATGGCGGGCGCAACGATTACAGGCGCCTTCGTCGCGAGGTACAACGTAGTCAAAAAATCGTCCGCAATTCCATTCGCGAGCTTGGCGAGGATGTCGGCGGTCGCCGGCGCCACAACGAGCAGATCGATTCGCTGCGCTACGGCGATGTGTTCGATGGCGCTCTCGACATTGCCGGAAGCTTCTTTATCGCCAAAAAGTCCGGTAATGACCTTGTTGCCTGTGAGCGCGGCGAACGTCAGCGGCGTGACAAATTCCTGAGCGCCGCGCGTCATCACAACCTGCACGTCGAGCTTCTCCTGTTGCAGACGGCGAACCAGCTCCGCGGCCTTATAGGCTGCAACTCCTCCCGAAACCCCCAGCGCAATGCGCATCAATCCTCGCGGCAGATGCTAGGACTTCTTTTTCTTCCCGTCTTTATCTTCCGTGCCGTCGAATGCTTCGTGCAGCTCGTAATCCAACAATCCTCTTTGCAGTTCCTCTTCGGCGACGCGGGTGTATTTGTTGTTCTTCGGATTATCGATCAATGGCCGGCCTCCGGCCATGAGTTGCCGGGCGCGACGCGCTACCAGCACGACGTATGAAAATCTGCTGTCTGGTGGTTGGTTGGAAACCGCCATGAATAGATTATCCTCCAAAGGATTTCAAAATTCTCTGAACGCGTTCGCGGTTCTGTCGAGTCCGGCAACGGGCGCCCAGCGCAATAACACGCACGTCCTTGCCGGCCTGCTCGAGGTGCTCGTTAATCACCACATAATCGTAATCCACGTAGTGCTCGATCTCCAAGCGGGCGCGTTCAAGACGGCGGCCAATTTCGTCGTTGTTGTCCTGGCCGCGCGCGCGAAGACGCTTTTCCAGTTCCTCGTGTGACGGCGGCACGATAAAAATGGACACGGATTCAGGGACTTCTTTCCGCACCTGCGCGGCGCCCTGCACGTCGATTTCAAGCACCAAGTCCTTTTTTTGCGTGCGCGCTTCGTCGAGCGATTTCTTCGGCGTCCCGTAACTGTGCTTGCCAAACACGCACGCATGTTCGAGGAATTCGCCGCGCGCAACCATTTTCCGAAATTCTTCTTCCTCCACGAAATGATACCACTTGCCGTCCTTTTCACTGGCACGCGGCGGGCGCGTGGTGGCTGAAATCGAAAGCATGATGCCGGGCAATTCGAGCAATTTCCTCACCAGCGTCGATTTGCCCGAGCCGGACGGCCCGGAAACAATAAAAATCAGCGGTTCATGGGAATCAGGCATCGTTATTCGATGTTCTGCACTTGTTCGCGAAGTTTCTCGATCTCGGACTTCAATTCCAGGCCAAGCTGCGTGATCTCGAGCCCGTCGGTGTCAATGCCATTTGCTTTCGAGAGCAAAGTATTCGTCTCGCGCTGCATCTCCTGCAAAAGGAAATCGAGTTTCTTGCCGGCTTCGCCGCCCGCGTCGAGCAATCCGCGGAATTGCTGCACGTGACTGCGCAAACGCGCCAACTCCTCGGTGGTGTCGCTATGCTCGGCGGCAAACGCTGCCTCCTGCGCCAAACGCGCGGGATCGAGCGCAAAGTTGCCGAGCAGTTCCTTCAGACGAGCCTCGAGACGCTTCGCGTATGCGGGACGCGCGCGTTCGGCGAGAAATTCAATTTGTTTCGCGTGTTCGGCAACGGTTGCCAATCTTTGCGACAACTCCTCGCGAAGCGTTCGGCCTTCAATCTGCTTCATCTGGTCCAGGCGACCGATAGCCTGCGTCAAACACGAGCGAACCAGTCCAGTTAGTTTCTCGATTTCATCTTCAGCGGGCACGCCGGACGACGTTACGCCAGGCAAACGCAGAATCGCCGCAAGATCGGGATCCGATTTCACTTCAAACTGCTCGCCAAGCGATTTCGCGGCTTTCAAATACTCCGCCGCAATTTCGCGGTTGATCGAAATCGAGTGGCCGTTCGCCGCTTCGACGTGCAGCGTAACGTCCAAATGACCGCGACGCACGTGCTCGCGCGCGACGCGACGGATTTCCGTTTCCAAAGCGTCCCAGCCTTCCGGCATGCGTATGCGCAAATCGAGGAAGCGATGATTCACGCTGCGCAGGCTCAACTGCACGGCCCAGCCATCCTGCTCGACGCGCGCCTGCGCATATCCGGTCATTGATTTGAGAACCGGGGATTTCAGCACAGGGTCACACATCTTACACGGGTCCCGCCGGTAATGGTGGCTCGATTTCCTGGAACTGAAGATGATAGAGCCGCGCGTAGGCTCCGGCATGAGCGAGCAATTCTTCGTGCGTGCCGCGTTCCTTGATTGTGCCGTCTTCGAGGACGACGATCATCTCGGCACGGCGGACGGTGGAGAGCCGATGCGCAATCACGAAGACGGTGCGATTCTCCATCAGATTGTTCAGGGCGCGCTGGACAAGCATCTCGGATTCAGAATCGAGTTCGGAAGTCGCTTCGTCGAGAATCAGTATCGGTGCATCTTTCAGCAGAGCGCGCGCGATTGCAATTCGCTGCCGCTGGCCGCCGGAGAGACGCTGGCCACGGTCGCCAATCTGAGTGTGATAGCCCTGCGGCAACTGCGTGATGAATTCGTGCGCCAGCGCTGCCTGAGCCGCGGCTACCACGCGCGCCTCGGGCAAATCGGGACGGCCATAGCACAAATTATTCCACACCGTGTCGTTGAAAAGAATTGTCTCCTGCGTGACGATGGCCATTTGCTCGCGCAGCGAACGGAGATTCACTTCGCAAATGTCGTTTCCGTCGATCAGCAGCGTTCCCATCGTCGGATTGTGAAAGCGCGGCAGTAAATTCACCAGGGTCGTCTTGCCGGCGCCGCTCGAGCCGACGATTGCCACCACACTTCCCGCAGACACTTTCAAATTGATGTCGTGCAAAATCAGCGGCCCATTCTCATACGCGAATCCGACGTTCTGAAAATCGACGTTCCTGGAAAAACGCGAGACGATAGCCTTGCCCGGTTCGTCGGCGATTTCTTCCTTCAGCGTCAGGAAGCCCAGCACTTGAGTGGAAGCTCCCAATGCCAGTTGAAATTGGTGATACAAACTTCCCACCCTCTTGATGGGCTCATACGCCCGAAAGAGTGAATAGATGAAGCTGATCACCATGCCACTGGTCATCAGCCCGCTGCGAATTTCGTCGCGCGCATACCAAAGCAGTACCGCGAAGACAACCGCGCCGAGCAAATCCATCATCGGCGATGTGACGACATAGGCTTTGACCCAGCGCATATTTTCGCGCAGCAGCCGGCGCGCTGTGTCGCGGAATTTCTGAACTTCGAAATTCTCCATGCCAAACGCTTTCACGACGCGGTTTCCGCTGACCGTTTCCTGCAGAATTTCGCTCAAGTCGGCGACACGCGAACGGCTACTCTGCACGGAACGGCGGATGCGGCGTCCGAGCCTGCCGACCGGGTACACCACAAGCGGGATAATTACGGCGGAACCGAGCGCGAGCCTCCAATTCAGCCAAAGCAACACGCAGACAAAGGCGACCAGCGCGAATATTTGCTGGAAGAAATCGGCCAGATGCTCGGAGAGAGCGCTGCGAACCTGATCCACGTCGCTGATGGCCGCGGACATCACGCGGCCCGTGGGATTGTGCTGGAAGAATCCGATGGGCTGGCGCACGAGTTTGTCGTAGACCTGGTTGCGCAAATCCGTGACAGCGGCGTGACCCGCGTACTGGATCATCGTGTTGCCAAAAAATTCGGCGATTGCTTTCGCAAAAAAAAGGACAATCAGGCAAATGGCAAAGACGGTCCACACCCAGTGGATGTTCGCGGGCAGAAAGGAATTGAGGTAGATGACGCGATGGCTGTACGGCAGCGTGATGAGCTTCACTTTCGCGGCCGTGCTGTGCGGATTCAAAATCTGATCCACCGCGGGGATAATCATCAGTGCGACCAATCCTTCGCAAATCCCCACGACGGCGAGCAACAGTACGCCCAGAATCAGCCGCAGCCGGTATGGCCGCACGAAGCGAAACAAGCCCTGGAGCTCGGGAGGAACTTTCACTCGCTGCACACCCTTATAGATTCCACTTTACAGGAGGCGAAATAGCCGCGCCAGAGTAGCGGCGCGGAAAAGTCATGAGACGGATCGTTCCAGATCGCGGTGCTCGAGCTTAATCGTGTAGCCACGCTTCGCAAGGGCTTTGCCGATGGCCTCCGCCATCATCACGGAGCGGTGACGTCCGCCGGTGCATCCAAAAGCGATGGTCAAGTAACTTTTGCCTTCGCGAATGTAATGCGGGATCAGATATTCGAGCAGCCCATCGATCCGCCGCAAAAATTGTCCCGTTTGCTTGAACGACCGTATGTATCGCGCGACGCGAGGATTCTTGCCGCTGTACTGGCGCAACTTCGGCACAAAATGTGGATTCGGCAAAAAGCGCACGTCGAAGACGAGATCGGCGTCGGAAGGCAAGCCAAAGCGATAACCAAAGCTCACAAGGGATATGAGAAGTGGCTTGCGGCCAGCTTTTTGAAAACGCTCGGTGATGAAATCGCGCAGTTCATGGACTGTGAACTTCGTCGTGTCGATGACCACATCGGCCAGCGCGCGAACCGCCGCCATTTGTTTTCGTTCGGCGCGGATGCCGTCGAGAATCGAAAATTCGCCACCCATGGGATGGGGCCGCCGCGTTTCGCTGAATCGCCGCCCGAGCGCGTCGTCGCTCGCCTCGATGAATACCAGCGTGGCGGGATATTCGCGGCGCAACCGTCGGTAAACTTCCGGCAAACGCTTCAGTTGCTCGCCTTCGCGCGCGTCGACCAGCAACACGGCGCGCTCGAAATCGCCGCCGCCCTCCATATACAACTCGGCGAAAGATGGAATGAATGAAACAGGAAGATTATCGACGCAGTAAAATCCCAAATCCTCGAACGCGCGGAGAACCGATCCTTTCCCTGAGCCGGAAAGGCCCGTGAGGATAACCAACTGGCGATTTTGTTGAGTATAGCGCGACGCCACGGGAGACTGCTCGTCAGCCCTTCTGCCGGCGCTGATGCGTGCTGGGAATGCGCAGGTCTTCCCTGTACTTCGCCACGGTACGGCGCGTGACGTGAATGCCTTCGACGTCCAGGCGCTTGGCAATCTGCTCGTCGGTGAGCGGATGCGTTGCGTCTTCTTCCTCGATCATTTTTTTCACGAGGCGCTTGAGTGAAAGCAGCGACATGTCGCCGCCCTGCGGACCGTTCACAGACTCGGAGAAAAAATAGCGCAGCTCGTAGACGCCCTGAGGCGTGTGAGTATATTTGTTGGCCACCGCGCGGCTGACCGTGGAAGGGTGCACGCCCACTTCCTCGGCCACTTCCTTGATCATCATGGGCTTCAGGTGATCGATCCCGTATTCCAAGAAGTCTTTTTGACGCCGCAGGATCGACTGGCAGACGCGGACGATGGTGTGCTTGCGCTGCTCGATATTTTTAATCAACTGCACGGCCGCAGTGAAACGTTCCTTGACGTAATTGCGCACGTCGCGATCGGCGGCGTCGCGCGCCAGCAGACGCCGGTACACCGGACTCAGGCGGAGCTGCGGCAAATCATCGTCGTTCAAAAATGCCTGCCACTCGCCGTCCACTTTTCGAAACGCCACATCGGGCTCGACCAAACGCGGCTCGATTTTGTTGTAGCGCAGTCCGGGGCGAGGATCGAGGCGCTTGACAGTGTCGACGGCGCGCTTGACGGCCTCGATGGGACGATTGAGGGCACGCGCGATTTCCTTGAGCTGATTGTTTTGCAGCATTTTCAGATGATCGGAAATCACCTGCTGAGCGAGAGTATTTTGCGGATCGATCAATTTCAGTTGCAGCAGCAAACACTCTTTTAAGTCGCGCGCGCCCACTCCAGGCGGGTCAAATTCCTGCACCACCGCCAGGGCTTCTTCCACATCGTCCGGCGTGTATCCGCCCGACTGGCCAATTTCCTCGAGCGTGGCCATCAGGTAGCCGTTTTCGTCCAGATTGCCAATGATCACCTCGGCAGCCTTCTGAACCTGCTCGCTGCAAATGCTCACACTCAGTTGCCAGAGCAGATGATCCGCGAGATTTTGAGGCGACGACAAAAACTTGTCGAAACCGGGTTTTTCTGTTTCCTCGCGCTCGCTGCCGGCTCCGCTGGCCGCGCCGGTGTCGAGATACTTTGTGAAGAATGAGCCGATGTCGAATTCGTCGAAGGGATTGGAGGCTTCCGTCTCGGGGAGTTTTTCGGTTTCTTCCTTCACGAATGCTTCGTCGGTATAATTCTCGCTGACGACGCCATCGTCGCCGAGCACTTCGAGCATGGGATTTTCGGTGATCTCCTGATTGATCATTTCGCGCAGCTCCAGCCGGTTCAGCGCGAGGACGCTGACCATCTGCACAAGGCCCGGCGTGAGGACCTGCTTTTGCGCGAGCCGGAGATTCAATTTTGGCTGGAGCCAGTTCATAGCTTTAATTCAAGCGGAATTTTTCTCCCAGATAGAGCCGCCGCACTTCGGGATCCTGGCTCAATTGCTCGGGTGTTCCCGCGCTCAAAATTTTTCCTCCATGAATAATGTAAGCGCGATTGGTGACCGCGAGAGTCTCCCTGACATTGTGATCTGTGACGAGAGCGCCAATTCCCGCGGCGCTCAAGTCGGTGATGATTTTTTGCAGGTCCATCACGGTCAGCGGATCGATTCCCGAAAACGGCTCGTCCAGCAGCACAAACGACGGCTGCATCACCAGCGAACGCGCAATTTCCAGCCTGCGGCGTTCGCCGCCCGATAGCACGTAGCCTTTGCTGTGCCGCACTCCTTCGAGTCCCATCTGCGACAACAATTCTTCCACGCGGTCGCGCCGCTGCTCGGCCGTGATGGGCAGCGTTTCCAGCACCGCGAGCAAATTTTCTTCGACGGTCAGTTTGCGAAAAACAGAGGGTTCCTGGGGAAGATAGCTGATTCCGCTGCGTGCGCGCAGGTACATGGGCTGATCGCTGATGTCCTCACCGTCCAGGAGAACTCGTCCGAAATCCGAGCGCGCGAGGCCGACGAGAATGTAAAACGTCGTGGTCTTGCCTGCGCCGTTGGGACCGAGCAACCCAACCACTTCGCCCTGATGGATCTCCAAACTAACATTATCGACAACCTTCCGGCCTCGATAGCTCTTGCTCAACTCCGCGGCTTGGAGCTTCAACATGCCAGTTCATTTCTCAACCCGGTGCTTGGTAATGGTTCGCGGGCCTTTTTGCGAATCCACGAGAATCGTATCACTCGCTAAAAAGAAGGTCAATTCACGGCCCGTCGTAGTGTTTCCAGAACCATCAAAAAGCGCCGGCGTGCCACCGGAAAGCACGAATTTTCCTCCGCGGGCGACATATTGGCCCCGCTCGGCGGTGCCGATACGCCCATTTTGTTCGATGCGGACACCGCCTTCGGCGACTGCCCTTTCCAATCTTTGCTGCTGATTGGCGGCCGGTGAGAGGAAAAGAGTGAGCGTCTGGCTGGAAATCGAGCCTTCAGCGGATTGCGCGGTAACGCCGCCAGACAGCAGAATTTTTCCGGAGTCGCCAAAATAGTCCGCCTTCGGCGCGCGAACTTGCCATACCGTGGGCGCGCTGATTTTCGATTTCGTTTTTGCGGTGCTTGGCAGCGGTTCGGGAAATGCACCCACGACGTTGCCGCGCGCCTGGGCGCGCTTTTGATTGCGCCAAAACTCAATCGTGTCGGCCTGGAGAACATTGTCGCCCTGCCACAGGCGTGCGTGCCCTAAAAAAACTGCGCGACCCGTGGTGTTCGAGCCATTCATTTGCGCGGCAGAAATATTCGCTTCGGTTGCTCCGGGATTTTTGGTGTTGTTCAAATAAGTGGTGGCAACATTTCCGGCAGCGTGAATTTCGCCTGTCTTCTGGTTAATTTCGATTTGATCCGCGGAGGAGCGCGACGTGGAATCCGCCACAGAAGCTGAGCCGGTGAGCGTGATTTCATTCGCGGTGCGCGAAATATTCGCGTGTTGCGCTTGACCCGTGCGCCCGGCCTGCTGGAAATTCACGGCGCCGTTTTCGTCCACGGTTTCCCAATCACCACCTGCGCCGAAAGTCGCCGTCAAATTTTGCGCCGTCGTGGTTTGCGGCGCTTGGGAACCAGTTTGATGAACGACTTTCACGCCGGATGCCCCATCAAGCTGAGTCAATTGACTTCGCGAATCGAACGCGGCGGCCAACATGCCTCCGGTGATTGTGTCCGATTCTCCGGGCTTGCCGGTGACGATTTGTCCTGGCGCAAGCGTCTGCGCGCTTGCTATGCGCGCGCCGTGGCGGCCTGCTTCGGAGACAAAATCAATGCGCAACGCGGAGGTTTCTAGATTTCGCTTTACCGCGCCCTGTTGCATCGCGATTTGCACGTTGCCGCGAGCAAGCATCTGGTGAGGTTCGATACGGCCATCTTTCGCGGCGAGCATCAGTTCCATGTGTTTCGCGGAAACGTTATTCGCGCCCCCGCGTGAATCTGTACCGCCGCGAACGCTTCCATCAGCAATAATTTCTTGGATGACGCCATTTGCGAAGGAGCCTTCCATTTGATTCGCGGCGAGTACAACGGTTCCGCGCGCGTCTTTCGCCGTCATCTCCGGGTGACCACCGGCGATCGCTTGCCGCGGGTGCATCTGCGCATTCAAATCGATTTCGAGCGCGCCGGCCGTCAAAATGCGCTGTCCCTGCTCGGCGTGAACAGGGCCGAAAAGACGCAGCGTTCCGTCGCTTCTGCGAAATTCCAGCGCGCTGCCGGTTAGATTTACAGGCATGTCCGTAGAGGTCGCGGGCGTAATTTTCAATTGCACGTTGCTTTCAAGTTTCACGTCTTCCGTTTGCGGATCGTAGAGCACACCTGTGGCCTGGCCTGCACCACCGGGAAATTTTAGCGTGACTGCATTTTTGGTGGAGACTTTGCCGCTGTCACGATCGAATAGGATATCGCTCGTTTCGAAATGCATCCCCCGCGACGCAGCATTTGCGGCGGAATTTTTTGCCGCGTTGCGCAGATCGATTCGCACCGTGCCCTGGCAGCGAATGCTTCCAGTGGCGGGTTCGTAGTTGCATTCGCCGGCGCGCACGGAATCGTTGCGTTTACCCTGGCCGCCATGGATCGTGATGGAAACATTTTCGAGCAGGCTGCGATTCTTGTCTTTGAATTCCGTGGCTTGCGAGGCGCGAATCGTGAAGAGTGTGTGTCCTCCGATGTTCTTCGAATAGGTGAAGCCGGTGGACTGCTGCGCTACGCTTGCGGGGACCTGTGGCGGGAGGTTTCGGCGCGCGGCGCGGTCAACAAATCGGCCGCGCACAAAAATCCCAGCGACAATCAACGCGATGGCGATGGCAACGCCGGCGGACCAGCGGGCATATCGCGCGGCTTCTCTGTTCTGCATGGATTGGCGCCCCAGTTCAGGACAACCTTCAGCACAACATTCAGACTAGAAGCGAGTATAAGGAATGGGGTTGCGCACAACAACTCCCGGAGTGAGGACCGAGTGAAAATGCGATGAAGTGACCAGTCGGCAAGCAAAGTGTCCGGTAATTTTCAAAGCGCGAAAAATTGGCGATTCGAAATTGGGCGAGCTTTTGTTTTGTGTCACTTAGCTCGGTTTCTAATTCCGAACAGTGGAGTAGAAATGAGGGACGATTGGAGGCCATTTTTGGCGGAAGGTGCGTTCCGGGCCGGTTTCGATTGGGGCTTGGGCCTTCACCCACGCTCCATGCGCCTGAGCTCCGCGCACTTGCGCATCCTTCGCCGCGGTCAGGGGTAAGCAGGAGAGGATGCGGCGCTGTAAGGATGAGCGAGTCCGGCGTTGCTTGGTTCGTTGTACGTCGCCGCCGCTCGATGGTCGTATTCGCGACGCCTTTCAGTTGCGGCGAGTTGAACATGGCCAGAAGCATCGTTGGCTTCAAAGTAGCCAAAAAGGTTTTATCGGCCTCCTCGTAAATGGATATCCGGCATGGCAGTGCCGTGGAGACGCTCATGTTTTGGTCGAGAACCTTCTTGGCTTGTTGCGGCTGACAGATCTCGAAAATCAGACATTCCCGTTCGAAATCCACGCCCTTCTTCACCATGGTCTCCTGGAGGTTGTGAACCTGCATGACACCAAAATGATTGGCCTGAACGGCAGCAAGGCAGCGGCAGCTTCGGCCACGGTTTTGTTCGTAGATAATTTGACCAGCATAGGTTTCCTCTCATGCGTAACAGGTCAATTCAGAGACGGGTCGTGAACGCAGGATTATTTCTTGGACACGTTGCTAATCAAGACCACCAGTAGGACCACCGCCACTATGCCGACCAACGTCCAAGTCCACATTCCTCCGCCCATCCAACCGACCATGTGTCCCTGTTGTATATAGTTCATCATAAAAATCCTTTCGTTGCGCTGCGGCCAACCCATTATCCGACGAGATCATGTTAGATGCGGCCAGGAAAAGAATCTGTCCGCTTAGGCACGCGTTAGGAGCTCGCGTATATGCGCGAACACGCTTCAGCGGGGACTTGCCACCAGGCCCGGGGAGCTAGCTGAAGATGTCTTTCACCTTGTCGAAGAAGGAGGAGCCACGCTCGACGGGCTTGTTTTCGACTTTCACGACGCGGTGCAGCTGCTCGAAGAGGGCTTTCTGCTCCTTGGTCAATTTTGACGGGATGGCGACGCGTACGTTCACGTAGAGGTCGCCTTTGCCGCCGTGGGGATCGGGCAGGCCTTTGCCCTTCTTGCGAAAGAGCGTGCCGGGCTGAGTGCCCTCGGGAATCGAAAGGCCCTCGTCGCCATTGAGCGTCGGAACGCGAATCTCCGCGCCGAGCGCGGCCTGCGAAATGGTGATGGGAATATTGCAGTAAAGATCGGCGCCGCGCCGCTCGAAAAATGAATGCTCGTGCACTTCGATGAAGACGTACAAATCGCCAGCGGGGCCGCCATTCGCGCCGGGCTCGCCTTCGCCGGGGACGCGCAGGCGCATGCCGTTGTCAACACCCGCGGGAATGGCGACTTCGATCGTGCGCGAACGCTCGATGCGTCCCTGTCCGCGGCATTCGGCGCAGCTTTCCTTGATGGTTTGACCCGCGCCGCCACATGCGGGGCATGTCCGCGAGACGGCGAAAAATCCCTGCTGATAATGCAATTGCCCGCGGCCTTTGCAAGTGCCGCAGGACTGCATGCCGCTGCCCGGCTTCGCTCCCGTGCCTTTGCAAGCCTCGCAATTTTCCATGCGAGGAATTTTGATTTTGGTTTTGACTCCTGCCGCCGCGTCTTCAAACGAGAGCTTCAGATCGTAGCGCAGATCGGCGCCGCGTTGCGCGCGGGAACGTCCGCCGCGTCGCCTGCCGCCCCCGCCGCCGAAAATATCCTGGAATCCAAAAATGTCGCCGAAAACATCCTGAAATTCCTCGAAAATGGTTCCCATATTGCTCGTGTCAAACACCTGCCCGCTGATTCCGGCGTGGCCGTAGCGATCGTACGCGGCGCGTTTTTGCGGATCGGAAAGGACGCTGTAGGCTTCGCTGGCTTCGCGGAATTTGTGCTCGGCGTCGGCTTTATTTTCCGGATTGCGGTCGGGATGGTGTTTCAACGCGGCTTTGCGATACGCGCTCTTGATTTGCTCGCTGGTGGCCTCGCGCGTCACTTCGAGCACTTCGTAATAATCTCGTTTGGAAGTCGAAGGCATTCTGTGGTCTCAATTCCCTTTCTTGAATTAGTTCGCTGACGAATTCGATGCTGAACCCTGCTCCTCAGGATTCACGGCCACGCGCACCATCGCCGGGCGCAGCACTTTGCCGTGAAAAATGTAGCCCGCCTGCAATTCCTCGAGCACGGCGCCATCCGGATGCTCGGTGGTTTCGACGCGCTCGATGGCATGATGGACGTGCGGGTCGAACGGCTTGCCCTCGGTTTCGATGCGTTGCACGCCCTGCTTCGCGAGCACGTCGAAAAGTTGCTTACGAATCAACTCGAAGCCTTTTCGGTATTCATCGTGCGCCGCGCCGCGATGCGAAGAAATCGCGCGGTCAAAAGCGTCCAGAACGGGGAGCAGATGCTCGACGAGCGTTTCGGCTCCGCGATGGCGCTCCTGATGGCGCTCGCGCTCGATGCGCTTGCGGTAATTGTCGAAATCGGCCTGCAAGCGGACGAGCGTGTTTCGCAGATCCGTCTTCTCGGCGACAAGCTTCTCGAGTTCTGGAACCGCCTCGGTTTCCGCGGGCGCACTCTCGTCGGCATCGGTTTCCGCGCCGATTGCGTTCGCGTCTGTCCTTGGCTCCTGTTCGTTTTCCGAATCACCACGCCTGCTCACGGCAGTTTATCCCCCTTCGACTCCTCGGAAAAAAATTGGGACATCAGGGCGACGACGGTAATCACGCGTTCGTAATGCATGCGCATCGGACCCAAAATTCCGAGCGTTCCTTGCGCCTGATCGCCGAGGCGAGCGGGTTCGCCTGGACGAGTGACCTCGCCGCGGCTATACGGCGCGCTGACGAGCGCCAGATGCTTGCCCGCGCCCGGCATTTTGTCGACGCCGAGTTCGATGTGCACCGGCTCGGGCGTGTCGATGCAGCCGCTGAGCAGCGCAATCAGGCGGTCGCGCTCCTCGATGGTCGTCAGCAATTCCCCGAGCTGCTCCTGATTCTGGAATTCCGTCGCGGCCGCGAACTGCGCCGCGCCGCCGATGTAAACCACGCGCTCGGCGTCCTCGCCCAGCAATTTCGGGTCGCACAGCATCAACGCACCGCTCGCCAGTTGCTCGTAGCGTTCGCGATCGCGCGCGAGCTGGACTTTCAAATCCGCGCAAATCGCTTCGAGCGTCCATCGCGGATAATGGCTGTTCAAAAATTCCGCGATGCGGTCGAGTTCCGGCTGCAGAAAGGCGCGCTCCGGGCGAATGCATTTGTCGCGCGTGATTCCGCCGCCTGTGACCAGAACGACGAGCACGCGGCCGTCCGGCAGCAACAGAAAGCGCATGTGCTCGACGAGCGTGCGCGAAAGCGGCGGCGACACGATGATGCCAAGGCCGCGCGAGACCGCGGCCAGCACGTTGCTGGCGCGCTCCATCACGCCTTCCGGCGTTGTCGCGGCGTCGAGCTCGCGCCGAATCCATTCGCGGTCCTCGATACGCGGCGTGGCTTGCGCGGCGATTTGCTCGACGTAGAAACGGTATGCTGACGCCGTGGGCACGCGTCCGGCCGAAGTGTGAGGCTGGTACAGCAGGCCCTCGTCCTCGAGGTCGGCCATGATGTTGCGGATTGTCGCCGAGCTGAGCGGCTCAGCGTGCATGCGCACAACGGTGCGCGACGAAACCGGTTCTCCCGTCTCAATGTACGCGCGCACCACTTCAGCCAGCACTTGCCGGTGGCGATTTTGTTGCAACGCTGGAGCTGCGGTCATGACCCTCGCATCTTTTCGCTCGTCTGTCGTTTGTCTTCGCGAATCGCTACGCACAGGCGAATCCGCACTCTTGCTGTTTTTAGTGTAACCACGGCACGCGGGAGCGTCAACTTCACTCGCTCCGGGGGGTGCTCGAAGCATTTCCGCGGGATGCGTTTCCTATCGCCTGTGATATAAGGTTTCTGGGCGATACGCGATGAGCAGAATCAAGTCTCCCCCAGGAAAAGAAGCGCTTGAGTCTCAAGAAGGATCGGCGCAATACCCACGGCGAGAACAACAAATCGAGCCGCAAGAATATTCGGCGAAGCAAGCTAAGCCGCATGGCCCAGCGGCGAATTGTGTCCACGATGCTCGGGGCATTGAAGGGCGACGTAGACGAGACGAGCGCAACCGAAATGGAGCTTGCGGCAAGGCAAAACCTAATTGAGGCTCAGCGCTGGGCCTTTCGAAAATCTCCCGACTCCCCACTTGGAAAAGTGATCGCTCAAAAGCTTAAGAAACGAAGGAATCGGTCCGTGCAAAAATGAGGCGACGCAAAGCCCTGCATCACGAACGACGACAACCTAAACCAGCCGCCCGAATGTGGCGTCGCCTCACGGAGCTCCCTCCCCGGAGGAGCGTATGAAGCAGTTCCGCACGACCGTGCGATTCACCGGTGATCTGCTACTGCTTGTCGTAGACTGCGGTGCTGTGACTCTTCTTGCCGCTCGCATCGGTCGCCGTCGAGGTCACCGTGCGGCTCTTGCCGTCGGCTGACACTACGATGCGCCCAGAGGTGGTAATCTTCCCGCCGCTCTTTTCGGTAAACGCCAGCGTGCGCATGCCGATTTTGCGGTAGGACCGCGTGCTGCCCTCTGAGCCGCCGGTAAGCGGATAGGCCTTACCGTCGAATTTGCCCGTCCAGACGCTATTCGCTGGTTTGCCCGCGCTGTCGGTTCCATCGACTGTGACCGTTATGTTGTCGCCGGACACTTCGTAGGTGACTGTCGTGTTCTTCGTCGCCCCGGGACCGAACTTCGACTTCGCGTCGTTCAATTTCCAAGTTCCAATAAATGGGTTCTGGGCGAAGCAAACCCCCGCTGCGAGTAAACAAAACGCAAGAGTCACTGCTACTCTTGTTGCTTTCATATCGCCTCCTCGTTGAGATGTTGAGCCGGAATTTCCGTTTGACCTGCCAGGCGTGCTGCTGTTATACACCTCAATTTCTCGGGCGTGAAGCCAAATCGACCTTCGTTGCAGGTATCCTGCCCCGTCGCATTTTTAGAAGATGATTGCTCACGGCATGGGCGTGGCTTATGCTGTTCGGCGTTTGCGGGCCTGCGCGGTTCTTGGGAGGGCACAATGAGGCTTTCGGCGGGTGCGCATGTTTTTGGAGGGGTGCTGCTGTTGTTTTGCGCTGCCGGGCCAGGATGGACGCAGAACACGCCGCCTCCGCTTTACACTCCGGCCAACGCAAGCGCGCCGCTCTCGACGCGCGTGGTCAACTATCAAATCGACGCGCACCTGAACGCCGACAAAAAGACCATCGATGCCACGGAGTACCTGACCTACAAGAATCTGACCGGCAAGCCGCAGCAAACTTTTCCGTTCCATCTTTACCTGAACGCTTTTCAGCCCAAGTCCACGTTCATGACGGAAGTGCACCTGTACGGCACGCGCGGCACGAGCGCCGGCTCTGGCTGGGATCCGAAACATTATGGAGCGATTACCATTTCGAAATTCGAAGTCGTGGGCATGGGCGACCTCACCGGCAAAATACAATTCGTTCAGCCCGACGATCACAATGCCGACGACCACACCGTGATGCAAGTGACGCTGCCAAAGCCTGTCGCTCCCGGGGCGTCCGTGCAATTCCGCATGACGTTTCATGACCAGCTTCCCGAAGTGGTCGAGCGCACCGGCTACAAGCGCGATTTCTTCATGGTGGGACAGTGGTTTCCGAAGGTCGGCGTGTGGTGGCAAAACGCGTGGAATTGCCATCAATTTCACGCCACTACGGAATTTTTCTCGGACTTTGGCACGTACGACGTGCGCGTCACCGTCCCTATGAATGAAATTGTAGGCGCGGGCGGCGATCTGGTCGCCAGCGAAAACAATGGCGACGGCACGAAATCGCTGACGTTTCATTCCGAAGACGTGATCGACTTTTCCTGGACCGCTAGCCCGCATTTCATCGACGTTGAAGATTCGTGGACCGGCAGCGCAGGCACGGTGAAACTGCATGTGCTGATGTCGCCCGGCCACATGGCATCCGCGCCGCGATACATAGAAGTGCTCAAGGGCGCGATGACGCTTTTCGACAAATGGTACGGCCCCTATCCTTACGATCGGCTCACGGTTGTCGATCCTCCGCAAGGCGCGGAAGACGCGGGCGGGATGGAATATCCGACGTTGATTACGGCGGGAACCGGTCCCGATCTGGTGACGCCTAAAGGCGTGCTGTTGCCCGAAGTGGTGGTCGAGCACGAATTCGGGCACCAGTATTGGTACGCCATGGTCGCCACGAACGAATTCGAGGACGCGTGGATGGACGAAGGCATCAACAGCTACACGGAAGCGAAAGTGATGGCCGCGCTCTATGGCGACAAGACTTCCGCGATTCGATTTCCCTTCGCGCAGATGAGCGATTTCTCGGAGCAGCGCCTGACCTATCTCGCCGAGCCAGACACGGATCCGCTGACGCGTTTCGGCTGGCAATTCATGAATGACGGCGCTTATGGCGGCGTGACCTACGGCAAGACCGCGACCGTGCTGCTGACACTCGAAAGAATCATCGGCCCGGATAAAATGGCGCAGGCCATGCGCACGTATTTCATGCGCTATCGCTTCAAGCATCCCACGCCCGAGGATTTCATGAACACGGTTCAGGAAGTGGCGGGCCAGGATTTGAGCTGGTATTTCGAGCAAGCGTTCAAAGGCACGCAGATTCTCGATTATGAAGTGGACAGCATTCACTCCGATCGAGCCCACTGGTACAACGAGTCTGGCTCCGCAGCGAAACACGATTCGCTGAAAAAAGCCGCGCCGGAGTATCGCGATACGGTGGTCGTGCGGCGCAAAGGCGATTTCATCGCGCCGGTGGACTTGGAAGTGAAATTCGACGATGGCGAAGTGGCGCGCGAGCACTGGGACGGCAAAGACCGCTGGATTCGCTACTCCTACACGAAGCCCGCGAAAATCGTCTCCGCCGAAATCGACCCGCAACACAAAATGTGGATGGATCGCAATTTCTACAATGACAGCCAAACGGCAGCAGAGGATGGGCGTGCGACACGGAAGATCGGCAATATTTTTCTGCTTGTGAGCGAATGGTTTTCGCAGTTGCTGGCGTATCTGACGTAAGAGTTTCGCCGAAGGAGCGAATGATGGCGCAGCGCGATTCGAGCGCATTTTTGGGAGGCGCGGGACTTGTCTGGCGGCGCCAGCGCGTTCTGTGGTGGATTTTCGCGGTGAATTTCATCCTCGCGTTCTTCTCGATCCACGGAGTCGTGCCGCGCGTCGGAAGCGTTCTCGATCATAGCCTGGCGGCGCAGCGCCTTGTGAATGGATTCGACGTGGGCGCATTCAGCGAATTGATGTTGCAACCGGGCATTTCTCCTCTGGACGTCTCGCTGGCAGCGATGGCGTATTCTCTGGTGTTTTTTGTGTTCATGCTGTTCGTCACGGGAGGGATTCTCGAAGTCTATCGTCGCGATAGCCGCGTGACGACGGCGGAATTTTTCGAATCGAGCGGCGCGTTTTTCTGGCGCTTCGTCCGGCTGGTGATATTTTTGCTGCTCTGCTTGATTCCCATCGCCATCCTTCACGCCATCGCGAACAGAATTGGCGGGCATATCGAGGACACCGCCGTCTCCGCGATGACGAGTGTGTGGTTCCGCATCGCTGTGGACATCGTTCTATTGTTTTTGGTGCTGATTTTGCGGCTGTGGTTCGACATAGCGGAAGTTCATTCCGTTGCCCAGAATGAGCCCCGCATGCGCCGGTCGCTTGCGGTTGCGTGGCGTCTGACGTTCGGAAATTTCGGCAGGCTGTTCTGGCTGTATTTCAGCATTGGCGTCGTTGCGTGCATTGGTTTTGGATTTGGGTTGTGGCTGTGGATGTACATTCTGCCGCCGACGGCGATCACCGCGGCATTTTTCCTCGGCCAGACAATGATTCTGTGGTGGCTTGCGACGCGCCTGTGGCAGCGGTCAAGCGAAACGCTGTGGTATCAACGAAATTTCGTTCCCGCCGCGCCACCTGCGTCATACGCACCCGCGATGTATCCGGTCGTTGCGCCGCAAACTCCGCCGCTGCCGCCGCCATCGGCAGTCGATCAGGTGTGATCAGAATTCGTATAACGGGGCTTGAGGACGTAACGCATGGGTGACTTAGAGAACACTCTTCCGGAAGATTTGAAGAAGCGTGGCGCCCGATCGGGGAGCGAGCTAATCCTCACTTACGGAGATGCGTTGCGCGCGATTGCGGTCGCGAATGAACAGATCGCCGTTTGGGGGCTCGAGGGCGTCGACATTTTGCCTGAGGGGCCCGACCATTTTTACGTTTGCGATTACACGAGGTACGACAACGACATTAAGTTTGCTGGCGACTGGCAAGCGTTTATGACGGCGAACAATTCCGAAGCGGAGCGGTGGATTGAGCAGCATCCGCTCGGTGACGGCCACGGCTACATTCTCACGTCGGCATCCGAGACGGAGTTCGCTGTGTTAAGAAATTTACGCCTCTAGCTTGCGGCGTTGTCGATTTGGGCGCGCTGGAGATGATCCGAGTAGTCGATGTAGATCGTCTTCCACTCGGAGTAAAAATCGAGGGCGGGCGCGCCGGATTCGCGATGGCCATTGCCGGTCTGCTTCGTGCCGCCGAAGGGCAGATGCGTCTCAGCGCCAATCGTCGGCGCATTCACGTAGACGATGCCCGTATCCAAATCGCGCTGCGCACGAAACGCGTCGTTCACGTTGCGCGTGTAAATCGAAGACGACAATCCATACTTCACACCATTTGCGATTTCAATCGCTTCGTCGAGACTGTTCATTGGCATCACGGAAACCACCGGCCCGAAAATTTCCTCCTGGCAAATTCGCATCTTCGGGTCGCAATCGATGAACACAGTAGGTTCGTAGAACCATCCCTTCGCATGCGCGCCTTTGTTCAATCGATTTCCACCAGCAGCGATTTTCGCGCCTTCCTGCTTGCCGATTTCGACATACTTCATGACAGTTTGCAATTGCGTCTCGTTAATTACCGGGCCCATGTCGATATCCGGCTGCAAGCCGTCGCCGACGCGCAATTGTTTCGTGCGTGCCACGAATTTATCGACAAATTCTTGGTAGGTCTTTTTGTGAACGGCCACGCGGCTCGCCGCCGTGCAACGCTGTCCCGCGGTGCCGAATCCGCCCCAAATCGCGCCGTCGACGGCGAGGTCGATATTCGCATCATCCATCACCAAAATAATATTCTTGCCGCCCATCTCCAGATGGCAATGCTTGAACGTGCCTGCGCACGCCTGCGCCACGATGCGTCCAACTTCCGAGGAGCCGGTGAAGCTCACCAGCTTCACATCGGGATGATTCACGAGCGCCGCGCCCGCGTCGGGACCCATGCCGCTGACGATATTCGCGACGCCTTCGGGCAGTCCCGCCTCTTCGAGAATCTGAACGAGGTAATACGTGGAAAGCGGTGTGTCTTCGGCAGGTTTGATGACCACCGTATTTCCGCAGACGAGCGCAGGCATCATTTTCCACGACGGAATCGCGATGGGGAAATTCCACGGAGTGATCAATCCGCAGACGCCGATTGGCGCGCGCACGCTCATCGCGAATTTATTCGGCAGCTCCGAAGGAGTCGTCTGGCCAAATAGCCGCCGCCCTTCGCCTGCCATCAAATACGTCATGTCGATGGCTTCCTGGACATCACCGCGCGTCTCGGCCAGCACTTTGCCCATTTCGCGCGTCATGTCGCGCGCCAAATCTTCCTTGCGCTGAATCATGATCTCCGCCGCGCGATATAAAATTTCCGCGCGCTTCGGCGCAGGCGTCAGCCGCCATTTATCAAACGCGTTCTTCGCCGCTTCCACGGCCTTGTTGACGTCCTCTTCGGTCGACGCCGGGAAAATTCCGACCAAGTCATCCGTGTTCGCCGGATTGCGGTTCTCGATTCCCTTCCCACCCGAGGCGTCCGCCCATTCGCCATTGATGTAATTCTTATGAGCATTCGGAAAAACTGCCGTTGCCATGAAGGTTCTCCTTGGATATTCGTGCGCTTAATTAGCAACTTAACAGACCGCCGCAAGAGTCGTCAACGCAACCGTCCCGAAGTCCCGCGGGGCCCCGCCGGTTCGCCCCAATCGCGAACTAGTGCTATCCTCACCGCAATTCTCGCGAGGTGCACCGTGCTTTATCTACACGGCGCGGCGCCAGTCGCGCGCCGTTCGCCAAAGATTCATAAGACCGCGCCGGTGCGCAAGTTCGCCATTCTGTTCGCCGTCCTTCTCTTCGCAGTCTCAGCTTTCGCACGATGGCTGGGGCGCGCGGCACCTTCCTCCGGCACGCAATTTATGCAAATCGTGCTCCGATCTGACGCGGATCCCCAGTCCGTCGCCGTCGCGGACCTGAATCATGATGGCAAGCGAGATATCATCGTAGCAAATCCGGGTCCAGGCACGCTCTCGGTGTTTCTCGGGGACGGTACAGGACACTTTCATCTTGCGTCCGGTTCGCCCTTCACCGCCGGGCACGCGCCTAGCGATATCGGCATCGGCGATTTCAATGGCGACGACAACCTCGATGTAGTCGTGCCCAATACTCAAACGCCCTACGTGAGTCTGTTCCTCGGCGACGGCAAAGGCGGTTTTCATCCAGCGCCTCACTCACCGCTCGCGACAAAATCCCATCCGCATCCTCATGGCCTCGCCGCGGGACATTTTTGTGGAAACGGCAAACCGCTCGACGCCGCAATTGACAGCTGGGGCAACAACCAAATCGAGTTACTTATCGGCGATGGGAAGGGCAATCTCATGAATGGTCCAATGTTTCCCGCCGGTCCCGGCTCGGACCTCCCGCTGCGCTCAGCAGACCTCGACAGAGATGGGACGCCGGATATCGTCATGCCAGATCTGGCCATAGGGCATTGGAACGTGAACAAGGTCACGATCTTGCTAGGAGACGGAAAATGCGGATTTCACCAAGCCTCAGGCTCTCCATTTCCGGCAGGAGCTGAGCCGTGGAGTGTCGCGATTGGTGACATGGATGGAGACGGAATCCCGGACCTCGTCATCACTCCATATGGCGCTAAAGTGAAAGATAAACGGCAAATCGCCGCTACAGTCTTACTTGGCGATGGCAAAGGCGGCTTCGCACCCATGCCTGGATCTCCTTTTGCTTTGCTGGGCTGCGAGAATCCATCAAACGTTGCGATAGGCGATTTCAACGGCGACGGAACACGCGACTTCGTCGTGACGTGCATGGGGAGCGATCAGGTTCTGCTATTTCAGGGCAAGAAAGGCGGAGGATTCAGGCTCACGGCGATAGTAATTCCGGGAGCCGCGGGGCCGCTTATTAACCGCGGCGTTGCGCTCGCGGATTTGACGGGAAACGGCAAGGACGATGTCGTTGTTTCAGACCCCGCTGCGGGCACGATTACGGTTCTTATTGCGAAGTAGCTGGGGCAACGAGGCGGCAGGAAGTTACTCGCGCGGGCACGCGATCCCGTTGCGGCATGCAGAACCGCAGCAAGCGAGTTATCTAGCCAGTTCATATTCCATGACCGGCAGCACGCGTCCCGCCCGAAGCGAGGATGTTTTTTCGCCGATGCGGACGGCGCCTTGCCGCGCGTAGAACGGCTCCGCGTACGGATCCGAAACCAGCACAATCCTCGCGAAGCCCAACTCGCGCGCCAGGTTCACTGCGTAATTCCACAACCGCTGCCCATACCCCTTGCCAATGCAATCCGGCTCGATAAACAAATCGTCGAGCTCCACCGTTTCACGGTCCAGCGGAACCAGGCTGCAAAATCCCACCGGCGTGCCCGCCGCTTCGAGGATGTACACGTGAAAGTCCGGCATAAACTTTTCAGGCCGCAGCGTCAGATCGGGCCTGACATCTTCGAGGAACGCGCGGTCGTACGGCCAGTGCGCCTTCGAGCGCATCGCCAAATCGGTGAGGAAGCCGCTCTCTTCCGGATGCGCGCGCCGAATTTGTAAAATCTCATCCATGCGAGTTTAACTATTAGATGAAAGTGTTCGCGCAAACGCTTCGCGGCCGTTGCCTTTTTCGCCGCCAAACGTTGTCCCGCCTGCCCTTCTTCTGTCGCGCCCATATTCATAGGGTTATGCGCGCGGCTGGCTCTGTTACAATACAGCCGCCCGGAACGAATTCCGCGGAAACGCCAGCGCGTCGTCAGGAGGCACATTTGCCCGGAGGCGTCCAGCCACCACCCGCGGCAATCGTCGATTCGGCATTTCCTGCGCAATCGCACGCGCCGTTTCGCGCCAAGGCGCAATGCGAGATGCCGCTTGCCAGGAGCGTCTACGCGCTGGCCATTTTCGCCGCGCTTTTTCATTTCATTTTTTCCGGGCAGTACGGCTACTTTCGCGACGAACTTTATTACGCGGCCTGCGGCCAGCATCTGGCATGGGGCTATGTGGACCAGGCGCCCCTGATTGCGTGGATCGCGCGCCTCGAGCGCACGTTACTCGGCAATTCCCTTTTCGCGCTGCGATTTTTCCCCGCGCTGGCTGCAGCGGGCAAAATAATTCTCGCGGGCTGGATGGCGCGCGAACTTGGCGGACGGCGCTTCGCTCAATTCCTGGCCGCTCTCACGGTACTCGTCGCGCCCATTTACCTCACCTTCGACAATTTTCTTTCCATGAATTCCTTTGAGCCGCTTTTCTGGATGGCTTGCGCGGCAATCCTGACGCGCATCCTGAATGGCGGCTCGGAGAAATTGTGGCTGCTCTTCGGCTTTGTGGCGGGCGTGGGAATTTTGAACAAGCACTCGATGCTTTTTTTTGGCACCGGCGTGTTTATCGGACTCTGGCTGACGAACGCGCGCCGCGAATTCGCAAGAAAATGGATCTGGCTCGGGGCCGCGATCTCGTTTCTGATTTTTCTGCCGAACTTGATCTGGGAGATACGCAACGGCTTCCCGACAATCGCGCTGTTGCACGCAGTGATCGGCAAAAAATACAGCATGCTGACGCCGTGGCAATTCATCTGGCAGCAAGCGTTGCTGACGCTGCCGCTCGCCGCGCCAATTTGCCTGGGGGGCCTGTGGTTTCTGTTTTGGGGTCCTTCGCGCCCCGTCGCAAATGGCACCGCGAACTACATCGCGCAGGGACTCTACGCTCCACTAGCATGGGCCTACGTGATCGTCCTCGTAGAAATGATCGCGTTGCACGGCAAAATCTATTATCTCGCGCCAGCCTACCCCATGTTGCTTGCCGCCGGAGCGGTATGGATCGAGTCGCACCTGCCGACGCGCGCAGAAAGGCGTCTGAAGCCGAGGTTATACAAAGTAATGATCGTCGCGCCGCTCGCGCTGGGCGGTTTGATTGCTGCTCCCCTCGCGATGCCGATTCTTCCCGTGAATTTGGCGGTGAAGTATTGCCGCTTCTGGGACGTCGACGCAATTCACGCGGAAAATGTCCCGCTCGGCAAACTGCCGCAGCTTTTCGGCGACATGTACGGCTGGCGCCACCAAGTGCAAGCCGTCGCGAAAGTATTTGACGCGTTGCCCGCCGCTGATCGCTCGCAGTGCGCCATCCTCGCGCTGAATTACGGCGAAGCCTCCGCCGTCGATTATTTCGGTCCCGCGTACCATTTGCCGCCGGCCATCAGCGGCCACAATCAATATGGACTATGGGGCCCGCGCGGGTATACGGGCAACGTTGTAATCACGATTGGCTACAAAGCGGATCAATTGCGGAACATGTTCGGCGAAGTGACGCTGGCGGCACGCATTTCACCGCCCTACGCCATACCCGAGGAATCGAATCTCGGCATTTACATTTGTCGCAAACTCCAAAAGCCCCTCAGTGAAATGTGGCCGCAACTGCGCTGGCTGGGATGAGCTGACGGAACGCGCTGCTGTAACGCCGGGCTCTGAACGCTTTTGCCTGTCGGCTTCGAGGGAACTTCGCAGGCAAGTAGGCAGTTACCGGCCGGGGGTTTTTGGCGCGGGTGAAACGGGAGCTTGGCCGGATGACTGCCTGGACGATTGAGTGCCCGACATGACGGGTTGCGGCGCGCTCAGGCCCGCAACATCGGATCCTAAGCCCAGCTTCTGCAAGCTCAACGCATCGAGCTTGCCCGTGGGCGGCAGCCCATTCGCCGTTTGAAAACGTCGCAGCGCTTCCTGCGTGCCGCCGTCCCACCTGCCATTGGGATTGCCCGAATAATATCCGCCGCGTTCGAGCGCGGACTGGATTTCCTCGGTGCGGTCCCGCGCCGGAGCCCTCGGCAGCGTCACGTGATGCCGCCTTCTGCGGTACCGAATGCGCCGTTTGCGCCTCGGAGTCTTTTTGTAAGATTTGTAAGAGACGCTTCGCAAGCCGGCCTTGGCCGTTTTCGCGCGCACGAACTTGCGCGGAGGGCGTTCGCGCGCCGAACGCTTCGTCACACGATGCCTCGCAGTTTTGTGCAGCGTCACACGAGATTTTGCGCGTATCACCCGATGCCGCGCCGCACCCGCGCGAACCGGCACAGCGCAGAACGCCAGCGCGAGCAAGGCAGTCCCTATCATTCCCAGCAGCCCACGTGTGACCGTCTCCAGCGATAACCGCATTTGCAAATGCTGTCTCATTTGGCCCTTTTTGCCGCTCTGCAAGATTCTACTGCCCGGGTTGCGGGATCGTTCCCGCGCGGAACACGGTGTACTGCTGCCCTGTTCCATCCGGATGCACGACTTTGAACAGCACATCCTCGCCGGGTTTCAATTTCGCAATCTCCCGCTTGTAATCCTGCATGTTGGTGACTGCCACATGATTGATCTCGACAATCACGTCCCCGCGCAGGAACTTGATGTCATCCGCAAAACTGGTCGGTTCCACATCGCTGACAATCACGCCCGGCTGGCTCGCGCTCAATCCCAGATGCCGCGAAATTTCCGGCGACAACCCTTCGACGTGCAGTCCAAACGACGTCGGCGCCGCTTCCACATCATCCGCCGCCGGACTTCCACCAGCCGATGGATCTTCGGGAAAAATTTTCGACATATCTGCGACGTTGACCGACACGCTCTTCGTTTTCCCGTTGCGCACATAACGCAACGCGACCGAATGCCCAATCGGCGTATCCACCACGGGATTGATCAAGTCCGATCCGGCATGCACCGCGTGTCCATTGATCTGCGTGATCACGTCGCCGGGTTGAATCCCGGCTTTCGATGCGGGACCGCTCGGGGCGACATATTGCACCACCACGCCATTCGGCGCGCCCAGCTCCTTGTGCAGCAGCGCGTCGCTCGTCTGATCATCTTGGAACTTGATTCCGATCGAACCGCGCGTCACGTGCCCTTGCGTCACAAGCTGGTTGTAAATGTTAATCGCTGTGTTCGACGGCAACGCGAAACCCACGCCTTCAAATCCGCGGCTGCCCGTGTAAATCGCCGTGTTGATGCCAATCACTTCGCCGGCTAGATTCACCAGCGGGCCGCCCGAATTGCCCGGATTGATCGCCGCATCCGTCTGAATAAAATTTTGGAATTGCGAGTTGCCGATGTTCTGGCGGTTCGTTGCGCTGATGATGCCCGCCGTCACGGAGCCACTCAGCGAAAACGGGCTGCCAAACGCCAGCACCCAATCGCCTACTTTCGAACCCTCCGAATTGCCCAGCCGCGCGACCGGCAAATCATGATCCGTGTCAATCTTCACGACCGCGAGATCCGTCTGCTTGTCGAAGCCAATCACTTTTCCCGTGTAATGCTTTGAATCGCCATCAATGGAGACTTGTATTTTCGTCGCGCCATCGATCACGTGATCGTTCGTGAGGACATAGCCTCTCTTGTCTACAATCACGCCAGAGCCAAGGCTCTTTTCCGCCTCGGGGCCGGGATCCGCGCCGGGGTTCTGGCTGAAATACTTGTTGAAGAAATCCTGAAACGGGTCCTGCCCGCGAGCTCCCGTGCCGCGCTTTTCTTTGGGCGCTTCGAAAATCTGCGTCGTCGAGATATTCACCACGGCCGGCTCGACGCGCGCCACGATGTTCGAGAATCCGTTCGACAGATTCACCGGATCGGGAATTGTAAGCAGCATGGGGCCATTTGGGTCGCCCGGACGTATCGCCGCCACTTTGCCCGGAATTACGGTGCCAATCAGGATGCCCAGGGCCAAAGTGAGGCCCAGCAGCGCGCCCGCAAAAATCTTCCGGCGCCGCACCCAAGTGAACAATTCCCGAAACTGAATGCCCATTGCCGCTCCTTCCGACCGTGCTCCCGCTTTTCGCCAGGCTGGAAGTAGGAGTATATCACCAGCCTCGTGCGTTGCCTGTCGACTCCCACTATTTTCCCAGCATCCCTACGCCCGCGTCACCTGTCCTCATGGGCAGCAATGCCCGCAGCGACATAGCCCTCCGCGCGACACTGGCGCGGCACTTCGAGGCTATATAATGAGCCAGGTTGTCGCGTGCTTCTTCCGGACTTTTCTCGGCTCCTACCGTCACGGCTTCTGAAAAATTACCGGGTTTGTGCTACGCTCGTTTGAGAGGTTCGCAGCGCGATGGAAGCAGCAACGCAGCACGAATGTCCGCGGATAAAATTTCCCAATCACACGCCAAATCTCGAGCCAGTTTCTGCCATTTCTAATTGGTACAGTAAATTATTAGAATTGCCTGTAACTTACACAAAACAAACGACGGCGCTCATTTATAATCGGTACAAAATGCCACATGTTGCGCAGCGCGTTTTTGTCCCAATTCCCTGCAACGCTTCGCTTGCCGTTTCCATCAAAATGCGCGGAGATTGGCGCGCCGGTGCGTGCGCTGTTACAATCCGAACGTAAATGAGTCTGGAAATGACGATCTGATGCCCGCGCTGACCCTCTACGAGAAAATTTGGAACGCACACGTGGTGCGTGAAGTTTCCGGCCAGCCATCTCTGATTTATATTGATCGTCACCTGATTCACGAAGGCACTTCGCCGCAGGCATTTTCCGGACTGAAAGCCGCGGGCCGCAAAGTCCGCCGCCCCGAATTGACTTTCGCGGTGATGGATCATTCCGTTTCGACGAAAAATCGCGAACTCCCTGTGCTCGACGCCGACGCGAGCGGACAATTCGAGGCGCTGGCGAAAAATTGCCGCGAGTCCGGCGTGCGCCTCTTCGACATGCATAGCCGCAATCAAGGCATCGTGCACATCATCGGCCCGGAGCTGGGCATCACGCAGCCGGGATTCACGATTGTTTGCGGCGACAGCCACACGTCCACGCACGGTGCGATGGGCGCGCTCGCCTTCGGCATCGGCACCAGCGAAATCGAGCACGTCCTCGCGACGCAATGCCTCTCGCAGTTCAAATCGAAAACCACGCGCATTGAAGTGAAGGGAAAACTCGGCGGCGGCCTCGCGTCGAAGGACATTATTCTCGCCATCATCGGCAAGCTCGGAATCGCCGGCGGCAACGGCCATGTTTTCGAATACACAGGCGACGCGATTCGCGCACTCTCGATGGAAGCGCGCATGACCATTTGCAATATGTCCATCGAAGCGGGCGCGCGTGCGGGAATGGTCGCGCCCGACGAAGTCACGTTCGCATATCTCGAAGGCAAGCCCTTCGTGCCGCGCGGAAAAGATTTCGAGCGTCTCGTCGAACACTGGAAAACTCTGCCCTCGGATCCGGGCGCGAAATTCGACGAGACAGTCGAGCTTGACGCCGCGCGACTCGCGCCGCAGGTTACCTGGGGCACGAACCCCGGCATGGTCACGGACGTGACCTCGCGCGTCCCCGATCCCGCATCGTTTGCGAATGACGTCGATCGGCAGGCCGCCGAGCGCGCCCTCGTTTACATGGACCTGAAAGCCGGAACGCCCATCACCGATATTTATCTCGATCGTGTGTTCATCGGCTCGTGCACGAATTCGCGCCTCGAAGATTTGCGTACAGCCGCAAAAGCCGTAGCGGGCAAGCACGTCGCGAAATCACTGAAGCAGGCGCTTGTCGTTCCCGGTTCGCGCCGCGTGAAAACGCAAGCCGAAGCCGAAGGCCTCGACAAAATTTTCCGCGACGCCGGATTCGAGTGGCGCGATGCCGGCTGCAGCATGTGCATCGGCATGAACGACGACGTTCTTCAGCCGCATGAGCGCTGCGCCAGCACTTCCAATCGCAATTTCGAAGGCCGCCAGGGAAAAGATGGCCGCACGCACCTCGTCAGCCCGCTGATGGCCGCCGCCGCAGCCATCGAAGGCCACTTCGTCGACGTCCGCTACTGGCGCAACGGAAACTGAATGAGTAATGTATGCTAGCGACACGAAAGGTCTGACGCCTGAGATCGAAGGCAAAAAACTGCGCCTCTTTTTCGATGGAGGGGAGATTTGCGAGGTCGTTTTGCTGACCGTAAACATTCACGAGAATTGCTCGTTCGGCGATGACTATGCTGACTTCTACTCCGATGTAATCTCTTCCAATAAACCAGAAAGATAAAAAGATGATGCGAAGAAGACGCCAAAACCGGTCTATGCTGCCGAGTTCAAATACCTGAATCACTGGGAACTGTTAGATTCGCACCGGGGGAGTTAGTGAAGCCATTCACAAAACATATGGGGCTCGTCGCGCCGATGGATCGCGTGAATGTGGACACGGACCAGATGGTGCCGAAGCAGTTCCTGAAATTTCTAACGCGCGAAGGATACGGCCGCGTGCTTTTTTACGACTGGCGCTATTTGCCGGGCGAAAAACCGAATCCGGATTTTGTGCTGAACCAGCCGCGCTACAAAGGCGCGTCCGTTCTGCTGGCGCGCGCGAATTTCGGCTGCGGTTCGAGCCGCGAACACGCGCCCTGGGGCATCGGCGATTACGGTTTTCGCGCCATCATCGCGCCAAGCTACGCGGATATTTTTTACAACAACTGCTTCAAGAACGGAATTTTGCCGCTGACGCTGCCCGACAAAGACATCGACGAGCTTTTCGCGCGCACGGAAAAAAAAGAAGGCTTCACGCTGACAGTCGATTTGGAAAATCAAATTGTGAAAGACGAACAAGGCTTCGAGCGTTCATTTGAAATCGATCCGTTTCGCAAGCGCTGCCTCCTGAAAGGCCTCGACGACATCGGCCTGACGCTCGAACACGAGCCAGACATTTCCGCGTACGAAAAAAAAGGCCTACCCATCCCCGAAATGGTCGACGCTGTCGACATAAAATTCTATTCCCCGCAAAATTGAATCTCGGATTTCAATTCTCTTGATTGAATTTTAGCGCGTGATTGTGGAGCGCGTGTGGCAGGCGAAGACGCAGGCGGGCGGCAGATTGCGCCAGATAATTTTGGATTCCACGGAATCGAAATAGCGGCTGAGTGTGGGCCGCAGGCTGAGGCGGCGCAGGCGGCCATTCGCGAATTGCATGCCATGTACATATTGATATTGAGTGAGAACTGTGTTCTCGCGCAGAAAAGGCATGAGGCGCTCGAAAATTTCGTTGCGTTGAGCTTCGGACATAAAGCCCAAGCCCAGCGAAGAAGCGACGGCGTCGACGTGATCGTATCCGCGGCGATGAAGTTCGGAATCGAGGTTCGCAACGTTCGCGTTGATGAGCACCATGCGCGGGTCATTAAACTTTCTTCTCAGGTGGATGCAAAAGCGGCGATTGATTTCGAAAACGAGCAACTTCGAGGAGGCCGGCAGCGCGTCGAGCAGAGATTGCGTGATCGCGCCAGTGCCCGCGCCTAGTTCCAGCGCGATGCGGGCCCGCGACAAACGCAGTGGCGCGAGCATGGCGGAGGCAAGATGAGGCGAGCTGGGTGCAATGGCCGCCGTGGTATAAAAATCATTCAACGCTCCGGAAGCAAATACTCGAAAGCTCATGCGTCAGCGTCCCCACAAGAAATCTGCCCAGACCCGCGAGCCGGGATTTTCGGGTTCGCAGGTTTGACGACCCTTGAAATATACACCCAATCATTGTTCCACAGCGCCGCTTCCTGAAAAAAGTTCAAGGATCGTCCGAAGCCGCCCTTCATATCCTCTTAGCGTGGGGCGGGCGGCTTCAGTAGGCCGAAGTCGATGAGACCGTTGGCGACGAATTGCACGGCCAGCGCGACGAGCAGAAGTCCCATCAAGCGCATCAGAATGCGGATCCCCGTCTCGCCCAGGTAGCGACGGACGCGGTCGGCGCCCGCCAGAATCAAATACGCGGCGAGCGACGACACGATGATCGCTGCGTAAACGATGCCGCGTTCCCACAACGTGTGCGATTCGCCCACAAGCACCATCACTGTGGAAATCGCGCCGGGTCCCGCAAGCATGGGCATGCCGAGCGGAATAATGCTTGCGTCCTCTTTCGCAGTTCCCTCTTTGGTTTCCTCGGGCGTGGAGCGCTGGCCTGATTGTTTCGCTTGGAGCATGTCGATGCCGATTTGCATCAGAATAATTCCGCCGGCGATTTTGAATGCGGGCAGCGTGATGCCGAAAAGCTTAAAAATCAAACTACCGGCGAGAGCAAACGAACACAGAACGATTGCGCAGGTCCACGCCGAGCGGCGCGCCATGTGGCGGCGCTCCGCATGCGGCGCGTCCGCGGTCATGACCAGAAACATGGGAATTACGGCGAACGGATCAACGAGAAAAAATACCGACGTGAGCGCGAGGAGCGCGAATTCGAGAATGGCGATGAGCGAGCCGGGCATTTTAGATTTCGAAGAGCATCCAATGCGCACGCCTGCGCGGAGCGGCGAAGCGTCAAAGTAGCACTTTCGCGCGTGAGTGGGAAGTCAGTTTCAGAAATGCGTCAGACAGTCGTGCGTTTGGCTTCGGACGCGGCAGTAACGGGGGCCGGGGCGGCGGATTCGGCGGCGCAGAGTTTGCAGGCACTGGGGCGGCGGAACAAAACGGTGTCGCGCGGGAAAATTGTACCGAGGGACCAGTCGACGGCGACTTGAAACTGCTTTTTCAAGTTGACGAGTTTGTAGAGATGCACTGCGTTCCAGAAAAGCCACGCGAAAGAGCCGTGGATTTGAATTCCGCCGACGCTGACCACGGCGTCGCGCGCGCCAAGCGAGACGAGCATGCCCTGCGAAACGTAGCGATAGCTTTCGAGGGGTTCATCGCGTTCGCGATGCGCGAGGTTGCGCGCTGCGATCTTGCCGTGAGCGATGGCGACGGGCGCGACTTGGGGAACGTTTTCAGAAGCCCCCGCCGCGGAGGAAGCAGCGGCGGAATCTCCCGCGACGAAAACTTCCGGAAAATTCTCCATCTGCAAATATTCGTTGACCTGAGCGCGGCCGGCGCGATCGTGCGAGCCGGGCAATTCTTCGACGACTTCATGCGCGCGCACGCCTGCCGTCCAAATAATCGTGGCGGCCTGCAAATTCTCTTTCTGATGGATTTCGATTCCTCCTTCGAAACAACGCGTGACTCGCGAGTTATAGAGAATTTCGATACCTTCGGCTTTGAGGCGCTTCATCGCGTGCGCGCGCAGAAGCGGATGAATGCCATTCAAAATGCTGTCGGATGCTTCGACGAGGACGAGGCGAATTGCGTTCCGGGGAATTCCGCGGTAATGGCGCGCGACGTAGTCGAAAAGAAAATCGCGCAAGTCGGTGAGAAGCTCAACACCGGTGTAGCCTCCGCCAACGACGGCGAACGTGAGCAGCGTGTGGCGCGCATTTTCGTCCGTGAGGTGATCGGCGTGCTCGCAGAGATCGAGTACGCGTTCACGCAGGGCGATGGAATCTTCAAGCGACTTAAAATCGTAGGTGTGCTCGCGCGCGCCGGAAACGCCGAAATAATTCGTGCGGCTGCCAAGGGTGATGACGAGCGAATCGTAGCTGATCGCGCCGGAGGTCATGTCGATACGGCGATTGGCGAGATCGATGGCGCTCACCGTGTCACGGAGAAAACGGAAGCGGCGGCTTCCGCGAACGTCGCGAACGGCTTGGGCGATGTGCCGCGGATCGATTTGACTGGACGCGATTTGCGGCAAGAGCGGCGTGAACAGAACGTAGTTTTGATCGCTGATAAGTAGGATTTCGTAGTCGGGCGCTTTGCGGAAGAGGCGTTCGAGATCGATGACGGCCTGCATGCCAGCGAAACCGGAACCGAGAACGACGATGCGTTTCATGGCGATGAGATTATCTCATGGAGTCGATAGTCGAGAGTTGGTAGTCGAGAGTTGAAAGAAAAGCGCGCGTCATGGCACGCTGCAGACGTCAGTCCGCGATTTGTGTGGCGCGTTTGCCCGGATTCCAGGACGCGTGCGGAGCACGCGCGGGCCAACTATAGTCGGTCCCTACAAGGACACCGCAAACCGCGCGAAGAGGAGCATGTACGAACGGTCTGGAGGTCCGCCCCTACAAGAGGCAAAAGCAAAACCACGGTCGTGGGCCTTCCGTGGCGGGAGATCAGTTTCGGGTTTGCGAGCTGCGAGACGACGAATTCGAAGCGGCGCGGGCGCGGTAGATGAGCCACGCTACGGTGGCGCACATGCCGAGCCAGCCGAGGGCGCGAACGGTGGCGGCGATTTGCGTGTCGTGATTGAGAACGCCGAGGCTTCCAAAGAGATAATTCCAGTCGTGGATGACGTAGCTGCCGTCGCCGACCGTGAGGAGCGGCAAAGCTTGAGCGCGCGCATCGGCCATGTACGCTGCGATGGGCCGGAATTGTTCGAAGAAGAAAAACGCGCAAAAGGCGGTACCGGTGACGTGTCGCTGGAGCGCAAAATAAACGGCCAAAGCGAAGGGCGCGAAGAGCTGCAGAAATGTGCCTCCCGCGATGGAGAGCCATTGGCCGAACCAACGAAAGAGCAGATGGCCGCCTTCGTGGATGGGAATGAAAACGAGGTCGATCATCAGGAGCGGGCCGTGGCCGCGAAGAGCCTGATAGAGAAACAGGAGGTAGAAAATCAGCCATGCGACGAGAGCCCATCGCGCAACGGGCTGCCAATCGTTTTCGAGCGCGTCGAGGAACGGCAGGCGATCGGTGATGGCGTCAGGCAGGTCCATTGGGCTGTGACTGTTTTCTCGTTATCCGCATCTTCGCGCAGGAACGGGGTGGAAGACCACGGCGACATTCTTCGCTGCCCTCAGAATGACAACAATGACGGGAAGAACGCGCGACGGTTGCCCGACCGTGAATCCTGCGCGGCGCCTGAAAGCAACTGCACGCAAGAGAAATCCATTTGGTGCGCGTCTTGAAACCGTCTTGGTAGCTTCCTTGACTTTGCCTTTCGCGGATGTTGTTTTAGTTGGCAGCGCTTTTTCCGCGAAACCGCCGAGCTCTTCGACCAGGTTCGAGAGCGGGCAAACCACAAGGAGTTGATATGAGACGCGTCGTCGCATTGCTGTCCGTTCTGCTATTTTCAGCCGTGAGTCTTTCCGCGCAATCCGGCCGGCGGCGACTTGTCCGCGCGGAATATGGAGCGGGAAATGCTTGGATGTGACGGGCCGCATTCGCTCGCTTATCGACGGCGGCGTGCTCCACATTCGGGCGGACAACGCTACGTTCGGCGGTGATTCCGCCGCCGGTGTGCTCAAGACGCTTCGCCTGCACGTTCGGGACGACAACGGGCACGAGAGGACGCTGACGTTTCGCGAGAAGGAAATCGTGGGTTATCTCTGAGCGGCGGCGAACAAGAGCGAGATCACGACCGCGAAAGGGATCGGATCGTGGAAGGCTGCGCATCACTCGCGCAAGTTACGGCAGCGGCGGCCACGCTCTCGATGTGACCGATCTGCTCAATTCCCGAATCGAGGGCGACCGGCTCAGCCTTCCCATAAACAACGACACCATGGGCGGCGATCCTGCTTACGAAACTCGCAAAACGCTCACCGTCTGGTACAGCTACGACGGTTCGGTTTTGCAAACTAGCGTCGGCGAAGGCGGCATACTGAACCTCCCGCGCGGGCGTGAGTCTTCCCGCGGTCAATCTTTCCGCAACGAGCCTCCTCGCGACGAGCCTCCCCGCGACGAGAGGAGATTGCAAATGCTCCGCGCCGATTCCGGCGCGGATAACTGCTTCGCTGACGTGACTGCGCTGCTGTCTCCCCCCGTTCGAGACGGCCAGCTTAGCCTCCCCGCGAACAACGACACGATGGACGGCGACCCCGCGGATGAACATCACAGGATGCTGACCGTCTGGTACCTTGAACATGGCAGGCCCGCGAAGCTTGTCGTCAACGAAGGAGGCTATCTCAATCTTCCCGCGGAAAAGGGACGAGTTCTCAGGGAATTTGCGCATCATGCGCGCGCTATACGGTGCGGATTTCCGCTATCTCGATGTCACGGACCGCTTGAATGCGCTGATTCAGGGCGACCAGTTGCCTTTGCGTGTAAACAACGACAGCATGGGCGGGGATCCCGCGACTGATCGGCACAAAAAGCTCACTGTGGTTTATATCTTCAACGGCCAGCAGTTTCGCACGCGGGTCAACGAAGGGGATGCGCTGAGCCTTCCGGGTGACGGCGACCGCGCCGCCGATTTTCCCGCTGAGCCCCTGCGGATTCTCCGCGCAACTCACGGCTTTGGCGACCAACGGGTGGACGTCACCGCTCGAGTCGGCGCGATGGTGAACGACGACCGGCTGCAATTCCATGTCTCAAAGGCGTCCCTCGGCGGCGATCCAGCCATGGGCCAGCACAAGCGGTTGAAGGTGGTTTATCTTTGGCACGGGATCCGCTCAGCGCCAGAGCACGGCACTCTCGCCATTCCCTGAGTTGCCGCTGGCAATATCAAGAATGATTGCTGAGCCGCTATCGGCTGTAGACGCCGAAGAGCCAGGGGATGCCGACGAGGCCCGGTTGGACGCGCACTTCGACGGTGTCGCCATTGTGGAAGAGATCGAAGTCCTGGCGCGTGACGGCGATGCGTTCGAGTCCGCCTGTGTCGCGCCAAGAAGTGACGATGAGCTGGTGCATCGGCAACAGGCCGGGCATGGCGAAACGACTGACGACGGTAGCTTGGAAATTTTGCGGCGGCGAACGGTCGAGCGCACCGTTGATGAAAAGCAATGTGCCCAGAAGCCATGGAAGCGGCACGAGGCCGTGAAAAATTCGCTTGAGCAATTCGACTTCCTGACGGCGAAGAGCGCGACGCTCCACCCACACAGCAAGGAAAATCGTAGCGAAGAAAATCACACCGACGAAAATGAAAATGCCGTCGAGCTCGAGCGGAGGATAGAGAAAGCACGGAACGAAAAACGCGATGACGCCAAGCAAAAAAATGCCGAAACGATTGACGAGGCCGCGGCGCATGGCGCGATTGGCTTCCGCGGGCGCCAGGTGGCAGTACTCGCAGACTGCTTCCGGACGCGCAGACGGGCGTTCGGTGCCGCAATTTGGACAGCGCCGCAGGAGAGGAGTCACGGGTGGGCGAGTTTCCAGATCAAGTGATTGAGATTCATAGGCGTTTCGTCGCCCCATTTCGGTGAATTCGACGACCATGCCCTTGCCCGCGTCGACGCGGCGAACAGCGCATTCGCCGAGCGTCTCGGGTAGAAGATGGGGGCGGAAAATTCGGCGCGCGCCCAGAGCGGTTCGTGGGTATCGAGATACATTCCCGAAGCGCTGATGTCGCGAAGCATGGCGTCTAAAGTGACTTCACCCCAGATGATTTCGACTTGCGCCTCGCAGGAGTAACGCGGGTGTCTGCGGCGCTCGGATTCGTTCACTCAGGCCGTCCCCTTGAAAAAAAACGGTGGACCGCAAGTTCTCGTCGTCAAAGCGATGCTATGCAGGCATGCGGTATGTGTCAACGATTATAAGAGGTTATGGGCGCGCTATTTTGCGGGGACGGCGCGGACGCTGGAAGGTTGCTGATCGAGACAGGCGATATTTTCATCGCGGCCGTCGGAGACCAACTCACAATCAATTTCCTGCGCGGTGCGCACCGCGTCGTTGCGATTCGTGCCAGAGGCTTCGGCGCAATGGCTGCGGCCGTGGAAATCGACGCAGACTTCGTAGTGATAGACGCTCTGGTGAAATGAAGAATAGGCAAGCGCGACGACAAAAATGACGCCGGCTGTGACGATGTACCATTTCATGTTGATGCGTTTGGGCTGCACAGACATGAGCTATGTTTTTATCACGGTTGTGGCAAGAGGCAAAACGCCCTGGTGCGACCTGAAAGCTGTTGAAGTGATTGTCTGGCAAAGGAGGATCGATCAGACCGTTCGTCCCATCGAACGTAGTCTACGAGGTAAGGCGGCAAGGCAACGAACCGTCGAATAGCCCTCGGAC
>Ga0307372_10001316_pt1 | contig 43655 bp, 41 predicted proteins | sample OX1MG_FD_202533 | JGI IMG/M metagenome (GOLD analysis project Ga0307372, IMG submission 202533) | Soil microbial communities from Risofladan, Vaasa, Finland - OX-1 | ecosystem: Environmental > Terrestrial > Soil > Coastal area > Acid sulfate soil | place: Finland: Risofladan, Vaasa | collected...
GGTGGAATGCACATCAGTCCTCGAAGTTGCAGGCGCGGCAGAGCAGCTATGTGTTTCGTCAGCGACGCTGCTGTTTCAGGCATGACGCCGCTTTTACCGGGCTCGTCGCCAAGCCGTACCTCGATGCATACATTCAGCGGCGGAAGTGTCGCGGGCCGTTGCTCCGAAAGTCGTTGCGCGATCCGTTCCCGGTCAACGGTATGCACCCAGTCAAAGTGTTCCGCTACCAGCCGGGTTTTGTTGGCTTGCAGGGTTCCAATGAAGTGCCAAATCAGCCCCGGGTGATGCTTTAAGGTTTCCAGCTTGGGCAGTGCCTCCTGCAGGTAGTTTTCACCGAATTCCATTTGCCCGGCGGCATATGCTGCCGCAATAGCTGCTGCTGGACAGGCTTTGGCCACTGCCAGCAACCGCACACGTGCAGGGTCACGACCAGCCTGTTCCGCTGCTACCTGCATGCGCGCACGCACGGCGGCCAGATTTCGGGCTATAGGTTCCAGGGTTGCGCGGGTCATGCCGGTATGGGTATCGTGGACAGTGTACAGGCCTATAAACAGTAGGCCTGCAAGTCTCTATACTACTTTAAGTGCTGCACCATGGCGGCTGCTGTCATACTTTCAGAAAGCGGACAGGTACCGCATCCAGGGGAGTGATATGGCTTTTGATATATCCCAATTGCTGGCCTTCAGTGTCAAGAATAAGGCCTCCGACCTGCACTTGTCCGCAGGCGTACCCCCCATGATCCGCGTGGATGGTGACATGCGCCGCGTCAATATGCCCGCCATGGAGCATAAGGACGTCTACGACATGATTTACGACATCATGAACGACAAGCAGCGCAAGGACTACGAAGAATTCCTGGAATGCGATTTCTCGTTCGAAATCCCCAAGCTGGCGCGTTTCCGTGTTAATGCTTTCAACCAGAACCGCGGCGCAGGCGCCGTATTCCGCACCATTCCCGAAAAGATTTTATCGCTTGAGGATCTGAATGCGCCCAAGATATTCATCGATATCGCCAACCAGCCGCGTGGCCTGGTACTGGTGACCGGACCCACCGGTTCCGGAAAATCTACGACACTCGCGGCCATGGTCAACTATATCAACGAAAATGAATTCGGCCATATTTTGACCATCGAGGACCCGATCGAGTTCGTGCATGAAAGCAAGAAATGTCTGGTCAACCAACGCGAGGTGCACCGCCACACCCTGGGCTTCAACGAAGCGTTGCGCTCAGCTTTGCGTGAGGATCCGGATACTATACTGGTAGGCGAGATGCGCGATCTGGAGACCATCCGTCTGGCGCTTACCGGCGCCGAGACCGGCCACCTGGTGTTTGCGACTCTGCATACCAGCTCGGCAGCCAAGACTATCGACCGCGTGGTGGACGTTTTCCCGGCAGCCGAGAAGGACATGGTACGCTCGATGCTTTCAGAATCATTGCGTGCGGTGATATCACAGTCGCTGTGCAAGAAGGTCGGCGGCGGCCGCATGGCAGTACACGAGATTATGCTCGGCACACCCGCCATCCGTAACCTGATCCGAGAGAACAAGATCGCGCAGATGTATTCCGCCATCCAGACCGGGCAGGCCTCGGGCATGCAGACGCTCGATCAGAATCTCACGGACTACGTGCGCAAGGGCATGATCAGCAAAGACGAGGCCCGCGTGTATGCGGTCAACAAAGATGCGTTCATCTGAATAAGGCTCCACGGAGCAGGCAATGGAAAAAGATCAAGCCATCAAGTTCATCCAGGATCTGCTGCGAGCCATGGTCTCGCGCAAAGGGTCGGACCTGTTTATAACCGCGGGATTTCCACCCGCCATCAAAGTGGACGGGCAAATTGCTGCTGCCACCGACAAACCTCTCACGGCCGAGCAGGCGGGTTTGCTGGTGCGCGCCATTATGAATGACCGCCAGACCAAGGAATTTGATTCCACCAAGGAGTGCCAGTTCGCCATCAGCCCCCCAGGCATCGGACGTTTCCGCGTCAGCGCCTTCGTGCAACAGGGCCGCATGGGTGCCGTATTGCGCACCCTGAATACCGAGATTCCCGATTTCGACAAGCTGGGTCTGCCGCAGATTCTCAAAGACGTGGTGATGGCCAAGCGCGGCATCGTGATTTTTGTGGGCGCCACCGGTTCGGGTAAATCCACCTCCATCGCCTCGATGATTGGGCACCGCAACAAGAACTCCAAGGATCATATCGTCACCATCGAGGATCCCATCGAGTTCGTGCATCCGCATATCGGTTGCGTTATCACCCAGCGCGAGATCGGCGTAGACACCGATTCCTGGGATGTAGCATTGAAGAACACGCTGCGCCAAGCCCCGGACGTGATCTTCATCGGTGAGATCCGCGATCGCGATACTATGGATTACGCCGTGGCCTTTGCTGAGACCGGACACCTGGTGTTGTCTACCTTACATGCCAACAGCACCAACCAGGCGCTCGACCGCATTATCAACTTCTTCCCTCCTGAGCGCCGCCAGCAATTACTTATGGACCTCTCGCTCAATATCAGGGCACTCATTTCACAACGTCTGGTGAGAAAACAGGGCGGTAAGGGACGCATACCGGCTGTGGAGATCATGCTCAACTCGCCACTGATTTCTGACCTGATCTTCAAAGCCGAGGTGTCCCAGATCAAGGAGATCATGGCTAAATCCATCCAGCTCGGGATGCAGACCTTCGATCAGTCACTGTTTAAACTTTTCGAGGAGGGACTTATCAGTTATGAGGATACGATCCGCAATGCCGATTCACAGAACGAGTTGCGGTTGCGCATCAAACTGGAGAGTAAACGGGACAAGCGCGCGGTGGACGAAGGCATCGAAGATTTGCGCGTCGTAGATCATGGCCAGGGCAGGAAATTCTGAATAACCACGCCGCCGTCAAAAAAATCTAACGCGGACAATCGATGGATATCAACCCATACCTCAAGCTCATGGTCGAAAAAAAGGCTTCGGACTTGTATTTCACCAGTGATGCTCCAGTAAAAATAAAAATTGAGGGCCGGCAGATGCCGGTGGGCAAGGCGGTGCTGACCGCCGATCTAGTCAGGGAAGCGGCCTACGGCATCATGAATGAGAAACAGGCTCGCTCCTTCGAGGTCAAGCACGAATCGGATTTCGCCATCGCCGAGGAAGGTGTGGGGCGGTTCCGCGTCAACGTATTCCTGCAGCGTGGCCAGGTGGCTATGGTGCTGCGCTACATCCCTTCCGAGGTACCGCAGCTTTCGGAGCTTGGGCTGCCGGATGTGCTCAAGGAACTCATCATGCATAAGCGCGGACTCCTGCTGGTTGTGGGCGCCACTGGTTCCGGCAAGTCCACCACTATCGCCGCCATGATGCGGCACCGCAATGAGAATGAAGCATCCCACATCCTCACTATCGAGGATCCGATCGAATACAACCACCCCAACGCCCTGTCCATAATCAACCAGCGGGAAATCGGCCAGGACACGCTGTCTTATGCCAATGCTCTCAAACAATCCCTGCGTGAGGCCCCGGATATCGTCGTGATCGGTGAGTGCCGCGATCGAGAAACCATGGAAGCCTCTATTCAATTGGCGGGCACTGGGCAACTCGCGATCTCCACATTGCACGCCAACAACGCGCACCAGACTATGGACCGCATCATCAACATGTTTCCCGAGCAGATGCACAAGCAACTGCTGATGGACCTATCCATCAATTTGCGGGCCATCGTTTCGCAGCGACTGGTGATGGGCAAGAACGGCCGGCGTCTGGCAGCGGTAGAGATTATGCTGAATACCCCACATCTCTCTGACCTGATTCTCAAGGGACAGATCGACCGTATCCGCGAAGCCATGGAAGAAAGCTCCGAGCCCGGCATGCAAACCTTCGATGAGGCCCTACATATCCTCTACAAAGACGGCAGGATAACTCTTGAGGAAGCATTGCGGTATGCCGACTCACGCGCCAATCTGGAAGCCAAGATTAATTTCGGTTAATCGTTCACAAACACAATCCTGATTGCAACGTGTAAGGGGAATAACGTGAGCAATGGTAAAAGTGTGAAAATAATTTCAGTGATATTGTTGTCAGTGACAATTCATTTGGGGAGTGCGCGAGCAGCACAATCTCCACAACCCACAGTGCAAGCGTTCTTTTCCTATTCTCAAATATCCGATGTGCAGATCTCACCGGATGGCCGATATTTGGCCATGGTGGTGGCCGATAGCAAAACCGGGGAGGATCGCAAGGGAGTGGCGATTCTAAACCGTAGCGATCTTAAGGCGACGGCAGGTTTTCACACGATTGGCGATCAAGATATCTTGAGATACTGGTGGGCCAACGATGATCGCTTATTGGTGGCCACATCTATCCAGACCGGAAGCCTGGATAGCCCGCTGCCGGATGGAAGATTATATGGCATCAATGTAAACGGCAGTCAGCTCAGGTTGCTGTTGGGTAATGTGCCTGATACCGCTGAACAATTCACGCATATCCAATCTAGGCACGAAATCCATTACTTCTGGCATATGTTATTCGTCCCTCCGGAGGATACCAAGCAGGTTGTGGTGCAGACTTTTCAACCTTCCGCAGGACTGCATCAAACAGATCAGGCCTATGCGCTGAATATATATGACGGCTCCTTGAGGAATATCGCACACTCACCCGCAGCAGATGGCACGCTGCTTACCGATAACACTGGCGCTGTGCGGTTGGCGATTGGGTCCAATACACTTACGGGAGTGAGTAAAATTTTTTATCGCGCAACGGGGGACAGTGTCGACTGGAAGGATCTGAGTGCTCTATACAAACAAGATGACCCGGCTGATTCCCCCTTGCGTCCCTTGGGGTTTGCTGCCGACAATAAAACAGTCTATTGGCTGGGCCGAACACAGTCCATGACAACGGGCTTATATGCACTGGACCCTGACACGCTCAAAACCACGTTGCTGTATGGCGACCCTGACTTTGATGTGGGTGATGTGATCTGGTCCTTCGATTGGCAGAAGACCCAAAAGATCATCGCAGTTATGACCATGCCTGGAATGCCTGCGTTGCATGTACTTGACGGCGATGCACCCAAAGCCGGATATCTGGCCTCACTATACAATGCTTTTCCTGGCCAGATTGTGGATATTACCAGCAATACACGCGATGGTTCGCTCATGGTGGTGTTCGTTCATAGTGATCGCAATCCCGGCTCTTACTATCTCTTCAATACCAAGGACAACAAAGTCTCACTGCTATTCAATCTTCTACCAGACATCGATCCACAAAAGATGGCGATTATGCAGCCAGTCAGCTTCAAGGCACGTGATGGCATCACTCTGCACGGTTATCTGACATTGCCACCCGGCAGTAACGGCAAAAATCTGCCGTTGATCATGAATCCCCACGGCGGGCCGCATGGTATCCGCGATGTATGGGGATGGGATCCGGAAGCACAGTTTTTTGCGAGTCGAGGATATGCCGTACTCCAAGTTAATTATCGCGGCTCAGGCGGTTATGGCATGAACTTCCAGGATATGGGGTATCGGCATTGGGGCACTACCATGCAATCAGATCTTGCTGATGCAGTGCGCTGGGCTATAACCCAAGGCATCGTTGATCCCAAGCGTGTTTGCATCTACGGGGCAAGTTATGGCGGCTATGCGGCGCTGGAAAACAGCATACTGTATCCCGACCTGTATAAATGTACGGTCGGTTATGTGGGTCTATACGATCTTACACTGGCGGACCGAGCATCTTTTGGCCATTTCGCTTCCGGACAACGTTTCGTGGACGTGGTGCTGGGTACCGATACCGTGACTCTCAAGGCCGAGTCACCTGTAAACCAGGCAGACAAAATTCACGATTCGCTGTTTTTGATCTATGGCGGAGCGGACAAGACCGTGGTGCCGGAAAATGCTGATGAAATGATGACCGCGCTCGACAAGGCCGGCAAGAAATATGAAGTATTGTATGAGCGCAACGAAGGCCACGGCTTCGGCAAACCGGAACACAACTTCGAGCTTTATACACGCATGCTGCAATTCTTCGACAAAAATATTGGGCCCGACGCGATCCAGCGCTGACTGAGATGCATGTAAATACAGACAGGGCGCCGTGAGGCGCCCTGTTAGTTTGCATAGAACTACTGTGATTCAGTCAGATGGAAATACGTTGGCGCCGTCAAACACCGGACCGTCCACGCAGACGCGCTTCATGGCTGGGCCATCGGACGTATGTACTTCCACCGCGCAGCCGGCGCAGCCACCCACGGCGCAGGCCATGAACTCTTCCAGCGACACTTGACTGGGTATACTAAATTCCCGGGCCAGATGGGCTGTGGCCTTGAGCATCGGCGTGGGTCCGCAGGCGAAGATCTCCACTTCCAGCAATGCCTTCTTATCCAGCGATTCAAGCCAACGGCGCGCCAGATCGGAGACATAACCGTCGTAACAGCCGGGATATCCCTGCTGGCTGGCGAGTCGACTGGGGATGTTCCAGTCCTCCATGAGCGGCATACAGCCGATGACTCCGTCCGGCATTCCAGGTAGCAGAATCGTGGAAGGGCGCGTCTTGAAAGGGAACGGCACTTCTGAACCCATGAGTACCAAGGGATTCCATTTCGCGCGTACATCCTGACGCAGCACATCAGCAAGGAAGATCATGGGTGGGATACCCACGCCACCACCGATCAATAACAGTCTTGGATTCTCAGGGTGCAATACAAACGGCTGGCCGATGGGACCCAGGCTGCTTAGCACATCACCACGCTGACGTTGCGCCAGCAGCCGGCTGCCTTCACCTACGACCTTGTACAGGCATTCGATCCAACCTTCATGACGTGAGACCCGCATGATAGACATGGGCCTGCGCATGAGCAGCGCTGCATCACAAGTGAGATGGATGAAACTGCCAGGTAGAGCGCGGGTCGCACACTCAGGCGCCTTGAGACGCAATACGAATTGTTCACCAGGAAATTGTTGCTGATCCAAAACTTCTGCATCTTCCAAAAAAATTGTGCCGCGGTGTGGTTTCGTGTGCGCACTATTTTTAGTTGAAATATTCATTGTACGATCGACGGATGTTTATCATTTGCCCATCAAGGTTGCCATCACAGCCATGCGTACGGCGACGCCGTTGGCCACTTGCTCGCGGATGACGGAGCGTGGCCCGTCGGCGACCTCGGAGGTGATCTCCACATCCCGATTCATGGGTCCCGGGTGCATCACCAGTACGTCGGGTTTTGCAAGTCTCAGTCGTGTGTTGTCGAGACCGTAGCGGCGTGCGTAGTCACGTTCATCCGGAATCAGACCTGCTTGCATGCGTTCCTTCTGGATACGCAGCGATATGACCACGTCAACGCCTTCGAGTGCTTTGTCCAGGTTGGTGTACTTTTCCCCGGCCAAGTCATCCGGCAGCAGTTCGGCAGGACCCGCGAAGCGGATATCCTGTGATCCGAGCACAGAGAGTGCATGCACCACGGAACGCGCCACACGCGAATGACGGATGTCACCGACGATTGCGACCGATAGTTTTTTAAAATTCTTCTTGTGCTGGCGGATGGTAAGTACATCCAGCAGGCCCTGGGTTGGATGGGAAACAGAGGATTCGCCGGCATTGATGATATGCACATGCGGCAGCGCGTGTTGCGCCAGTATTTCCAATGTGCCCGGTTCCTGGTGGCGTACCACGAACAGATCCGCATTCATGGCTTCCAGGGTATATAACGTATCCAGCAGCGATTCGCCTTTGGCGGTGGAGGAGAACGCCATGTCCAGTGTGATGACTTGAGCTCCGAGTCTTCGCGCCGCCAACTCAAATGAAGTGCGTGTGCGGGTGCTGGGTTCGAAGAACAGATTGACAATGGTTTTGCCGGCGAGCAGATCGTAATGAATTGACAGATCGCCGGGATTCACGCGAAATTGTTCGGCACGATCAAGCAATGCCGTAAGGGTCTTGCGCGGAAAATCAGCGAGCGTCAGCAGGTGCTGCAGATGTCCCTTGAGGTCGAACTGGTTTTGGCTCATGCAGGCTTCCGCGTCGCATGCTTGTTATGGTTGTGAAACCAACTTTCCAGTATCACGCAGGCGGCGACACAGTCTATATCCCCTAGCTGGATTCGCCGCCGTCCCTGTTGGCGCAATTCCTTGAGCCGCACTTGCGCTTCATGTGATGACAGACGTTCATCAACTGTGTGCACTGGCAGCGGGTAACGTTGCTCAAGGTCGCTGGCGAAGCGCTGGGCGCGACGGAAAATCTCCTGTTCGCTGCCGTCCATAGTATACGGGAGCCCGACGACCAGTAGGTCCGGTGTCCATTCCTGGATAAGGCGGTCGATGGCCAGCCAGTCGGGTACACCATCCACAGCATTAATCAATCCCGCCGGTGTAGCGCTGGAGGTGATGCTCTGACCCACCGCCACGCCAATACGCCGCATGCCGAAGTCGAAGGCCAGCGCTCCCAGTGCGCCGGCTTCAGGCATGCCCGGCATCCCCCGTGAGTAACGACAGATCTACGCCGATAAGCTGCGCGGCTGCCTGCCAGCGTTGTTCCACGGGCGTCTCGAAAATGATGTTGCGGTCAGCGGGCATACTCAACCATGAATTATTGACCAGCTCAGTTTCCAGTTGCCCGGCGCCCCAGCCGGCGTAACCCAGGGCCACGAAGATTTTCTGCGGGCCCTGGCCACGCGCCATACAGGCCAATACATCCCGTGAGCTGGTGACCCCCAGCCGCTCATCCAGTATGAGTGTCGATTCCCACTTACCGGGAGGTTCATGAATCACGAAACCACGCTCTATTTGTACTGGACCGCCCTGGAATACCGGTTGTTGCCCCATGTGTTGATCGAGGGTTGTAATGGATAGCTGTTTGAAAATGTCATTCAATACCATGTTGGTGGGTTTGTTGATGACAATCCCGAGTGCGCTCTGGGCATTGTGCTCGCAAATATAGACCACACTCTGGTGGAAATTGGGATCGTTAAGCGAAGGCATCGCCACTAGAAATTGATTGACGAGAAAATCTTGAGCCATGCGCTCAAGTATCCGCAGAAGCTGGGTTCAGTACAAGTTGCATACACATCAGCCTGTGCCAGCAGGGAGTTCGACGCCGCCCTGGCGCGTATCCAGTCGGCCTGCGTTGAAACGCCAGACATATATGAAGCGCAGCACATCAGTATCCTTGCGGAAATTTTCCGGAAATGGGGCGAAAGGCGCTGCCAGCCGCACGATCTTGATTGCGGTATCGTCCAGTACGGGGTAAGGCGAAGGCTGACGCAAGATGAGGTCGTTGATGCTGCCATCGGCATTCAAGGCCACTTCCAGTGCCAGCGAGCCGGACAGGTGTTGAGCTCGGATCTGCGGGGGCAAATTGAGGTTGCCAATATGCTCAACCTTGTGCCGCCATGCGTCTAGATATAACGCATAGCGCGAAGCACGCGCATTCACCGAGACAAAGGCTTCGCGTGGCGTGGGATCGGTGGCTTCCGGCAACTGCAATGGATCATCAGTGGGCATTAGCGAGTCATCGCCCTGTGTAAGCAGGCGTGCCACCAGCACGCGAGGATCGGGACTGGTGGGCGATGGTTGCGAGCGGGCATTCGCATACCGGCTGGTCTCGGCACGCGTAGTTACCACGGCATCATGGTCGAAGGCCGCGGCGGCATTCAAGCCCCTGTGATCGCCGATCTCTGTTCCGCGGCCGGCATTAGTCACAACATCTTCGCCCTTCGGCAGGCCGGGGTTGTCGACCGCTGACGGCATCGACAATGGGCTCTGTGGCCGTACCAGTTTCCGGGTATTGCCCTCGCCTTGCTGATTAGCCTGCGCGATGTAGTCTGCCTGTGAAGGCGGCACCACGCTGCGCGTCTGTACCAAGGTGACTTCCAACGTGGAACCACCACCTGGTTTGCCGGGTGTAAAAGTAATGCCGAGAATGATTATGGCATGCACGAGTACCGCGAAAAATAATGTGGTCACCAGCCGTTCGCGCGAACTGATGTGAGGCGCGCTTGCTATGATTGCGTTCATGTGCGCTGCTTTTCTGATAGTTTGCGTGCGATTACGTCCATAAACTGTTCGGCGATATTCAGGCCATATAGTTTGTCCAGTTCGCGAGCGCAGGTGGGGCTGGTGACGTTGATTTCAGTCAAATAATTCCCGATCACATCCAGACCCACGAACAACAAACCTTTGCCCCGTAATGAGGTGGCTACCTGCCCGCAGATCCAGCGGTCGCGGGTGGTGAGTGGAACACCTATACCATTACCGCCGGCGGCGAGATTGCCACGGGACTCACCTGGTGCCGGTACGCGCGCCAGCGCATAGGGAACCGGTTCGCCATCGATCAGCAGGATACGCTTGTCGCCTTCACTGATTTCAGGGAGGTATTTCTGCGCAATCGTAAGATGCGTACCGTGTTCTGTAAGCGTTTCGAGAACCACTGAAAGATTAGGGTCGCCTTCAGCGATAACGAACACCAAGGTGCCGCCCATGCCTTCCAGTGGCTTCAACACGATTTTCTTATGCTCGGCGAGAAACTGACGGATACGGCCCATGTCGTGCGTCATGAGAGTCGGCGGACTGCACTGGGGGAACCAGGCGGTGTAAGCCTTTTCGTTGGCATCCCGTAAGGCTTGTGGGCGGTTGATGACCAGGGCGCCGGCCTGCTCGGCTCTTTCCAGTAGGTACGTGCTGTAGATGTACTCCATATCAAATGGCGGATCCTTACGCATCAGGATCACATCTACAGAACCGAGACTCATGTCTTGTTCTTCACCGAAGGAGAACCAGTCGCTAGGTGTATCTTGGACCTTGAGGAAACGGGCACGTGCGCGAGCTTCACCGTCACGTAAGTAAAGGTCGGTCTGCTCCAGGTAATGCAACATCCAGCCGCGCGCCTGGGCTGCCAATAGCATCGCCAAGGTCGTGTCTTTGGCGGGTTTGATGGAGCCGATGGGATCCATGACCACGGCAAGTTTGATGGCGGCTTGGCGCATGACTGGGTTCACAACCTCCGGTTTAATGGGGCCGCTAAGAGTACTTGAAGTCCTATTGCTTTCAATGGATTAAGCATGGATTTTATGCTAAAACCTTCGATATAGCCGCTACCTAAGGGGCTGGCAGGCGGCATTTTACCGGACCCTGGGGTTCCCGGCTGGAATGGTGCGGGTTGAAAGGTCTGGACGTTCCAGCGGGTTAATATGACGCCGCCAGGTGGCTCCAGAGCAGACTTGGCAGAGGAGTCAGTGAGTTGGTGGAGGTTAGTGTGGCCAGCAAACAAGCTAATGGTGATCTTAAGGGCCTGAAGGTTCTTGTTATCGACGACAGCAAGACCATCCGCCGTACCGCCGAGACTTTGCTTTCGAAAGAAGGCTGCGAAGTGCTAACAGCTGTGGATGGCTTCGAGGCGCTTTCCAAGATCGCCGATCACAAGCCAGACATTATCTTTGTGGACATCATGATGCCGCGGCTGGATGGCTATCAGACCTGCGCATTAATAAAGCACAATCATACATTTAGAACTACCCCGGTCATTATGCTCTCAAGCAAGGATGGATTGTTCGATCGCGCCCGGGGACGCATCGTTGGTTCCGAGCAATATCTGACTAAACCATTCACCAAAGACGAATTAGTGGATGCGATTCATCACCACGTGCACAAAAGTACCGATGCAGCACAGATATCCGGAAAAGATTAATCTGCAGGAGACCTCAAGATGGCTACCGTACTGATCGTTGATGACTCTCCGACTGAAATCCATGTGCTCAAAACATGGCTGGAAAAAAATGGTTTCGAGACCCTGACTGCCGAGAGCGGTGAGGAAGGTATACAAAAGGCGCGCTCCAAAAAACCCGATGCCATCATCATGGACGTAGTCATGCCTGGCATGAGCGGATTCCAGGCCACACGCCAGCTTTCCAAGGATCCCGAGACCTCATCAATTCCGGTGGTCATGGTCACCACCAAGGATCAGGAGACCGACAAAATCTGGGGGATGCGCCAGGGCGCGGTTGCCTATCTACCCAAACCGGTCACCGAAAGACAAGTAGTCGACAAGATTCGTGAAGTGACACACGGTTGACATGGCTACGGCACTCGCAGACCTCCGCAACCAGCCTTTTGATCTCCTTCAGGAGCTAGAACGCCGCAGCCGCGTGGCGGCATCTGGCCGCGGTCGCGAGGCCGCGCAGCAGGAAGAATGGGTGGGTGTCGGTTTCCGCGTGGCCAACACCTACTTGGTGGCGGCGCGCGAAGAAGTACGCGAGGTGTTGCCATTTCCCGGCGTCACAAAACTGCCTGGCGCTAAGCCATGGCTGCTGGGACTCGCCAATGTACGCGGTCAGTTGCTGCCGGTGACAGATTTGAATCTTTTTTTTGGTGGCGCACCCACGGATATCGGCCGCATGACACGCGTGCTTATAGTGAACCATCCGGATATCCCTGCGGGCTTACTTGTCGATGAGGTGCGCGGTTTCCGGCGTTTCGTGCTTTCAGAGCGGGCGGAAACCTTGCCGGAACTACTGCCAGGAATGATGCCGTTTATCGCGGGTGCGTATAGCGCCGGCGACGAGCTTTGGGGCGTATTGGGAGTGCCGGGATTGGTTGAAAATCCCCTATTCCTGGACGCTGCCCGTTGAGTTCAAGCTACATTCACCGGGGCCCGATCTGAAACTGACTTTATTAAGGTGACTAAAATGGCTGAGATACACAAACGTTCCAATAAGGCCTTGTATCTGTTGCTGATACTGGCGCTCATTTTGATCGGACTGGCGGTCTGGGATTTGCTGGCTGTGGCTAGCAATTCGAGCCATGACAACCAGTTCCTATCTTTGAATGCGCAGCAATCATTATTTTCCCAGACCCTGGCACACTCGTCCGATCAGGGTGTAGCCGGCAACAATGATGCATTTCAGGATTTGCTCAATACCCGCGACAAGTTTGATACATCCATCAATCTTATGATCCATGGTGATCCGAAAACTATGATGCCGGCCGCCAGTGGCGAAATCTTGTCGGAGGTCAATGTACTCCAGGGGCAATGGAATCAGGTGCGTACTGCTGTGCAGACCATTCTCAGCGCGCACGATTCGATCCTGGTAGCTAATCAGGCGGCGGCTGGCATAAATCAAGTCATGCCGGGCCTGATCCAGGCTTGGGAGGACTTCAGCAATCAGCTTGCCAAGAGCGGTACCGGACGAAATGCTGTGGTGTATGCCGCCAAACAAGCCTATAACGGCGAGCTCATCCAGCGAGATGTGAACCTGCTGGTCACCGGCAGCCACGGCGACACAGCCTTCGTGGGCAAGGAACTGCCGGGCACTATTCAGGACTTCACACGCATCACACGCGGCATGCTGGACGGAAATTCACAGCTCGGCATCACCGCCATCACCGATCCTGGACTGCTGACTTCCTTGCGCAGCATCAAAGAACAATTCGGCAAACTCAGCAACAACCTCAATTCCATCGCACCACTGGTTAATCTGTTGATGAATGTGCAGAAGGCGAACCAGACGATTCACGGCCTCAGCGACCAGATGTTGACTACTACCCAGGCTATCGACACCAGTTACCGGCATCAGATCGGCAACAGCTTGTTCAGTCCAAGCGTGGCTTATGTATTGGGAGCCATCGGTGTGTTACTGCTGCTCATCATCCTTTGGATCTATGTGATTGGCGGCGATGCCCGCCGTACTGTGAATATGCAGCGCGACCAGAATGAACGTAACCAGCAGGCCATTCTGCGACTTCTGGACGAGCTTGGCTCCCTGGCGGATGGCGACCTCACGGTGCAGGCGACCGTCAGCGAGGACATCACCGGCGCCATTGCAGACTCCATCAACTACGCCCTCGAGGCTTTGCGCGGATTGGTGCGTACCATCAATGACACAGCGGTGCAGGTGGATGCCGCCGCCCGCCAGACCCAGGCCACGGCCACGCATCTGGCGGAAGCCTCCAAGAACCAGAGCAAGCAGATCAATACCGCATCCACCTCCATCACCCAGATGGCGCACTCCATCGAGCAGGTGTCCTTGAACGCCGACCGCTCCTCGAAAGTGGCGCAACAATCCGTGGACATCGCCCACAAGGGCGGCGAGGCGGTGCGCCGTACGATCGACGGCATGAACAACATCCGCGAAACCATCCAGGAAACCTCCAAACGCATCAAACGGCTGGGTGAATCTTCACAGGAGATCGGTGACATCGTGGAACTCATCAATGATATCGCTGAACAGACCAATATCCTGGCCTTGAACGCCGCTATCCAGGCATCCATGGCCGGTGAGGCGGGCCGTGGTTTCGCGGTGGTGGCCGACGAAGTGCAGCGTTTGGCCGAACGTTCTGCCAATGCCACACGTCAGATTGAGGCATTGGTGAAGACCATTCAGACCGACACCAATGAAGCGGTGATTTCGATGGAACAGTCCACCGCGGGCGTGGTGAGCGGCGCGCAACTTGCTGAAAACGCTGGCACCTCATTGGATGAAATCGAGAAAGTGGCCAACAATATCGCCACCCTGGTGCAGAGCATCTCCAGCTCGGCGCGTCAGCAGGCCCAGACCGCTGGTGAGATGACGCGCACCATGAACGTGATTCGCGAGATCACCGCCCAGACCACCGAGGGCACCATGACCACAGCCCAATCCATCGGTAAGCTCGCGGCCCTGGCAACGGAAATGCGCAAATCGGTGTCCGGCTTCAAATTGCCGGGTGGCGGCAACCAGGAAACCATGGTCATCGTTCCTCCCCGGCAGATGCAAGGCGACGTGGCATAGCCATGATTAGGATCTCGATGGTGCATGTATGAGCCAGGTCGCTTCCGACTCGCTGTTGTGGATCAAAAACGAACTTGATCACACCTTGGCGCGCGCGCGGCAAGCACTCGAAGCTTATGTCGAGCATCCGGATGGCGACGAGGCATTAAACCAGTGTCTTGAACTCTTGCACCAGGTACAGGGCACATTACGCATCGTCGAAGTGTACGGTGCCGCGATGCTTGCCGAGGAAATGGAATCGGTGGTGCGTGGCCTTAAATCCGGAGAACTGCAGCGCAGTGACGCAGCCTTCGAAGTGCTCATGCGCGCCATGTTGCAACTCCCTGATTATCTGGAACGGGTCATCGGTGGCCGGCGCGACATGCCATTGGCACTACTGTCACTGCTCAATGATCTGCGTGCAGTGCGCAGTCAGCCGCTGTTGTCCGAGAGCGCCTTGTTTGCCTACAACCTGGCGGGACGTTCCGCGAGCGTTGTGGGGCACACGGCCGCAACGAAAGCTGTGGACATCAAGAGTCTTGCGGGCAGGTTGCGCCCGAAGTTCCAAATGGCCTTGCTCAGCTGGTACAAGGGCGATCAGGCTGAAAAACACCTTGCGGTACTGGCCGATACTGCAGAAAAACTTGAACAGGTTGCCACTACACCCGCGGTTTTTGAACTCTGGTGGATCGTGGGCGGCATCATCGAGGGTCTGCGTGAGGGCGGTATTGCCGCGGACGTGAGTCTCAAGCAATTACTCGGTCAGGTTGACCGGCAGATCAAACGGCTCGTTGATCAGGGTGAATTGCAAGTGGCGGAGGATCCTTCCAAAGAGCTGGTCAATAACCTGCTTTACTTCATCGGTCGTGCCTCGACTAACGGCCAACGGATCGCGGCCATCAAGGAATCCTTCAAACTCGGCGACCTGCTACCCGTGGCCAGCGAGGCCGAGGAAAACCGGGAGAAGATTTCGGCTCCCAATATCAATCTGATGCGTACCGTATCAGTGGCCATTCAGGAAGACATCACACGCATCAAAGATACGCTCGATATCTTTGTGCGCATGGGCAAATCCGAACCCGCTGAACTTGCGCCACTGGATATATTGCTGAAGAAAGTGGCGGATACCCTGAGCGTACTGGGATTGCCCAAGCTGCGCGCTTTGCTTGAAGCTGAACGCGGTCACCTCAAGGATATTCTCGAAGGTCGACGCGCGCCGGATTACGGCGCGACCATGGAGATCGCCAGCGGCATCGTGCGCGTCGAGAACCAGCTCGACGAAGCCATGATGGGGCTGATAACGCCTGCAGGCAGCGAACAGACTGGCAGCCTTCCCGGAAGTGGAGAGCGCACGGGTCTGCGTGATGTCCAGAACGCCGTCATCCGTGAGTCCATCATCAACTTGGCGCGCATCAAGGAAGCGATCGTTGATTTCGTGAACGACCCATCCAGTGTGGATAGTCTGCAATCCTTGCCGCAACGCGTCCGTGAAATACAGGCGAGTCTGCGTTTCCTGCAGATGGAGCGCGTGGTGGTGCTTCTGGAGAGCGTGCGCCAGTACATCCGACAGCGTTTGTTGGCCGGCAACGGCATGCCCACGCAGAATGAACTCGACCGCATGGCTGACGCCATTGTCAGCGTCGAATTTTATCTTGAAGCCATCCAGCAGGGCCGCGGCAACCCGTTGTCCATGCTCGACAATGCTGAGGCCTGCGTCGCCAACCTGGGATTCCCCGTAGGCCAGGCGTACTCGGATGACGCCCCAGAAACCGACATCGGCCATGAAGCTGTATCCACTGCCGGTCTGGTATCGTCGGTGGCGCAGGCCGAGCACATTGTCATCGAACCCACGTCCACAGTTGCCGTGGAGGATAGCGCATTGTTGCCTGCGACAATTATTCCCGCGCCGGTTTCCCCATCATCGCCGCAATCATCCACGAAGCCAGTTGATTTGCCTTTAGAGGCACCCCTCAAACCGACACAGCCTTCGTCCGCCGGGCCTGCTGTGGTGCCACTGGGCGAAGTGGACCCAGAAATCCTCGAGATTTTTCTGGAGGAAGCCCAGGAAGAGATGCATTCACTGCGCGAAAACTTCCCGCGCTGGCGTTCCAATCCGGCCGATCGTGAAGCACTCACCACAGTGCGGCGCTCTCTGCACACTCTGAAAGGCAGCGGCCGCATGGTAGGCGCCCGTCTGATCGGCGAATTTGCCTGGTCCTTCGAGAACATGTTGAACCGGGTGATCGATCAGACCATCGAACCCACAGATGAAATGTATGCATTGCTGGAGCGTGGTATCTCGTCACTCCCGGAACTGGTAGAACAACTCGAGGTAGGTACCACGCCGCGCAGTGATATCCAACCGCTTATGGAAGCTGCCATCGCCTTCAGTCGTGGCGAGCAGCCAGTGCTGCCGCCCGTGGTGGCGGGTCAACAAGGTCATGCAACTGAATCTCATCCGCCGCCACGCAAACGAAATAAACGTTTGAGCATGACGGCCGAGGAACCGGCTGCCACCGGACCAGACGTAGATTCCCGTTTGCACGCTATCTTTACCCGAGAGGCTGAAGGCCATATTGGGGTGCTGGCAGCATTCCTTGATCAGGCCAATACCAAACCCGATAAACGCGTGCCGGATGAGGACGTAGTGCGTGCCATGCATACCTTGTATGGAAGTGCCTCTATGGCAGGCATTTCAAGCATGGCGGCGTTGACTGAACCTATACAGCGCTATCTTATGGACCTGAGCGCCCAGGATGTGCCCACGACTGAAAGCGTCTTGGCGTTGCTTGCCGAGGTGCAGGAATCAGCACGCGCCATGCTTAAAGCGCTCAACACTGGTCATGGCATCACAGCAGTCGATGAAAATCTGCTCAAGCGGGTTAACCTGCAACTGCAGCCGCTCACAACAGGAAGACAGCAGGCCGAAACCGTTCAACCTGCAGTTACCGAGCATGCGGAACAGCCTTTACGTTATGTGCAACTCTCCGACCTCAAGGATTTTGATCCGGACCTGGCAGCAATATTTTTCGAAGAGGCCACAGAGCTGCTGGATTCCACCGACAGCACACTCAACCAGTGGTCGCAGAAGCGCGATGATTCCCAGCTGGTGATGCAATTACAGCGCAATCTGCATACGCTTAAGGGCGGTGCGCGCATGGCAGGCTTGACCCCTGTGGGCGACCTGAGTCATGAACTGGAAACTGTGCTGACTGATGTGGTCGATGGCCGTATCGCTGTATCCACGGAACTATTGGCACTGCTCAACCAATCAGTAGACCGTCTGCATCGCATGCTTGAACAGAGCCATGCCAGCAAACCCATCGTGGATGCCGTCGATTTGGTGGCGAACCTGCGCCAGGCCCACGGCCACACTGTGGATCAGGAATTGGAACCGGAACGTCCTGAGGACCGCTTTGAATCAACCCCAGGGTTTATGACACCTGCGCTGCCAAGCACGCCACCACCGCCGGCCACCGCCTCTGATGGCGAACCCGACCCGGAGGTGGAAAGCGACACTGAAGAACCTGTGGCAGCGGCGGAAGCCGCATTGGGTGGCGCTGCAGAACGCCGCACAGCCTCGCGCATACAGCATGAGCTGGTGCGCGTGCGCGCGGATCTGCTGGAAAATGCGCTCAACTACGCCGGCGAAGTGGGTATATACCGTTCGCGCCTGGAACAGCACGTGCATTCCATTCATTTCAACCTCGGAGAGCTTGAGCAGACAGTGGTGCGTCTGCGTGACCAGCTGCGCAAACTGGAGATCGAAACTGAGGCGCAGATTCTGCATCAGTTCCAGCAGGAGAGCGGCAAGCTCGGTAACCCACAATTCGACCCACTGGAGCTGGATCGATATTCCATGCTGCAACAGCTGTCGCGCGCACTGGGTGAATCCACCAGCGACTTGGTGAGCCTGCAGAGCTTGCTACTCAACCAGGCGAGTGAGGCGGAGACGCTGTTACTGCAGCAGTCGCGAGTCACCACCGAACTCCAGGACGGCCTCATGCGAACACGCATGGTGCCGTTCTCACGGCATGCGCAACGCCTGCGCCGCGTGGTGCGTCAGACCGCCGACGAATCACACAAGCAGGTTGACATAAAATTCCTCGGTTCCGAAGGTGAGATGGACCGCCAAGTGTTGGAACGCGTACTGGCCCCGATCGAGCATATGCTGCGTAATGCAGTCGTCCATGGCATCGAAATTCCGGAAGTGCGCAAGCAGCGCAAGAAACCGGCCGAGGGTGCTATTAGCATCACGCTCAGTCGCGAAGGTTCCGAAGTGGTCATGGAAGTAATGGATGACGGCAGCGGATTAGACCTGCACGCTATTCGCAGCAAGGCTGAAGAGATGGGCCTGAAACCCGCGAATGCGAAACTCAGCGAGCGTGAAACCATGGCCCTGATCCTGGAACCGGGCTTCTCTACCGCCGACCAAGTGACCCAATCGGCCGGTCGCGGTGTCGGCATGGACGTGGTGGCGAATGAGATCAAACAACTCGGCGGCACACTGAGGATTGATTCCACCGCCGGCCAGGGCGCCAAGTTCACCGTGCGCCTGCCTTTTACACTGGCCATCACCCAGGCGCTGCTGGTGACCATGGCGGAACAACCTTACGCCATCCCCTTACCGAGTATTGAGGGCATCGCACGCATACCGCGCACCGAGCTTGAGCGTCTGATGGCCACCGAAAATCCCGCTTATCTTTACGGCGGTCGCCCGTACCAGTTGCAACATCTATCGACATTGCTTGGTATCGGCGCGCCCCAGTTCCCTGAGGAACTGACTACTGTGCCGTTGCTGCTGGTGCACGGCACGGATGCCAACATCGCGCTCATCACTGAAGGTATGCAAGGCAGCCGCGAAGTGGTGGTTAAATCCGTAGGCCCGCAGGTGAGCAGTATCCGGGGCATCTCGGGCGCAACAATTCTGGGTGATGGCAGCATCCTGTTGATCTTGGATGTTTCGGTCCTGACGCGCAGCATGAATCAAGCTGCTGAGGATGCGCTCGAAGTATTAGAACGCGAAGCACCCAAGGAGGATACACGCATCATTGCCATGGTGGTGGACGATTCCATTACCGTACGGCGTGTAACCCAGCGCCTGCTGGAACGCTATGATATGCGCGTTATCACAGCCAAAGACGGCGTCGATGCGCTGGCGCTTTTGCAGGATCACTCACCCAATATCATGTTGCTGGATATCGAAATGCCGCGCATGGATGGCTATGAACTGGCGCAACACATGCGCAATGACGAGCGCTTCAAGAATATACCTATCATCATGATTACTTCACGCACCGGTGAGAAACACCGCAAACACGCCATGGAGATTGGCGTGAATAAATATCTGGGCAAGCCATTTCAGGAAACCGAGTTGCTGGAGAATATCCAGGAATTGGTCGGTAATTTTCATCCGCAAAATACGCACTGGGAATGAACCGTCATGCTCCAGGCTCTGGAAGAGATCTATAGTCTGCTGATTCCGTTCGCGGGCGGCAAGCTTATCCTGCCGCGCCTGTCGGTGGCGGAAGTTATGGGTTACACGCGTCCCCGACCGGTACGGGGCGCCCCTCAGTGGTTGCTGGGACTCATTAACTGGCAGGGCCAGGAAATCCCGCTGATTTCCTTCGAGGGTTTGTGCAGCCGCAAGATACCCGAGCGCGCCAATCGCACACGCATTGCCATCATGTACACCATCAATGGGCACATGGATCCGCCGGTGTTCGCCCTGATGACCCAAGGCTATCCCTACTTGGTGCGTGTGAATGCCACGGTATTAAGTGTGGATCCTGAAAACGCCTACAACGAGGACGCGCCGGTATTGAACCGCCTGCGCATGGCCAATGAACGGCCAGTGATTCCCGACCTCGAGGCCATCGAAGATAAGCTTCTGGAAGTCTTGCCCCACCGGCGTGCGGCTAGCTGAGCGTCATTCAATTGCTGATTGATAGTGCAGGGCTCGTACCTTACTGCTTTAAGGGCGAGCGTTTAAGCGGGTGGCTTTCGGTGTTGAAGACCACTTTGTCGAAATCCAATGTCTGCAGCGGCGCGAACAGCAGGTAGAAATATTTGCAAGTTTCGGCGAATACATAATATTCCATGGCATCAACTCCCTGTTTCGTTAGCGCACTTTTGCCTATGACTACAAAGATCGCATCCATAAATAGACCAATCACGGAACAGCGCTGCGAGGTGCCATTAAAGCGCGTTACCAGGTATGCTGAAGATCAACCCCATGTATCGTCGCGCCGTACTTGACAGGATGGTGGGGCGCAAGCTACTGTTTGCGTCTATGAACGCACAGCGTGTTAATCAGGCATGGTGGTGGCGACTCGGAGGACTGGCTGCGGGTTGACCCTGCCTGATTAACGCACATTGGCGTCAGGAATTTGGTAAAAGCCCGCAGCAATGCGGGCTTTTTTTTGGCGAACCGGAATAGAGCGGAACCGACATGTTCTTCGTACTCAGACCCGAGGTAACGGATATTGAACGCGAACGGCTGTTCGCGGAGCTGCGTGCGCAGGATCTGACCACGCTCGCCGTGACCGGCAACGGCAACCGTGCGTTTGCACTCGTGGGCCCCAGTTCGGTGCTTGAGGGCCTTGCTCTCGACCGTCACCCGCTGGTCGAAGAAGTGGTGCGCGAACAAGCGCCCTATAAGCGCGCGAGCCGAGCGCTGCATCCGGACGATACGGTGGTGTCGATCGGTGGGGTCGCGGTCGGCGCTGATCGTTTCGTGGTGATCGCCGGGCCTTGCGCGGTTGAGAGTGAAGCACAGATCAACGCGGCGGCCGCAGCGGTGGCAGCTGGCGGTGCGCATGCCTTGCGCGGTGGCGCTTACAAGCCGCGCACCAGCCCCTACAGCTTCCAGGGGCACGGACCTGAAGCACTGCTGATGCTCGCTGCGGTTTCCAAGCGTTACGGATTGCCTGTCGTGACCGAGATACTCGATACGGCGGATCTCCCAAATTTTGCAGGGCGCGTGGGCGCCCTGCAGATTGGTGCGCGCAACATGCAGAATTACTCGCTGCTGCGTGCGGTCGGCAAGAGCGGTATGCCGGTGGTGCTCAAGCGCGGACTTTCGGCAACGGTCGAGGAGCTGCTGCTCGCCGCCGAGTACATCCTAAACGAGGGCAACGATAAAGTTGTGCTGTGCGAGCGCGGCATCCGCACCTTCGAGACCGCGACGCGCAACACGCTTGATCTCAACGCAGTCGCTTGGCTCAAGCGCAACACACATTTGCCGGTGCTTGTCGATCCCTCGCATGGGACCGGAGTTGCGGAACTGGTCGCCCCACTCGCCAAAGCCTCCGCGGCCGTGGGTGCCGACGGGCTGCTGATTGAGGTGCATCCGGCACCGGCCGAGGCATTGTCCGACGGTCGCCAGTCGCTGACGCCGGAAAGCTTTGCGCGCCTGATGCGTGAACTGCGGCCCTTCGTCGAAGCTTCCGGTAGGCGACTGTGAACAACCCCTGTTCTGTGCTGGTCCGGCGTCTTGACGGAGCTTTCGATCCGCTCGAGGTTTATGCAGCCGCCGCGAACACCACACCGGGTCCGACAGCGCTGTTCGAAACTGCGGACGCAGGTGTGCAGGAAAGTGCGCAGAGTCTCATTTTTCTCGATCCATGGCTGAGCATCACTGCGCGTGACGGCGAGGTGCGCCTTGCCACCCGTAGGCCACAGGCCGAAACGCTCGCCGCAGAGATCGCCGCACGTCTCGGAGGGGAACCGGAGTTTCGTGACGGCGCACGCCTGTTTCGCTATGCACCTCCCACACCGGCCGCGTCGGACGAAGCCGCGCTGCTTGCCGCTGTTTCCGTTCTCGATCCACTGCGCGCAGCAATCCTGGGTCTCGCTGATACTGACAATGCCGCACGCATCTTCGGTTTTGGTTGTTTTGCCTACGACTTGGTCGGTGCGTTTGAAACCCTACCGCCGGCGGCTTCCGATCCGACCGGCTATCCTGACTATTCCTTTCACCTCGCAGGCGCCGTCATCGCGATCGACCACCGCCATGCAAGCACCACGCTTGCGGTACTCGCGCCGTCCGCCGACGGCATCGCTGCGCGGCGCAGACTAGGCGAGCTCACACGAGTTTGCCAGGCGGCGCCGGCATACATGGCTGGCGAAATTCCCTCGGTTTCGGCATACACGACGCTACCTGATGCGGGCTACGCCGCGCTCGTCGAGCGCTCGCTGGAACACATCGCGGCTGGAGACGTGTACCAGATCGTCGCATCACGCGCCTGGGAAGCACCGTGCGCCGACCCGCTTGCAGCCTATGCGCGTCTGCGCTCAGCCAACCCGAGTCCCTACATGTTCTATCTCGCCGAGGACGATTCAGTCCTGCTCGGCGCCTCTCCGGAAAGCGCCCTAAAGGTCGAGTCCGCAAGCCGCAGCGTGGAGATCCGACCGATCGCCGGAACCCGCCCGCGCGGACGCGGCGTAGCTGGCGGCATCGACGCCGAGCGCGACGCGCGACTCGAACTTGAGCTCAGACTTTCAGAAAAGGAAATTGCCGAGCACGTGATGCTGGTGGATCTCGCACGCAATGACATCGCGCGCGTTGCCGTCCCAGGTAGTCGGCGTGTCACTGAGCTTATGCAGGTCGAACGCTACTCGCACGTCATGCATCTCGTTTCACGGGTTGCGGGTGAGCTTGCCCCAGGACTCGACGCTCTACACGCGTATCGGGCGACGCTCAATATGGGCACGCTTACGGGAGCGCCCAAGGTGCGTGCCGCGGAGCTCCTACGCCGCTATGAACCGGCGCGGCGCGGACCTTACGGCGGCGCCGTCGGCTATCTTGCGGCGAACGGCAACCTCGATACCGCCATCGTGATCCGCTCAGCATTGGTGCGTAACGGTATGGCGCGCGTGCAAGCAGGTGCTGGTGTGGTCGCGGATTCGGATCCGCTCGCCGAGGCGGACGAGACCCGGCGCAAGGCCGGCGCAGTGCTTGCGGCACTCGGTGCCCGCGCGGAGATCGTCCATGGCTGAGCGCAGTCCCTCGATATTGTTTCTGGACAACTATGATTCCTTCAGCTTCAGTCTGGTGGATGAATTTCGGCGCCTCGGTAGCTGCGTCGAGGTGTGGCGTAACGACGCGCTCCTGGAAATACTAGCCGCACGGCTCGAGGTCCACGATTTGCTGGTCGCATCACCCGGGCCTGGCCGACCTGAGGATGCCGGGGTGCTGGTGCCGCTGCTCGCGCAGGCTGCCGGCCGACGCCCGGTATTTGGCGTGTGTCTCGGCCATCAGGCGCTCGCTTCGGCCTTCGGTGGCAGTGTCGGGCGCGCACCACGGCTCGTGCACGGGAAATCGGGCGAGGTCCATCACGACAATCAGGGAATCTTCGCGGGGCTCGCCGAGCCGTTCGTCGCAGGGCGTTATCACTCGCTTGCCGTAACCTGCCTACCGCCCGGATTCCGAATGACCGCCTGGGTGGACGAAGACGGTGTGCGCGTGCCGATGGCGATGGAAGATTCAGAGCGCCGCCTGCTCGGTGTGCAGTTTCATCCCGAATCGGTGCTGACCCGAGACGGTAGCCGGCTGGTCGAACGGGTGCTCGCATGGGCGACGCCATGAACGCGGTGCTGGAGCGGCTTTACCGTCGTGAGGACCTCGAACCGGTGGAGCTTGAAGGCCTGTTCGCACGGCTAGTCGCCGGCGAACTCGATCCGGTGCTGCTTACAGCTCTGCTCGTCACACTCAAGGTAAAAGGCGAGCGCGGATCCGAGATCGCGGCCGCCGCCCGCGCACTGCGCGCCGCCGCCCGCCCATTCCCTCGGCCTGAATACCTGTTTGCGGATTCCTGCGGAACCGGCGGTGATGGACGCGGCACCCTGAACGTGTCGAGTGGTGTCGCACTGGTTGTCGCAGCCTGCGGCCTGCCGGTTGCCAAGCACGGCAACCGTTCGGTGTCGTCGCGTTCGGGCTCGGCCGACGTGTTCGAGGCGGCCGGTGTGAACGTACGTCTTGACGCCGCGAGCGCGCGTCGCGCGCTCGACGAGGTTGGGATCTGTTACCTGTTCGCACCGGACTATCATCCGGGGATTGCGCACGCCATGCCAGTGCGGCGCGCGCTGGCAACGCGCACACTCTTCAATCTGCTCGGACCGCTGGTCAACCCTGCGACTCCACCCTGCCAGTTGGCCGGGGTGTATGCGCCCGAGTACGTCACGCCGCTCGCCGAGGCGTTCGCTGCACTCGGCGTTGCGCACGCGCTTGTCGTCCACGGCGGCGGTCTCGACGAGATCGCACTGCACGCGCCGACGCAGGCCGCGCGCATCCGCGACGGCGAGATCGAGTATTTCGAGATCACGCCGGCAGCGGCGGGGCTCGCGCGCCAGCCGCTCGAGGCGCTCGCCGGCGGCAGTCCACAAGAGAATGCAGCAGTGCTCGAGGCGACGCTCGCGGGGGGTGGCCCACGCGCCTATCGGGATGCGATCGCGCTTAACGCCGGCGCCCTGCTGTGGGTTGCCGGGCGTGTTCAGGATATTCGCGCCGGCACGCAACAGGCCGCGGCGGCGCTCGCCGACGGGCTCGCTGCCGACAGGCTTGAAAGCCTGCGCGCGTTTAACGATGGCACTTGAAGCCATTCTCGCGGCCAAGCGCAGGCGGCTTGCCATGCAGCCGCCCCGCATCGCGCCTGCGCCGTCGCTGCGCACAGGTCCGGGTCTGGCCGCGGTACTGGCGCAGCCGTGGCCGGCCCTTATTCTGGAATGCAAAGCCGCGTCACCCTCAGCCGGTATGCTCCTCGCTGACTACGATCCGGCGACGCTCGCCGCCGGTTTCGATGGCATCGCCGATGCGATGTCGGTGCTTACCGAACCGGAGTTTTTTGGCGGTGATCTCGCACATCTGGCCCTTGTTCGCGAGGTGACGCGTGCACCGTTACTGCGCAAGGACTTCATCCTCGGGCCTGAGGAAGTCACCGAGGCACGCGCCTTCGGCGCCGATGCGGTGCTGCTGATGCTCTCGATACTCGACGATTCCGACTGGCAGTCATGTTTTGACGTAACCCGTGCATTTGGAATGGACGCGCTCACGGAAGTGCACGACGAGTCTGAACTCGAGCGTGCGCTTATCTTGGGCGCACCGATCATCGGTATCAATAATCGCAATCTCGAAACGCTCGCGGTGGACCTGTCTGTTACTGAGCGCCTTGCCCCGCTGGTTCCCGCTGGCCGGCGCATTGTGAGCGAATCGGGAATCGCCTCGCGCAAAGACGTGCTGCGTCTCGCGCCGCTGGTGGACGGTCTGCTCGTCGGCACGAGTCTCTCGCGCAGTCCCGATCCTGCACGCGCCGCACGTGAGCTGGCCTGCGGTCGCGTCAAGGTATGCGGGCTTACCCGGCCCGAAGATGCCGCGGCTGCATGGAAAGCCGGTGCAACTATGGGCGGACTCATCTTCGCCGCGGATTCGCCGCGCCGCATCGATCTGGTCGCGGCGCGGTGTATTCAGGCGGAGGCTCCGCTCGCATGGGTGGGTGTGTTCCGTAATCAGTCGATCTATGAGGTTGCCGCAACGGCGCGGGCCATGCAGCTCGCCGCGGTGCAACTGCACGGTGAAGAAGACGCCGCTTACACTCACGCCTTGCGCAAACATCTGCCCTCCGGTTGCGAAATCTGGAAGGCGGTGCCGGCGGTGACGCCGCTGCCGCAAGCGGCCGATCTCGGGGCCGAGCGCTTACTGCTGGACACCGGCCGTGGCGGTCGTCTCGGCGGCAGCGGCATTGCTTTCAATGCGGCCGTGCTTGCTGGCGCGGACCTGTCAGCTTGTGTACTTGCGGGTGGCATCGCGCCGGAAAACGTCGCCGCCGCCACGGCACTTGGTGCCTGGGCGCTAGATGTCAATTCTGGCGTGGAGTTACGCCCGGGCGTGAAGAGTGCCATGCGGATGCACTCGTTGTTTACAACGCTGCGCTCAGCAACTGGACGGCGGAGCGATGCCCATGGCTGCTGAAGTCCGGCCGGGTCGGTTCGGCCGCTGGGGCGGGCGTTATGTGCCCGAGATCCTGGTCACCCCGCTTACCGAACTCGAGGCCGCTTTCGAGACAGCCTGCAAGGACGTCGACTTCAAGAACGAGCTTGAAGCGCTGCTCACAAATTACGCCGGGCGCCCGACGCCGCTCACCCTATGCCGCAATTTCGCCGCTGGAACACCCGCGCGCATTTATCTCAAGCGCGAAGATCTGCTGCATGGTGGCGCGCACAAAACCAACCAGGTACTTGGCCAGGCATTGCTCGCCAAGCGCATGGGCAAGCGCCGGCTCATCGCCGAGACCGGCGCTGGCCAGCATGGGGTTGCGACCGCGCTTGCCGGAGCCCTATTCAAGCTTCCGGTTACCGTTTACATGGGCGTTCGCGATTGCGCGCGCCAACGTCCGAACGTATTCCGCATGCAACTACTGGGCGCCGAGATCGTGCCGGTGGAAAACGGCAGCGGCACGCTCAAGGATGCAATTAATGAGGCGCTGCGCGACTGGGCTGCGAGTTACCCGGACACCCATTATCTTCTCGGCACCGCCGCTGGTCCGCACCCCTATCCCACCATGGTGCGCGAGTTTCAGCGCGTGATCGGGCGCGAGGCGCGCACGCAGATCCTTGCTCAAGAAGGTCGCTTACCCGATACAGTCGTAGCTTGCGTAGGCGGCGGTTCAAATGCAATCGGCCTGTTCGCTGATTTCATCGGCGACAAACACGTGCGCCTGGTTGGTGCCGAACCAGGCGGCGAGGGCGTGGCTTCAGGCCGTCATGGTGCGACCGTTTGTGCGGGGACACCGGGCATCCTGCATGGTGCGTTTACCCGCGTACTCCAGGATGGTGACGGGCAGATCCGCGAGTCACATTCGGTATCCGCGGGCCTCGATTATCCGGCGGTTGGACCCGAGCACATACATCTCGCCGAAACTGGGCGCGCCGAATACGTGCCAGTGACCGATGTGGAAGCACTCACGGCTTTCCGCGACCTGTGCTGTACCGAAGGCATTGTGCCGGCGCTGGAATCAGCCCACGCGCTTGCTTGGGCGCGCGCCGAAGCGCGACGCACAAAGCACGAGACAGTGATCGTAGTTGGCCTGTCCGGACGCGGCGACAAGGACCTCGAGCACGTCCGTAAACAGTTGTCTGAGAGGCCGCTGTGATGTCAGACCGTTATGCAACTCGTTTCGCAGAACTCTCCCGTGCGGGACGCGGAATGTTCATTCCGTTTACGGTGCTTGGTTTTCCGAGTCGCACGGTCTGTATCGAGCAGCTTGAAATTCTAGCGTGCCATGCCGATGCGCTCGAGCTCGGCATACCGTTTTCAGATCCCGTGGCCGATGGCCCGACCATCCAACGTGCGAGCGCAACAGCGCTTGATGCCGGCGCGACGTTCGGCACGTGCCTTGAACTAGTCGCGGGTCTGCGGGCACATCATCCAGATCTGCCGATCGGTCTGCTTGTATATGCCAACCTCGTCATCAACCGCACGCTCGATGGGTTCTACACCGAGGTCGCCACCGCCGGCGCCGACTCGGTTCTCATCGCTGACGTCCCGAGCGAGGAAGGCGCACCGTTCGCGGCCGCTGCGCGCGCCGCCGGCATCTCGCCGGTGTTTATCGCGCCGCCGAATGCCGGCAAAGCAGCGCTCGATCGCATCGCTAAACTCGGTGCGGGTTACACCTATGTGCTGACCCGTAGCGGCGTTACTGGTACGGAGCATGCAGCCGGCACTCCTGCGCGCGAACTTCTTGCGCAGCTCGAGGCCCGCGATGCGGCGCCGGCGATACTCGGTTTCGGAGTTTCAGAGCCACGCCAGGTGAGCGAAGGCATTGCCGCCGGAGCCGCCGGAGTGATCTGCGGTTCGGCGGTAGTGAACCGCCTTACACAGCTTGCGAGTGGCGAACTCGACCTTGCCGCGCTCGAAGACTGGCTTGCCTCCATGCACGCCGCAGCTCGCTGGGAGCCCACTGCCTGATGCCGGGTTGCGCTGCGCGCCGACCGCATACGTATCCCATGTAAACCCTAATTCGCAAGATCACCCCAGCGATCCTGTAACAAACTCAATGCCACGAGTGCGGCGGTTTCCGTGCGCAGGATACGCGGTCCCAGTCGCACGCCCAGAAAATCGGTGCGGCCGGCAGCCTCGCGTTCCGCATCGCTCAATCCGCCTTCCGGTCCCACCAGGAGCAGCACAGGCTTATCCACAGGGCGTTGCAGTGCGCGCAGGGAGCCTCGTGCTTCCGGATCCAGCAGCAATTTTATCGCGTTGACCTGCTTTACAAACAGTCCTTGCAAGGAGATTGGTGCATGTAGTGCAGGCAGGCGCGTGCGGCCACTCTGCTCGCAAGCACTGATGACGATTTGCTGCCAATGGTGTTGTTTGCGGGCCGCGTTTCCCTCATCCAGACGCACCACGCTGCGCTCCGTCATCACCGGCATGATCTCCGAAACGCCCAGTTCCACAGACTTCTGCAGGGTGAAATCCATGCGTTCGCTGCGGGAAATCCCCTGCGCCAGGATAATCTTAAGTGGCGACTCGCTGCAGGTTTGTATTTCGGACTTTATCAGCACGCAGGCGCGGTGCTTTTCTATACCCACAAGGCATGCTTCGAACTCGCGCCCGGCTGCATCGAACACCGTTACTAGCGCGTCTGGTTTGAGCCGCAATACTGAGAGCAGATGTTTGGAGGCGGGTGCCTCCAGCAATACAAATTGTGTGGGAGCAAGTGGTTGGGGTGAGTAAATACGGGGGGTGCGCATGGCTCAAGCCTTGCGGGTGGCGAGATCGATGCCCTCAGCCGCCACCTGCGCCAGGAGATCGATCTCCGCTTCCGTGATGACATAGGGCGGCATGAAATACACCACGTTACCCACCGGCCGCAGCAGCACGCCACGCTTAAGTGCGTGCTGGTATACGGCGAGACCGCGACGCTCCTGCCAGGGATAAGGTTCACGTTTGTGTTTGGTCTTCACCATCTCCATGGCCAGGATCATGCCGTGCTGGCGTATCTCCGCCACGTGCGGATGCTCGGCGAGTTGTGCCACGCTCCTGCCCATGTGTGCCGCGAGCGCCTGGTTCTTTTCGATGATGAAGCCTTCGCGGAAGATATCCAGCGTGGCCAGTGCCGCCCGGCAGGCCAGGGCGTTGCCGGTGTAACTGTGGGAGTGCAGAAAAGCGCGCAGGGTTTCGTAGTTGTCGTAGAACGCCTGATAGATCTCTTCGCGGGTCACCACGACTGACAGCGGCAGGTAGCCGCCCGTGAGCCCTTTGGACAACAGCATGAAATCCGGCGTTATACCTGCCTGCTCGCAGGCGAAGAGGGTGCCGGTGCGGCCGAAGCCCACGGCGATTTCATCGGCGATCAGATGCACGCCAAATCGGTCACAGGCTTCCCGCAATAGTTTGAGATACACAGGGTGGTACATGCGCATGTTACCGGCGCATTGCACCAGGGGTTCGATGATAACCGCGCAGGTCTCTTCGTAATGCTGTGCCAAGGCCGATTCCATGTGCGCAAACATTTTCTGGCTGTGTGCTTCCCAGCTTTCACCCGCTTCCCGTATAAAGCAGTCTGGACTCGGCACGCTGATCACATCCATGAGCAATGGTTTATAAATTTCCTTGTACAGCGCCACATCGCCAACGGCCAAAGCCCCCAGGGTCTCACCGTGGTAGCTGTTGGTGAGCGTGATGAATTTGGTTTTCCTGGTGCGGCCGCTGTTGCGCCAATAATGAAAACTCATCTTCACCGCCACTTCCACCGCCGAAGAGCCATTGTCAGCATAGAAGCAGCGTGTCAGTCCCGGCGGCACAAGCTGTACCAGCCGTTCCGAGAGTTCCACCACCGGGGCATGGCTGAAGCCGGCCAGGATTACGTGTTCCAGTTCCTGCAGCTGGCTGTTGAGGGAGGCGTTGATGCGCGGGTTGGCGTGGCCGAATAGGTTCACCCACCAGGAGCTGATGGCATCCAGATAGCGCTTGCCCTCGAAATCCTCCAGCCACACACCCAGGCCGCGGCGGATGGGTATGAGCGGCAGCCACTCATGGTCCTTCATCTGCGTGCAGGGGTGCCAGACGACGGCCAGATCCCGCTTGACGAATTCGCTGTTGGCGCCCATAACGTGGGATTTCCCGGTGATCAGAAGGTAGGGGATGCAGTGATTGGCATTTTGCGCATTTGTCTCATTCCCGGCAACATACCGGTATGCGACATCCGACTGACGGCTTAGCTGATCAGCGACCACGGGTTGACCGTGCCACCGGCCTCATCAGCGGCGCGCGGCAATTAAACTCGCCGCATTGCGACGCACGACCGGCAGCTACCCGCATCGATTTGTTGGTCATCCATGGCATCAGCCTGCCGCCCGGCGAATTCTGCGGCGAGTGGATCGAACGCCTGTTCCTGGGCACCTTGCCCCCGGATGACCATCCTTATTTCGCCAGCATTCAGAATCCGCGCGTCTCCGCGCACCTGCTGATACGCCGCGACGGTGAACTGCTGCAGTTTGTGCCATTCCTCCGGCGTGCTTGGCATGCGGGCATCTCTGTCTATCAGGGTCGCGAGGCCTGCAATGATTTCTCCATCGGCATCGAACTGGAAGGCTGCGATGATGTGTCCTATACAGAGCCGCAATATGCCGTACTCGCCGCTGTAAGCCACGCCATCATGACAGCCTATCCGGATATAACCCCGGCGCGCATTGTCGGCCATTCCGACATCGCGCCGGGACGCAAGACCGATCCGGGGCCGGCGTTTGACTGGTCGCAATTCCGTGCACAGCTTGCATAACCCGACGCGGACCGCTTTACTACATGACCATGAGCTTCCTCGCACTCCTGATCAGCCTGCTGCTGGACCAAGCCTTGCGGCATCTAGAAACTATGCGTGGTCCACGCTGGTTCTACGCCTACTACGAGAGTTTGGGATTTTTTGCCCAAAGCCCGAGCTTCTGGCGCGCCGGTACCGGTGTCCTGGTGATCGTATTGGTGCCTACGGTGGCGACCTTGTTCGTCGGTCACCTGCTGGACCATATCTGGAACGCGTTAGGGTTCGTGTTTTCAGTGCTGTTGTTACTTTTGACTCTAGGGCCGCGGGACCTGCATACCCAGGTAGGTGAATATATAGAAGCCATCCAGTCTGGCGATGAACAAAAAGCCGGGATTCTAGCGCGTGAAATATTGGGTACTGAACCGCCAGCGGATGCGGCCGCGCGTTCGGAAGCAGTCACGCACGCGGTGTTGGCAGAGTCCAACGACCACCTGTTTGGAATATTCTTTTGGTTCGCACTCCTGGGCCCCGCCGGTGCGGTGCTGTTCCGCAGCGTCGATTTCCTGCGGCGTGCCCCGGCCGCTGAGGCCCGCTCCGATGAATTCGTAGGTGCCGTGAACCGGCTGTACGGCCTGCTGGCCTGGATACCTGCACATCTGGCCGCTCTGGGTTATGCCTTGGCCGGCAGTTTTGAAGATGTAATTTCGGATATCAAAGTTTTTTATGCTAACTGCTCAGCAAAATTCTTCCAGGTGAACAACGATGTGCTGGTGTGCGCGGGCCTCGGCGCATTGCGGGCCAGCGCCGAAGAGCCGGGCACTGGACGTCTGCGCTCGGCGCTGTTATTGGTGCGACGCACGGTCATCATCTGGTTGGTAATCTACTTTTTCATAACACTTATCGGCTGGGCGTGGTGAATTGCCGAAAAGTTTGCGGCATGCGATGGACGTGTATTTATATCGCGGGCTTGTTGCTATCACTCTCATTAGCATCATCGGCGGCCATCACAGTCACCGGCGCTGACAATCAGATTCTTACACTCGCTGCGCCAGCGCAGCGCATCGTAAGCCTGGCGCCGGATCTCACGGAGCTCGTCTATGCGGTAGGCGCCGGCAAACAGATGGTGGGCGCGGATACCTATAGCAACTATCCAAACGCAGCCAAAGAATTGCCGCGCATCGGGGATGCCTTCCGAGTGGATCTGGAACGGCTGGTGGCGCTTAATCCTGATCTCGTCCTCGCCTGGCGGGGCGGAACGCCGGCCACAGTCATCGAACGTCTGCGCACACTCGGACTACATGTCGTGGTCATCGGGAACGCTCGACTGACGGACATCGCTCACAACCTGGAACTCATCGGGCGGATCACCGGCCATGATTCAGAAGCGCATGCAGCTGCGCGGAATTTTCTGCATGACCTCAATAGCCTACGCAAGCACTATGCAGGGCACGAACCGGTGCGGGTGTTCTATGAGATATCCAGCATGCCGCTATATACCATCGGCGGCCGTCAGATCATCAGCCGTATGATCGATCTGTGTGGTGGTCGCAATATCTTCTCCGACCTTAAGGAACTGGCAGCGCCCGTGAGCCTGGGATCCGTGCTGGCGCGCGATCCGCAAGCCATAGTCACCGGCAGTGATGGGGACGCGGCCGCACGCCTCAAGGAATGGCAGCGCTGGCCGCAGATAAGCGCAGTACACGCTGACCGTTTGTTCAGTATTTCAAGTGACCTGCTTGCGCGCGCCACACCACGAATTCTGCAAGGCGGGAAGCAACTGTGCGAAGACTTAGAGAAGACGCGAGAACCCCGCAAGGCGTCATCAGGATAAGCGCTGTCTGATATCTGCTTCCAACTGCGGACACACACAAGCCGTACCTGATCTCATGCTTTTGAAATCTGGTTCTCTAAGAAGTCGACAACCACCAGGTGGTCCCTGAACACCAGCAGGTATCGTCCGGGGACGTGTGGCGAAACAATGTGCGCACCCGCCTGAAATCCCCACGTTTGAAGGCAGCAGACAATTTCTGTGCGGTTTCCTCATCTCGTGCTCCCACGCAAGGGATAAAAGCGACAGGAATGAGAAACTGCGCTGCATAGCGATCAGCATCCGTTCGTGTAACCAACAGCATACCTCCGGCGCCTTGCGCTCCTGTCAACGGGAAAAGTAAGCGTCCTCCCAAAGATAGTGCATCGAGCCAGATCTCCAGTGGGGCCGTGGTTCCAGCGTTGACATAGATGATGTCCGCATCTGGAAGAGGACCCTGTGTGCCTGAACGGTGATGGATCGTCACATTTGGATAATCGGCTAGATTTCCCGCGGCCCTTTGGGCAAGGCTTTCGTCGATCTCGTAGGCGATGACAGATCCTTTAGGACCAGTGAGCTGCGAGAGTATGGCCGTGTAATAACCTGTTCCTGCTCCTATATGAAGGATGGTATCTCCTTCCCTGATATTCAGCGCCCCCAAACAGCGTGCGTGCAATGTCGGTTGGCCGTTATTAATCGATTCTTTCTTTACGAGCGACACGGTTACATCTTGATAGAGAAACGCCGGATCATCCGATGGGATATCGATATAACCGATGGGTGTAAACGCGCTCCAGGGGGCGCTGCCGACAAAACGCTCACGAGGAACAGCGGCAAAAGCATTCACCAGGCGCTCGTCCTTCACACCGGCATTTGCCGTCACCAGTTTCGCAAAAAAACCTTTAAATGCATCCAATCTATTCATCGTTTGTTAGCCATCGTTGTTCGCTAACCGCATTCGAAGTCCAGCCAATCCTGTCGTCAGCTTGAGCGTCTGCTTGTGGCTGCCGTAAGCAGCCGTTGATATAGGCGCTAGATCTTCGACCTAATCTTTCTTGCGCTCGTGCTGCCACTGCACTTCCTGACCATCGTCTTGACGTGCGATCACCCGCGCCACCACAAACAGTAAATCCGACAACCGGTTGAGATATTTAATGCTCTCGGGATTTTGCGGGTGCTGCCTGTGCAGCGTCCAGGCGCGGCGCTCAGCGCGACGGCAGACAGTGCGCGCCAAATGACATACCGCGGCGGCGTGGCTGCCGCCAGGCAAGATGAATTCCTTCAAGGGCGGCAGAGACTCATTGAACTTATCGAGTGAATCTTCCAAACGCTGCACATGTTCCGCAGTAATGGCTTTATAACCCGGCAGACAAAATTCGCTGCCCAGATCAAAAAGCTCATGCTGGATGGGCTGCAGTGTCGCCGCGATATCCGGCGGTAAGTTCTCAGCCAGCAGCACACCCATAACGCTGTTGAGTTCATCCAGTGTGCCGTAAGCCTCCACGCGTGCATCGTCTTTTGCCACGCGCGTACCATCGCCAAGACCCGTGGTGCCGTCATCGCCGGTGCGAGTGTAGATTTTGCTCAATCTGTGGCCCATGCGTATCTCACATGATTCAAGTCAATAGTTTCATGGCGATTTGTGTGCATGGTGTAAAATACGCAAGATCTGGATCAGGTCAAGCCTTACCCGGTACACAACGATAAATGGCGTTCCGGACACCACAAGCTCCCGCGTTCCAAGCAACCGTCCAGATCTACCCAAGGCTGGATGAACCGTTAGGTATTCCACCGCCTGCTGAACCTGTCGAGCCATTTCTACAGCAGCTTTGGGATTGTCTTGGGTAATGTAATTACCAGCATCATCGAGATCTCGAAGTGCGCCGGGTGTCCAATTAAGTTCCACGCCGCCCCCATCTTTTCAACCGCTTCACGGCTTCTTCGTGCGGCAAGAGTTTGCCTGCATCTGCTTCAGCAATGCCCTCGCGGATTGCTTTAACCTGCCATTCCTGCAGGGTTAGGAACTCTTCAATAGCCTGCCCCGCAATATAGGATTTCGAGCGTTCCGTGACGGTGGCAAGCTTCGCCAGCCGTTTCGCCACGTCTTTCGGGACACGCACCGAGATCAGAATGGATTCAGCCATTGAAAATCTCCTTGAAACACATCTTCATTATAGAAGATAGTATCATCAATTGTGATGATAGTAGTTGTATCTGGTTGTAGGGTTATTCTTCGTTATCTGACGGGGGCCGTAACATTGATATTCAACGCGCTGGAATTCCGCTCTCGCGGGAATGACAAACTTGTGAGTGGCGACTATTTAGTCGCTGACAGTGCGGACAGTAGTAAGTGCGGCGCTGGCCAGTGATGCGCGCGGCGATACGCGTGCCACAGCGTTTGCAGGCTTTATCCTCACGTCCATACACCCGTAGGTGTTGCCGGAAATAACCGGGCTCACCATTCGTGCCGCTGAAATCCCGCAACGTGGTGCCACCGGCTTTGATGGCAGCATTAAGAACTTTCCGAATCGCTTTGGCGAGAGCGGCATATCTTTCCCGCGAAACCTTTCCAGCGGCGCGCTGCGGGTGTATGCGCGCCAGAAACAGTGCTTCGCTGGCGTAAATATTGCCGATGCCGACCACAATATGGCTGTTCATGATGAAATTCTTGATGGCCACTTTACGCTTGCGGGCTTTGGCGAACAGATAATCGCCATCAAAGTCCTCGCCTAAGGGTTCTGGGCCCAGTGTGCGCAGCAGCCTGTGAAGCTCGGGATTGATTGTGGTCCAAAGCAAGGTGCCAAAACGCCGCGGATCACGCAGCCGGAGTGCGTGGCCACTATCCAGCACGATGTCCAGGTGATCATGTTTTCCTGCGGGCGCGTCGGCTGGAAGTACCCGTAGACTGCCGGACATGCCGAGATGCAGGAGCGCGGTGCCGGCAGGTGTATGCAGCAAAATATATTTTCCTCGTCGGGTTATGGCTTGAATGCGCTGACCCGGCAGTGTTTCGATCAGTGATCGTGGCACTGGCCAGCGCAAGTTTCTGTTGCGCACCACAACCGCTGTAACCGCATGTTTGAGCAGATGCGGTTCGATTCCGCGGCGTGCAGTTTCCACTTCCGGCAGTTCGGGCACGCGGTGTCGCCTTAGAGTTATGAGCGGATTAAACGCCTGATGGTCTTAGTTTAATGGACAGAATTGCCTGCGGGCTGATGGCTAGGCAATTTGACGGGTTTATTCGTGGTAGCGGTGGGTGCATTTTTAGGTTTTAGTTCCAGCAAGTCAGCGCGCTGTCCACTGTCGAGTTGGTACTCCAGTCCGAGGTCCGGGCGGGCGAGTACCAGAAAATTGGGATCCTTGAGGATGGCGAAACGCAGCGGTTGGCCACCACCCGCCAGCTCAATCGCCACCTCGCCTTGTGATTTGCCGCTGCCGATTTTATCCGAGCTGATGGCTTGGGCATTTTCCCAGTTGTCCACCAGCGTCTGTATGGCATCGGAGGTTATGGCCGGATTCGCGGGCGCCAGCTGCCATTGGGTGCCCTTGAGTGTCAGGGTCGCGTCTGGCAATTGCAGGCCGATGATGTGCGCATCTTCCGGCAGCAACCGTCTGCTGGCCCACCAAAAGGGAGAATGGTTGATGCGATAGAACAAGAGGTTGCCGGTGAGACGGATTTCATCGCCGGATTTCACGTAGCGATTGTTGTGGATGGGTTCGGTACCGCCGAAATCGAATTCGGTTCCGTTCAGCCATAAGCGCAGCTGTGGTGGACTGAGCCCATATTGGTCGAGATCAGCCTGATTCGCAGTAAAGCTGCTGCTGACGTCTCCATGGATGTTGTCCAGGATAGTTTTTACAAGAAACTGGTCGGCGCGAATTTTAAGGGGCGCAACCATTTGCCAGCCGCTACCGATGCGCGTGAGCTCAACGGCCGGCGTATTCGCAGGCTCAATCTTGATCGATTTGATTTCCGCGGCTTGCAGACTCGTCAGCACCTCCGGCGGTTTCGGTTTTTTGGTGCCGGGTTTGAAATATACGAACGACACCAGGATAGCGATCAGGAGCAGCAGTGCCAGGTTGAGCCACAAACGGGATTTCATGCTGTACCCAAATGCATCAAGCGCGGCGCCGGCGGGCCCAGATGAGCAGTCCGCAGGCAATCAGCAGCAACGGCAGCACAAACAGGAAGCCCAGGCTGATCACTGCCTGGTCTGTATGCGAGAGGATCAATGTCCGATCCGGGGCCGATTCGGGATTGATATTGATGAAATTGTCGTCGTGGGAAAGCCAGTTGAGTATATTGAGGCCGAGCATCAGATTGCCGCCATTATTGAGATAGGCGTTGGAAAGGAAATCCCCGTCACCCGTCACCACGACACGCTGCTCCATGCTTTTCTGGGATGTGACTTCACTTTTTGTTTTGTCATTAGCCGAAGTTTCAACTTCGCGTGTCAGACTGACGCCGATGGCTAACGGTCCGCGTTTGTCACCTTGTTTCGCGTCGTATTTGATTTCACCCTGCAATTTCCCAGTTGCCAGCCAACTGCGCGGCAGGCTTTTCAAGAATGTTTGGCTCTGCCATCCACCGGTTGCGTCAGTTTCGATGGCAGTGGCGCCAGCGAACAGGGTGGCGGTATTGAAACCACGGGTTATGGCGCCGGAAGCTTCGTATTTGGCCACCAGGATGACGGTTGGATTGGTGATGCCGAAGAGCTGCGAGTCCGGATCGACGATCGTGCCTTTCTCAAAACTGATGCCCAGTGCTTGAGCCAAGGGTTCCAGTCCATATAACGGTCCGGGGTCGCCTAGCCACAGGAGGTTGCCGCCGCGTTTCACGTAGTCGAGGATGATATTGATCGCACCCGGCAACAGATTGGTTTGAGGGCCGGCGATCACCAGCACCGCGGCATTATTGGGGATGCTGGGCGTGGCAGCGAGGTTCAGGCTCTCAATCTTGAAACCCTTGTCCTGCAGTTGTTTTCCGAAATCACCCAGGTCGAAATTGTGCTGGCCGAGCGGATCGCGCTCACCATCACCACTCAGGAACACCACGTAGCGATCCGCGGCGCGCGCGATGCCTTCAATGGCATTGCTCACATTCACTTCATTGATCTGCGTCACTTTCTGCGTACGACCCTGGTAGCTGATGACCAGTTCCCCTTCGGCGGTGATCCCCTGACTACGCGTCTCCTGTGGGTTGATATTGGGATTCACGAAGTCCAGTTTGATATCGGGTTTTATTTCCTGGTACTTACCCACGAAACGGCGGATAGCGTCACGCAACGACTGGTTGTCACTCACGAATGCAGTGAAGTTGAGTGGATCTTTGAGGGTTTTGAGGAGTTCTACGCTTGCCGGAGAAAGGGAGTTGCGGTGCCCGTAGGTCCAATCAGCCTGATAGACATATTGGTTGCTTAGCCAGGCGATCAGACCGATCGCGGCCAGGAACAAAATCACAAAACCCCAGTTCTGGGCACGGATTTGCAGGCGGGATTTGCGAGTGACGCGCATAAGGGTTAATGCTGCAGACGATAAGCATCTAGCCTGCGGATGCTGAACACCAAGAACGTGATAATGAAAAGCAGGTAGTACAGCACATCCGTGGTGTTGAAAGAGCCACGAAGTAATGATCTATAGTGATCCAGTATCGATAGATAATGAAAAACTGGGCTGTAGCGCTCATCGCCGCTGCCTGCCCAACTGATGATCCATAGCATCAGCAGCAAGCCGAAGCTGCTGACTGCAGCCACCACTGGCTGTTTGGTCAGAGTAGAGATGAACAGGCCCGCTGATGCGAAAGCGCCCAGCAAAAGCCCCAGTCCCAATACACCCGAAAACAGCTTGCCGTAGTCCAGATGTGTGCCGATCGCTAAAGACAGCGGCATGAGAGTCATAAATCCCAACATGATGAACAAGAAAAACAATAAGCCGAAGTATTTACCCAGCACGATCTCGGTCATACTCACCGGTGCCGATTGCAAAAGGCTCAAAGTACCGCTACGGCGTTCCTCTGCGATGAGCCGCATACTCATGATCGGAACGACAAGTAGCATTATTATGCTAGCAGTGCTGAACATCGGTGAAGCTATCGCATCGGTTACGCCTGGTGCATTGCTCATGCCGGCGAGGGTGGGCGCAAATTTCAAAAAATTGTCGACTTGGATTAAAAATACCCAAGCGATGATGAACTGGATCACCGCCAGCACACACCAAGCCAGCGGTGAGAGAAATAAGTTCCTAAGTTCGCGCCAGGCAATAGTAAAGATCATCATGCCACGCGCTCCTGGATGGGCACTGGGGCACTGGTTTCATCAGCGGTGGTTAAATCCACAAAAATCTGTTCCAGTGATTTATGCTCCGGAGTGAGTTCCAGAAGTCCCCAGCCACGTTTTATCACTTCTGCTGCCAGGGATTCGGCGGGATTGTTATCCGGGCTGAAATGCACCCGCAGATGGCGGTCATCCACCAGCTCCATGCTGGTCACGCCTGGCAATGCTTTGATGACCGCAGATTCCGGCATATGTCGGCAGGCTAGCAATAGGCTCGTGGATTGCATGCGCTGAGCAAGACCGGTGAGAGAGTCGTTGAATACCAGGCGCCCTTTATGAATGATCTGCACCCGGCTGCATACGGATTGCACTTCTGGAAGGATGTGCGTTGAGAGGATCACGCCATGTTCTTTGCCGAGCTCGACGATCAGACTGCGGATCTCACGGATCTGTATGGGGTCGAGCCCGACGGTGGGTTCATCGAGGATCACGACGGCCGGCGAATGGATGATGGCCTGGGCAATGCCGACACGTTGCCGGTAGCCCTTGGAGAGGTTGCTGATAAGCTTGTTGCCCATATCCTTGAGGCCGCAACGCTGTTTCGAGAGCTTGCGGGCTGTCAACAGTTTATTGCGTGGCACGCGATTGAGATCGGCGCAATACTCGAGGTATTCATCCACCGTGAGATCGGCATACAGTGGTGGTTGCTCCGGCAGATAACCGATACAGGTTTTGGCGCGCTTTGGCTGGTCGAGGATATCAATTCCATTGATAAGTATCTGGCCGGCGCTGGGAGCGAGATTGCCCGACAATATCTGCATGGTGGTGGTCTTGCCGGCTCCGTTCGGTCCCAGGAATCCCAGTATCTCGCCTTTGCGCAATTCGAAATTTAAGTCCTGCACTACACAGTGAGTATCGTAGTAGCGATACAGATTCTCGACTTTCACGAGGACATTATCATTCATGCTTTGACCATACTGAATAGTTGGGTAAAAAGACACCGATGGCAATTATTTTGGGGGCCATTTTGGCCGCAACAGCGACATTGTATAGTCGCGTACACTTCTGAAAAGTTCCCAAACTGGACTGCAGTTTTATGGTCCAAGCCTTCAAATGCAAGCCTCTAGGCCAGTATCCCACGTTCATGTGGACGACATATGGTCAAACCTATATAGTAACTGAGTATTCTTGCACTCACTGCTTAGGTAACGCGCTTGTTTTTGATCCACGGCTTTCTGGAACTGCCTACCTGGGCCTTGTTTATTGTGGCCCCAGTATTTATCCACCTTACCATCGTGGCAGTTACACTTTTCCTGCATCGTGATCAAACCCATCGTGGTCTGGTACTGCATCCTGTTGTCAGACACTTCTTCCGCTTCTGGCTGTGGTTGACCACCGGCATGGTCACCCGCGAATGGGTGGCAGTGCACCGTAAACATCATGCGCGTTGCGAAACTGCTGACGATCCCCACAGTCCCCGAGTAAAGGGATTGCTTAAGGTATTATTGGAAGGCGCGGAGCTGTATCGTAAGGAAGCTAAGCAAAAAGACACGGTTGCGAAATACGGTCGTGGCACTGTGGATGATTGGATGGAACGCCATCTTTATGGCCGATATCCCATGTACGGCGTCAGCCTGATGCTTATCCTTGATTTGCTGCTTCTTGGATTGTCGGGCATCACGATCTGGGCGATCCAGATGCTCGCCATCCCGGTGCTGGCAGCCGGCGTCGTCAACGGCGTGGGGCATTATTCCGGTTACCGCAATTTCGAATGCAAGGACGCTGCTACTAACGTATTCCCTTGGGGATTTATCGTCGGTGGCGAAGAACTGCATAATAATCATCATGCGTTTCCAAGTTCCGCGAAGTTTGCCCAGCGTCCCTGGGAAGTGGATTTGGGTTGGTGGTACATTCGTACACTGGAATTTTTTCATCTTGCCACGGTATTGCGAGTGGCACCCGAACCGGTAATATCAACAACCGGTGGCCAGGTTGATTTGGAAACAGTGCGGGCAGTCATCGTCAATCGCATGCATGTGCTGCGTGACTACTGTCATGATGTCATATGGCCAGCGGTGGCGGCGGAAAAACAAAACGCGGGAACTGCCGCCCGTGGATTGTATGTCAAGGCACGCCGATTGTTAACCCGCGATGAGACTCTGCTGGATGCTCGCAGTCGTGTGAGGCTGCAGGAGACACTGGCACACAGCCCGACCTTGCGTACTGTCTATGAATTCCGCCAGCGCTTGCAAGCACTCTGGGAGAACAGCACACTTTCCAACGAAAATCTGCTGCAACAATTCAAGGACTGGTGTGCTCAAGCGGAAGCTACCGGTATTGCTACCTTGCGGGAGTTTGCCCAACAACTCAGAGGCTATTCCTTGCAACTGGCATGAGCATTGCCAGAATGCCAAATAAAAAACCCGCCATTAGGCGGGTTTTTGTTTCTATCGACAAAAGGCTGGCAAGCGTAATAACTACTTTATCTTCGCTTCCTTGTAGGCTACATGTTTACGGGCTACCGGATCGAACTTCTGCACTTCCATCTTGTCGGGATGCAGACGCCGGTTTTTGGTGGTCGTGTAGTAGTGGCCGGTATCAGCGGTGGAAACCAATTTAATTTTTTCACGCATAGTTCAACCCTCAGAGCTTTTCGCCATGGGCACGTAAGTCCGCGACTATCTGTTCAATGCCAAGTTTGTCGATGATGCGTATGCCTTTGGAGGATACACGCAGGCGCACGAAACGCTGCTCGCTATCCAGCCAAAACCGGTGTGTGTGCAGGTTCGGCAAAAAACGCCGGCGGGTCTTGTTATTGGCGTGCGAGACCGTGTTCCCGGTGATCGGGCCCTTGCCCGTGACCTGGCAGACTCTCGACATGGTGTATTCCTCGTTAAGACCACGCGCACTATCTGCGCGAAAGGGTGGGTATTTTAGCAGCCAAGCCCAGTTTCGCAAGTCACAGCCTTATAAAAGGCCGCGTTCTGCGAAAGAAACTGCTTCACCATCGCCCACCACGAAATGATCCAGCACTTGGATGTCCACCAAGGCGAGAGCGTTTTTTAGGCGCTGGGTGTGTCGCCGGTCGGCGTCACTGGGTTCTGCTACACCGTTTGGATGATTAACGACGGAATATCAAGGCTGCGGCATTATGGGCCAATGCCTTGCGCAGCACTTCCCGGGGATGGACGCTGGCACCGCCGAGGGTGCCGTGGAACAATTCCTAAAAGCAATTACGCGGTGGCGGTTGTCTGGTTACAAGCAACAGAATACTTCCTGCGGCAAGTCCCGCAGGCGGGTGATGAGCTAGCCTCGGGTAGCTGCGGGATCCATGAGCGGTAGGCCACACTGCGGAGTTTCCCCCAGATGGCGGCGGGCCATTTCCAGCACCGCTTGTAACTGTGCGTATTTGGCCGGACCCAGCCCCCTGGCTGCGCCCAGGCGATTACGCTCGGCGGCGAACAGATCCCGCTATCCTTGGAATTCAGCGAGTAATTCCCTCGCCAGATCCACAATGGTTTTGCCGCGGATACCCGTGCGCACGAAGATGGCTAGGAGTTCGCTATCCGAGAGGGCTTGCGGCCCCCGAACCAACAGTTTTTCCCGGGGCCGCTTGGCGCATGGCCATTCGTTAATCGCCATCCTTAGCGCCTTTTTGTCGATTATCGTCGGGTCGGCGTGTGCCAAAGGCGCAGGCCAGGTAAATGCAGGATCATTAAAACAGCATTTTTAAGTCGTTTGGCTGAGACATCATTCGAGCCTTGACCGGGGCAGAATTACCCCAATGCCGCGCTCTTTCGCCGGCTAGAACCGGCAGGATACCTTAAAATACCTAGCAATTCCGTTGACCCGCCATTAGTGACCTGTATAATGGCCGGTCTGCTTGGGATAATTCCCAGGCCCGCTCTTTAACAGCATAATCAAGTAACTTGTGTGGGCGCTCGCGTCAGGGTTTGAGTATGCAAACCTTAGAGACGATGAGTTGCTCAAAATCGAGAACAGTAGTTCAAAGATTTAGGGTTCAACTCGATGATCGCTAGTTTTACTAGCTTTAATTGAAGAGTTTGATCCTGGCTCAGATTGAACGCTGGCGGCATGC
>Ga0307372_10001318_pt1 | contig 43633 bp, 39 predicted proteins | sample OX1MG_FD_202533 | JGI IMG/M metagenome (GOLD analysis project Ga0307372, IMG submission 202533) | Soil microbial communities from Risofladan, Vaasa, Finland - OX-1 | ecosystem: Environmental > Terrestrial > Soil > Coastal area > Acid sulfate soil | place: Finland: Risofladan, Vaasa | collected...
CGGAAGCGGAAAACGTTTTAGAAAACGGTTCCTTACCGCTGGTGCTGGCCGCTGATATGCGGCCGGCGCCAGGATCATCGCCTTCATAGCCCGGCCCAGGCCTGGCCTAGGCCTATAGGCCTAGGCAGGGGGTATACGGGGGTCTGGCTAGTAGGTATACGGGGGTATAGGGTATAGGTATACGGGGGTATGGGGTATAGGTATACGGGGTATATAAAGGAAGCTCCATTTAGGCCCCCTCGGGCAGGCGATAGGCCGGTTCGCTGTCCCCCCGCTTTTCGACGTGCGCCAAGGCCCCTTCGGCCACCAACTGCTGCAAAACGGTCGTGGCGCGCCGCAGGGAAACACCCAAAAGCCGGGCGCATTGCCGGTTGGAAATGCGCCGCTCGTGGGCCCGGCAAAAGTCCAGCACCGCGGCCTTGCGTTCGGCCCAATCGGAGGACGGAAACGGAGACGGCGCGGGCGCCGGGGCGGGATGAGGCGCGGGCGGCAAGGGCGCAGGCGTCGGCTGCGGGCGCGGGGTTGGCTCGGGCCGCGGGGACGGATTGGGCTGCGGCCGGGGCTTGGGCTTTGGGCGCGGCGGGGTATCGCTTATGCCTTTGGAGAACGCGGCGAAGTAGAACAGGACCACGGTTTCCCCCGCCAGGAGAAAAATATTCTGCGGCGGGAAAAAGTGGCGGGCGGGTTTATCCTGAACCGCGGCCTCGGCGACCCAGATCAGAAAGACCGAAACGATCCAGAGGATCGCGGGCAGGCCGCCCCAATCACCCTCATCTCCGCCGGCTCGGCGCCGCCAGCGCTCGATTTCGTCCAAGACGACGTCCGCGAGCATCACCGCGAAGGCGGCGGCCAGCCAGCCCCAGAGGCTTTGCGCCGCTGCCTCGGAGGGATGAAAGGCCAGCGCGGCGTCCACGGCGAAGGCCGCGACGGCCGCCGCGAGAAAGCGCGGGCTTAGCAGGTCAGTCAGGCGCGTCGGCCGCGTCGGGTTCGTCGGGCTCATAAGAAGTCCTGGCGATTCTACAAAACGAATGGGCGGGTGCGGAGGCGGGGCGACTCCAAAACTTGGGAACTTTTTCGGCTTATCCGGGTTCGTCCCAAACTTCCAGAAGCCGTAGGTTTGGGACGTCCCGAACCTACGCATTTCGGACGTTCGGGACGAATCCCGGCCTCCCAACCCGATGGAGATGCCCGGCGCCGAGGCGGGCCGGGCGTCTCCGCCAGCGTTGACTTTTTTACCCCACCTGCTATACTCATTTTGATAGGCGGCTGTTAGACGGCCTCGAGGCCCCGGAGCGATCTGGGGCCTTTTCTTTATGCGGGGACAATCATTGCAAGCGCCGCAGCCGGCGGGCCGCCGTCTTACGCTTCGCCGCCGCGGTGGGTGATTTCCACGGCCACGTCGCCGCGCCGGCGCAGGAACTCGGCCATGGTCTCGGCGCAGTAGACCGAGCGGTGGCGGCCGCCCGTGCAGCCGAAGGCGACGAACAAGTCGGTGAAGTTGCGGCTCTTGTAGTTGTCCACGGTCTCGGCCAAGAGCGCCTGCGCGTGCGACAAGAACCGCCGCACGGCGGGCTCCTTTTGCAGGAAGGCGATGACGGGCGCGTCCTTGCCGGTCATCTTCGCGTAGCGCGCGAGCCTGCCGGGATTTGGGAGCGCGCGGCAGTCGAAGACAAATCCCCCGCCGTGGCCGTGCTCGTCCGCGGGCACGCCGCCGCGGTAGGAGAAGCTCTGCACGCGCACCGTGAGCCCCAGGCGCGCCTCGCCGAACTGCCTAAGCCACGAGGACGCGACCAAGGTCTTAAAGACGCCAAGGAGCTCCGGGCAGTCGACGGGCAGCTTGGTGGTGCGCAAAAGCCGCTCGATGTTGCGGATGGCGTAGGGGATGCTTTGCAGGAAGTGCGGCTTTCTTTGATGAAAGCCGCGCAGCCCGTAGGCGCCCATGGCCTGCATGATGCGGATATAGACGTAGCCGGGGTAGTAGCGCAGGAATTTCTCTTCGCTTAGCGGCGCGACTTTCTTGGCTTCCTCTATATAGCGCGCCAGCAGCTCGTCCCTGAATTCGGGCGGCAGGTCGGCCTTGGCGTCGTAGAGGAGAGAAGCGATGTCGTACTGCAGCGCGCCCTTGCGGCCGCCCTGGTAGTCGATGAAATAGGGCGCGCCCTTTTTCACCATGATGTTGCGCGACTGGAAATCCCGGTAGAGGAAAAAGCGCCGGTCCGCCCCCTGCAGGTATTGGATGAAGCGCCGAAAATCATTTTCCAGGGCTTGCTCGTGGAAGGGAACCTGGGCCAAAGTGAGGAAGTAGTATTTGAAATAGTTGAGATCCCAGAGCATCGACTGGGTGTCGAAGCTGGCGCGCGGATAGCACAGAGAGTAGTCCAAGGTTTTCCCCGCCCGGATCTGGAACTGGGGCAGGAACTTGACGGCCTGGCGGTAGAGGCGCAGGATGTCGCTCGGGATGGGCCCGCCGTCTTGCCGGGAGGAAAGAAGCGAATAGAGCGTGGCGCCGCCCAGGTCTTCTTCCAGGTAGGCGCCGTTCTCCGCGTCTTCGGCGTAGATTTCCGGAACGGGGAGCTTTACTCGGCGGAAATGGCGGGAAAACCCGACGAAGGCCCGGTTCTCCTTTTGATCCGAGTTGACGACGCCGATGGCGGACTTGGCTTTGCCGGCGAGCCTGAAAATTTTCCGGTCGGAGCCGTCGCCCTTGAGCATGGCGATGTCTCGCGCCGGAAACCCGAATTTCTTTTGGAACAGCTCGCCTAGAATCTTTTCCATGTCACCGCCCTTGCCCGGGGAATTCGACCAGCTCGTAGGGGCCGAAGGATTGAAAGGACGCCCGGCCGGGCTTGACCAAGCTCCTGACGTAACTTATTTGAGTCTTTTTGAGGACCAGAAAAACGCGGCGGCCCGCCAGCGGGTAGCGGGAGATTTCCTCGACGCTCCCGAAGCGCCCGGCGTTGGCGGGATTTTTCTTGGCGTAGGCCAGCTCGCCGGTCCAATTGAAAATCCGGTTAACCCAATGGCCGGTGTAGAAGGGCAGGCCGTGGAAGTAGGTGTCGTAGACGTCGATTTCATCGCCGGGCTTGTAGTCCTGCGTGATGGCCGCGGACACGTCCTTGACGCTGAGAAAGGATGACGCCGCGTTCATCGTCCCCAGGGCCAGCGCCCAGGCCAGGAGTCCCCCCGCGCCGAGGCTCGCGGCGGCGGGAAGCCCGGCGCCGAAGGCGATTAAGGACGCGCCCACGACCGCGACGGCCGCGTCGGCCAAGCCGCGGGCCAGCAAACTAAATGGCGCCTCGAAGCCGCGCGCCGCCGGGATGAAAAAGGAAGCCGCCAGGGCCAGCCAAAGAAGCACGCCCAGCGCCGCGGAGAAGCGCTTGGTCCAGCGCGGCGCGGGCTTTTCGTCCAGCGCCGCGGCGCCCAGCAGGGCCAGGTAGGGATAAACGGGCAGGGCGTAGGTCGCGAGCTTGGAATGCGAGATGGAGAAAAAAGCCACGATCATGCCGACCCATATCCACAGGGCCGCTTCTTTGGGCTTGGCTTTCCAGGCGCGCCAGCCTTCCGGGATGGCGGCCAGGACCGCCGGCGTCACGGGCACGAGCGCCGCCGGAATGACCCACAGGAAGAAAAACCACGGCTGGTCGCGCTCGTAGCGCATGGTCAGGAAGCGCTTGAAGTGCTCGTCCACGAAGAAGAAATGGAAAAACCCCGGGTGGCGCCCTTCCATGTAGACAAACCAGGGCGCGACGATCAAAAGAAAAAGGGCGACGCCCAGCGGCCGGAAGAAAACCAGCATTTTGCGCCAGGTCTCGGGATAGACGAGCGCCATGAAGAACACCCACCCCGCGGGAAACACCAGCGCGATGAGGCCTTTGCTTAAGAACGCCAGGCCCGCGAAGGCCCACGCGGCCGGCGCCGCCCAGCGGGCGTCCTCGGGCCGCAGCAGCGCGCGCAGAATCATGGCCGAGGAGCCCAGGAGAAAAACGGAGAGCGCCATGTCCAGCGTCATGTAGTGGGCGAGGAAAAAATAAAGCGCGGACGCGCTTAGGAAAATGGCGGCCGTCATGCCGGTCTTGGGCGAGAAAAGCCAACGGCCCAGCCAATACGTCAGCAACAGGCCCAACAGGGCCAAAAGCGCCAGCGGCAGGCGGGCCGAGGCTTCGCTTACGCCGAAGATTTCATAGGACGTCGCCGCGAGCCAATACCACAACGGCGGCTTTTCCACGTAGTCCATGGCGTCCAAGTGCGGCGTGACCCAGTCGTGCAGGACCAGCATTTCGCGCGGCACTTCCGCGTAGCGGGCGTCGTCGACTTCGATAAGCGGCGTGCCCAGGCGCCAAAAAGGAGCGCTCAGGGAAATCAGGAAAAGAAACCAGAGCCAGCGGGACTTCAAGGGAGCAGAACGACCTTTCCGAATTGATTTTTTCCGGCCAGGTACTCGTGGGCCGCGCGGGCCTCGTCAAGCGGGAAAGTTTTGTCCACCACGGGCTTTAACCTGCCTTCGGAGACGAGCTTGGCGACCAGGCGCATCTCGGCTTGCGTTCCCATCATGGAGCCCTGGATTCTGAGCTCGCGGCTGAACACGTAGCGGAAATCGACGGTGATGTCGGGGCCCGTGGTGGCGCCGCAGGTGACGAGGCGCCCCCCCGGCTTGAGGCTTTTGACGGCCGAGTCGAAAACGGCCTGGCCCACGTGCTCGAAGACGATGTCGGCCATCGCGCCGCCCGTGGCGCGCCTGGTTTCCTTGACCAGGTCCTGCTTGGGCAGCAAAATCGTCTCGTCGGCGCCGAGGGCTTTGGCTTTTTCCAGCTTGGCCTCGGACGTGGAGGCGGCCAGCACGCGGGCTCCCGCGAGCTTGGCGATTTGAATGGCGGCGACGCCCACGCCGCTGCCCGCGCCCAAAACCAGCACGCATTGGCCCGGCCCGCAGCCGCCGTGCGTCATCAGCATGTGCCACGCGGTCTGAAAGGTGAGCGGGAAAGACGCCGCGTGCGCGAAATCCAGGGAATCGGGGATGGGCAGCAGATAGTCCTCGGGCACCGCCAGATACTCGGCGTATCCCCCCGGCCCGCCGTGCGCGCCGATGACGCCGTAGCGGCGGCAATGATTGTCCTGGCCCGAGAGGCATTCTTGGCAGTTCCGGCAGGAACGCCCGGGGCTCACCGCCGCCCTTTGCCCGACTTTCACGGAGGAAACGTTTTTTCCCAAGGCCGCGACTTCGCCGGCCACGTCGCAGCCCAGGATGTGCGGCAGCTTGATGTGATAGGAGGGAATGCCGTCGCGGACCCAAATGTCCAGGTGGTTCAAGGCGCAGGCCTTGACCTTGAGCAGGACTTCGCCGAGGCCGGGCGCGGGCGTGGGCGCTTCGCCCATCTCCAAGACTTCGGGCCCGCCGAAGCGATTAATCAGGATCGCGCGCATGGCGATCTGAGTTTACCAAAAAACGCCGCGGGCACCGCGGGCGGGCGCCGCGGGCGGGCGCCGCGGCGCAAGCTCAGGGCTTGCCCAGCATGTTCCGAAACGTGCTGTTGAGCATGGCCAGCATCTCGTCTTTTTCGCGCAGGGCCGCCATGAGCTTTTCGCGCTCGCGCTCCCAGGAGGCGTAGCGGGTCTGCACTTCGTCCTTTTCCTTGAGCGCGCGGGTGAGCTGCTCGCTGGTCGCCGCGATTTGGTTGCGCAGCTGGCCCATGGCCATTTCGTGGGTGAGGCTGCGCTCCGCGGCCTGCGCGAGGCGCTTCTCGATTTCCTCCACCCGGCGCTCGGCGTCCTCTTGAATAATCCGGCTTTTCGCGGCCTGCTCCCGGCCCTTGGCGAGCTCCGAGAGTAGCGTCTTGGATAGTTCGTCTTTCTGCGCGGACAGGGCGGCGTAGAGGCCCTCCTTGTCCTTGACGGACTTCTCCGCGGCTTCCAAGCGAATGGCCAGGCGCGAGTTCTCGGACTCCAGATCGGAGAGCCGGGTGCGCAGCGAATCCTGCGCGCGCCGCTCTTCGTCGAGCTTTTTGTGGAGGATCATGATCTTGTCGGCCAAGTCCTCTTCCGAAGCGCGCCGATCCTGCGAGAGGCGCGCCATGTTCTGGGACTTCTCCTTCAAGGCGTCCAGAAGCTTGTTCTTCTCCGCCTCCAGGCTCGCGATGATCTCGTCGCGGCCGCTGGGCGAAGCGCTCATCGCCCCGGAAATCTTGGCCGCGGATTCCTTGACCTCGTCCAATGCGGCGGAGTTGGCGCGCTGGGCCTCCACGACCTTTTGCTCCATCGAGGAAATCCGCTGTTCGATGGCGGCTTGGCGCCGCAGGCTTTCCTCGAGATGCTCCTGGCGCACGGCGTGGTTCTGCTCCTCCCAGGTCCGCGCCAGGGCGGCGCGCTCGCGGGCGGCTTCCTCCTGGCGCTCGCGCTGGCGCTCCATCTCGATTTGGGCGACCCGCTCCCAGGCGGCGATGCGTTCGTTTAGGCCCGCGGCGATGCGGCCAAGCTCCTTGGCCGACTCTTCCTGCTTGTGCTCGAGCGTTCTTGGAATCTCGTCGACCCTTTTTTGGGTCTGCTCGCGCCAGGCGTCCATTCCCTTGGTCAGCCTGTCGATTTCGGAGCCCAGGGTCAAAAGCATTCTGCCGAACTCGTCGGGAACCGGGGCCGCGCTTGGAGCGGAAGGGCCCTTGGACGCGGCCGCGTTGGCCGCGAGCGACTCGCGGATGACGCTGAGCAGGGACTGGTGGATTTCGTCGAGTCGCCTTTCCAGCGCGTCGACGCGGCCCTGATCGTGGGATTTTTGCTCCTGCGTCTCGCGCTCGGCCTTTTCGCGCTTTAATTGATCGGTGACGGTCCTTAAATAGGTCTCCACTTCCGTCTTGACGGCTTGCTGGTGCTTGAAGATTTGCTCCGCGGCGAAGGCCCGCTGATGGGCGGCGACCAAGTCCTTTTCCATCTTCAGCAGGCGCTTGCGCATGTAGAGCGCTCCCGGGCCGCTTTCCGGCGGCGCGGACCTCCGCCTAGGCGCGGAGGTCCCGGCCTGCGTCGGGGGCATCGGGGGCAGGGATTTCGGCGGCTTAGGCGGAATGGGCTTTGAATCCATCGTCATCTCTCCTCGTATCTCTGCGACGCGAAGGCAGGCAGATTATAGCTTAAGGAAACGTTGTGGACTTCTCCCAGGACGCCTTCCGGCGCGAAGGCATAGTCGAAGCTAAAATCGCCAATCGTGAGGCCCACGCCCGCCGTCAGGCACGAGGCCAAGCCCAAGCTCGTGAAGTTCTGGGAATTGAATCCCCCCCGCAAGGCCGCCTTCATGGAATCGGTGATTGGAATCGCGTACTCGACGCCGGCCGCTCCGTAGGGAATGTTCCCCGACGGCAGATCCGCCTCGATGGACAAGATCAAATTTTGGAAGGGATAGGCGTCGGCGCCGAATTTGCCTACAAACGGCAGCGTGTTGCGCACCTGGTCGAATTTCTCGCCGCTGCCCATGTTTTGCGCGTCGAAGGAAAAGTCGTACGGGAACGGGCCGTTGTAGAAATGGGAAAGAATTCCGATGTCGCCGGCAAAGCCGTTGGCGGAAGACGAGCCGTAGTCGGAATGAATCCAGTGGCCGGCCACGCCCATGGCCACGTCCATGTCGCTGGTGGACATGTCGTCGATGCTTTGGGCCCATCCGAAATCCAAAACGTAATCGCGGGGATTGAAGGTTCCCAGGCTGTTGCCCGCCAAATCGGTCTGCGGGATGGAGCCGATGTTCTGGTAGCGCAGGCCTCCGGCCAGGACCGAGGTGTCGTTGATGCGGTCCGCCGCCTGCGCGGTCTGATAGTTGATGCCGGCCACATACTCGGTGTACATCAAGGAGGCCGAGAACCTGGGCACGCGGACCAAGCCCGCGGGATTCCAGTAGAGAGACGTGGCGTCGTCGGTCACGGCGCTGTAGGCTCCGCCCATGGCGATGCCGCGCGCCCCGATGCCCGAGGTGAGAAATTCGGAGCCCGTGGTTCCGATGGCGGCCATGGTAAAATCGCTGGCCCGGGCCGGAGCGGCCAAGAGAGCCAGCGCGGCCAAGGCGGCGCCAAGCCTCATCGGAGGACCACCACCTTGAAGATGTGCCGGGACCCGGAGCCTTCCACGACCGCCAGATAGACGCCGCTGGCGACGCGGCGGCCGGCGCGGTTGGTTCCGGGCCAAACCAGGACGCCCGAGGAGTTGGCGTTTTCATCAAAGACAAGCTCCCCATGCAGCGTGAAAATGCGGACCCGGGCGCCGGCCGGCGTATTGCTGAACGTGACGTAGCCGTTGCCGCGGCTGGGGTAAAAGGGATTTGGAAAAATCTTGGCGTCGTTGGCCGCGCCGCCGGGGACCTGCTGGGCGATGACGAACTCGGAGAAATGGTTGACGGTGGCGTTGATGACGTCCTGCGCCGTGTCCACGGCGCTGGCCAGAGGCACGCAGGTGCCGCTCGGGTCGATGCGCATGAGCGTGGCCTGGGCGATGGAGAACGGGATGGAGGCGGGCGAATAGGAGATGGTCAGGTAATAAGGCGCCAGCGGCTCGAAGGCCGGCGTGGTTTGGATGGTAAATCCCGTGGAATTGACCGAGCCCGGGCACGGCGAAACGGCGAAACTCATGCTCGAGATAAAAAGCGTCACGGGCGAATTGACCACTCCGGCCGGAGCGTTGAGGGTGATGTTCATGCCGTTGGGCAGGAGCCCTTCCATCATATTGGATTCATTGGGATAGAGAACTCCGCCCAACGTTCCCGTCGGCGCTCCGCCGTTGAAAGGCTCGGTGGAAACCGTGTTGGAAAAAGCCGTGGTTTGTCCGAAAGGGTTTTCGGCTTGGACGCGGAGATAATAGAGCAGCGTGCTGGAAAGCCCGCTTAGGGTATAGGAATTGCCGCTGAAGCCCGAGGAGAACGGCAAGCCGATGAAATCGGTCGTCGCGAAATTATCGGTCGAGTAGCTGACTTGATACGTGGTGGAGGACGAGTTTGCTCCGGTAAGCCAGGAAAGAGAGATGGACGTCGCGGCGACGCCCGTCACCGATAGGCCGCTGGGAGCCTCGGCGTAGGTCGCCGTGCTGCCCATGTTGAAGTAGGAGGAGAGAACGCCCGCTTGGTTATAAGCCGCCACTTGGGCGCTAAAAATCGAAGCGGCCGGCGAAATGCCGCCGAACGCGGCGCTCAGCGTCGCAGTGGACACCGTTCCGACCACGGAGCCTCCGATTAAAACCTGCATCTGGTAGAGAGTGCCCGAGGGATTTCCGTCGGACGCCCAAGCGCCGATGAAGCTGCCGCTGTCCAAAACGATGATGGACGGGGAAGCGCCGCTTGGAACGGCGGCCAGGGTGTAGCCGGTCGCGCTCGCGGATAATGGGCCTTCGCCTTGAGAGGTGACCGCGCTGACTTCTACGACGCGGACCGAATTGGTGGACAGGTTCGTATCCGTATAGACTTTGTAGTAGTTGACCGAGCCGCCGGGGCTCGTCCAGGTCCATTGAATGCAGGTGGTGCCGTCGCCGGCGCAGGGCGTTCCGGAAACGCTGATGACGGAAATCGTGGTTTGGGTCGAAGCGACGCTGCTGAAGTTCGAAAAGACGCCGCCCAAGGACGCCGCCCGAACGCGGAAGTAATACGTGGTGTTGGGCGAAAGGGGCGAGACGACCGCGGTGTCGGTGCTTAAATTGTCGCCGATGGCGACAGGAGTGGAAAAGGAATTGATGAAGTCGTCGGTGGAGTCGGATATCTCGTAGAGCGTCCCCGCGGAGTTTTGATTGGGGTTCCACGTCAAAGTCACGGAAGTGGGAGCGACGGATGAGATGCTCAGGCTTAGCGGCTGCGCCGGGGGCGTGTAGTCAACGGAAGAGGTCGCCGCGGGGCCGTCTCCGGAAAGCGTGTAGGCCGCGACGATGATTTGGGCCGTGGTCGAGGGCGCCAAATTGGACTCCGTGAATGAAAAAACGCCCGCCGCTGAAACGGTCGAGAGGAAGAGGCCGCTGGTCGCCGAATAGACGTCGAAGCCGTCGGCCGAGGGCCCGGAGCCGGCCGACCAAGACCAGTTCCAGACGATGCTGGACGCGTAGAGAGTGCTTCCAATGCCGGTGGGCGCGGCCGTGGGCTTGGCCGGGCCGGCCTGCACTATGGCGGCGTTTGAGTACTGCGCGTTGGAAACGGTCCTGACCCCATACCAACCGTAGGGCAGAGAGTTGGCCGTTGCCGGAGAAGCTACGGTGATGGAGGAATTCATGGCCGCCCAAGAGGTATTTACTCCGCCTCCATTGGCATAGATGGCGGTGGTGAGGTCTATGGCGAAGCCGCTGTCGCCCTGCGAGGAGCTTCCGCCGGAAGAGCCCAAAGAATCGAGCACAAGGCGGGGCGCGTAAAAAGACGAGTTGAGCGGGCCTCCGCCTCCGCCGCTGGCCTCCGTGTTTCCCTCGAAATTTTGACCGGTAACGGTGACGCCGGCCGCGTTGCGGGCGAAAAGCGAAGGGGTCACGGCCGTAATGGAAGACTGCCTCAGGCTGGAGGCGGTGCCGCTTTCTTCATCGGGAGTCTGCGTAAAGTACATGACTTCCGTGCTGGATAAATCGCTGGAGCCGTTATACCCCCCCATGATGTGAACATTCCCATCCGGAGTTAAAATGGCGGCGTGATAAGCCCGCGCGGCCGCCAGCGTGGTAAGATTCGCCCAGCTCTGCGTTTCCTCGCTGAAGATTTCCACCGAATTAAGCGCCGTGTTCGAGGCCTGGATTCCGCCGGCGACCAGAACTTTCCCGTCGGGCAAAAGCGTGGCGGTATGATTAAAGCGCGGTACGTTTAAGGAACCGGTTACGGTGAAAGTTCCGGCGCCCGGATCATAAAGGTAAGCCGCCGCGGTTTCACCGCTTCCCGTGTCTCCCCCCGCGATGAGGACCTTGCCATCGGGCAGCAGCGTCGCGGTGTGCTGATAGAGAGGCTGGGGCAGGGAGCCGGTGGCCGAAAAAGTTTCGGTGGCGGGATCATAGATTTCGGCGGCTTTAAGCGCCCCGCCCGAGTTGACGCCGCCGACGATCAAGACTTTGCCGTTTTGAAGCAGCGTCGCGGTATCGAAGCCGCGCCGCGCCGTCATGGTATTGGGGACTTGAACCCAAGTGGCCGAGGTTGAATAGTAAATTTCCGCGGTGTTGAGGTATTGAGCGGTGTTGCTGTCGTATCCGCCGGCGACAAGAACGGAACCGTCGGGCAAAAGCGTGGCGGTCGCGTTTTCCCGGGGCGTGCCCATGGAGGAGGTGGGCGCCCAGAGTCCCGTCGCTGGATAATAAATTTCAGCCGTGTTCGTCGTTCCGGTGCTGGCTCCGTTGCTTGAGAATCCTCCGGCTACAAGGACGTTTCCGTTGACTAGGAGCGTGGCGGTCTGGAAATCGCGGGCCGCCGTCATGGGCGATGTCGGTGAAAAAGAATTGCTGCTTGGATCGTATATTTCGGCCTGGTTCAGGACGGCGTTTCCCTGCGCGCCGCCGGCGACGAGTATCTTATCGCTTGGCAGAAGCGTGGCGGTAAAATCGGCTCGCGAACTGCTCATTGATGGGCCTGCCGAAAAACTGCTGTTTAAGGTTTCCGCCGCGGAAAGCCCGCTAATCGTGCTCCAAGTATTCTGAGTTGCGCAGTTTCCCGGGGTGCAAGTTAATCCACCCAGAAAAACAAGGTTCCCGTCGGGGAGCAAAGTCGCGGATTGGCCGTAGCGTCCCGTAAAAACGGTCGAGTTTTGACGGTCGCAAAACGCCCATTGATTCTGGGACGGGTTGTAGCATTCGTTATCCCCGAAAAACATTTCATTGACGACGACCGTGGAGATGCCAAAATTAAAGGATGCTCCAGTCGCATTAAAGCCGTTAAAAACTGCTTCCACGTCGCCCGTTATACCCTGCAAGTCTGACGTGGGAAAATGCGGATCGCTGGCTCCCAGGGTTGCTGATGTAACGGGGTCTCCCGATTGAAGCGTAACCTGGCCTGTAAAGGTAGAAAATGTGACCGGGAAAGTCGCTAACCCATTGGGCCCTGCACCATCCAATGTGATAGTAGTGTTTGTAGGGATTGATCCCAGCGCATAGCTTAATGACAGAGTGGACGTGGTCGTGGTTATTGCACCATTGGTCAAGGTGAAGCTTCCGGCTTCAATCGTGTAGCCGACGAATTCCGCTGGAACAGTGACTTCCATTGTCCCGCTCAGGTTCCCGCCGGTGAGACTGCAGGGGCTGTTTGCGGCGTCGCAGGAAGCAAAGTCAATGGTCCCCGACAGAGACGAATCCGCTCCATTGGCGGAAAGCGTTTTAACCCGGTAATAACTGCCACTGGCATTAAGGCCGGAAAGATTGAAGGTTCCATCCAAAATTCCGCAGTTGCCGCTTGAGCAGGTAACCGTGGACCCCGCCAGATCAACATAGAGTCCGCCCAGGGGATTGCTGCTTCCTGCGATTAAAAAAGCCGTAACATTGCCATCCGAACTTGTAATTGTCGGTGTGGAGAATATAATGACGCCGTTCTGGATTATGCCGCTGGCCTGAGTTCCCAATTGGATGTTCAGGGGAATGCTTATGGAGCCGCCTGTGATTGTGTCTTGCGAGAGGCTGCCATCGAATCCATATTGGGCAGGATTGGCGCTCCCGGTGATATCACCACCGCTGAGCGAGATGCTTTGTCCTGTGATTTGGGTGTAAGGGATATTGCCGAAGCCGCCGAAAGTCTGCACGGAGCCGTTGGGCATGAGCGTGGCGCTATGGAACGCTTTATACTCTTCCATCGGCGCCGCGGTTTGCATGCTGTCGCTGGTGGGATTGTAGATTTCCGTATCGGTGAGATATCCATTGCTGCCGTTTATATTGACTCCGTTATATCCTCCGGTGATAAGAACCTCTCCATTGCCCATCAGAGTCGCCGTTTGGCTGGAGCGCTCAATGTTCAAGGCGTGCGCGGCCTGGAACGGGTTCCCGGAGCCCGGCGTATAGATTTCGGAAGTGACGAGATAAGGAGGCGTTGCAACCGGATTGTATCCGCCAGTGATGAAGACGCGCCCATCGGTCAGGAGCGTGGCGGTTTGATCGCCGCGTGCCTGAAGCAGAGTCGGGCCGGCAGAGAATTGCCCCGAGGAGGGGTCGTAGATGTCGCAGGAACTGTTCGCGGCGTAGGTGATGGCGCTGGAAAATCCGCCGCATAGAAGAACGGTGCCATTTTTGAGCAGCGTCGCGGTCTGGGCGAAACGCGCTGACCCCATACTATTGCCGGTCGCGGTCCAATTTCCGGCAGCGGGGTTGTAAATCTCGGCGGTATTTTGAACTGTGCCCGTGTTATCGACGCCGCCGGCGACCAGGACCGTGCCGTCCGGCAATAGCGTGCCGGAAGCCAGCACGCGCTCATCGCCCGCGCCCATGTTATTGATCGTTTGGAAGTTGCCATTGGGCAGGAGCAGTTCTGCTTCGTTGGTCGCGTTGGCGTAGCCGTTGTTGTCCGTATCTCCTCCGGCGATGAGGATGTCGCCGTTGGGGAGCAGGACGGATACCTGTCCGTAGCGGGCCGTGTTCTGGGCGCGGACCGAAGGCGCCCAGAGGCCCGCGGCCAGGCCGAGGGCGATAAGGGCGCCGAGTCTGTTTTTATGCATAGGCACGAGTTGTCGCGTTGCCCGGAGGCAATGTGCGTATAAAATAACGGAGCGGTGTTACAAAATCAATAACGAATGAAAGGCGAAATTACGGCCTTATTTTGAGGGAACGATCAGGAGGGAATCGCCGTTTTTGCGCAAGGAATCGGCGGGATCCAGCTTTTTCTTGCCGTTGACGAGGAAATAATAGCGGTAGGAGCCGGGCATGAGGTAAACCTTGAGCGTCCAAACGCCCTTCTTGCGGCGCATGGATTCTTTGCCGCCTTCGCGAATGAGAAACGCGCCGCCTAACTGCACGCTCCGCGCGCGGGAGTCCTTTAACTTGAAGACCACGGGCGAGGCTCTTGCCGGGCCCGCCGCGGCGGGCTTGCCGATCGTGGCCGCGGCTTCTTTCGGAACTGGCGGGGCGGGCTTATTTGATTGCGCGGCCGCCGGCCGGGGAGCGGAAACGCGGGCCGCCGTTTTAGTCGGCGCCGCCGGCTTTTTTTGCTCTAGGGCCGCGAAGGAAGACTGCGGCGCCTGCCAGTGCTCATAAAGGGTCGCGGCCAGCGCGCCGCCGAAAAGAATGAGGAAAAAGGAGTCCGCGACCAGAAGAACGGCCCAGATTTTCTGGCTGGAGAAAAATTTTCTTTCCTTCGGGTCCGGGTCCATCGCGTCCATTCTAGCCAAAGCCCCGCGGGCTGTCAATGAAAATGCTTGAGGACGTCCCCCCACCGGCCTTGCGATTTGAGAATGGTCTCCGCGACTTCCCGGACCGCGCCGGCGCCTCCGGAGGCCTTGGTCACCCAGTGGGCCGCGGCCTTGACCTCGGGCCGCGCGTTGGCGGGCGCCGCGGCCAGCCCGACGCGCGCGAGCACGGGCAAATCGGGCAGATCGTCGCCGATGTAGAGCGTGTTCCGGGCGTCGATGCCTGATTTCTGCCGGATTTCCTCCAAGACCGCGATCTTGTCTAGCCGGCCCTGGTAGATGTAGGAAGCCTTGAGCATCTCCAGCCTCTTTTGGGTTCCGGCCGAGTTGCGGCCGCTGATAAATCCGGTCTTGACGCCGCACTCGGCCAGCCAAGTCAGCGCGATGGAATCCTGCGAGTGCATGCCTTTGAACTCGACCAAGCCTCCGGCGGAGTCCACAAAATGATAAATCAGCCCGCTGGTGAGCACGCCGTCGACATCCATGAGCGCCAGCTTCACGCGGCTGGCCGCGTCGTCAATCCGCTTCCGGCTTAGTTTCGGCATGGGGTTGTCTTCTCCTTCCATGTTTTTTGGGGTCCAAGGCGTTGAGCAGCGCCGCCATGTGGTTGGCGCCGGGATTTCCCAAATCCAGGCGCAGCACCCTGCGGCCCGCGAGGAGCAGGGCCGCGAAATCCCCCTCGGCTTGGGCGCGGCAGAGGGTCTCAAGGCCGTAGCGGCGCCGCGGCAGCGGAAGCGGCGCGCGGGGCGGCAAAACGATTTCGACGAAAAGGCCGCGGTTCCTGCCGCCTTTGTAGAACTGGCCGCCGGAATGCAGATAGGCCGGGCCAAAATCAAGAATGGTCTCAAGCCCGGTTTTCTTGGCGATGAGTCCGGCCAGCGCGCTGAGCGACGCCAAGTTTTTTTCATCGGGCGGGGCATAGGCCAGCACGGCGCAGTAGTCGCCCGCCCGGCCGCGCCCCAGGTGCCCGTCGAAGGTTTCCGCCAAAGCCCGGTAGCCGGTCGGCCGTTCCGGAAAAAGGGTTTTTTTGAGTTCCGCATCGCAGAAGGCGGGAATTCCCGACGCGTAAAAATCGGGTTTGGGCCCGCGCTCGGAGGCTTTCCCCGGTTTTTTGCGCCCGGCGGCCTCCAAAATATCCCGCGCCGCGGCTTTCGCGGACTCGACGTCGGGCTCGCCGAAGGGATTGACGCCAACCAAGAACGCGGCGGCGCACACGGCGATTTCCCAGAGCATGAATTGTCCCGCCGCGTCCCCGCAGACGGCTTCGATATCGATGGGCAGCTCGTCGGCCGCGCGCGCGGGTTTTTCGGCGCCTAAGTCGTCCCGCAACACCGGTAAAAGCCCGCGGCCGCTCTTGCCCAAGGCTTCGGCGACCATCTGAAAAATCCAGGGGCCGAGGCTTTTTAATCGCGGAGGAAGTTCAAGGATAAGCTTATCCCTGCCGGAGAGTTCCCCCTGAGCGAGCAAAGCGCCCAATTTCAAGGCGGGATTATCCGCGCCCGGAGTCCAAAGCTCGTTTTCCTGGGCGAGCGCTCCGCGCAGAAACGCCTCCACGTCCACTCCGGAGAGCGCGGCCGGCGCGAGGCCGAAGGCGGTCCAGACGGAATAGCGCCCGCCGATGTCCGGCGGCGCGGAAAACACCCGGCGGAAACCCAGGCGCCGGGCTTTTTTCTCCAGGGACGTGCCTGGGTCCGTGATGGCGGCGAAGCGCCGCCCGGCTTTTCCTGGAAAGAGCCTGTCCACATGGGCGTGGAAATAATCCATCAGGCAGTTGGATTCGACCGTGGAGCCGGACTTGCTCGCCACGATGAAAAAGGTTTTACGCAAATCAAGCGCGGCCTCGAAATCGCGCACGGCGTCCGGGTGGATGGAATCGAGAATTTCCAGGCGCGGAAAGCCTTCGGCTTTCGCGAAACAGTCGCGAAAGACGCGGCAGGATAGAATCGAACCGCCCATGCCCAGGACGGCGAGAGATTCCCAGCCTTCGGTTTTAAATTCTTCCGCGAAAGATCGCAAGGGGCCAAGTCCCGCCGCCGACGCGGCCGGGGCCGTGATCCAGCCCAGAGAGCCGCGGACCAAGTCCTCTTCTTCCGGATTCTTGGCGAAGAGGCTGGCGTCCTTGCGCCGCAGGCGCTCCAGAAAACCGCTGTCTAGAAGGGAGGCGACGCTAGCGTCCAAGGGTTTTCGCCGCGGGCCGCGAGAATTCCTTCTCGATGGCCGTCACCTTGTTGAGGCGCCGGACATGGCGGGCCGCGCCGGAAAAGCGGGCGTTCATCCAGGCCCGCGCGATGTCCAGGGCCAGGCCTGTGCCGATGACGCGCTCGCCCAGACACAGGACGTTGACCGCGTCGTCCTCGACGCCTTGCCGCGCGGAGAACACGTCGTGGCACAGCGCGGCGCGGACTCCGGGAACCTTGTTCGCCGCGACGCTGGCGCCCACGCCGCTGCCGCAAACCACGACGCCGCGCTCGGCTTTGCCAGAGGCTACGGCCAAGGCGACCTTGCGGGCGTAGTCCGGGTAATCGGCCGGTTTTTCGGAGCGGACGCCGAAATCGACGACGCGGTGCCCGGCGTCCTTGAGGAACTTGCCGACGGCCGTCTTGAGCTTGTAGCCGGCGTGATCCGAGCCTATGGCGATGCGCATGACGAGATTCTAGCGAGTTGAGGCTCGGGAATCAATCGCGGGGGTTAAGGCCGCTTTGGCCGCGGCTTCTTCCGGATGGATGCCGCTTGACGACGGCTCGAAGGACGGGATTTCCCGCTTGAGCGCGCGGCAAAATTTTTCGGAAAAAAGACGGCTGCGAAAAAGCCCTCCGGTCCAGGACACCTTGATTGGGCCGCGCCAGCGCAGTTCGGACTTGACGCCGCCGGCCAGCGCTGCCAGATGGGCGGCGGCGCGATCCAAAAGAGCGGACGCGGCGCGGTTTTTAGGGGCGAGCTTCATCACGCGCCGGGCCAAGGCGGCGGTGCGGCGCACGGGCGCGGGGCCGTGCGCCAGGGTCAGGGGCCGCGGAAATTTTTCCCGCAGGCGGGCATCCTTCAGGGCCTCGCGTCCGATCCAAAAGGCCGAGCCCTCGTCGCCCAGCAAGGCGCCCCAGCCTCCGGCGCGCGCGGTTCGCCCCTGCGGGCTTCGCCCGAAGGCGATGGAACCGGTTCCCGCGACGACGAGAATGCCGGGTCCCGCGCCGAAGGCCGCCTGGTGGGCCATCTCGACGTCCGAGAGCACGCGCGCGCGCCGCGCGGTTTTGCGCAGGGCCGCGCGCAGTTCGCGCTTTTTGGCGCCGGTCCAAATGCCGGTTCCGCCCAAAACAAGACCGTCCAAAGATTCGACGCGCCAGCGCCTTTTGATGGAGCGGACGATTTTGGGGACGTCGTCAAGGCGCGGCGCCGTCATGCGGGCCCTGCGCAGAACGCGCCCGTCTCGGCCGACGAGGCAGGCGCGCAGCAGGCTGCCGCCGAAGTCAAGTCCTAGGCCGCCGCTACGGATTTTGCTCAAGCGGGGTCTGCGGCTGGGCGGCCAGGGAAATGAGGATTTTTTGGAGAGAGTTAAGCCAGGCTTGGGTGTTTTGCCTCAGTTCGGGAGAGACGGCCGGGTTCATCATGCTTTGAATTAAATTTTGAACTAGGGCGCGCTTGTCTTTCACGAAGTCGTCCAGCGTCGCGCTTAAGATGGGTCCGCGCCCCGGCAGGCGCGGCGAAAGCTTGACCTTCAAAATGCCTAAAACCGTGATTTGAGACGACCGGGCGGTGAATTCCCCCTCATTGATGAGTTCTTGCGGGAAAGGGGTTCGGTACTCTTGCCCGTCGATATCCGCGGACAGGAATTTTTCCGGCGCGCCGAAGACCGAGCGGACCGGCGCCAAATGATAAATTCCCGGCTCGATTTGGTAAAGGAATGTCTGCCCGGCCTCGGCGGGCAAGCGGTAGATTTGCCCGTCGCGGCTCTCCAGGCCGATGACGGCGCTGCCGCGGGAGGTCGGGCCGTTGGGATCCTGAAATTCGCCGCCGATGACGACGGCCGCCATGCCCGGGTGCGGCTCATCCTGCGCGACGGGAATAGTTCCACGGCAGGCGCTCAGGGCTAGAAGAGCGGCCGTTGCGGCAAAAGGAATTTTTTTCATCACCGCCATCATAGAAAATCGGCGGCGGAACGGCAATTCAATAGCGCAGGGTGTGGATATTCACTCCCGGGAAGTAGCTTCCGATGATTCGGGCGGCGCTTTGCCCGGCCAGGGCGCGTCCGATGGCGCCGGATTGGCACAGGCCCACGCCGTGGCCCCAGCCGCCGCCGTGAAAAATCAAGTCGACCGGACGCCCTTTGGCGTCGTAATCGGCTTCGGTGATGAAAAGAGTGCTGCGCAGGGAGCCCAGGGCCAGCAGATAGCGAATGTCGCTTTCCGAATCGATGCGCGCGTTCCGGCGCGTTCCCACGGCCAGCACCGCGTTGGCGTTGCCCGAGGGCGCGCGGCGCAGGACGATGAGCCGTTTCAATCGCCCGATATGGTAGTGGGCGTCAAGCCTGTTTGTGATTTCGCTGAAAGGGACGACCCGCGTCCAGCGGAAGTGGGACGGGTAGACGTAAAGGGACGGGCCTCCGTAGGCTTTGGGCCAGGAGAAAAGCCATTGGCGCAGGGCCCAGGGAGAGTCCGGCGGCGGCGCGCCGTCGGGCATGTCGGAGACGCCCTTCCAGTAAGGGATGTCTCCCCAGCCGGAGACGTCCTTAGCGCTTTGAGTGTGGCCGCCGCAGTTCGCGGAATAGGTCACTTGCGCGAGCTTGCCTTTGTAGTAGACGACCTCTCCGCGGGTCGCCGCGACCACGGCGCGGGCGCGGGCGCTTTCCGCGCGGACGCCTTCGTAAACCTGGCAGTGCTGGCTGTCGCACAAATCGTAGCCTTCCCGCCGGTGCGGCCGCAGGATTTTTTTGAGGTAGAGCGCCTCGGTGCGCGCCAAAATCGCCTGGGCCTTGAGCGCCTCGATGGGCGAGTCGATGGGCATCTCCGCCGCCAGAACTCCCGCGACGTAGGATTCGACGTCCACGGTGTTGACCAATCGCAGGGTTCCATGGTCATTGGAAATTTCCACCGCGCCGCGCAAAGCCTCGTTGGAAAGCCTGGGGCCCGCGGACACCGGGTCGTTGAGAATGACGATGCCTTGGGCGCGGGAAAGCGGCTTGATGGCGACGGCGTCGCGGCGCAGGAGCGCCCGCCGTCCGGTGGGGTTCAAAATCTCCAGGCGCCAGCGGCGCCGGACGCGCCGGAGAAGAGCTGTCCACCTCGTTCCTGCCGCGCCCTTGAGCAGGATGCGTCCGCTGCGCGCGTCTTCGATGACGAATTGGCGGTTGGCGCTGAAAGTCACGATGCGGCGCATTCGCGGGTTGCCCAGAGCGTCGGTGCCGATGCCGACGCGGATCATGGGCGTGCGCGGCGATTTCGGGAAAGCCCGCGCGACCGTCGGCGTTTTGGCCGTTGAAATGCCAAGTATTTTGGCGGGGCGCATCGTCAAAAAGGGTTGGATGCGGCGCATTAAGCCCAGAAGAAAGCGGTTATGCGGCTCCGCGTCGACGATGTAGGCGACTTCCCTCCAGGCCAAGTTGTAGCGGTGTTCCGCGAGGTAAATCCTCGCCAGAGCCTGCCGGGCTTCCTGGAAATAAGAATCGGCGATGATGCTTTGCCGGAAGGCCTTGGCCGCGGCACGATTTTCATCAAGCTTCTCGTAGATTTCGGCGCGGTAGAACGGGATCAGATTCAAGAAAGGGGACGATTTCTCGGCGTTGTCCAGGTCGCGCAGCGCCGTGTTCGGCCGAGAGCCGGCCTCGTCGACGCGCGCCATTCCCACCCAGGCGTAGGCTTCATCCGAATTTTTTTCCAGCGCGCGCTCGAAGCTTTCCTCTGCCGCCGGGTAACGGCCTGTCTCGAACTGCGACCAGCCGAGGGCCGTCAGCACATCCGAAGACGGATCGACGGACGCGGCGCGGGAAAACCATTCCTCGGCGGCTTGCGGCTTCTGAGTTTCAGTGAAGATGACGCCGCCGTCGAGCCAAGGTTGGGCAGCGGCGGGGTCGAGCTTCGCGGCCCGGCGGTAGTCCAAGATGGCGTCTTGGTAGCGGCCTTGAAAATAAAGGGCGTTGGCCCGCGCGAGAAACTTCTTTGCTTTGGCGGGCGATGCGGCGTGGAGAAGCGGAACGGATGATAAGGCAGCCGCGAAGATTATCGCGGCCGCCGGCAGCGTACGTCTCCAGGGTCTAGAAATCGTTCCCGCTCCCGCCGGCGCAGCGTCCGCCCGCGCACGCGGAACGGCCGCAGGGGCCGACGTCCTGGCCGATGGAGGCGCCGCCGTGCGAGGCGACTTTGGGCACGCGGTCGGAGACTTTCACGATTTTTCCCAGTTCCGCGTCGTAAACGTAGGTTCCGGTGGCGCCTGACGGCGCTTCCTTCTTGGCTTTGGCGGGTCTGGTGGCGGTCTTCATGGTTTTGTCTTGCCTCCGCGAACGACTTGCACGCTGACGGGAGTCATTTTAGCAGAAAAGAAGAGCCCGCACCGCCTTTCGGCGATGCGGGCTCTTGGTTCTTCGTCCTGAACTAGAGCTTCTGGACGTTGGTCGCGCGAGGTCCCTTGTCGGACTGCTCGACGCTGAACTCGACGGATTGATTCTCCGCCAAGGTCTTGAATCCATTGCCCTGGATGGACGTATGATGGACAAAAAGATCCTTCGAGCCGTCATCGGGGGTGATGAATCCGAACCCCTTCTGATCGTTGAACCACTTCACTTTACCTGTAGCCATTTTGCTTTTCTTATCCTCTTTAATGATGCATGTGCGTCTTGACGGGGGTTACCCCCCGCCTGTTAAAGTATAACACGAAATCGGCAAAAAAAACGGGGAATTTTATTTCGCGTCCCGGCCGCCTAGGCGCGCGCCGGATGAGACGGCGCGCCAGAGACGCTGGGGATCGAGAACCTTGGCCTCCTCTTCCCGCGCGCTTTGGGCGAGCTCTCGGTCCCAGGTCACTACGGTTACCCGTTTTTGATAGTAGCGCAAGGCCCGCGCGCGTTCCAGAATGACGGAGTCCGCGCTCTCATGCCCGGAGAAAATGACGCGCAGGCCCGGCGGCATCCGGGACGTGCCCAGCGGCCGCGTCCCGCCGTCGAAGACGACTTCGATGTCCCAGTCCGGTTGCCTGCCGGCCCAATCCGATAGGGCGGCGACAAAATCCTCGGCGGCTAGATTTTGCTGCTCGCGGGTCTCCGGCCAAAACCCGAAAACCGCATGAACGGCGTTGGAACCGTCAATAAGAAGGGTTTTCGCTTGCGCGGTCATGATATCCTCCGGCTTCACGTTACTTCTCTTGGTTCCTGGTGTCAAACGCCCCGGTAATTTCTACAATAGCGGCCATGCCTAAGGGACGCATCGAAGCCTTCAGCGACGGGGTCATCGCCATCATCATCACGATCATGGTGCTGGGCCTGCGCGCGCCCGAAGGCGCGAGCCTGGCGTCTTTGCGCGCCGTGGCGCCCATGTTCGTGAGCTACCTTTTGAGCTTTGTCTTCATCGGCATTTACTGGAACAACCATCATCACCTCTTCCAAGCGGTTAAGCACGTAGGCGGCGGCGTGATGTGGGCCAATTTGCACCTGCTGTTTTGGCTCTCGCTGGTTCCCTTCGCCACCAATTGGATGGGGCGCAACTTCTTCGCGCGCGGACCCGTCGCTCTCTATGGAGTCGTTCTCTTGATGGCGGCGTGCGCCTATTGGGCGCTGGCGCACTGCCTGATGAGCCGCCACGGCCCGGATTCGGTCTTGGCGCGGGCCTTGGGGCGCGATATTAAGGGAATGGTTTCGGTCGTCATCTACGTGCTCGCCATCGCGGCGGCGTTCTGGGACGTCCGCTTGGCCTACGCGGGGTACGTCTCGGTGGCGGTGATGTGGCTGGTCCCCGACCGGCGCATCGAAAACGTCATGGCCGCCGGCGGTTAAGGACTATTCTGAGGGCTTAGGAACTTGCCGGTTCCTGGAATTTAGCGGGCTCCGGCTTTTTTTAGTAGCGATATCGTGTCTCCGCCGCCGCGCCAGCGCGCGCAGGATAAGGCCGTCATGCCGTTTTTATCCATGACATTGACGGAAGCTCCGGCTTTAAGCAACATCGCGGTCGTGACGGATCTGTCGTTGCAGGCCGCCAGCATGAGAGCCGTAACGCCCTCTTTATCGGCGGCATTGACATGGGCCCGGGCATTGAGCAAATCTTGGACAATATCGGTTGCCCAGATGTCGATGTCGTCTTCTTCGGAGGCTTTCATCAGCGCCGTGTCGCCATTCGGATTTTCCGCGTTTACATCGGCTTTGGCCGCGATTAAAGCTTCGATTGTGTCGAGCTCTTCGTTTCCGGCATTTTCAACGGCGATCATCAAAACGGTATCGCCGTCCGGAGCCACGGCGTTTGGGTTCGCTCCCGCTTTGAGTAGAGCACGAGTTTGAGCGGCATTTCCTACCGATTCTATGAGCCGCCGGTTTAATTCGTCCTGGCTCCGTTTCTTACCGATAATCAATTGAGCGGAGCCCATCGCCTCCGCGAGAGAAAACTTGCCGGCGAAAGCGAATGATTCGGCGGAAGGCTGGCTCAAAGACGGCATCGCCGCCGCGCCAGTCAAGGCCAAGCCGGCAAGAAGCGAAAGACCGGCTCTAAAGTTGTTCATTGATTTAGCTCTGCTGGAAACAGTATTGCGAATTGTTGCTAGAAACACGAGGGCCGCTTGGCCCGTTTTTATCGTGACTTTGGGCCTATGATTAACCGGGCCCTTTGTCGTGATTGGATTCACCGGGCAAATTTGATATCATTTCAACGCGGGGTAGAGCAGCCCGGTAGCTCGCAAGGCTCATAACCTTGAGGTCGCTGGTTCAAATCCAGCCCCCGCAACCATTTAAGCGCATTCCTCGAAGAAAAATCAGCTAACCTGGGCCCGAAAAGGCCCGGGTTTTTTGATGCCCCAAAGCCCCGAGGTTGGTGGAGGTCGAGCAATAATCAAGCGCGAACCAATATGGACAAATTCCCAGGCGCTTCATACAATGATTCCGTGATTATCCCCGTGAATGGCCGCCGAGCTCCCGCGCTGGAACGCTCCAAGATATGCGTCCTGCTGATAGAGTTGACAAACACGTTCTACGCGGGCGTGATCGGACGCTGCCTGCGTAACTGGGCCTACCAAGACAAGGAATTGAGAGACCATTTCGAGATTAAAATCGCCGTCTTCAACTATAAGGATCAGGAAGATGCCGCAGTAGAGGCCATCCTGCGAAGCCGACCCGCCATAATCGGAATTTCATGCTACATCTGGAGCATCAGCAGAATCCGCCGCATCGCTTCCAAAGTCAAGGAGCGCCTTCCGACCGTGAAAATCGTCCTCGGCGGTCCGGAAGTCATGCACGAGCCGCGCAAAACGCTCGTGGAGAATCCCGCAGTGGATTGGGTCGCCTGCGCTGAAGAGGGCGAGGAAGTGTTCCGCTGGCTGCTGCGCGGTCATGTGCTTGAAAAGCGTCCGGTGGACGAGGTCCCGGGCTTGGCGTGGCGGGACGGAGAGGGCGGCGTGCGCGTCAACCCGGCGCCCAAGTTCATCGACATGGAGACGGTTCCTCTGGTCTACGCCGGCCAAGAGCCCGTTGAGGCGACCCGGAAAATCGCAGTTCTCGAGCTTTCCCGAGGATGCCCATTTACCTGCACGTTCTGCGATTGGGGCGATAGGCAAATGCGCCAAATCTCCCTATCCAGAATCGAAGCCGAATTCTCCGCGCTCGCGCGCCAAGTCGAGCGGGTCGCCCTGGCCGACGCCGACATCCTGACCAACCGGAAAAAAGGGCCGGGCATCCTGCGCGCCTTCGTGAAAGCCGCGCGCGGCACCGAATGCCGGCTGGGCTTCAACACCAACCCGACGTTCCTGTCGCCTGAAATCATCGACGTTATCGCGGAATCGCCGTCTAGGTTCCTCATCGGGATGGGCGTGCAGACCATAAACCAGGAAGTCCTCAAGCGCATCGAGCGGCCGTTGCGCTTGGAACGAGTCGAGGCCAATCTGCGCGAGCTGCGTCGGAGGGCGCCCGACCTCCTTTGCCGCATTCAAATGATCATCGGCCTGCCCGGGGACGACTTTGAGGGAGTGCGGAGCAGCATGGATTGGGCCCTGCGCGTCTGGCCGGAAGGCCTGCTGGCCTTTCCGCTTTTGGTTCTCCCCGGATCGCCGCTGCATAAGGAGGCTCAAGGTCGGGGCCTGCGGTACTCGCCCCTGCCCATGTATCAAATCGAGGAAACGCCGGACATGAGCCGGGACGACATCGCGCGGGCCTTCGAGCTGGCTGCTTACAGCCGGTTCATGTCCTTCCCTTCTTACCGCGACGCGGTTCTGGGCGGCTCCGATGCGAAAACGCCTCTATCCGCCATCGCGTCGCTGGAGCGATGGATGAATTTTCTCAAGAAAAACGGGCACCCGCTCATTGACGAGGAGACCGCGCGCCATCCGATGCAGGCCATCGAGCGATTCGTGGAGAACAAATCCCTTGTCGCGGCTACGACCTATTTGACGGCCAAATTCGCCTCGACGGCGCGTGAAAACCCATGCGGGCTCATGGGGCAGCGGTAGCACGGCAGGTCCCGCTTGGATCTTTTCCCCGTACGCAGATATTTTCGCATGGCGACCGCTATCGGATTGTTCCAGATGTCCCACAAATCTCGGGTCAAAACGTTTCCCAGGCTGTAGTGCCTTTCCGCGGCCATCGCCTTGCACGGAAACATCTCGCCGTCGGAATGAATGATGGGGCGGATAAAGGGCTGCAGACACATCGCTGGATTCTGCATTATGGCTCCCGGCGCCGAATAGGCCTCGTCCTTTTTTCTTTTGCGCGGGGAGGCTGCGACGCTTGGAGACGGACCCTTGGGGTCTGTCATCCATCTTTTCCGATCGTTTTCGGGAAAACGCAGGAGGCCGAAGATCATCGGCACGCCTAATTTTCGGGCGATTTTTTGCGCGAGCCCTATTTCACCTTGATTGCCTCGGTGCATGAGGTATTGCCAGAATACCTCTGGCTTGGCGGAGTCCAGGCGCTTCTTGGCGGACATGATGAGCCGCATATTGGACAAAACCCAGTCCAGCCGTCCGCCGACCCTGTAGCGCTGGTAGTTTTCCTGCGTGGCGCCGTCCGCGGAGACGACGATGGAATCAAGGCCCGAGGCGACCAGCCGCTCGGCCGCGCGCGCGTCCCATGAAAACGACAGGTTGGTCGAGATGATGGTGGAATAGCGCTTGGCCTTGGCCGCGCGGATAAGGCTTAGAATGTTGGGGTTAAGCAGCGGCTCGCCCCACGCGAAAAGGCTCATCGACTTCCCGAAACCCTCGATTTTTTCCAGAATTTCCTTGAACCGCTCCAAATCCAGGAATTTCAGGAATTTTTTCTCCAGCTTGAAGCTCTGGTTTCCAGTCGGGCAGAAGGGGCAGCGCAGATTGCACAGCGCTCCCGTCTCCACGTAGAATCCCTGCGGTAATTCGTCCATGACGTCGGGCAGGCGCGCCACCTTCAGCCAGAGCCACGTGGCCGGCGTGATGTCCGTCACGGTATCACGCTCACGAGAGCCAGGCGACGAAGACCTGCTTGGTCCCGCCGCGCACGGGTTCCGAGGAATGGGGGTGCGTCATTCCGGAAGGGAAGACCACGGCTTTTCCCGCCTCCGGCACGACGGCGCGGTTCTGCCGCAAGAATCTTGTTTCCCCTCCGGAGAATCCATCGTTGAGATAGCAGACCAGCGAGAGGATCCGCGAATAGCGGACGCCGCTTCCAGGATAATAGTCGACGTGCCGCCCGAAATAGTCGCCGGGGTGATAACGGAGCAGACGTCCGTCCCTCCAGCGGCGGATTTGCCACTGCCAGCAGAACTTCACCGCGGGAGCCACGACGCTTTCGAATTTTTCCGCGAAAGCCTCGCGCAGCAGGATGAAATTCTTGAGCCGCATCTCATCGCACGCGCGCACGTTCGAATATTCGCGCCTCTGGCCCTTGTAAACGTCGCCACGGCGCCACTTGAGGGCTTGCGAGGATTCCACGACGCGCGCGCAGAACTCCTTGGAAAAAAGCGGAAAGCTGAAGACGTCTGCCGCTTCCTGCGATATTTTCATCAATCGCGCTCCAGAATCATGCCCTTTGAACCAGACTGTTCCCCGCGAACACGCAATCGACGGGCGCGCTTTCGAAAAAGCGGCGCAAGTCGGCGAGAGTCTCCGCCAGGGGTTCTCCGGCGACATTGAGGCTCGTGTTCAGGACGCAATGAGTTCCTGTGCGGCTCCCGAATTTTTCGATGAGGCGGTGGAATTGCGGATTTTGCTCCGCCCTCACCGTTTGGATACGGCTCGTCCCATCGACATGAGCCACTTCGGATAAAGCCTCCCGCCAAGGCGCCCGAATGGCGGGCGCGAAGGACATGAACGGGCTCTCGAAGCCCTCGGGCACCGCGAAATATTCGTGGGCGCGCTCCCATGAAACGGAGCAGCCGTAGGGCCTAAACGATTCCCGCTTTTTAATTCTACGATTTAAATCGTCGCGCATTCCCTTCGCGCCCGGCGCGGCCAGGATGCTCCGGTAGCCCAGGGCGCGCGGTCCCGATTCGCTGCGGCCCTGGAACCATCCGACGATTTTCCCCCGGGCCAGCAGATCGGCCGCCGCGTCCGCCGGGTCACCCAGTTCTTGCGCCGTCATTCCCTGGAAGGCGTCCTTAATTGCCTCGGGAGTCGGCGCCGAGCGCTCGGGCCCGAAGTTCGGAACTTGCTTCTTCCATGAGAGGGGCGCCCACGGCGCACCCAGGACATCCGCCCGCAGGGCCTGCGCCGCTCCGAAGCCGATCGACTCGTCTCCCGGAAACGGCGGGACGTAAATCGACGGAAAGATTTTTTTGTCGAACGCCTTCATGTTGGCTACGCAGTTTAAGGCGCAGCCTCCGGTCAGGATGAGATTATCCACGTCCGGAAACGCGGCCTTCATTTCCCGAATTAGGGCCAGCAGGGATTCCTCAAAATGGCTCTGCACGGACGCGGACGCGTCCGCGTAAAAGCGGAACTCGCCGCTTTGTTCCCACTCATCCTTACCGAACCCCTTGAAGGACTTCTCCCAGCCCAAGCGTTCCAGAAAATCAGTCCGGTTTGCTATCGCGGTCGGAGCGCCGTAGGCGGCCAAGCCCATGACCTTGCCCGGTTCAAGCCCGGAGTTGAAGATATAACTGGCTGCGTAGGCGTAGAGGGCGCCCAGCCCGTCGCTCTTGGGCTTAAGGCTTGATTTCGTTATTTGCTGCCACTGCTTGTGCACGCACCGAAGTTGGGACTCCTCCTGCAAATAGACGGTGACGCTTTCCGCGGTGACCGCCGTGGGCGAATAGCGGCATTCGGCGGGAGCGAAGGGGCCGGAGGTCTCGCGGTGGCCCGGATCGAAAATCTTGGCGTCGCTCCCCACGCCGTCGGCGACCAGGATAAGGGACTTGGTAAATGGCGAAAGAGCGGCGGCGGCGCGTGCGTGGCAGTAGTGGTGGCTCAAAAACCGCAACTCCGGATTGTAGCGCGAGAAAAACTTAAGCAGTCCTTTTTTTTGCCGGCTCATGGCTTCCAGGATCTTGAAATATCCCGTCTTTTGCTCGAGCTCGTTCTCGACCAGGGACGGCCGCTCCCCGTAGCTTGACTCGGCGATGAGAGTGCCGGTCTCGTCCGCGCTTTTCAAGACTTCGGGCATCGCGAGCAACCCGTCGATAGGAGAACCCGCGCCTTTGACCCTCGTAAAGCGCTCTTTAAGAAAAATTTGGGATTGATGCGGGGCGCCGTCGACCGGGGACAGGCAGACCGAGGCGTGGTGAAGCCCTTTGTTCAAGCCTATGCAGAACTTCCGGCGCGGGGAAGCTCGCTTCATTTTAAACCCGGCAAAGCCAGCCGCTTTCAATAAGGCGCGCGGCCTCCTCGGTTCCGAGGCGCTCTTTTTCGCCTTCAATGGTGCGCACGTCTGCGGCGCGGCTGGTTTTTGCGCTTCTGGGAATGGAGAACGCGCCGCGGCGGGGATCCAAAATGAGGATTTTGCTCTTGAGGATTCTTACCCACGGCGCCAGCACGAAATTCTGCGCGCGTTTTACGGAATTAGTAGGGTAGTCTTGCCGTGCGCCGTAGCGCCGGAAGAAAGGCTCCGCGGCCGCGTCGGCGTAGCCTTCAAAAACTCTCGGCGGATAAAAATCCCCCGGCATTCGGGCGAAAAAGCGGCCGTTTGAGGTTTCTTGCAGACATCCCGTCCGATTTAAAACGCGCTCCGCGAGCCGGCTCGGGCGCAGTGCTCTCGGGGCTCTCGAGTCGAGGCCCCGCAGGCAATCTTCGATGGCCGAGGCGTAGGCTGGGGTGCCGTACTTTGGCCGCGGCTTCGTTTTTTGGGGCGCGGCCATCTCGGTTAGGGCCTTGTTCAGGGCGCGGGAGAGTTCTCCGGCGGCGATGAACGGCCCCGCGGAAGAGCGGTAGGCGCGCGCGGTCAAAACTTGGCCGGGAAAGTTCATTTTGAAGTCGCGATGCCCGCCCCAATCGCTCAAGACGGCCCGGCGTCCGCAAACCAAGGATTTGAACGCCGCGACCCCGAAATCCTCGTCGGAATGAAGGCTCGCGGACACGAACACGTGCCGCCGGCGGGCCGCAATCTCCTCAATGGAGGACGAGGTGCGCCACCCCCGCCACAGGATGTTTTTCGCGAGGCCAAGCCGCTCGGAGAGCCCATGAAGATATCCTAGATAATCGTTGAAGCGAAATCCCATGTTCGGGTTTCCGCAGCGGTCCGGCGCTCCGTAGACCTCGAGGCGCCAGGGCAATTCCGGCCGGCGTTCTTGCAGCAGCCGGAGAGAGAACAGCAGCGCGTGCAGATTTTTCTGCTCCGAGATTCTTCCGATGTAGAATAAGGGCGGTGGCGCGTCCGCGAAAGACCGGTTCATCGCTTTAGGCGCTTGTTCCGGAGCGTGCGGCTCATCGCCCATCGGGAAGGGCGCGACGCGGACAAGGGCGCCCGGAAGGCACGCGCGCAGGCACGCGGCCTCGGCGCGGCTCGCGCATAGAAAGGAGTCTTGCCGGGTGAAGGCGCCGGCGAGGAGGCCGAACCTGGCCGCGCCGGCCGTGCCCTCGCCGTGGGTATGGATGACGGCTGGAACGCGGATGCCGGCGCGCCGCAGGCCGTACAACAGCTTGGAAATGGCGGGCGTGGCGAAAAGGACGCCGATGGCGTCGGCCCGCAGGACTTGCCGCGCGGCTTCCCAACCCGAGTTCTTGCGGGTCGCGATGAAGTCGATTCGATGGGAATATCGCGCGCCGCAGAGTCGCCAAGCCCGTTCGAGGGCGGGGATGATTTCGCGCAGGCTCGGCCATGAGGAATCGCGGTAGGTCAAAACGGAGATTTTCATGGCCGCCCCGCCGTTCGCGCATGGAGGCTCAGATATCGTTCCGCGATAAGGTCCCACCGGTAATCGCGGGCCCGCGCGCGGCCGGCGTTTCCCAGAGAAGTCCTGAGGCCGGGATCTCCCGCGAGGCGGACGATGGCCTTCGCGAGGGCGCCGGGATCTTTGGGCGGCACCAGAAGCCCCGTGCGCCCATGGGCGAGGACGTGCTTTAATCCCCCCACCTCGGTCGCCAGGACCGCCTTGCCGCACGCCATCGCTTCAACGGCCGCGAGGCCGAGAAGTTCGTAGCGCGAGGGTAGGACGAGAAAGAGGCAGTTCTTTAGGCGGTTAAGGACTTCATTGCGGTCCTGCCGTCCCAGGAAAAATGTCCTTTGAGCCACGCCGAGCTTCTCGGCCAAGGATTGGAAATAGCCGCCGTAGAAATCCTGCCCGCATAGGACCAAATCGACGCCGCCGACCGCGGCGCAAGCGTCGCGCCAAGCCATCAAAAGGACGTCTATTCCTTTATAGGGCGCCAATCGGGCCAGACAGAGGATGAACGGGCGCGCGGAGGATGAGGCTTCGTCCGCGGGCATTTCCATTTCCGCCGGGTCGTAGCCTGAAGGCACGACGGTGATGCCCTCCGCGGCGAATCCCGCCCGCTTGACGTCCTCCACGATGGGCTCCGAAATCGCCGTGACCCACCGCGCGTGTCGCAGAGCCGGGCGGAGAAAAAGCCATGGACGCGCCTCCGCGGCGGGCATTTCCGTGGTCGAGTGATCCCAGGAGTGCAGGGTCAGCCCCATCGGAACCCGCGAGAAAAAGCCCGGCAGCCAAAGGGGCGTCAGGAGGTTTTTGGGATGATGGCTGCGTAATAAGTGCATATGGATAAAGTCGGGCTTGAAGCCGCGCAGGATTTTTCTTAACTGGAAGAAAACCGCGGCCTTTTCCCGCGCGGCGCCGCTGCGGCCCGCGCCCAGCTTCCACAAGGTTCCCCACGGCATCGGTTCCCCGGCGGCGGAAAACGGCGCGGGCGCGGATGCCCTGGCCGCGACGCCGACTTGGTGGCCCAGGCCGGCGTAGGCGCGCGCGAGCCCGGCCAAGGACGATTCTCCCGTCGGATCGTCGTAATGAAATTCGGACGTCAGAAGAATCCGCACGGCGAATGAATCAAGACGATAGGCTTGAGCGAGGCTAGGGCAGGACGGCTAAGGCCGTGCCGGCCTGGGTGGCCAAAAACGTCAAGGAGCCGTGAACGATGAGAAGCGGCTTCTGATAAGAACGCCTTTTTTTCTTTTTTTCCTTGTCGTCCTTATCTTTGGGCATACTTGCTCATCTCCGCCTTCTTATCCTTCTCACTGTCTTAAAACAACGGTAATTCTATAAAAATGGCTGCCGAACAGCAATATTATCAAAAAATTCCAGTCAATTCCGGGAAAACCTCCGCGAAGCGCCTTCCGCGCATTTCATCGAGAGCCGCGGTGATTCCCTTAAATCTTTCCAAATCCTCGGGATTGCCATTTTCGGAGATGGCGGCCGCGGCCGCTTCAAAGCTCGCGCAGGCGGAACGGGCGTCCTTGCCGTAACTCCGCCGCAGGCGATCGATGTGCGCGAGATATTTTTTAACGGCCGCGCGCTTGAGGTCCGGCGGCAGAAGGCTCGCGCGATAGTGCCGGGGGCTTATCAGGATGTTGTTTGGAAGGAACTCCTGGATGGAGACGTACCCTTTTTCAATCCAGTCCAGGTGGAAATCGGGCAGATGCAGGGCGTTGAGGATGGACAGGGTCGGGGTCACGGCGAATCGGACCTGCGGGCAGACGCGCAGCATGCGCTTGCGGTTGGACACGGTTTTGGCCCAGTCCTGGCCTTCGCGGATGTATTCGCCGCGCTTGCCCATGGCGTCGAGGCTGGCGAAGACGGAAACGCTCTCGAAGCGCGTCCAGAGCTTGAAGAAATCCCGGCCGGCGAAGGCCGTGATGGAAAAGTTGGTATTGTAGAGCAGCCGCACGCGGAACATTTTCCGCTCGATGAGCCGCAGCAGGACCCGGCAGTGCTCCCTGCTGATGAGCGGCTCGCCCCCGACGAAGTGAATGGAGTCCAGCTCGGGCAGCAGGGCCTCGAACGCCGACCAAAATTCCGGGCTGTCCACGGAGAGGGAGCGCAGGCCGGAATAATACTTCCGGGCGGCGGCGGCGCCGATTTTTCCAAGCGTCTTTTCAGCGAGCCGGATGCCGTCCTCGTACCACGCGCTGCTCAGGCCCGCGCAGCAGGTGCGGCAGCGGAAGTTGCAGACGTTCGAAAAGCCGATCATGAGGTGGCGGAGAGGAAGGCTTTTCGGCAAGGCGCCCGGGCCGGCCCGCAGCGCCTCCGGCGCCAGGGCCGCGAATTCCCTGTTCGCCCATTTTCTGAGCGAACCCTCGCCTCCGTATCCCTCGCGCTTGTAGCAGGCGGAACATCCATCTATGGGAGTCCCCGCGAGCATGCTTTTGCGGAGCCGTATCATTTCCTCGCCGTTGCGCAGTTGATTGGGAGAGGAGGTCTTGATGTTTCCCAGAGAAGGGCCTCGCCACTCGCAGCAGGGGCGCGCGTCCCCGGAGGGCAAAACGTAGAGGTGCGTCCACGGCAGCATGCAGAAATACGGCGATTTGGCCGTCACGCGGAGCGCGGCGGAAAAATCCGGCCCATCAGGGACCAGACTTTCTCGACGATTTGATCCAGGTTTAGATAATCCCAGCGGCCGCTGCGTCCTACCAGATATATGCCGGCGCGCTCGAACCGTTGCTCCAGGCGCCGCAGGCGGCTTTCCAAGCCGATGGTGGGAATGGGGTAGGTGTAGGCGACCAGGCGGCTGTGCGCCGTCATCACGTCGGAGGCGTCGCCGATGATGCCGGCGCCCATCAAATCACGGATGACGCGTTTTTGAACGTCCGGCAAGGCCATTTTGCTGACGGGACTCTTCCACGTCAGTTCGGCGGTCAAATGCTGGGGCGTCGAACGGTGGAAGGCGTGGACCATCGTGACCCGGTGGAATATCTCCGGGCCGGCGAAGAAGAGCCAATGGCAGTTGTGGAACTTCTTAAATCGCCTGCCGGGCTTCAAAACGACGTTGACGAACAGGGTGTCGTTGTGGAAGAGAAAGCGCCCGTCTTTCTTGGCGTGGGCGAAAGGCTGCATCGGTAGGAAAGTCTTAAGCGGCATGGTGGAGATGAGGCTTTGGAAGCGGAAGCTTCCACGCGAGGTCTCGACGCGATAGGATCCGCGCTCCCGGTAAATGCGTTTTGCCGAAGCGCCGAGCATCAATTGGCTTAAAACCGGCTTTTCCAGGACTTTGACTATGGAGCCGATTCCGCCGTCTGGATAGAGAAATGCCGCTTGGACGGCGCGTCCCAGCGTGGGCATGCCGACGGCCGATTCGATGACCGTCCGCATCGGCTCGGGCCCGATTTTCTTGCGGATGAGATCCGCGGAAATGCGCTCCGGCGGCACGCTCCACGCTTTTTTATTGTAGGGGGTCATGAAGTGGCGCGCCATGCCGTAACCCAGGCCGTTGTCGATCCAATCCTGGAGATTTGAGAAACGCCGGCGCCCCTTGATGCGGGCCTCGACGTATCCCTCCAAGCAGTCCGCTCTTTCACGCGGCGGCAGATCCCCAATGCCGTTTTCAAAGGGATAGCGCAGGGCGTAAATCTTCCCGTCCGCGCCGTGGTGGACGATGCGCACCTTACGCTCGTGCGGACGATATTTGACGGGAAGCGCCTTAAAAAATTCGATGACTTTCTCGTTGGCGCTGTAAATCGCATGGGGCCCGGTGTCCCAGGGCGCGCCGTCGATCTTGAGCGTGCGCGCCAGGCCCCCCGCCTCCGGTTCCTTCTCTAGGATAAGAAAAGAGCGCCCGCGCTTTCGGAGCTCGTTCCCGGCCAGCAGGCCGCAGAATCCGCCTCCTAGGACGCCGAAATCAAGAATTTCTTGCATGGTCTAGGAGCATGACTCTGGCCGTATAATGCTTTCGGATCTCGCGCAAGGAATCCGAGAGCGGCGCGGATGTCGGGAGAAGCGCGAGGAGGCAGTCAAGGGATTCGAGCAGGGCCTTGGTCTTGCGGCTTTCGTAACTGCCCTTGCCTCCAAATCCAACGTCGTGCGGCCAATGCCTCCAATAAGACAGGCGCTCATTGAGGCAAATCATGGCCGCGCGCCGCGGAGCCATGGCCAAGCAGGCGTAGAAAAAATCCGCGGAGAGCTTGGGAACCGCAGCTGCATCCAGGCGTCCGGCCACGGCTGATTTTCGCACGGCCCAGGAGCTGCCGCCGCAAAGAAGAAGCATCAGGAGAACTGAGCGCGCCGGAGGCTGCGGCGGGCATCCCTCGGACAGCCGTTTAAGGGAGCTTATGTCGTGGCGCGCGAACGCCGTCGCCGCGGCATGCTTGGGCAGCATCCGGATTTTGTGCAGCGCGTCCTCGCTATGGAGCCCGCGCAGGGCGTTCATTCTTTCGTCGACGTGCTCGGCGCGGTGGATGATCTCCGCGACGTCCGGAAACCGGCGGAAAAATTCCGATATCCGGCGCAATTTTCGCGGCTTCCAGGCGTCGTCGGCATCGAGATTGGCGATAATTTCTCCCCTCGCCGCCAAAATTCCGCGGCGGATGGATTCTCCCTGGCCGCTCTCTTCTTGCCGGATGACGCGGATTTTTTCTCCGTAGCGCGCTAGGAGCCGCGCCGTCCCGTCCGTCGATCCGTCGTCCACAACGATGACTTCGCGCTCGGATTGCGGAAAATCCTGGCCGAGGACGCTTTCTATCGAGCGCGGCAGAAAACGCGCCCTATTGTAGGCGGGAATGACGCAGGTGACAAAGGGGCGGCCGCGCGGCATATTAATATTTTCCGCTCCCGCTAGGGAGCTTTGGCAAATTCGACGTCGTTTTTATGCTGCAGGCGCGGCATATGGCGGACATGCGTGGCCGTCACCATCCTGTCCAGAGCGAGCTTCTGCGCGGCGGGAAGCGCGCCGACCGGCAGTGCCAGCGCCAGGTAGGCGCCGTTCTCCTCGAAAATCCAGCGTCTGGCCGCCATGGCGTCGAGCCTGCGCCGGACGCCTTTTTCGCCGCAGCCCGGATGCTCCTTGCGGCAAAAACTCATGATGTCGCCGAGTCTGCTGATTTCACCGCACGATTCGAAAATCGCGGCATCCAGGCCCTCGATCGAGTGTTGCCTGTGGCGCGGAACCTGGCCGGAGGCGAGCGGCCTGGAATCATAGAGGTCCATGAAGCCGTCGCCTTTTCTGAAGGCGAAATAATTTTTGTTGTAAATTTCCTGCCAGAATTTAACCAGCGGAGCGATTTGCGCCTGCGCGTAGACGGCTGGAGAAGGCGTTCCCGGGCGGCGCTTGGTTTCGAAGAAATACGCGATCTCATCCAAGTCGAATCGCGAAGACGGATAGATGAACTTGTGCGCGGGCGCGGGCTCCGGCTTCGCGATGCCGAACTTTTTCCAATCGAAATAATAAGGGCTGAAGCGATCAATGCGGATGTGATGCGCGTACGACGCGGGAAAAAGATGCGTCAGGGATAGAATGGTCTGCCGCATTCGGGCGTATTCCTCGGGGTCCTCGCCGGGAAATCCCCAGATGAGTCCCCATACCAAATTTATCCTGCCCGTCCCCGTCTTGAGCGTCTGGATGTTTTGAATGGCCGTGACGCCCTTGCGCATGAGGCGCAGGACGGGAGTGCTCAGGCTTTCGATGCCCGGCTGCACCACGCCGATGCCGGCTTCGCCCAGCGCCTTGATGTGCTCCGGCTTCAAGTTGGACTTGATTTCAAAAAATATCTGCCAGTCCAAACCTTTCTCCTCGCGCATTTTTTTCAAAATCGGGATCAATTCCCGCAGGTGCTCCATTCCCAGAATGTTGTCGCACGCGAAAAGCTTGTGGACCTTGTGCCTGCGGTGAAGCATGAGTATTTCGTCCGCCACTTTTTGCGCGGACTTGGCCCGATAGGCCATGGCTTGGCCGTTGAGCCCGCAAAAGGTGCAGTGCTGTTTTTGTCCCCACCAGCAGCCGCGGGAGGCCTCGAAAGTGGCGCGAGGGATGACGACGTCGGCCAGACCCGAGTTCTTGATCTCCTTGAAATAGTCGTCGTGATCGGGCGGCGGAACTTGCTCCATGTCGATGGGGTCGCGCGCGGGCGCGGCGCAAGTTCGTATCCCCGCTTGGCTCCTGAACGCCAAGCGCGGAATTCCCTCATGGGAGCGTCCGGTCCCGAGGTTGAAAACCAGGCGGGAGAAGGCCTCCTCGCCTTCTCCGTCGATTACGTAATCGATCCATTCGCACGCCTTCATCGTCGCCCTCCCCATTTCGCCTTCGACGTTCGCGCCGCCGAAGGCGATGGGAATGTTCGGGTGCTTGTCCTTGATGCGTTTGGAGAGGGCCAGGGACGCCGCGTGATTATGGAACATGCTGCTAAAGCCGATTAATCGGTAGCGCTTCCAATCGACGCCGTCAAGACAGTGATCCAGGAAATCAGGGATGTCCTCGTGCAGGAGTTTCTCAAGCCGCGCGAAGGGCAGCCCCGCCGCGCAGTCCCGAAAGGCCGGGCTGGAGCAGACGTCCTGCAATTGCTCTTTTTGCTCCCGCAGCCCGCCCGGCCCGAAAAGATGGTATGAGAACAGCCATTCGGCCAGGAGCCCGTAAGGCGCGACGGAGAGCGTGTCGGTCAAGGCGCCGGCCCACTTGAAAAAACGCACGTTGAAATAAAAACAGTCCGCCTCGACGCCGCGCTCGGCCAGATAGCTTTTGAGGACGGCGATTCCCAGCGGCGGAATGTCCGGAGTGGTCCACGGCATGGCCACCAGGGCAACTCTTGATTTTTTCAACGGAATCTCACGGTTTAAGGCTGTCGTCAAGGGCAGCCACGCTCAGTCCTCTCGACGGTGCGGGTAATTATACAAAACTGGCTCCTTCTTTTAGGACTCGGTTCGACTAGGCGCTGAAACAAGCTATTGTGCCATGCTTTGTTGAGCCCCGAGGTCAGTTGAACATCTTGGGGTTTCCTGGAAGCTGGATTCGACGGCTCGGCAACTCAGGGCTGCTTCGCTGTCTGGGTTTTCTGAGCCGCCGCTGCGGCCGGCGAACTTGGCTTAGAAGGGGTCGCGGCTGGCACGGTTGCCGGAGCCTCGGTTGGCGCCGCAGATGCAGCCGCTGGAGCGGGTGCCGCGCTGGTTCCTTCAGTTCCGGAGGCCGCGGCATTTTGCCGATTCAGGCGGCTCATCGCCGAGGCAATGCCGGCCTGGGCTTGGGCGAGGTCGGACTTCAGGTCCGAAACAAGCTCCGCCATCTGTTTGCGCGCCGCGGCCAGGTCGGTCGAGAGCGCGTCGTTTTTCTGCTGGAGCTTCGCGTTGTCGCTTTGGGACGTCTGCAGGCTCTGCGCGGTTTCCTGCTGCTGGCTCTGGAGCTTCCGGTAGGTGCTCAAACGCACGCAGCCGGAGAACGGAATCAAAACGGACAAAAGCCAAAGGCGTTTCATGGGCCGAACCTCCCGAATCATTTAAGCGACGCGCTTATTCTACAACTTCGCGGCTTAGGACGGATGGTGGTAGGAGCGCAGAAAATCAAGCTCCCGCTCCATAATTTCGAGGCGTTCGCGCAACTCGAGAATGAGCGACGCCGAGAATGCGTCGATGTCGAGCGAGCGGCAAATTCTCTGCAGGCTGCGCATGCGCGCCGCGGCGGAGGAGGGCAAATCCCCTTCCTCAATCCAATTGGCCTCGATGATGATTTCTTCTTCCAGGCAACGCTCCAAGAAATCCGCGTCGACGCCGAGCTTGGCCGCCAAGTCCGCGATTTTTTCATGCGGGACGTTCATTCGCCGGCCTCCCGCAGCTGCTCGTAGAGCTTGCGCGCGCGTTCGCTCAATCGCTCGGCGATATCGATGCGCGCGACGGCGTACAAGTCGCCCCGCGCGCCGCCGCCTTTGGAAAGTCCCTTGCCGGGCACTCGGAAGGTCCGCCCGGCGTGCGTGCCCGCTGGGATGCGGATGCGCAGGGAACCCTCCAGGGTGGAGAGTTCCGCCTCGCCGCCCAAGGCCGCGGTCGAAGGCGTCAGCGTGATGGCCATCTCCACGTCGCTGCCGGACACTTTGAAGCGCGGGTGAGCCATCAGTTTGACGCGCAGAAATAAATCTCCGGCCTCGCGCGCGCCGGCGCCGGGAGAGCCTTGGCCGCGCAGCCTCAGTTTAACGCCGTCGCCGACGTATTTGGGCAGATGAACCGTGATGGACTTTTGGCGCTGGGTTTCCCCCACGCCGCCGCAGGTCCGGCAAAAGCTGCGGCCCGTGCGCCCTGAGCCGCCGCAGGCGGGGCACAGCGCCGGCACGGAGATGGAAATTTTCTTATCTCCGCCCGCAAAGGCATCTTCCAGGGACAGGGGCAACTCGGCCTCGATATCGCGGCCGGTTTCGGGCTCGGTCGCGTAGGCGTCCGAGACGCCGAAGCCGCGTCGTCCCGCTCCGCCGAAGAGTTCCTCGAAGAAATCGCTGAAACCGGAGAATGACTCCGCGCGGCCGCGGGTCCGCGCGCCGCTTGGCTCATGCCGCGCGTTTTCCCATCCCGGCCCTATTTGATCGTACTTCACGCGCTTTTCCGAATCGGAAAGAACCTCGTAGGCTTCGTTGATTTCCTTGAATTTTTCCCCCGCCTTGGCTTTGTGGGCTTCGCCCTGGAGATCGGGGTGGTGCTCCTTGGCCAAGCGTCGGTAGGCGCGTTTGATGTCCTCGGTCGATGCGTCTTTCTTGACGCCCAGGATGGCGTAGTAGTCCTTGTAGTTCATGGTGTTGGGGTAATTCTCCCGCTTCCATTTTAGCAAGCAACGAAGCGTCCGAACACGGGCGCGTGCGGCCTGGACGGGAGACTAAAGCGTGCCCGTCCAGGCCGGCTCCTTCGCGCGTCTTTCTTTTCGCCGCCTTTATTCCACCTTGATGCTGACGCCGCGGCTCTTGGCCGGCTCCGGCTTCGGGAGCGTGACCGTCAAAAGGCCGTCGGCATGGACGGCTTTTATCTGCTCGGGATGGATGTTCTGGGGCAGCAGGAACGATCTCTGGAAATACCCGTACTGCGTTTCGTGCCGCAGGCAGGTCTTGTTGTGCTCCTCTTTTTCCTGCTTGCGCTCGCCCGAGATGATGAGGGTCCCGTTGTCCACCGCGATCTTAACGTCTTCCTTCTTCACGCCCGGCAGCGAGGCCGTGACGATGTAGTTCTTGGCGTCCTCGTGAATGTCGACTCTCGGCATCCACGACTTGGGCATCGGCATCGTGCGGGACATGGGAATCGCCGAGAACAGGTTCTCGACCATGTCCGACCATCTTGGGAAATCCCGGAAGGGATCCCACAGCTCGCGGTTTTCCCGCGTTTCCAGCTCTTTAGTTGCCATAAGCGAATTACCTCCGATGATTTTGAAGCACGCAACGCTCCGTCTTGAACGCGGGATGGTTAATCCGTTGCGACATTGAGGCACGAAGGTTCCGCCGGAAGTTCGCGGCGCACCGAGTTCCCGCGGCGCGGACAAGCGAGCGGGCGTCGGGTCCGTCTCGGACCTGAGGCGCAGTGGCGAACCCGGCCGGGCCTTCAGCGCGGCAGCAAACAGCGCGCGAAGGAAGCGGACAGGGAGCGCGGGCTCCCTGTCCGCCGTGTTTTAGGGGACTGGGGAATTCGAGCCGCGCCTAGGGGTTAGAGCTTGACGCTGAAATGACGCGGCGTGGAGATGGCGAATTTTCCGCTCTTTTTTTCGGCGCGCGCCGTGACGACGTGGGAGCCGGGCTTATAGCCGTGCCAATCAAACCACCAGAATCCGAGGGATTCGCGGCACGAGCGCCAGTCGCCGCCGTTAACGGAAACTTCGACCTTGGCGGCGTCCGGAGCCACGCTGACCCGATAAGTGTAGTGAGGCGAGATGACGATTTCAGCGTCCTGGGGATAATCGATGCGGACTTCGTCCGCGGTTTTTCTTGCCGTGGCTCTGGTTCGGGATGTTTTTCTAATGGGTTTAACGGTCTCAACCGCGCCGCGAGCTTCTTTTGCCGTGGTCGCCGAGCGTTTCGTTCCTTTTTTCATCATATCCATGTCCTCCGTGATCGCAACGTAAAGGCCCGTCAAAAAATTGAAGCGGCCGCACCTAGTCAAGCACAGTTTATAAAATAGCCGGGTTTCTATTCCTGCGGCCGGTTCGTTGCAATTTTTAAAAATATGAATATCCCGCATTTTCCACCTAGAAAAATCCTGGTGCCGTTCGATTTTTCCAAAGCGAGCCGCAATGCCTGGGACATGGGGCGGGCGCTAGCCCGGGCTTTGGGAGCCTCCATCGAAGCACTTTACGTCTATGAGATTCCCACTTACCCCGATTCCGTGCCGGTTTCAACTTTGCCGCTGAGCGAAAATCTTCGGCTCAAGCTGGCCGATGACATGCGCCGGGAGTTGGGCCAGGACGCCGAAGCGACGGTTCTGCAAGGTTTGGCGATAGAAAGCATTCTGAGCACCGCCGCAGAGCGGAGAATTGATCTCATCGTGATGGGAACTCACGGGTATGCGGGCGTCTCGCGCCTGATGTTCAACTCGGTGGCGGAGAGCCTCTCGCGGCATTCCTCGGTCCCCCTCCTGACGCTAAAAAAAACATGGAAGCCGATAAAGACAATTCTCGCTCCGGTAAATTTTACTCCCTATTCGCTCAATGGTTTCTTCGTTGCGGCGGACCTGGCCCAGCGTTTGGGCGCGCGCTTCGACGTCCTCCACGTAGCGGACGGGCGGCGCTGCGAGCCCGCGGAACAGGCGGTCTTCGATGATCTGGTCAATGAACTGCCGGATTATTTCGCGGACAAAGCGCCCCGCTTTCTCTGCGGCACGGGCGAGCCGGCGCGGCGCATCGTCGCGGCGGGCGCCGGCTACGATTTAGTCGTCCTGGTCGCGCACCGCAAGTCCATGTTCCGGGACGTGGTCCTGGGCACCACGGCGGAAAGGGTCCTGCGGCACTCGTTCACGCCGGTCTTGGCTATTCCAGACGCTGCTGAGCCCGCGCTCAAGCCGCGGCCGCGGCGACGGCCGGCGTCCGGCGGGCATTGATTCCGGGCAGGGTGCTTTTGGAGCCGATGGAATTAAGCGTTTCTTCGATGCGCTCGGGCCGCCCCCAATCCGACCAATGCACGCCGTCGAGCGGAAGGACGACGGTCCATTCGGCGACTTTCTCCAAGAGACCGTGCGAAAAATTGATTTCCGGCATTTTACGGTAAACCAGCTCCATGGCATCGGCCTCCTCATCCGTGCCCAGCCACGGCTTCAAGGCCTCGAAGCGCGCGATCATGCCCGGGTAGAGAATCTTGGCCATGTCCCAAAGCGCGCCGGCTCGCGCCACGACGATCATCGTGTTCCAGAGGCCGCCTTCGCGGCGAAGCTTCTGGGCTTCTTCGTATTGCGGCTTTTCTTTGAATCGTTTGACCAATGAGGCATGGGAGTCGGGAAGCCTTTTCCCGGGCGAAATCCAGCCGTAATCAGGTTCCGAACCGGAGGGCCTCGCCGCCAGAAGGATAAGTTGACCGGGCAGGTATTCCGCCAGGCGAAAGGCTTCGTCAAGTGTTTCCTGGAAGCGTTCTTTCGGGTGGATGAAGTGATCGGATGGCATGATGGCGACCAGGGCCTCGGGATCCTGCGCGATAATGGCGGTCAGGGGCAGGAAAACGCCCGGGCCGGTGTCGCAGCGCCGCGGTTGGGCGATGATTCGGCCGGGAATATCAAGGGGCCTCGGCATGCGCAGAAAAGAAAGATGGTGATGATTAATCACGGTGACTATATGCCGCGAGCCGGCGGCCATGACCGCTCGTTCGAGGGTGTGTTCGAGCATCGTGCGCCCGCCCGTGAAGGAGCAGTACTGCTTGGGCCGGGGCTGGCCCAGCCAATTGCGGATAAATGGCTGCATGCGCTCGCCTTCGCCGCCGGATAAAACGATAGTCCAACGGTTTCCCTTGATTTCTGAATCCATGACGTCTTCCCCCATTTAAAAATTGATGGTTGTATTAAAGATTGCAACAATGGAGCCAGAAAGACGTCCTGGCGTTGGTATAAACGTTGCAATAAAAATAAAAGACGCAGGGAGGGGCCGTATGCACGAGATAGGCAAGATATCGGCCATCGAAGCGATTTACCGGCGCCGCGCGGTGCGAGAGTATACGCCGCAAGAAGTTGAACGAGATACTGTGCGCAAGCTTCTCGACGCCGCAGTCCAGGCGCCCAGCGCTTCCAATCGGCAGCCCTGGTCCTTTGCCGTGATTCAGGATAGGGACTTGCTGGCCGATTATTCAACCCAGATAAAGGCAAGTTTTCCGGCGTCCGTGGAGAGCGAGCGCTTCGAGCTCCAATATCGGGATATGTTGGGATTTCCCGATTTCAACGTCTTTTACAACGCAGGAACGCTCATCGTCGTCTATGCGCATGGCCCCGCGCCGGGATTGCTGGAAGAGTGCTGCTTCGCAGCGCAAAATCTCATGCTGGCGGCTTGTGAGTTGGGTTTGGGCACCTGCCCCATCGGCTTCGCCCGGCCCTGGTTCGGCTTGGCCGCGACCAAGGCCAAGTTGGGCATCCCGAGCCAATACGAGGTCGTGCTTCCCATCACGCTCGGATATCCAACGGCCGAGCCTCCTGCCACCAAACGAAAAGAACCTGAAATCCTGGCCTGGAAGCGGTAGCCGGAACTGACTGCCGCTCTTTCGTAGGCTATAATGGCGTTTGCCTGATATTATAAGGAAGGAGGCTTATGAAAATTTTCATTGCCGGCGGCACGGGTTTTATTGGAGAGCGTCTTGTCGAGTGCCTTGTGCAAAATGGACATTCCATAGTTCTTTTAAGCCGCGATGCGCCCAAGGCCCAATCAACGCGGAAAACCGGCGTGGAAGTGCTTTCTTGGAGCGACCGGCAATGGCCTGAAGTGTTGGCTTCAACGCAGGCCGTGATCAATCTGGCCGGCGCCGGCGTGGCCGACGGCCGCTGGACGCCCGACCGCAAAAAAAACATCCTGGAAAGCCGCCTTAATGCCACGCGCGTTCTGGTCAGCGCCATGGCCGGCCTGAAGGACGGCCCGAAAGTTCTGGTCAACGCTTCGGCGGCGGGATATTACGGGCCCAAGGGCGACGAAGAGATTGGCGAAGAAGCGCCTGCCGGTTCTGATTTTCTGGCGGATGTGTGTTCTCGATGGGAGGAGCAAGCCTTCAAGGCGCGGGAGTTCGGCATCAGGGTTGCCATCGTGCGCATCGGCGTGGTGCTGGGGCCGGGCGGCGGGGCTTTGGCGCGCATGCTGCTTCCTTTTCGCTTGGGTTTGGGCGGACGGCTGGGCTCCGGGCGGCAGTGGTTTTCCTGGATTCATCGCGACGACGCGGCGGGACTTATTCAAGAGGCGTTGCAAAATCCCGTGCTGGATGGCCCCATTAACGCCGCCGCGCCGGGCGTGGTGACCAACGCCGAATTCACGCAAACGCTGGCCCGCGTCTTGCGCCGGCCGGCGGTTTTCCCGGTCCCGGCTTTCGCGCTCAAGCTCATGCTGGGCGAGATGTCCGGCATGCTGCTGACCGGACAGAAGCTCTTGCCTCGCGCCGCGCAGAAAGCGGGCTACAAGTTCTTGTTCCCGGAGCTGGAAGGCGCCTTGCGCGACGTTCTTAAGAAGTAGGCGGCGGGGCGAACTCTCAGGCTACCAGGCCGTGGGCTTGTAGTCCTTGAAGAAAATTCCCCAGGAGTGCTCGCCGCTTAAAAGCCCCGAAAAAATCGGATCGCAGACCCTCGCCGCGCCGTCTACGATGTCCAAGGGCGGCTGAAAATCCAAATCATCTTTTTTTCTGGCGGCGTGCAGCGCTGGATCCTCGTCGCTCACCCAACCGGTGTCCACCGCGTTCATGAAGATTCCGCTCTTGGCATAAT
>Ga0307372_10001319_pt1 | contig 43621 bp, 41 predicted proteins | sample OX1MG_FD_202533 | JGI IMG/M metagenome (GOLD analysis project Ga0307372, IMG submission 202533) | Soil microbial communities from Risofladan, Vaasa, Finland - OX-1 | ecosystem: Environmental > Terrestrial > Soil > Coastal area > Acid sulfate soil | place: Finland: Risofladan, Vaasa | collected...
CCGCATTGACTCATCGGAAACCTCCGCGTAGATCGCATCGTTGCCTCACGTAAAACCTCCGCGTCGGTGACGCCGCGAACTACGCCTGATCGATGGAGCTTTCGATGGGTGAGCGACGCGCGGTCACGAACAAGATGGCCGCGGCCTACCTGCGCGGGTCTCGGCCCGAGAAGAGCGCGCTCCTCGACCAGCTCGTCGAGCTCACCGGCTGGCACCGCGACTACGCGCGCGCCAAGCTGCGCGACGCCGGCGAGCTCCGCGTCGTGCGAGCGCGAACGGCGCGGACGCCCGTCTACTCGACCCGGGTCGTCTCTGCTCTCGAGCTGTGCTGGCGGGTCGCCCGGGCACCGGCCGGCAAGCGCCTCGCCCCGATGCTCTGCGTCCTCGTGCCGATGTTGCGGCGCGACGGCGAGCTCGAGCTCACCGACGTCGAAGCCACCATGCTCGTGAAGATGAGCGCGGCGACGATCGACCGGCGCCTTCGGGGCGCGAAGGTCCTCGCTCAGTTCCGGGGCCGCAGCCACACCAAGCCCGGGTCGCTGCTCAAGTCCCAGATCCCGATCCGCACCTGGTCGCAGTGGGACGAAGGCGTGCCGGGCTTCGTCGAGATCGACCTCGTCGGCCACGAGGGCGGCAACAGCTTCGGGGAGTTCTGCTTCACCCTCACGATGACCGACGTCGCGACAGGCTGGACGGTGAACCGCTCGTTGGCGAACAAGGCAGCGATCGGCGTCGTCGAGGCGATCGACCACGCGAGCAGGGCCTTTCCGTTCAAGGTGCTCGGCATCGACTCGGACAACGGCTCGGAGTTCATCAACGCGCACCTGTTCGACTACTGCGTCGCGAAGAAGATCACCTTCACGCGCAGCCGGCCGGGGAACAAGAACGACGGGAGCCACGTCGAGCAGAAGAACTGGACCCACGTCCGCGAGCTGGTCGGCTACCTGCGCTTTGACAGCCCGGCCGAGCTCGCGCTCTTGAACCGGATCTGGGAGCTCGATCGGGACTTCTCGAACCTGCTCCTCGCCCAGCAGAAGCTCCTCAGCCGCGAGCGAGTCGGGGCGAAGGTGATCAAGCGCCACGACGCCGCACAGACGCCCTACGAGCGCGCGAGCGGCCTCGACGTGCTCAGCGCCGCGCAGCGCGGCGCCCTCACCCGGCGGCGCAACAGTCTCCACCCAGGCCAGCTCCAGCGCGAGATCGCGCGCCTCTGCGCCCAGCTCGAGCAGCTCGCGCTCGCGAAGACGGCCGCGCCGCAGCGGGCGGTCAACCGCGCCTTCACCAAGACCGATCGTCCGGAGCTTTTAGGTGAGGCAACGACTCCGCGTTCCCGGAGGATTTGACGTGAGGCAACAGGCTCCGCTGGCGCGAGGAGACGGGCGGCCTCCTGGTAGCCTCGTGCAACCGCCCGATGGCCGTGGGACGGGCGCCGGCGGCAGGCCTTGACACCTCTTGGGGCCGCCGTTACCGTCGCTCGTCGTGGACCAGCGTGCGGCAGGACGCGGCGCGGCCCGGGCGGACACGAACCTCGTGCCTCCACCTCGCCGGGTCGGCCCACCAGCGCCTGCGAAGGAGCGCCGAGCAGCATGAAGGTCTGGATCGATCAGGATCTCTGCACCGGGGACGGTCTCTGCGAGGAGATCTGCCCGAGCGTGTTCACCCTCCTCGACGACGGGCTCGCCTACGTCAAGGACGGCGAGCAGGTCATGAACGAGCCGGGCGGCGCCACCGGCATGGTCGCGGTGACGCCCGAGCTGGAAGACTCCGTGACCGAGGCGGCCGAGGAGTGCCCCGGGGAGTGCATCTTCATCGAGCGAGACTGACGGCCCCGCCGGGCCGCGGCCCGGGCGCGGCGTGCGCTCACCCCTCCTCCGGCCAAGCCCCGTCCTCGCCGGCGTCCTTGCCCGAGATCTCCCCCGGGGGGCCGGCGTCGCCCGGACCGCCGGCGTCGCCGCCCGCCCGCCCGACGACGCGCCGGGCCGTCGTGACGAACCCGGTGTGGGCCACCATCCGGTGGTCGGGCCGCACCGAGCGCCCCTCGACGTGCCAGGTCCGGCGCAGCACCTCGAAGGTCTCGGCCGAGGCGAAGCCGGCGCGCTCGAGCGCATGGCGCAGCTCGGCCGTCTGGTTGATCGTCGGCAGGTAGGCGAGCAGGATCCCCCCCGGGACGAGCGACCCCTCGGCGTGGGCCAGCACCCGCCACGGCTCGGGCAGGTCGAGGAGGATCCGGTCGAGGCCCCGCTCGTCGATGCCGTCGTAGACGTCGCGCTCGTGCACCAGGTACGGCGCGCCCTCGCCGATCGACGCCGCCACGTTCGAGCGCGCCCTCGCCGCGAAGTCCGGTCGCAGCTCATAGCCGACGACCCGGCAGCCGGAGCGCAGGGCCACCATGGAGAGCGCCCCCGAGCCGACGCCGGCCTCCAGCACGCGAGCGCCGGGGAAGAGGTCCGCCGCCATCACGATCGCCCCGAGGTCCTTCGGGTAGATGACCTGCGCGCCCCGGGGCATCTTCACGATCAGGTCGGCGAGCGTCGGGCGGAACACCAGGAACCGGCGGCCGGCGCCTGATCCGCCGTCCTTCTGACGCGCCACGACCTCGACGCCCTCGGGGCCACCGATCAGCTCGTCGTGGTGGACGATGCCGGCGTGGGTCTGGAACGCGCCGCCGGCCTCGAGGCGGACGAGATAGCGCCGCTCCTTCCGGTCGATGAGGAGGACCCGCTCGCCCGCGGCGAGTGCCCCGCGGTCACCGAGCTCCGCGTCGGCCCCGGTCGTCACCCGCTAGACGAGCCGGCCGGCGCACCCGCCGGGCGCCCGCGCCGCGCCGCGCGCCGCCGCTGCCGCTTGGTCGGTGGCGCGGCGACATGAGTCACCACGATGCTCTCGCCGAAGCGGAGGTCCTGGCGCACCACCTTCGGCTCCTCCGGGCGCAGCATCAGGCGTGCGAGCCACGCGGCGGCACCGATCGCGACCCAGGCGGTGCTGCCCCCGAGCAGCCCCTGGCGCAGCCCGCGACGGACGAGCCTGCGGGCGAGCGAGTCAACGAGCCCGAACACGACCGGCTAGACCCGCCGGATCTCGAGCACCGTGGTCCGGCGCCGGCCGCGGCGGCGGCCGTGCAGGTAAGCCGCCGCGACGACGAGGGCCGCGCCGGCCGCGGCGGCGGCCCCCGCGCCGGCCTTCGACACCCCGACGATCTCCTGGGCGTTGCCGCCGATCGAGCGGAGGTGCTCCTCGATGTCGCCGATCGAGATGCGCCCGCCCCCCTGGCCACCGTCGTCGGCCCGGAGCCCGAGCAGCGCCACGATCAACGACCCCATTGTCGACCCTCCGTCTCGATCACCGGCTACGAACCACCTTGACGTCTCGAGCGGCCGCCGCGCAGCCCGAGCGCGACGACGACGCCGATCGCGACGAGCGCCGCGACCGCGGTCAACAGGTACGGCGCGAACGACCAGTTGCCGGCGAAGGCCGAGGCCGTCTCCGTCTGCAGCACGCGCAGCACCGCGAGCATCAGCAGCACCGAGCCGACGCCGGCCAACAGCGCACCGCCTACCCCGTAGGCGGCGCTGCGGCCGATGTGCTTCAACGGGCCGAGCGTCTCCTGCACGACGTAGCGCCGCAGGAGGCTGACGGTCTCGTTCACCGCCGTCCGCTGCTCGGACAACCCCCGGAGCCGTTCAGAGCGCCTGGCCATCCGCGGCAGGCTACAACAGGGCGCGCTCCACGAGCGCGACGCCGGTCCTTCCGGGCGAGCGGGAGGCTGCTGCTAGCGTGCGCGGGTGCCCGAGGCCCTGCTCGCAGTGTTGGTCGGCCTCGCCGTCTGCCAGATCGGCATCGTGTGCACGACCGTGTTCCTCCACCGGACCGTGGCGCACCGGGCGGTGACGATGTCGGCGGGCGTCCGGTTCGTCTTCCGGTTCCTGATCTGGATCACGACGGGCATCCGGCCTCGCCAGTGGGCCGCCGTCCACCGGCGCCACCACGCCTTCACCGACGTGGAGGGCGACCCGCACTCCCCGCTGCTGCTCGGCTTTTGGAAGGTCCAGCTCGCCAACGCCGCGCTCTACCGCCGCTGCGCCCGTGACGGCGAGACCGTCGACCGCTACGCCAAGGACCTCCCGCCGGACCGCTGGGACCGCGCGCTGTTCGACCACGCCTTCGTCGGCCTCGGCATCGGCATCGCCATCCTCTGCGTCAGCCTCGGCTGGCAGTACGGCCTCGTGGCGGCGGCCGTGCACACCGTGAGCTATCTCCTCCTGAACGGGGCGATCAACGCCTTCGGTCACGTGCTCGGGACCGAGCCCTACGAGAACACCGCCCGGAACAACCAGTGGCTGGCGTGGCTCACCGCGGGCGAGGGCCTGCACAACAACCACCACGCCGCGCCGACGGCCGCCAGGCTCTCCCACGCGAAGCGCGAGATGGACCCCGGCTGGTGGCTGATCCGCGCGCTGGCGGCGCTCGGCCAGGCTCGGGTGCGCCTGGCGGAGCCGAAGCTCGTGCCGACGACGGGGCGCGCCGTTCGCGCCGGGCCGGTCTCGGTGCTGTCGGGCTCGGGCGTCGCCGGAGAGCGCGCGGAGCCCTAGTCTCTCCAGCGGAGCCCGCGGCCTTCGCCGCGGGCGGGCGCTGCGATGCCGAGCGGGAGGAGCTGCAAGTGACGCGACTGCACGACCTCTACGACCAGCAGGGGCAGAGCCCCTGGATCGACGACCTGAAGCGCAGCTACGTCCGGGCCGGCGAGCTGCAGCGCCTCGCGGACGCCGGGGTGCGCGGCGTGACCTCGAACCCGACGATCATGGCGAAGGCCATCGAGGCGGGCGCCGACTACGACGAGCAGTTCGCCGAGCTCGTCGCCGCCGGCAAGAGTGTCGACGACGCCTATTGGGACCTCGTCCTCGACGACGTGACCGGCGCCCTCGCCGTGCTGAGGCCGCTGCACGACTCCTCCGGTGGCAGCGACGGGTTCGTGTCGGTCGAGGTCGCGCCGGCGCTCGCCCACGACACCGCCGGGACCCTGGCGATGGCCCGCGAGCTGCACGAACGGGTCGAGCGCCCGAACCTGCTCGTCAAGATCCCGGCCACCGTCGAGGGCGTGCCGGCCATCGAGGAGATGATCGCCGCCGGGCGGAGCATCAACGTCACCCTGATCTTCTCCCTCGAGCGCTACGCGGCGGTGATCGAGGCATACCAGCACGGCCTGGAGCGCTTCGTCGACGCCGGCGAGGACCCCTCGAAGGTGGCGTCGGTCGCCTCCTTCTTCGTCAGTCGGGTCGACACCGAGGTCGACCGCCGACTCGAGGCCATCGCCGCGACCGAACCCGGCTCCGCGAAGGCCGCCCGCGCCCTCGAGCTTCGCGGCAGCGCCGCGCTCGCGCAGGCCCGCCTGGCCTACGAGCTGTTCAGCCGCTCCTTCTCGACGCCGCGCTTCCAGGCGCTGGCGGCGCGCGGGGCGCGAGTGCAACGTCCGCTGTGGGCCTCGACGTCCACGAAGAACCCGGCCTACGCCGACTTGGTGTACGTGGACGGCCTGATCGGGCCGGACACCGTCAACACCATGCCGCCCGCCACGATCGAGGCCTTCCTCGACCACGGCACGCTGGCCCGCACAGTCGATCAGGACCACCACGGCGCGCGGGCCGTGCTCGGAGACCTGGCGGAGGTCGGCGTGTCCCTCGAGGAGGTGACGGCGGTGCTCGAGACCGAGGGCGTCGCGGCGTTCGCGAAGTCCTTCGACGAGCTGATCGAGAGCCTCGGCCGCAAGGCCGTCGCACTCGGCGCTTCGCGCTGAGCCGGCCGTGCCCGATCTCCTCGAGCCCGACGACCTCTACCGGCGACTGACCGCTCGCGACGCCGGCCTCTGGCCGGAGGGCAACGTCTCGAAGGACCGCCTCGGCTGGCTCGACCTCCCCCGCCAGATGGAGCGCCAGGCGCGCGACCTCGAGCGCTGGGCGGCCACCATCGACCAGGAGGTCGTCGTGCTGCTCGGCATGGGCGGCTCCTCCCTCGGGCCCCTCGTGCTCGCGGCAGTGCGCGACGCCTTCGGCTCGCCGAAGGGGCGGCGGGTCGTCGTGTGCGACACGACCGATCCCGCCACCGTCGCCGCCGCGCCGATCGAGGAGGCATTCGTGCTCGTCTCCTCGAAATCCGGCACGACGCTCGAGCCGAACGTGCTCTTCGCGCACGCCCGCTCCCGTCTCGCCGACCCGAAGCGCTACGCGGTGATCACCGATCCCGGGACACCGCTCGCCGCCCAGGCGGAGGAGCTCGGCGTGCACCGCCTCTTCGCCAACCCACCCGACATCGGCGGGCGCTACTCGGTGCTGTCGTACTTCGGCCTCGTCCCTGCCGCGCTCGCCGGCTACGACATCGCCGAGCTGTGCGGCAGGGTCGCAGACGTGGACGGCCCAGCCGCCGTCGAGCTGGGCATCGCCATGGGCGTCGCCGCGCTCGACGGCCGGGACAAGGTGACGGTCGTCGTCGAGGAGCCCCAGCGGGCCTTCGGGCTGTGGGTCGAGCAGCTGATCGCCGAGTCGACGGGCAAGCACGGCACCGGCTGCGTGCCCGTGCCGACGAGCGAGGAGGAGGCCGGGGAGGACCGCCACCTCCTCCACGTGCGCGTCGGCTCGGCCCACGAGCTCGGCGCAGAGTTCCAGCGTTTCGAGCTGGCGACGGCCGCCGCCGGTCACGTGCTCGGGATCGACCCGTTCGACGAGCCGAACGTCGCCGAGTCCAAGGCGAACACGAACCGGGTGCTCGAGAACCTCCCGCTCCCCGACGTGGCGAGCGAGGGGCCCGAGGCCGTCGAGCCGTGGCTCGACGAGCAGCTCGCCCCCGGCGACTACGTGAGCGTCCAGGCGTACCTGCCCTACGGCAGCGAGGAGAAGCTCGCGGCGCTGCGCCGCTCGATCCGCGACCGCCACGGCGGGCGCGCCGTCACCGCGGGCTACGGCCCGCGCTTCTTGCACTCCACCGGCCAGCTCCACAAGGGCGGTCCCCCTTCGGTCGTGGCGCTCCAGGTCGTCGCGCGCACGCCTGGGCCGCACGTGGAGATCCCGGGCATGGCCTACGACTTCGCGACGCTCATCGCCGCCCAGGCGATCGGCGACCACGAGAGCCTGCTCGCCCACGGACGCCGGGTCCTCCGGGTGGCGGTCGACGACCTCGACGAGCTGTGCTGAGCCGGCGCGGCGCGCCGTGGTGGAGCCGGCCCGCCCGCGGGCCGGCCGGTAGCTTGCTGGTTGCGCAGACGGACGTGGCGGCGCGGGGTCCGCGCCGGGGCCGAGGAGGGATGCGATGCAGCTCGGGATGATCGGTCTCGGCAAGATGGGCGCCAACATGACCTTGCGCCTCCTCGAGCACGGCCACGAGGTCGTCGGCTTCGACCCAAGCGAGGAGGCCCGCTCCTCCGTCGCCGCCAAGGGGGCCGGCACGGCCACCAGCCTGCCCGAGCTCGTCGGCAAGCTCGAGGCGCCGCGCGTCGTGTGGGTGATGGTCCCCGCCGGCTCGCCGACCGACGAGGTCGTCACGTCGCTCGCGAGCCTCCTCGGCCCGGGCGACCTCGTGATCGACGGGGGGAACTCCAACTACAAGACCGCGCTGCCCTACGCGGACCAGCTCGGCGCGCGCGGCGTGAACTTCGTCGACGCCGGCACCTCGGGCGGGGTGTGGGGCCTGCAGAACGGCTACTGCTTGATGGTCGGGGGCACGGCCGAGGCCGTGAAGATCGCCGAGCCGATCTTCACCGCGCTCGCGCCCGAAGGTGGCTACGCCCACGTCGGCCCCGTCGGGGCCGGACACTTCGTGAAGATGGTCCACAACGGCATCGAGTACGGCCTGATGCAGTCCTACGCCGAGGGCTTCGAGCTGATGTCGGCGGCCGAGGAGTTCTCGCTCGACCTCCACCAGGTCGCCTCGATCTGGCGCTACGGCTCGGTCGTCCGCTCCTGGTTGCTCGAGCTGGCGGAGCTGGCGCTCAGGCCCGGGTCGGGCTTCGAGTCGATCGAGGGCGTCGTGGTCGACTCCGGCGAGGGCCGCTGGACCGTGCAGGAGGCGGTCGAGCGCGGCGTCCCGGCGCCGGTCATCACCGAGTCCCTCTACCGCCGCTTCGCCTCCCAGCAGCGCAACTCCTTCGCCGACCGTCTGCTCGCGGCGCTTCGCAACCAGTTCGGCGGCCACGCGGTCGTGCGCGAGGGCGACGACACGAAGGCGCGGGCCGGGCAGTGAGCACGCTCCCCGCCGACAGCGCGGCGGCGCACGAGCTCGCCGACACGCTCCAGGCCACCTTCCACGACATCGACCCCGGCATCTCCCGCCGGCCGGACCCGCTCGCGCTCGTCATCTTCGGCGCCTCGGGCGACCTCGCTAACCGCAAGATCCTCCCGGCCCTCGCCAAGCTCGCCGAGCGCGGCTCGCTCCCCGACGCGTTCTCCATCGTCGGCGTGGCGCGAAGCGACATGTCGGACGAGGAGTTCCGCGAGCGTTGCCTCGCGGAGGGCGCCGGCGACGAGCGGTGGTCCCGCCTCGTCGGGGGATTCCGCTACGTCGCAGGCGACTACGGCGAGGACGCCACCTTCGACCGCCTCGCCACGGTGCTCGCCGAGGTCGACGTCGACCGCAAGACGAGCGGCAACCGTGTCTACTACCTCGCCACGGTGCCCTCGATGTTCGCCGTCGTGGCGCGCGGCCTCGCCGCGCACAAGGGCAACGAGCCCGCGAGCGGCGGCAGCTTCGCCCGCCTCGTCGTCGAGAAGCCCTTCGGCACCGACCTCGACAGCGCCCACCGGCTCGACCACGAGCTCCACGAGTCCTTCCGCGAGGAGCAGATCTTCCGCATCGACCACTACATGGGCAAAGAGACCGTCCAGAACGTCCTCGCGCTGCGCTTCGCCAACGCCATCTTCGAGCCGATCTGGAACCGGCGCTACGTCGACCACGTCCAGGTCACCGTCGGCGAGAGCCTCGGCGTCGAGCACCGCGGCAACTTCTACGAGAGCGCCGGGGCACTGCGCGACATCGTCGCCAACCACGTCATGCAGGTGCTCTCGCTCACCTTGATGGAGCCGCCCGCGTCGATGGACGCGAACGGCATCCGCGACGAGAAGGTCAAGCTGCTTCGCGCCGTCGTCACCCCCGGCGCCGACGAGGAGGTCGACCACGTCGTCCGGGCCCAGTACGTACGCGGGGCGATCGACGACGCGGAGGTCCCCGGCTACCGCGAGGAGGAGGGCGTCGACCCGGCCTCGCTCACCGAGACCTACGTCGCGATGAACGTCGCGGTCGACAACTGGCGCTGGGCGGGGGTGCCGGTGTTCGTGCGGACCGGCAAGCGCCTGAAGCGGCGCGCCACCGAGGTGGCGACGGTGTTCCAGCGCCCGCCGCACCTGCCCTTTGCCGGCAAGCTCACCCGGGACCTCCGCCCGGACGCGCTGACGCTGCGGATCCAGCCCGACGAGGGCATCAGCCTCTCCTTCGGGGCCAAGGTCCCCGGGCCGACCTTCCGGGTGCGCAGCGTCTCGATGGACTTCTCCTACAGCCAGGCCTTCCCCGGGGGGACCGCCGACGCCTACGAGCGGCTCCTGCTCGACGCCATGACCGGCGACCCGACGCTGTTCATCCGCACCGACGAGGTCGACCAGGCGTGGCAGATCGTCGCGCCGATCCAGCAGGCCTTCGGCGGCGGCGAGCCACCGCTCGCCCGCTACCCCGCCGGCAGCTGGGGACCGGTCGAGGCCGAGCGTCTCATCGAGGCCTCCGGCCGCCAGTGGCGGAACCCCGAGTGAGGATGCGGTGATCCCGACACCCGACATCGTCGACGACGTCCCGGCCGCCTTCGCCGAGCTCGCCGCCGCCGAGGTGCGCTCGGTGCTCGCCGCGCGCGGTCCCTCCGGGGCCCCGTTCCGCCTCGGCTGCTCCGGGGGCGCCTCGGGCGCCGCCTGCATCGGCGCGCTCGCCGGCCACGACCTGCCGTGGCAGCGGATCACCTGCTATTTCGTCGACGAGCGCTGCGTCGAGCCGGGCTCGCCGAACACCAACGTGCGGGCCCTTCGCGCGGCGCTCGACGGGCGCCTCGACGAGCTCGCCGGATTCCACCCGATGTCGTGCGCCGACGGGCCCGAGGCCTACGAGCGGCTCGTGCGCGAGGCGGGCGGCTTCGACCTCGTCCAGCTCGGCTTCGGCCCCGACGGGCACACGGCCTCGCTCTTCCCAGGCTCCGCCGGGCTCGACGCCCCCGAGGAGCGGCTCGTCGTGACGAACCTCGACCCGACGGGCAACAACCGCTTCGAGCGTCTGACCCTCACCTACGCCGCCATCGCCCTCGCGAACGTGGTCCTCGTGACCGTCGTCGGGACGGACAAGCGCGACGCGTTCGCCCGGGTGCTCGCCGGGGAGGACCTGCCGGCCGCGCGTGTGCGGGCGCCCCGCGTCGTCTGGCTGGTCGACCGGCGCGCCACCGCCGGCGCGGACGGCGCGCCGTGACCGGGCACGCGGCTGCAGCAGCCGTCGGCCCGGGCGACGACGAGCTGCTCGCGCTCGACGACGACGAGCTCAGCGCGCGGGCCCGGGCGCGTCGCGACCGGCACCACGGCCGGCGGGTGACGTTCTCCCCGAAGGTGTTCATCCCGCTGACCATGCTCTGTCGGGACCGCTGCGGCTACTGCACCTTCGCCAAGCCTCCGGCCCGCCTCGCCTCGCCCTACCTCTCCGCCGACGAGGTGCTGGCGATCGCCCGCGCCGGGGCCGCCGTCGGCTGCCACGAGGCGCTGTTCACCCTCGGCGAGCGTCCAGAGCTGCGCTACCCGGCAGCCGCCTCGTGGCTCGAGGAGCACGGCTACGCCACCACCCTCGAGTACCTCGGCGCCATGGCGGCGCTCGTGCGCGACGAGACCGGCCTGCTCCCCCACGCCAACGCCGGCGCGCTGAGCGAGGAGGAGCTGGCGGCGCTGCGGCCCGTCAGCGCCAGCCAGGGCATGATGCTCGAGAGCATCGTCTCCGGCCTCGACTGCCACCGCTCCTCGCCGGACAAGACCCCGGCTCGCCGCCTCGCGACGCTGGAGGCGGCCGGGCGGCTCGCGATCCCCTTCACGACGGGCATCCTCGTCGGGATCGGCGACGGCCGGCGCGACCGCCTGACGGCCCTCCGGGCGATCGCCGACGCGCACCGCCGCCACGGCCACGTCCAAGAGGTCATCGTCCAGGGCTTCCTCCCCAAGCCCGGCACGGCGATGCACGCCGCGGCCCCCTGTGACCCCGCCGAGCTGGCGTGGTCGATCGCCGCCGCCCGCCTCGTGCTCCCCGCCGAGGTCCACGTCCAGTCCCCGCCGAACCTCGTCGACGACGTCGCCATGCTGCTCGCCGCCGGGATCGACGACCTCGGGGGGGTCTCCCCGGTGACGATCGACCACGTCAACCCGGAGCGGGCCTGGCCGGCGCTCACCCTCCTCGAGGCGAGGGTCGAGGCGGCGGGCCACGTCCTCGCCCCGCGCCTCACCCTCCACCCGGGCTTCGCCCTCGACCCCGGGCGCTGGCTCGACGAGCAGATGCGCTTCTCGGTGCTCGAGCGCTCCGACGCCGAGGGCCTCGGGCGCGACGACGACTGGTACGCCGGGGGCGAGATCGCCCCGCCGACGCTGGTCGACCTGCCGGCCGCCGGCGCGAGGCCGGGCGTCCCGGCGCGCCGGCGCGGCGCCGGCGCGGCGCGCGGGCCGGTCGCCGCCGTGCTCGACGGCGTCGCCTCGGGCGAGGAGCCCGGTGAGGACGAGCTCGTCACCCTGTTCGGGGCACGCGGCGCCGAGCTCGACGCCGTGATCGAGCTCGCCGACGACCTGCGGGCGAAGACCGTCGGCGACGTGGTCACCTTCGTCGTCAACCGGAACATCAACTACACGAACGTCTGCACCTTCAAGTGCCGCTTCTGCGCCTTCTCGAAGGGGCCGCTCTCGCTCAACCTGCGCGGCGCGCCCTACCTGTTGGACCTGGAGGAGATCACCCGCCGCGTCGTCGAGGCCGAGGAGCTCGGCGCGACGGAGGTCTGCCTGCAGGGCGGGATCCATCCCAACTTCGACGGCGACTACTACCTCGAGGTGATCAAGGCGGTGCGCGCCGGCTCGGAGCGCATCCACATCCACGGCTTCACCGCGCTCGAGGTGACCGAGGGGGCGCGGCGGCTCGGAGAGCCGCTCGGGCGCTACCTGCAGCGCCTCCGCGACGCCGGGCTGGCGACCCTGCCCGGCACGGCGGCCGAGATCCTCGACGACGAGATCCGGGCGTTGATCTGCCCCGACAAGATCTCCACCGAGGAGTGGCTGGAGGCGCACCGCACCGCCCACAAGGTGGGGCTGCGCTCGAACGTGACGATCATGTTCGGCTCGGTCGAGCAACCCCGCCACTGGGCGAGGCACATCGTGCGCACCCGGGCGCTCCAGCACGAGACGGGCGGCTTCACCGAGTTCGTCCCGCTCCCCTTCGTCCACATGGCGACGCCGATCTACCTCCAGCGCCGCGCCCGCCGTGGGCCGACCTTCCGCGAGGTCCTCCTCATCCACGCGGTCGGTCGCATCGCCTACCACGGCGCGATCGACAACATCCAGGCGAGCTGGGTGAAGACGGGTGCCGCGGGCCTGCGCCAGCTCCTCCTCGCCGGCTGCAACGATGCCGGCGGGACGCTCATGGACGAGAACATCTCCCGGGCCGCGGGCGCGACGCACGGCCAGCTGATGGTCGAGGCGGACTTCCGTGCCGTCGTCGAGCCGCTCGGCCGGAGCCTCGAGCAGCGCACGACCCTCTACGGCCGACCGGCGATCCGGGCGTGAGCACCCGGACACCGGCCGCGGGTCGCCCCGACGGGGCCAGCCCGACCGGGCCGGGGCGCGCCGAGGGAACGTCCGAGCTCGTCGAGCGGGTGCTCGACGTCGCGGACGTCCGCCGCAACCGCGACCTGATCCGCCGGCTGGTCGACGCGACCCTCCGCCTCGCCCGCGACGACACCAGCCGGCTCGACCTGAAGATCGCCGGCTCGGCGATCGCCGAGATGGCCGACGCGTTCAAGATGTTCGCCCCCCTCCACGACGTGCCGAAGGTGACGATCTTCGGCTCCGCGCGCGCCGGGCCCTCCGACGCCCTCTACGTGCTCGCCCGGGACCTGGCCCGCCGCATGGCCGAGAGTGGCTGGATGGTCGTGACGGGCGCCGGCCCCGGGATCATGGCGGCGGGCAACGAGGGCGCGGGGCGCGACATGGCGATCGGGGTGAACATCCAGCTCCCCTTCGAGAGCGAGCCGAACCCCTGGATCGAGGACGAGAAGCTCGTCGAGATGAAGTACTTCTTCACCCGCAAGCTGATGCTGATGAAGGAGTCGACCGGCTTCTTGGTCCTCCCCGGCGGCTTCGGCACCTTGGACGAGGCCTTCGAGCTGCTCACCCTGCTCCAGACCGGCAAGGCCGAGCCGGCGCCGATCGCGCTGGTCGACACGCCGGGCGGCACCTACTGGCAGGGCTGGGAGCGCTTCGTCACCGAGCAGGTCTACGCCAACCGCCTGGCCGACGAGCTCGACGCCTCCCTCTACCGCGTCACCGACGACGTCGAGGTCGCGGCCGACGAGCTGCTCCGCTTCCACCGCAACTACCACTCGCGCCGCTTCGTCGGGAAGGTGATGGTGATCCGGCTGCGCCACGCCCCGAGCGAGGAGGACATCGGCCGGCTCGGCGAGGAGTTCTCCGACATCACCTCCGGGGCGGGGATCTGGCGGACCGAGCCGCTGCCTGCCGAGCGGGCGAGCCACGACCACCTCGAGCTGGCGCGGATCGCGATGGAGTTCGACCGCGCCCACCACGGCCGCCTGCGCCAGCTGATCGACGCACTGAACGACCTCGTGCCGCCCGGCACGGCGACCGACACGCCGCCGGCCGGCGAGACCGGCACCTTCACCGGCGGCGACGAGGAGCCCCCGCCGGAGGCCTGACCCGGGCCTCGCGCCAGCTACTCCTCGCCGAGCCCGCCGAGCGCCCCGATCGCCCGCACGACGGCGTTGCGGGCCCGCGTCAGGCGGCGCTCGAGCTCGGGGCGGCGCTCCTCCCCGGCCTCGACCGCGTCGCGCAGCACGCCGAGGGCGAGGTCGTCGATCCGCTCGCGCAGGCGCTCGAGCTCGCCCCGGAGCGCCTCCAGCTCGCCCTCAGCTGAGGGCGAGGGCACCGGGCCTCAACGGCGCGGGCAGATCGGACCCGCCCATCAGGTAGCGGTCGACGCCGGCGGCCGCCGAACGGCCCTCGGCGATCGCCCAGACGATGAGGCTCTGGCCGCGGACGGTGTCGCCGCAGGCGAAGACGCCCTCGACGCTCGTCATGAACGAGTCGTCGACGGCGACGTTGCCGCGGCCGTCGAGCACGCAGCCGAGCTCGCCGACGGCGCCGCGCTGCTCGGGGCCGAGGAAGCCGAGCGCGAGGAGCACGAGGTCGGCGCGAAGCTCCCTCGACGTGGCGGGCAACGGCCGGAACTGCGGCCGCCCGTCCACGACGACCTGCTCGACCCGCTCGGCGCGAAGCGCCCGGACCGCGCCCGAGCCGTCGTCGAGCAGCTCGGCCGTCGCGAGGGCGTAGAGCCGCTCGCCCCCCTCCTCGTGGGCCGCCGAGGTGCGCAGGATCACCGGCCAGGTCGGCCAGGGGTTGGAGGCGGCGCGTACGCCGGGAGGCTCCGGCAGGATCTCGAGCTGGCAGACGGTGGACGCACCCTGGCGGTGCACGGTCCCCAGGCAGTCGGCACCGGTGTCGCCCCCGCCGATGATGGCCACGTGCTTTCCACTGGCGGTGATCTCCGGCGCCGGCGACGCGCCCTCGGACACGAAGTTGGCGCGCTTTAGGTACTCCATCGCGAAGTGCACGCCGCGAAGCCCGCGACCGGCCACCGCGAGGTCGCGCGGCCGCGTCGAGCCGAGCGCCAGCACGACGGCGTCGAACTCCTCGCGCAGGTGCTCGGCCGGGATCACGAGCGCGCCCGGCGCGGCCGACCCGGGAACCTCGTCGAGCGCGCCGGCGCCGACGGCCGCCCCGGTGCGGAACTCGGTGCCCTCGCCGACCATCTGCGCGAGCCGACGGTCGAGGATGGCCTTCTCCAGCTTGAACTCGGGGATGCCGTAGCGGAGCAGGCCGCCGATGCGCTCGGCGCGCTCGAAGACGACGACCGCGTGGCCGGCGCGGGTGAGCTGCTGCGCCGCGGCCAGGCCGGCGGGGCCGGAGCCGACCACCGCGACGCGCTTTCCCGTGGCGGGCGACGGCGTCAGGGGGGCGAGCCCCTCCCCCGCCGCCCACTCGGCGATCTCGTACTCGACCTGCTTGATCGCGACCGGGTCGTCGGAGATGCCGAGCACGCACGAGCCCTCGCACGGCGCCGGGCAGAGCCGCCCGGTGAGCTCGGGGAAGTTGTTCGTCGCATGCAGCCGCTCGCTCGCGTCGGCGAAGCGCTCGCGCCGCACGAGGTCGTTCCACTCCGGGATGAGGTTGCCGAGCGGGCAGCCCTCGTGGCAGAACGGGATGCCGCAGTCCATGCAGCGGGTCGCCTGCGCCTTCAGCTTGGCGCGCGGGAACGGCAGGTAGACCTCGTGCCAGTCGTGGACGCGCTCGGCCACCGGGCGTCGTGCCGGGCCCTCGCGCGTGAAGCGGAGGAACCCCCTCGGGTCAGCCATGCGCCGCCGCCATGATCGCCTCGTCGACCGAGCGGCCCTGCGCCTCGGCCTCGCGCGTCGCCTCGAGGACGCGTCGGTAGTCGCGTGGCATCACCTTCACGAACTCCGCCATCGCCCCCGGCCCACGCTCGAGGAGGCGCCGGGCGACACGCGACCCCGTGAGCTCGAGGTGGCGCTCGACGAGCGCCGTGACGGCGCGGCGGTCCTCGTCGTCGAGCGCCTCGAGGTCGACCATCTCGGGGTTGCACCGCCGCGCGAGCAGCGCCTCGGGGTCGTGCACGAACGCGATGCCCCCGGACATGCCGGCCGCGAAGTTCCTGCCCGTCCGGCCGAGGACGACGACGCGCCCACCCGTCATGTACTCACAGCCGTGGTCGCCGACGCCCTCGACCACGGCGGCCGCCCCGGAGTTCCGCACGCAGAAGCGCTCCCCCACCTGGCCCGAGACGTAGAGCTCGCCGCTCGTCGCGCCGTAGGCGCAGACGTTGCCGGCGATGATGTTCTCCTCCGGCGCGAACGGCGAGCCCTCTGGCGGGCGGACCACGACGCGCCCGCCCGACAGCCCCTTGGCGAGGTAGTCGTTGGCGTCGCCGAGCAGGTTGAGCTCGATCCCCTTTGGGAGGAAGGCGCCGAAGCTCTGGCCGGCCGAGCCCCGTAGCACGATGCGGATCGTCCCGTCCGGCAGCCCGCCGCCGCCGAAGCGACGGGTCACCTCCGAGCCGAGCATCGTGCCGACCGTGCGGTGGACGTTGCGGACGGCGCCCTCGATGAGCACGGGCTTGGCGTCTTCGAGCGCCGGCGTCGCCCGGGCGATGAGCTCGTTGTCGAGCGCCGCCTCGAGGCCGTGGTCCTGGTCCTTCGTGCGGTGGAGGTCGCACGCCCCCTGCAGCGGCTCCGCCAGCGCGAGCAGCGGCGAGAGATCGAGCCCGGCGGCCTTCCAGTGCTCGGTGGCCGGAGCGAAATCGAGGCACTCGGCGTGGCCGACGGCCTCCTCGAGCGTGCGGAAGCCGAGCCCGGCGAGGAGCTCGCGGACCTCCTCGGCGATGAAGGTGAAGAAGTTCTCGACGAACTCGGGCCGGCCCGTGAAGCGCTTGCGCAGCTCGGGGTTCTGGGTGGCGATCCCGACCGGGCAGGTGTCGAGGTGGCAGACGCGCATCATCACGCAGCCGGACACGACGAGGGGGGCCGTGGCGAAGCCGAACTCCTCGGCCCCGAGGAGCGCCGCGACGACGACGTCGCGTCCCGTCTTCAGCTGGCCGTCGGTCTGGACGACGATCCGGTCGCGAAGCCCGTTGCGCACGAGCGTCTGCTGGGTCTCGGCGAGGCCGAGCTCCCACGGCGCCCCGGCGTGCTTCAGCGAGGTGAGCGGCGCGGCGCCGGTGCCGCCGTCGCCCCCCGAGATCAGCACGACGTCCGCGTGCGCCTTGGCCACACCGGCCGCGACCGTGCCCACGCCGACCTCGGCGACGAGCTTCACGCTGATCCGGGCGCGCGGGTTGGCGTTCTTCAGGTCGTGGATCAGCTGGGCGAGGTCCTCGATCGAGTAGATGTCGTGGTGCGGCGGCGGCGAGATCAGGCCGACGCCGGGTGTCGAGTACCGGGTGGCGGCGATCCAGGGGTAGACCTTGTGGCCCGGCAGCTGGCCGCCCTCGCCCGGCTTCGCGCCCTGGGCCATCTTGATCTGGATGTCGTCGGCGTTGACGAGGAACTCGCTCGTCACGCCGAAGCGGCCCGACGCCACCTGCTTGATCGCGCTGCGCCGGGAGTCCCCGTTCGGGTCCGGCACGAAGCGCGCCGGGTCCTCGCCGCCCTCACCGGTGTTCGACTTGCCGCCGAGGCGGTTCATCGCGATGGCGAGGGTCTCGTGGGCCTCCGCCGAGATCGACCCGTACGACATCGCCCCGGTGGCGAAACGGCGCACGATGGACTCGACCGGCTCGACCTCCTCGAGCGGCACCGGCCGGCGCACGGCGTCCCCGCCGCTGCGCAGCCGGAGCAGCCCGCGCAACGTCGCCAGCCGCTCGGACTGGTCGTCGACGAGGCGCGTGTACTCGCGGAAGACGTCGTAGCGCTTGTCGCGCGTCGCGTGCTGGAGCTTGAAGACGGTGCGCGGGTTGAACAGGTGGTGCTCGCCCTCCCTGCGCCACTGGTACTCGCCGCCGACCTCGATCTCGCGGTGCGCGAGCTCGGCGTCGCGCGACAGCCAGGCGAGGTGGTGCCGGCGGGCGACCTCTTCGGCGACGACCGCCAGGTCGGCGCCGCCGACCCGACTGGTGGTGCCGGTGAAATAGCGCGATACGAGGTCGGCGTCGAGCCCGATCGCCTCGAAGACCTGGGCACCGGTGTACGAGGCGATCGTCGAGATGCCCATCTTCGACATCACCTTCAGCACGCCCTTGCCCGCCGCCTTCACGTAGTTGCGGACGGCCTTGCGCTCGCTCAGCCCCTCGAGCTCGCCGCTGCGCACCATGTCGACGATCGACTCGATCGCGAGGTACGGGTTGACCGCGGCGGCGCCGTAGCCGATCAGCAGCGCCATGTGGTGCACCTCGCGCGCCTCGCCGGTCTCGACGACCAGCCCGGCGCGCGTGCGGGCGCGCTCGCGGACGAGGTGGTGGTGGACGGCGGAGGTGAGCAGCAACGACGGGATCGGCGCCAGCTCCTCGCTCGAGTGGCGGTCCGACAAGACGATGATGTTCGCCCCCCCGTCGATCGCGCCGAGCACCTCCTCGCAGACGCGCGTGACGGCCGCCTCGAGCGCGGCGCCGCCGCCCGCCACCGGGTACAGCCCGTCGATGGCGAAGGCCCGGAAGCCGGGCGTCTCGCCGTTCTCGTTGACGTACAGCAGCTTGGCGAGGTCGGCGTTGTCGATGATCGGGAACTCGAGGACGATCTGGTGGCACGATCCGGGCGCTGGCGCGAGCAGGTTCTGCTCGGGGCCGATGGTCGCCGCGAGCGAGGTGACGAGCTCCTCGCGGATGGCGTCGAGCGGCGGGTTGGTGACCTGGGCGAAGAGCTGGGTGAAGTAGTCGAAGACGAGGCGCGGCCGCGCCGAGATCGCCGCGAGCGGGGTGTCCGAGCCCATCGAGCCCACCGGCTCGTAGGCGGCGGAGGCCATCGGGCCGACGATCAGGCGAAGCTCCTCGGTGCTGAAGCCGAACTGGCGCTGCTGGCGCACGATCGAGCCGTGCTGGGGGGTGAGCATCTCGCGCGGCGGCAGGTCCTCGAGGTGGAGGAGCTGCTCGTCGAGCCATTGCCCGTACGGCTGGTCGGCGGCGAGCTCCGCCTTCACCTCGCCGTCGTCGACGATGCGCCCCGCGGCCGTGTCGACGAGGAACATCTTCCCCGGCTGCAGCCGGCCCTTCTGCACGACGTGCTCCGGGGCGACGTCCATCACGCCGACCTCGGACGCCAGCACGACCAGCCCGTCGTCGGTGACCCAGTAGCGCGCCGGGCGCAGGCCGTTGCGGTCGAGGACCGCCCCGATCAAGGTGCCGTCGGTGAACGCCACCGCCGCGGGCCCGTCCCACGGCTCCATCAGGCTCGAGTGGTACTGGTAGAAGGCGCGCCGCGCCGAGTCCATCTCCTGGTGGTTCTCCCAGGCCTCCGGGATCATCATCAGCACCGCGTGCGGGAGCGAGCGGCCACCGAGGTGGAGCAGCTCCAGCGCCTCGTCAAAGGAGGCCGAGTCGCTCGCCCCCGGGGTGAGGATCGGGTAGAGCCGCTCGACGCCACCCGGGAAGCGGTCGGTCGCGAGCAGCGCCTCGCGGGCGCGCATCCAGTTCCGGTTGCCGGCGATCGTGTTGATCTCGCCGTTGTGGGCCACGTAGCGGTACGGGTGGGCGAGGGGCCAGGACGGGAAGGTGTTCGTCGAAAAGCGCGAGTGCACGAGCGCGAGGGAGCTGCGCACCCGCTCGTCGGCGAGGTCGCAGAAGAAGCGCCGCAGCTGGTCGGTCGAGAGCATCCCCTTGTAGACGAACGTGCGCGTCGACAAGGAGGGGAAGTAGCAGCGCTCGACGGCGTGCTCGACGCGCTTGCGCACGATGTAGGCCAGGCGCTCGAGCGCGTCGCCGCTCGCGCCCGCCGCCGCCCCGTCCGGGTCGGCGGCGAGGAAGACCTGCGAGAAGCGCGGCGCCACCCGGCGGGCCGCGGCGCCGGCCTGGTCGAGGTCGACGGGGACCTCGCGCCAGGCGAGGACCGTCAGCCCCTCCTCGGCCGCGATGCGGTCGACGCCGGCCATCGCGAGGCGCGCCACCTCGTCGTCCTCAGCGAGGAACGCCATCCCGGTCGCGTAGCGCCCGGGCGGCGGCAGCTCGACGCCGGCGACCGCGGCGAAGAACTCGTGCGGGGTCTGCAGCAGGATGCCGGCGCCGTCACCGGTCTCGGGATCCGCGCCGAACGCCCCGCGGTGCGCCAGGTTCTCGAGCGCTCGCAGCGCCAGGTCGACCAGCTGGTGGTTCGGCCCCCGGCGCAGCTCCGCCACGAGCGCGACGCCGCAGGCGTCGTGCTCGTGGCGCGCTTCGTACAGGCCCAGGCCGGTGGTGCTCGGCTCCATCGCGTCCCTCGTCCTCCGGGTGCCGGGTCGATCGCCGACCGTGCACTCGTCCGATGGCAGCTACGGCGCCGTCGCCGCTGCGCTGCCGACAGGCATGACCCGGGACGCCCTTGGCCCGGCCAGGAGAGTTTACACCGGGCTCGGTGCGCGCCTCGCTGAGCCTGCGCACCGCGCTCTGCCGGGCAGGTGCCCGGCGCGGCCCGTCGGGCCGGTCAGCGCGAGCCGAGCGGGAGCGGGTGCCCGCGGCGGCCGCCGGCGTCGTCGCGACCCGTCGCCGAGCCGCCGGGGTTCGCCCACTCGGGTCCCGGCACCAGGCCGGGGATGCCGTGACCGCCGGCGAGGAGGTGGTCGCGCAGCCCGCCGAAGGTCGAGACCGAGATCTCGCCGAGGTCGCGGAGCTGGCCGAGGCGGTGCAGCGTCGCGCCGATCGCCGCGCCGCCGCTCGCGAAGGGCCGGCCGGCCCGGCTGCGCCCGGACCGACGCTGCTCGAGGGCCTCGCCGACGAGGTGCACGAGGTCCTCGGCGACGTCGCGCCGCAGGGAGCGGACCACGGCCTCGGCCGCGGGCGAGGTCAGGCTGACCTGCGCCGAGCGCAGGCCGCGGGCACAGCCGATGGCGGTCAGCGCGTCGTAGTCGAACTCCACCAGGCGCGGAGCGCCGGGCGCGGCGGCGGGCAGGACGCCGATGCGGCGGTCGGTGGCGAACACCAGGCACGCGAGGGTCACCCGCCGGCCATCGGCGTAGAGGCCGAGCGTCCCGGCGCTGCACAGCAGCACCGGCTCACCGGGGTGGAGCTGCGCGGAGAGCTCATGCTCCGCGCGCACGATGTCGAGACTGCGGTGGCGTCGCATGACCGTCATGATGACCGACCGGCCGCCTCCACCCAAGGGCACAAGGGCCCAATTCCCCCAGTTCAGAGGCACTGAATGCGGATAACCAAAACGTGTCATCCCGGCCCGGCCGGGGCCTGGCCCTGACACGGACGTGTCATGCCACCGAGATGGTGACCACGCTGCGTGGGCATTGCTGCCCACCGGCCGCCGGCGCACCGGTGGAGGCGGCGACTGCCGGGCGCGCCGTACCCGGGGGCCGGCGGCGCCACCCGTAGGATCGTCTGCATGGAGCGCTTCGACGTCGCGATCATCGGCTCGGGGGTGATCGGGCTCGCCACGGCGTGGCGCCTGGCCGCGGGCGGCCGGAGCGTCGCCCTCGTCGACCCCCACCCCGGTCGCGGCGCCTCGTACGCCGCGGCGGGGATGCTCGCCCCGGTCGGCGAAGCCGCCTACGGCGAGGAGCCGCTGATCGAGCTCAACGTCCGCGCCGCCGACGGCTGGGCCGCGTACGCCCGCGAGCTCGAGGCGGCGAGCGGACAGGACGTCGGCTTTGAGGAGTCCGGCACACTCCTCGTCGGCTACGACGCGAGCGACCGTGCCCGCCTGCAGGACATCTACGAGTTCCAGCGGGGGCTCGGCCTGCCGGCGCGCTGGTGCAGCGCCTCCGAGTGCCGCCGGCTGGAGCCGGCGCTCGCCCCCGGGGTGCACGGCGGCGTGCTCGCGCCCCACGACCACCGGGTCGACAACCGGCGGCTCGTCGCCGCGCTGGCGGAGGCCGGCCGGCGCTCGGGGGTGCGGGCGATCGAGGCGCGCGCCGACGCCGTGCTGCGCTCGGGCGCGACGGTGACGGGCCTGCTCGTCGAGGGCGAGGAGCTGGTGGCCGGGGCGGTCGTGCTCGCGGCCGGCCACGCCTCGAGCTCCGTCGCGGGGCTCGAGGCGGCGGACGTCGCGCCCGTCCGGCCGGTGAAGGGCCAGATCCTCCGCCTGCGGGCGCGCGACGGCGTCGACCTCCTCACCCGCACGGTGCACGGCTACGTGCAGGGCTTCTCCGTCTACCTCGTCCCCCGCACCGGCGGCCGGCTGGTGCTCGGCGCCACCGTCGAAGAGCGCGGCGAGGACGACTCGGTCACCGCCGGCGGCGTGTACACGCTGCTGCGCGACGCGACGAGGATGCTGCCCGCCCTCGACGAGCTCGAGCTCGTCGAGGCCGTGGCTCGCTTTCGTCCCGGCTCACCGGACAACGCCCCGGTCATCGGACCGACCGCCCTCGGCGGCCTCGTCGTGGCGACCGGCCACTACCGAAACGGCATCCTGCTCGCCCCGCTCGCGGCCGAGGCGGTCGAAGCCGTGCTCGAGACCGGGACGCTGCCGGCGTGGGCGGCCCCGTTCGCGCCCGGCCGCTTCGCGCCAGCCCGCGGCGGCCCGGCGAGCGGAGCGACCCGCATCACGTCGTCGGGCGCGGCGCCGTGAGCGGTCCGGGAGCGATCACCCTCCGGGTGAACGGCGAGGACCGCTCCGTGCCCGCCGGCGCTACCGTCGCGTCCGTGGTCGCCCTGCTCGCCCCCTCGCCCGACGGCTGCGCCGTCGCGCTGAACGGCGAGGTCGTGCAGCGCGGCGCCTGGGCGGTGCAGGGCCTCACCGACGGCGACCACATCGAGATCCTCACCGCGGCCCCGGGCGGATGAGCGCCGAGCCGACGCCCGCCGCGGCGCTCCACGGCGCTGCCCGCGAGGCGCCGTGCGACGACGCCGCGGACGGGCGGCTGACGATCGCCGGCGAGGTCCTCGCGTCGCGCCTGTTCCTCGGGACCGGCGGCGCCCCGAGCATGCAGGCGCTCGACCGGGCCATCGCGGCGTCGGGCGCCTCGATCGTCACGGTGGCCCTCCGGCGCGTGGACCCCTCGCAGCGCCACTCGGTCCTCGATGTCGTGCGCCGCCACCCGGTCCGCCTGCTGCCGAACACCGCGGGCTGCTTCACGGCACGCGACGCCGTGCTGACGGCGCAGCTCGGCCGTGAGGCGCTCGGGACGAGCTGGGTCAAGGTCGAGGTCATCGGCGACGAGCGCACCCTGCTCCCCGACCCGGTCGAGCTCCTCGACGCCGCCGAGCAGCTCGTGGCCGACGGGTTCGTCGTGCTCGCCTACACGAGCGACGACCCGATCCTCGCCCGCCGGCTCGAGCAGGCCGGGTGCGCCGCGGTGATGCCGCTCGGCTCGCCGATCGGCTCGGGTCTCGGCATCCGCAACCCGCACAACATCGCCATGATCGTGGAGGGGGCGAGCGTCCCGGTCGTCCTCGACGCCGGCATCGGCACCGCGTCCGACGCCGCCCTCGCGCTGGAGCTCGGCTGTGACGCAGTGCTCGTGGCGAGCGCGATCACCCGCGCCCAGGACCCAGAGCAGATGGCGAGGGCGATGGCGCTCGCGGTCGAGGCGGGCGAGGCGGCGAGGCGTGCCGGTCGGATCCCGAGACGCTTCCACGCCGAGGCGTCGAGCTCGTTCGCCGGCCTCGCGGACCTGTCGGCGGTGAGCGAGGAGTGAGCGGGCGGACCCCGGGGACCACGACGCCGCCGGTCGCCCTCACCATCGCCGGCTCGGACTCCGGCGGCGGCGCGGGGATCGCGGCCGACCTGAAGACCTTCGCCGCGCACGGGGTCTTCGGCACCATGGCGATCACCGCCGTCACCGCGCAGGACACCGCCAAGGTGCACGGCGTCGTCGTGCTCGAGCCCGAGGAGGTCGCGCTGCAGATCGACGCCGTCCTCGGGGACTTCCACGTCGGCGCGGCCAAGACCGGCATGCTCGCGACCCTGCCGATCGTCGAGATGCTCGCCGAGCGCGCCGCCGCCGGGCGCCTCCCGCCGCTCGTCGTCGACCCGGTGATGATCGCCTCGTCGGGCGCCGAGCTCATCGAGGGCGACAGCCGGTCGGCCTACAAGCGGCTGCTCCCCTACGCGCTCGTCACGACGCCGAACCTCGCGGAGGCCGAGTTCCTCCTCGGGCGCGAGATCCGCGACCTCCCCGCGATGCGTGACGCCGCTCGGGCGCTGTGCGACCTCGGCGTCGCCGTCGCCGTCGTGAAGGGCGGCCACCTGGCGGGCCCGCGCTCGGTCGACGTCGTCTGCGGCGGCGGCGAGCTCGTCGAGCTGTCCGACGAGAAGGTCGAGACGCGAAACGTCCACGGGACCGGCTGCACCCTCTCCGCGGCGATCGCGGCCAACCTCAGCCTCGGCCTGCCCGTGGCGGCGGCGATCGCCGGGGCGAAGCGCTACGTCGCCCAGGTGATCCGTCGCAGCGCCGCCTGGGAGCTCGGGGCCGGCCCCGGTCCGCTCGACCATTTCGGACCGCGCGTCGGCCGGCTGACCGGCCGGCACCCCCGCTAGAGCGAGGACGTCACCGGGCCCGGGCCCTCGCCCGGTGACACCCTGGCGGGCGCGCCGTGGCGCTGGAGCACCTCGGGGATCGCGACCGAGCCGCCGACGTCCTGGTAGCTCTCGAGCAGCGCTATCAGCCAGCGCGCCGTCATCGCCGTCCCGTTCAAGGTGTGCGGGTGGCGCAGCTCGCCACCGTCGCGGTAGCGCACCCTGAGGCGCCGGGCCTGGTAGTCGGTGGTGTTCGAGCAGGAGGTGATCTCGCGGTAGCGCTCCTGGCTCGGGATGAAGGCCTCGATGTCGTACTTCTTCGCCGCGGAGGGCCCGAGGTCGCCGGCCGCCGTGTTGACGACGCGGTAGGCGAGGCCGAGCCCCTGCACCAGCTCCTCTTCGACGGCGAGGATGGCCTCGTGCTCCTCGCCCGAGCGCTCGGGCGTCGTGTAGACGAACATCTCGACCTTGTCGAACTGGTGGACGCGGAAGATCCCCCGCGTGTCCCGGCCGGCCGCGCCGGCCTCGCGGCGAAAGCAGGTCGAGTAGCCCGCGTAGCGAAGCGGCAGGGACCCCGCGTCCAGGATCTCGTCGAGGTGCAGGCCGGCGAGCGCCACCTCCGAGGTGCCGGTCAGGTAGAGGCCGTCCGGCTCGACGCGGTAGAGGTTGGCCTCCTCCGTCGGCAGGAAGCCCGTCCCGTACATCGCCTCCTCGCGCACGAGCACCGGCGGCAGCACGGGCACGAAGCCCCCGGCGGCGAGGCGGTCGAGCGCGTAGCGGTAGAGGGCCAGCTCGACCAGGGCGACGGCCCCGATGCGGTAGGCGAAGCGGGCACCGGAGAGCCGCACGGCCCGCTCGACGTCGAAGCCGCCGAGCGCGAGGTGGTCGCGGACCTCGAAGGAGAACCTCGGCGTCTCGCCGACCCGGCGCACCTCGACCGCGTCCTCGTCGCTCTGGCCGTCGGGCGCCGACTGGTCGGGCGGATTCGGGATCGTGGCCAGCAGCTCGTCGCGACGGGCCGCGAGCGCTGCGAGCTCGGCCTCGGCCTGCTTGAGCTCGGCCTTCGTGCGGGCGAGCTCTTGGAGCTGCGCCTCGCTCGGCCTGCCCTTCAGCTTCGTGGCGGCCCGCAGCGCCTCCGCCCGCCCCGTCGCCTCGCGCCAGGCTCCGTCGGCGAGGAGCCACTGGTCGAACGCCTCGGCGGCACCCTTGCGGGCGAGCGCCGCGCGGAACGCCTCCGGCTCCCGGCGTGCGGCACGGACGTCGATCAGCGCCGGCCACCCTTCTTGCGCGACCGCGACGGCGGGCGGCCGCCACTCGGCCGGCCTCCGCGTGGCGCCGGGCGGGCCGGGCGCGCGGCGCCGTTGCCCGACGCCGCGCCGACGTCTCCGAGGGTGCCCCCGGCGCTCCCGTCGCCCGGCTGGTCGGCGGCCGCGGCGGCGTCGAGCGCGGTCGTGCCTCCCGCGGCGCGCGCCGCCGCCGAGCCCGGGCGCACCCGTCCGCGCGTCGTGGAGGCCCCCTGGCGCTCGCGCCGGCGAGCCCGCTCGGGCGAGGGCTCCCCGGCGAGGACGCCGGCGGCCACCTCAGCCGGGGTGAGGAGCTGGTGCTCCGTGCCCCGCTGGGCAAGGCGGGCCCGGATCTGGCGGTAGCGGGGCTCGCGCTCCTTCATCACCGCGACGAGCGGGGAGGCGATGAAGATCGAAGAGTACGCCCCGGTCGTCAATCCGATGAGGAGGGCGAAGCCGAAGTACTCGAGCGTCGTGGCCCCGAGGATCTCCGCGCCGAGGACGAGCACGGCGAGGATCGGCATGATGGCGACGAGCGAGGTGTTGATCGAACGCGCCAGGGTCTGGTTCATCGACAGGTTGACGAGGTCGGAGAAGGTGAGGCGGCCGCTTTGGCCGAGCACCTTCGCGTTGTCCCGCACCCGGTCGAACACGACGATCGTGTCGTAGAGCGAGTAGCCGAGGATGGTGAGCAGCGCCACCACCGTGTCGGGGGTGACCTCCAGGCCGGTCAGCGAGTAGATCCCGACGGTGATGAGGATGTCGTGCGCGACCGCGATGATCGCCGCGAGCGCCATGCGCCATTCGAAGAACACCGAGATGTACAGCGCGATCAGGATGAAGAAGACGATCAGCGCCTCGACGGCCTTGTTCGTGATCTGGGATCCCCACGACGGCCCGACCGTCTCGGTGCCGACAGCCTGGCTCGGCAGGCGGGCGGCGCTGGCGAGCGCCTGGGCGACCCGCTGGGACTCGGCCTGGGTCTGCCCGGGGCTCTGGCCCTTCGGGAGCCGCGCCTGCACCTCGACGGTGCGCGAGCTCGAGGCGTTGCCGAGGACCGTGATCGTGGCGCTGCTGAGGCCGGTCGGCGCGACCGCCGCCCGGGCCCCGTCGATCGTGAGCGTCTGGGACTTCACCGTCCACGCGCTGCCGCCGACGAAGTCGATCCCGAGGTTCAGCCCCCTCGTCGCGAGCGAGATCGCGCCTGCGAGGATGATGACCGAGGAGACGGTGAACCACCAGCGCCGGCGGCTGACGAAGTCGACGTTGGTCTCGCCGTAGTAGAGGCGGGTGAAAAAGCGCCGCCGGCGCGCGCTCCCCACCGGCGAAGCGGACACGGCGGTCGCGGCCGACAGCTCGCCGAGCTCGTCGTCGGCCTCCTCGACACGGGACCTCCCGCGCCCGAGCCTGCCCGCTCGCACCCGGCCTGCGGGCGCGGTCTCGGCCGGCTCCTCCTCGAAGGTCTGCTCCTCGAAGGTCTCGTCCCCGCTGGGCTCGTCGTCGGCGAGCTCGTCGCCGAACGTCTCGTCGTCGACCTCCTCGAGGACCTCGTCCTCGACGCCGGCCTCAGGCGACGCGACATAGGGCGCTGCGACCTCGTCGAGCGGGGCGCTGGGACCGACGGGGGTGCCAGTGGCGGGCACCGCCTTCGCCCGGGCCGACCCCGGCCGGATGCGCTCCGGGCTCACGCCACCGCCTCCTTGGTGTCGGCGGCACCACGCGGCGCGGCGGCGAGGCCGCGGGCGACGCCGAGGCGGCGCGCCTCGGTGAAGATCCGGTTCCTCCCGAGCAGGATCACGAGCGGGCGCGTGAAGAAGTAGGCGGTGATGACGTCGACGAGGGTCGACAGACCGAGCATGAAGGCGAAGCCGCGCACCGCCCCGACCGAGAGCAACCACAGCACGAGGGCGCCGATGAACGACACCGCGTCGGCCGACAGGATCGTGCGGTAGGCGCTACGGAACCCACGGTCGACCGAGGCGCGCACAGACCTCCCGGCGCGGATCTCGTCCTTTAATCGCTCGAAGTAGACGATGTAGGAGTCGACGGTGATGCCGACCGACACGATCAGGCCCGTGACGCCGGACAGGTCGAGCGTGAGCCCGGTCGAGGTGTGGCCGAGGATCGAGATGAGGCCGTAGAGGAAGGCCGCCGTCGTGACGAGGCCGAGGACGACGACGATGCCGAGGGCGCGGTAGTACACGATCGTGTAGATCATGACGAGCAGGAGGCCGAGGAGCCCGGCGAACAGCCCGGCGCGAAGCGAGGCCGCGCCGAGCGAGGGCGAGATCGTCTGGGAGGTCAGCACGTTCATCTGCACCGGGAACGAGCCGTAAGAGAGCTCGAGCCCGAGCTTGCTGGCGCTGGCCTGCGTGAAGTTGCCCGAGATCTGCCCCGAGCCCGGGAAGCTCGTCGAGTTGATCGACGGGGCCGAGATGACGACGCCGTCGAGGTCGTTCGCGACGACGTTCTGGTAGTACGTCTTCGCGATGTTGTTGAAGGTCGTCGTGCCCTTCGAGGTGAGGTTGAACACGACCAGCCAGCCCTGCTGCTGGCTGAGGCTGGCGTAGGCGCTCTTGATGATCGTCCCGCTGGCGAGGACCGGGCCGAGGACGTAGCGCTGCGAGCTCCCCTCGATCTTCAGGATCACGGGCACCTTCTGGTGCGTCTGGTCCTGTCCCTGGGAGAGGGACGGGTACGTGGCGAACTTCGGGTCCGGAGCCGGCGGGTTGTACACCCCGCTGCTCGCGTTGAAGTAGGCCGTCGTGTACTGGTACGCGCCGTCGCAGGCCGGCGGCGTCTTGTAGGCGACGGCCTTGGGCTTCGTGCCCTTCGCCGCGCTCGGCGGCGTGTACGGCGGCGCGCCGCAGAGCACCGGGCGGAAGTAGAGCTGGGCGGTCGTCCCGATGGTGTTGAGGACGGTCTGGGTGTCCTTCACCCCGGGCAGCTCGACGGCGACGTTGTTGCCCTGGGCCGCGATGTTCGGCTGGGAGATGCCGAGGGCGTTGGCGCGCTCCTGCATGATGTTGACGACGGTCTGCAGCTCGGCGTTCGAGATCTTGCGAGCCGGCTGGTAGGTGACCGAGAGACCGCCACGGAGGTCCAGCCCGAGCTTCGGCGCCCAGCCGAGCCCGAGGGCGATGGCGAGGATCCCGAAGCAGGCGACGCAGGTGAGGGCGACGCTCGCGACGAGTCGACGTTGCACCTAGGAGGTTCCTCCCGCGGAGGCGTTGCCCTCCCCGGGCTGCTCGCCCCAGGGCCGGGCCCAACCCGAGCCCGCCTCGCCGCCGGCCCCGTTCTCCGGGTGCTCGGCGCTGCCCTCGTGACCCTCCTCGGCGGCAGGGTGCTCGGGCACGTTCCACTGGCTCGCGGCCCCGGTGGCGTCGGACGGCTGCTCCTCGCTCGTGGCGGGGTCGATCCGGCGGCCGATGCCCTGCTTCACGATCTCGATCGTCGTGCCCGGCGCGATCTCCACCTCGATCCGATCGCCGTTGAATCCCTGCACCCGGCCGATGATCCCCGACGTGAGGACCACCTCGTCGCCGACCTCGACCTCGCGCTGCTTCGCCTGCTGCTGGCGGAGCCGCTGCTGGCGGGGTCGGAAGAACAGCAGGTAGGCGCCGATGAGGACCACGATGAGGATCAGGAACGTCGGGTTGCTCGAGGTCTTCTTCGTGGCAGCAAGGACGTTGAGCGCGGCGAGGGCGTTGACAAAGTGGAAGGGCATCGAGTACCAGTCGTCCGGTGGACAGTGCGCCTCGCACTGTAGCCGCCGCCCAGCCCGCCCAGTGCGCCGCCGCGAGCTGGGCCACGGCCCGCCCACCCGGGTCCGCGAGGGCGGCGCGCCGGCCCCGGCGCGGCCCGTCCGACCCCGCGCTCAGGCGAGCGGGCCGAACAGGCGCTCCTGGGGTGCCTCGCCTGCGGGCGCGCCGCCCTCCGCCGGGCCTGCGCTAGCGGGCTCCTCGAGGCCGAGGTGCAACCACGCCCTCGGCGCCGGCACCCGTCCGCGGGGCGTGCGAATCACCAGGCCCGCCTGCAGGAGGAACGGCTCGTACACGTCCTCGAGCGTCTCGGGCTCCTCCCCCACGCTCACCGCGAGCGTCGTGAGCCCCACCGGCCGCCCGCCGAAGCCGATGCAGAGCGTCTCGAGGATGCGCCGGTCGAGCCGGTCGAGACCGAGCTCGTCGACCCCGAAGATCGCGCAGCCCTCCCGAGCCGCTTCGAGGGTGATCACCCCTTTGCCCCGCACCTCGACGAAGTCCCGGACGCGCCGGAGCAGCCGGATGGCGAGGCGGGGCGTCCCCCGCGAGCGCCGGGCGATCTCGACCGCGCCGTCCTCGGTGCACTCGACGCCGAGCAGCTGGCTCGTGCGGCGAACGATCAGCTCGAGCTCCGGCGAGGTGTAGTGCTCGAGGCGCGAGACGAAGCCGAAGCGGTCGCGCAGCGGACCGGTCACGAGGCCGGTGCGCGTGGTCGCCCCGACCAGGGTGAAGCGGGGGAGGTCGAGCCGCACCGAGCGGGCGGTCGGACCCTTGCCGATGACGATGTCGATCTGGAAGTCCTCCATCGCCGGGTAGAGGATCTCCTCCACCGCACGGTTCAGGCGATGGATCTCGTCGATGAAGAGGACGTCGCCCGTCTGCAGGCCGGTGAGGATCGCCGCGAGATCCCCACCGCGCCCGAGGGCCGGGCCCGAGGTGACGCGGAACCCGGCTCCCATCTCGGTGGCGACGATGCCGGCGAGCGTGGTCTTGCCGAGGCCCGGCGGACCGGCGAACAGCAGGTGGTCGACCGGCTGCTCCCGCCGGCGCGCCGCCTCGAGCACGATCTGCAGGTGCTCGCGCAGCGCCCCCTGGCCGACGAAGTCCCCGAGACGCCGGGGCCGCAGCCCGGCCTCGAACGCCTCCTCCGGCAGATCGGCCACCGGGTCGAGCGGGTGGTCGGCGGCGTCGACCGGCCCCGCCGGGTCCACGGCGGCGGAGATCACCTCCCGACGCGGGCTCATGCGCGCGGCGCCAGCTCGCGCAGCGCCTCGCGCAGCAGCTCCTCCACCGTGCCCTCCTCCGGCAGGCGCTCGAGCGCCGCCCGGACCTCGTCGTGGGCGTAGCCGAGTGAGCCGAGCGCCTCGGCGACCTCGGCGCGCGGCCTCCCCGGCGCGGCACCGGCCCCCGCGGCCGCCGGCCCGGGGGCGACGGTGTCGAGCCGCTGCGCGAGCTCGATGACGAGGCGCTGCGCGGTCTTCTTGCCGACGCCGGGCACGAGGGTGAGCGCGTCGACGTCGCCCGCGGCGACGATCCGTGCGAGCGCCACCGGGCCGTGCACGCCGAGGATGGCCATCGCGAGCGCCGGACCCACCCCGTGGGCACCGATCAGCAGCTCGAAGGTGCGCCGGTCCTCCGACGCCGAGAAGCCGTAGAGGGTGATGGCGCCCTCGCGCACGTGGGTGTGCACCGACAGCGCGACCGGTGAGCCGACGGGTCCGAGCGCCGCCGCGGTGCGTGCGCCGAGCACGACGCGGTAGCCGACGCCACCGACGTCGACGACGGCGTCGAGCGCCTGCTCGCCGGCGCTCGCCTCGAGCTCGGCGAGGGACCCCCGTAACGAGCCGATCACGCGCCCCTCCCTCCTGAGGTGGCGAGGCGCGAGGCGCGCGAGCTCGCCAGGTGGCAGAGCGCTAGCGCCAGCGCATCGGCGACGTCGGGTGGGCGCGGGAGCTCGGGCAGGCGGAGCAGCTCGGCCACCATCCGCTGCACCTGCTCCTTGGTCGCCGCGCCGTACCCGGTGACGGCGAGCTTGACCTCGTTGGCGCTGTACTCGGCGACGGCGCAGCCCGCCTCCGCCGCGCTCACGAGCGCGATCCCGCTCGCCTGGCCGACCGACATGGCCGTGCGCGCGTTGGTCTGGAAGAACACCCGCTCGACGACCACGACCGCCGGCTCGAGCTCGTGCACGAGCGTCGCCAGCTCGCCGCGCAGCTCGGCGAGCCGCTCCGGCAGTGGGAGGTGCGCATCGGTGGTGATGACGCCGGCGGCGACGGCGATCTCCCGACCGTGCTCGTCGGCGACGCACCCGTACCCGCAGCGCGTCAGGCCCGGGTCGACGCCAAGGACAAACACGCGTTCGATACTACTTCGCCGCCCCCTCCGAACGGGGGACCGAGCGCGCCGCGCCGTCCGGCCGGGGCGCCGAGGCTGCTCACGCCTCGACGGACTCCAAGATCGCGTCGGGGATATCGAAGTTCGCGTAGACGTTCTGGACGTCGTCGTGGTCCTCGAGCAGCTCGACCAGGCGGAGCACCTTGCGGGCGCTGCCCTCGTCGCTCACCTCGACGGTGGTCGTCGGGATCAGCTGCAGCTCTGAGGACTCCACCTGCACGCCGCCGTCCTCGAGCGCCGAGCGGAGGTGGTGGACGTCGGCCGGCGGGGAGAGCAGCACCCACACCTCGCCCTCGTCGCGGATGTCCTCGGCACCGGCGTCGAGGGCGACGGCCATCAGCTCCTCCTCCTCGACCGCCCGGGGCACCGTCACCACGCCCTTGCGCTCGAACTGCCACGAGACCGCACCGGGCTCGGCCATCGAGCCGCCGTTGCGGGAGAAGGTCGAGCGGATCTCCGCGCCCGTGCGGTTGCGGTTGTCGGTGAGGCACTCGACGATCACGGCGACGCCGGACGGCGCGTAGCCCTCGTAGCTGACCGGCTCGTAGCGGACGCCCTCGAGCTCGCCGGTGCCCCGCTTGACGGCGCGCTCGATGGTGTCGAGGGGCACCGAGGCGTCCCTCGCCTTTTGGAACATCGTCCGCAAGGTGGCGTTGGCGTTGATGTCCCCCCCGCCCTCGCGTGCGGCCACCTCGACCTGGCGGATCAGCTTGGCGAAGAGTTTCCCCCTCGCCTTGTCCTTCGCACCCTTTTGGTGCTTCGTGGTCGCCCACTTCGAATGGCCCGACACTGCTCAGTCTCCCTCGACGTCCGCTCTTCTCACCGGCGCCGCGCCGGTGCTCCCGGCCCGGCCCGGCACGTCACAGCTCGCGTAGCGCCGCGGCACGCAGCCGCAGGTCCAGCACCCCCGCCGTCCCGTCGGGAGCCGCCGCCTCGACGAGGGGTGCGAACCACAAGCAGGCGGTGAGCCGGGCGAGGGAGTGGCTGATGCCCGCCGGGCGGACCGTCGGTGCCGCCTCGATCTTCTCCAGCGCCGCGACGAGCCCCGGAGGGTACCGGGTCAGGCGCACGCCCGCCAGGTCGGCGAGGGCTTCGCGCTCGCGCCCGGCGGCCCGCATGACGAGCTCCCCGCTGCCCGGGACGAGCAGCGCGGCGAGGCCGAGCGCGGCCGTCGCGCGAGCGGCGACCGTGAGGTCGCCGCGCTTCACATGGGCGAGCTCGTGCGCGACGACCGCCTCCAGCTCCATCCGATCGAGCAGGTCGAGCAGTCCCGTCGTGCAGACGAGCACGGCGCGCTCGGCGCCGCGACCGAGGACGATCGCGTTCGGCGCGGCGTCGTCGATCAGCCGCAGCTCCGGCAGGGGCAGGCCGCCCCCCGCACAGAGGCCGTCGACCAGGTTGACGAGCCGGGCCTCGCGCTCGGCGTCGAGCGGGTGCGCCGCCAGGCGCCCGAGGAGGCGCGCGGGAGCGCCGATCGCGAGGTCGGCGACGAGCACCACGAGCCCGACCGCGGCGATCGCCGCTCCCGCCGCGGGGAGCACCGCGATCGCGACCACGAGCCCGGCCAGCACGGCGAGCACCGGGAGGGCCAGCAGCACGAGCGCCCGGGCGCTGCTCGCGGGCGCTCCGGGGGGCGGTGCCGGCGGTGCCGCGGGGACGCTGCGGACCTGGGACGCCCTCGGCGTGCGCGCCGGCGCAGCGCCGCCCCCGCTCGGGCGGCGCCGTGGTGCTGTCCTGCTCGTCCCCCGTGCCGCCGTCGAACGTCCTGCCATCACGTCGCAGTGTACGGGCTCGACCGCCCGTCGTCGCAGCCCGGTGGCCCCGCCCCTCCTCCGGCTAGCCGCCCGCGCCCGCCCGCGCCCCGCTGAGCAGCGCCTCGTAGCGGCGGCGGTACGCCACCGCCAGCTCCTCAAAGGAGTGCGAGCAGGCGCGTTCACGGCCGGCGCCCACGAGCTCGGCGCGCCGGCCGACGTCGCCGAGCAGCGCCTCGAGCGACCGGCGCAGCGCCGCTGGGTCCCCGGGCACGACGAGCTCGGCCGCCGAGCCCGCGGCGAGGCGGTAGCCGGGGATGTCGGACGCGAGGACCGCGGTGCCCGCCGCCATCGCCTCGAGGAGGACGACGCCGAACGACTCCCCGCCGAGGGACGGCGCGACGAGGACCGTCGCGCCAGCGACACGGGCCGCCAGGGCGTCGCCGTCCAGGCGCCCGAGCCACTCGATCCGCGCGTCGGCCCCGTAGCGGGCGCGAAGCGCCGGACGCTCCGGTCCGTCGCCCACCACCCACAGCCGCGCCTCGAGGGCGCTCGTCGAGAACGCCTCGAGCAGCACGCCGAGGCCCTTTCGCACCTCGTGGCGGCCGACGAAGACCACCGCCGGCCGATCGGCCGGATACGGCTCCGTCCGCTCGAACAGGTCGAGGTCGACCCCGTTCGGGAGCAGGTCGATCCGGCTCGCCCGTCGCCCGGTGACGGCCTCGAGCGTCGCCCGGGCCGCCTCTGACACGGCGACGGCGTCGCCGAGCCGGTTGAACAGGGGGATGAGGAGCGGCCGGAGCAGCCGGTACGGGGCGCTCGCGCCCGAGCGGTGGAAGGTGCCGAGGGTGGGCGCCGGGCGGGCGAGCAGCGCCGCGAGCGCCGGGCCCGGCACGAACGGCTCGTGGAGGTGGACGATGTCGGGCCGGAACGCGCGCAGCTCGGCCCGGCTGCGCAGCGAGGCGCCCGGCGAGAGGGCCACCGGCGCCCGGGAGCCGTTCACCCGGATCGGGAGGGTGCCGCCGACGAGCACGAGGCGCGCCCCGCCGGCGAGGCCGCCGGCGGGCACCGCGTCGGGCTCGCCCGGTGCGACGACGGCCACCTCGTCACCAGCTCGGGCCAGGGCCGCGGCGATCCCGAGCACCTGACCCTGCACGCCGCCGGGCAGGGTCACGCTGTACGGGGAGACGAGCGCGACCCGCACGGCTCAGCGAGCCCCGTCCGAGGGCCAGTTCGGCTGGAACACGTGCCACTGCTCGGGCGCGCGCCGGATCAGGCCCTCGAGCGCGCGTGCGAGGTCGGCGGTGACCCGCTCCACGTCCTCGCGCAGATGACCCCGCCGGGCCGTGTCGAGCGCGTCGAGCACGACGCCGTGGTGCATGCCGTCGACGTCGTGGAAGACGGCGCAGGGAAGCAGCGGCGCCCCGCTTCGCAGGGCGAGCAGCGCCGGTCCGGCGGGGAGCCTGGTCCGCTCGCCGAAGAGCTCGGTCTCGATGCCGCCGCCGACGATGTCCCGGTCCGCCAGCAGCGCGATCGCGCCGCCGCGGCGCAGGGTCGAGAGCAGCTCGGACGCCGCGGCGTTGTCGAGGGGGAGCACGTGGAGGCCGAGCGCCTCCCGCCTGGCGACGAACCACCGGAAGAGGTCGTCGCCGCCGGAGCGCTCGGCAACGGTCGTGAGGGGATGGCCGAGCCCGGTCGCCCAGATGCCGCCCACCTCCCACGAGCCGATGTGCGGCAGCGCGAGGATCACGCCCTTGCCGCCCTTCGCCGCGCGTACGAATCGCTCCTCGCTCTCGGGCTCCGCCGACCACAGGCTCGGGAGCCGGCCCGCGTCGGACGCGTCGAGGCAGGCCGCGTCGGCCCAGTACCTCCCGTAGGACGCGAAGGCCCGCCGGACGAGGCGGTCGAGCGCCTCGGCCGGCAGCGCGTCGCCGACGACGTGGCGGAGGTTCGCCGCGACCACGGCCCGGCGCCGCGGGGCGCATGCCGCCACCAGGTACCCGCCCGCGGCGCCGAGCGCCGTGGCGGCGCGCCGCGGGAGGATCCCGAGGGCGGCGGCGCCGCCGCGGTAGAGCAGGTAGCTGCCTTGCCGACGATCCCCGGCCATCGACCTCGCGAGGTCCCAGAAGCGGGTGGTCAGCGCTCGCCGTCGAGGCGGCGGCGCAGCGCCCGCGCGCTGCGGTCGCGCCCGGAGGGCTCACGCCGGCGCGAGGCCGGCGCGTTGTCGCTGCCGAGCACGACGCGAAGGCGCGTCGAGAGCGGCTCGCGTTGGCGGCTGCGGCGCGCGCCGGCGGCGCTGCCCCTGTGGAGGGACGCGGTCCCGCCGCTCTCGCGCCACGCCCGCCAGCGGGACTCGACGCGGGCACGGCCCCAGATGACCGCGGTGGCGGGTCGTGCCGCCGCCGCGCCGCTCGCCTGGCGCCAGACCCGCACGAAGCGCCCGAGCGCCGTCACGCAGGACAGCACGAGCAGCGCGACCAGAAGCGGCACCAAGACGACGTGGATCAGCATCGCCAGGCCGAACAGGATCAGGCGCTCGGCGCGTTCCATCAGGCCGCCCTTGGCGCTGAAGCCGAGCGACTCCGCCTTGGCCCGCTCGTAAGAGATGAGCGCGCCCACCCCGAGGATCGCGACCGGCACGAGCGCGAGACGCGGGTCGCCGCGGCCCGCCAGGTACCAGGCCATGCCGCCGAGGAGCAGCCCGTCGGCGACGCGGTCGGAGACCGAGTCGAAGAACGCGCCCCGCGGCGACGACGTCCCGGCGGCCTTCGCGACGACGCCGTCGAGCGTGTCCATCAGCCCGCCGACGATGAGCAGCGCGCAGGCGACGTAGAACTGGCCGAGACCGATGATGACGGCGTTCCCCGCCGCGAGCGCGATGCCGAGGACGGTGATCGCGTCCGCGCGCACGCCGTGGCGCACGAGCCAGACGCCGAAGCCCGTCCCCCGGCGCTGCGTCTGCTCCGCGCGGCCGTCAGCGCGCGCTGTGCGTTTCCGTCCGCGCCGACCGTCGATCATCGATCCTCCTCGGTCCGGCCAGGACGAGGCTACCAGCCTCGGCACCACGTCGCCCCCGGTGACGCCCGCCGGCCTGCCCCGACGCGACGTCGCGGCGGCGCCTCAGCCGGGCAGCGATCGCCAGGCCTCCGCAACCTTGCGCTCGCCCGTCAGCTCGAGCGCGTCGAGCCCGACGCGGTTCCAGGTGAACAGGAACAGGTCGGAGGCGGTGCCGACGAGGGCGGCGTCGGCTGGGCCCCGACCGCGGCGCCACCGCAGCCGCCCGCCGCCGACCTCGACCACGAAGGCTGCGGCATCGTCGGAGCAGACCAGGCAGAGCGTGCCGTGGAGCGTGGCGCTCGGCGCCTCTGCCACGTCGACACGCAGGTGGACGTCGATGCGCTCGTCGATGCCGTCGACGGCGAGCTCACGCTCGACCGGGGACGGCTGGCCGATCGCCAGCTCGGCGTCGACGCGGTGCACCGCCGACTCGAGGGCCATCCGCCGCGCCACCCACCCCGTGGTCAGGTCCTCGCCGGACCAGTTCCACGACGGGGCGTCCGGCCCGAGGCGCTCGAGGGCGCCGAGCAGCTCGGTCGCAGCGTGCTCCATCCGCTCGAGCGGGTTGCCGGGGGCCTCGACGGCGTCCTCCGCGCGGCTCGGACGCTCGGGGTCGGCACCGAGCACCTGGGCGTGCCAGTGCCGGTAGACGTGGGTGAGGTGCGCCACCAGGTCCTCGAGCACCCAGTCCGGGCAGGTCGGGACCGGGGTGGCGAGGCGTCCGAGGGCGCACTGGTAGACGCGCTCGGCCCCCTCACCGATCGCGTCGAGGTAGACGGGGAGGGGGAGGTTCAACGGGGCCATGCGGAGCGCAGCTTCGTCCAGCTGTCAGAGAGCGCCTCGGGCAGCACCCGCGTCGAGGCGACCGAGGTCATGAAGTTCGTGTCGCCGAGCCAGCGGGGCACGACGTGCAGGTGCAGGTGGCCGGGGATGCCCGCTCCGGCGGCGCGCCCGAGGTTGGCCCCCATGTTGAGACCGTCGGGCCGGTACGCCGCCTTGACGGCCACGACGGCGTCGCGCGCGGTCCGCCAGAGGTCGGCGGACTCCTCGGCGCCGAGCGCCTCGATCTCCCCGACGTGGCGGGTCGGCATCACGAGGAGGTGGCCGGAGGCATACGGGTAGGCGTTCAGCACGGCGACGCTGAGCTCGCCCTGGAAGACGACATGGCGGACCGGGTCCGGCTCGGCCGAGGCGAGGATGCGGCAGAAGACGCACTCGGCCTCGGCACCGCGCGCCGTAGGCGCGTGGGCGCCAGCCGTCCCCGCAGCGCCGTCGTCGCTGCAGGCCACCTCCTGTCCCTCGGTGTTGGCCGGCTCGGTGACCGACGCGATGTAGCTCGCCCGCCAGCCCGCCCAGAGGTGGTCCAGGCTCACGCGGGGCCCTCGGAGGCGACCTGCGACGCGCCGGACTCCGGGCTCGAGCGGGTGGCAACCTCGGCGACGACGCGGCCGGCGAACGCGCCGACCGGTACCCCGCGCACCGCGGCGTTCGAGCCCCGGGCGTTCACGCCGACCGTCTCGTGGGCGACGTCTTCGTCCCCGACGACGAGCAGGTACGGGATCTTCTCAAGCTTGCCGCGCCGCACCCTCGCGCCGAGCGGCTCGGACGCCTCGTCGACGTCCACCCGAAGCCCCGCCCCGCGCAGCTCGGCGGCGACGCTGCGCGCGTAGTCCTCATGGGTGTCCCGGACCGGAAGCACCCGGACCTGGACGGGCGCGAGCCATGTCGGGAAGGCGCCGGCGTAGTGCTCGAGCAGCATCCCGAAGAAGCGCTCCACCGAGCCGAACAGCGCCCGATGGATCATGACCGGCCGGTGCCGGCCGTTGTCGGCGCCGATGTAGGAGAGCTCGAAGCGCTGCGGGAACTGGAAGTCGAGCTGGATCGTCGACATCTGCCAGGTGCGGCCGATGGCGTCGCGGGCCTGGACCGAGATCTTCGGCCCGTAAAAGGCGCCGCCCCCCTCGTCGAGCACCAGGTCGAGCGCCCTCGCCTGCGCGGCCCGCCGGAGCGCCTCGGTGGCCTCCTCCCACTCCTCGTCGCTGCCGACCGCCTTGCCCTCCGGACGTGTCGACAGCTCCAGGAAGAAGTCGTCGAGCCCGTAGTCGCGCAACAGGTCGAGGACGAAGGTGAGCAGCGAGTCGAGCTCGCCCGCCATCTGGTCGCGGGTGCAGAAGATGTGCGCGTCGTCCATCGTGAGCCCGCGTACACGCGTGAGACCGTGGATGACGCCGGACTTCTCGTAGCGGTAGACGGTGCCGAACTCGAACAGGCGCATCGGGAGCTCGCGGTAGGAGCGCTGCCTGCTCCGGTACACGAGGATGTGGAACGGGCAGTTCATCGGCTTCAGGTAGTACTTCTGGCCGCCGTCGAGCTCCATCGGGGGGAACATCCCCTCGGCGAACCACTGCAGGTGCCCGGAGAGCTCGAACAGCTCCGCCTTGGTGATGTGCGGCGTGTTGACGAACTGGTAGCCGGCCTCGTCGTGGCGCTGGCGCGAGTAGTCCTCCATCAGGCGACGGACGAGGCCGCCCTTCGGGTGGAACACGGCGAGGCCCGAGCCGATCTCCTCGGGGAAGGAGAAGAGGTCGAGCTCGAGACCGAGCTTGCGGTGGTCCCGGCGCTCGGCCTCCTCCAGCCGGTGGAGGTGCTCCTCGAGCGCCTCGGCCGACTCCCATGCGGTCCCGTAGATCCGCTGCAGCTGCGGACGCCTCTCGTCGCCGCGCCAGTACGCGCCGGCGACGCGCATCAGCTTGAAGTAGCCGAGGCGGGCCGTCGAGGGGACGTGCGGCCCGCGGCAGAGATCGACGAACTGCTCGGTGTTGCGGTAGGTGCTCACCTCGGCGGCGCCCGACGCGGCCTCCCCGGCGAGCTCGGCGTCGACGGCGGCGCCTCCGGCCGCGGCGCGCACCCCCTCGATGATCTCCCGCTTGTAGGGCTGGTCGCCAAAGAGGCTCAGCCCCTCCTCGATGGTGTGCTCCTCGCGCACGAACGGCTGGTCCTCGGCGACGATCTCGCGCATGCGTGCCTCGATGCGCGGCAGGTCCTCCTCGCTGAAGTGCGCGCCCCCCGGCAGCTCGAAGTCGTAGTAGAAGCCGTCCGCGATCGGCGGACCGATGGCGAAGCGGGCGCCGGGCCACAGCGACAGCACGGCCTGGGCCATGACGTGCGCCGTCGAGTGGCGCAGCACATGGCGCCCCTCTTCGTTCGCGGCCGTCACGACGCGCACCGCCGCGCCGTCGTGGAGCGGCGCCCCGAGATCGGCCAGCTGGCCGTCGACCTCGACCGCCACGGCATCGCGGGCGAGGCGGCGCCCGATCGCGCCGGCAAGGACAGCGCCCGTCGACCCGGCGGGCAGGGTGCGGCGCGAGCCGTCCGGTAAGACGACGGAGATCTCGCTCGACGCTTCGGCGGTCACGTGCCTGGAGCTGCTCCTCGGGTGTGCCCGCACGGCGCGCGGGCGCTGGACAGAAGGTCTTCTGAGTCCCCCGAGCCTACCGGTCCCCCGCGAGCACGACCGGTGGGGCGCCCCGCCGATCCGTCGGGTCCGTCGCGACGACGCCGCAGCCGTCGCTACGCGACGCCGAGCAGCGCCGCCGCACGGTCGACCCCGTCGCCGGCGGCGGCGGCGGCGTCGATGGCGCGCAGCGCCCCGGGGGTGTCGAGGTCGTCGTCGAGGCGGCGGCGGACCTCCTCGAGGGCGCCGTCGCCGGCGCCGGCGCTCCGCCAACGCGCGAGGCGCTGCTCAGCCTCGGCGAGCAGCCGGTCCTCCCACTCCCATGAGTGGCGGTAGTGCTGCGCGAGGAGGGCGAGGCGGATCGCCGCGGGATCGTGCTCTTTCAGCAGGTCGCCCACGAAGACCAGGTTGCCGAGCGACTTCGACATCTTCTCCCCGCCGAGGCGCACCATCCCGACGTGCATCCAGTGCCGGACGAAGCGGGAGCCGGTTGCCGACTCGGACTGCGCCGTCTCGCACTCGTGGTGCGGGAAGATCAGGTCGCTGCCCCCGCCATGGAGGTCGATCGGCAGGCCGAGCTCGCGAAGCGCCAGCGCGGAGCACTCGATGTGCCATCCGGGGCGCCCCGGTCCCCACAGCGACTCCCACGCGGGCTCGTCGGGCAGCGACGGCTGCCAGAGCACGAAGTCGAGCGGGTCGTCCTTGGCGGGGTCGCCCGGGTTCCCGCCCCGCTCGGCGGCGAGCGCCAGCATCTCGTCGCGCGTCAGGTGGCTCAATTGACCAAAGCGGGGGAACGACGAGACGTCGAAGTACACGGCCCCGCCGGAGCGGTAGGCGTGGCCGGAGTCGAGCACCATCCCGATGAAGCCCAAGATGTCGGGGATGGCCGACGTGGCACGCGGCTCCGCGAAGCTCGGCAGCAGGCCGAGCGACGCCATGTGCTCGTCGAAGCGCCGGATCCCCTCCGCGGCGAGGTCGAGGTAGTGCACGCCGAGGGAGCGCGCCTTGCGCAGGATGTCGTCGTCGACGTCGGTGACGTTGCGTACGCAGCGCGTCTCGTGGCCGAGGTCGCGAAGCCGCCGCTGCAAGATGTCGTAAGCGAGGTACGTCGCGGCGTGGCCGAGGTGGGCCGAGTCGTACGGCGTGATCCCGCACGTGTACATCGTGACGATGTGCCCCGCCTCGAACGGGACGACGTCCCGCCTTGCCGTGTCGTAGAGCCGCATGCTCATCGTGTCGGCCTCACGCCTCCCCGTGCAGGCCCGTCAGGCGGAGCGCGACGTGGGACTTGTAGCGGATGTTCACGTTGAGGAGCACCGCCGTCAGCGCCTCGACGGCGTTCGCCGAGGCAAGCGTCCCGGCCACCACGCCGCGCAGACCCGGCACGACCCCGACCAGGCGGACCGTCGCCTCGGCTGCCCCGGGATCGTCGGCGCACACGAGGACGTCGGCGTCGAGCCCCTGGTCGATCGCCGCCAGCGCGCCGGCGGGAAGGTGCTGGAACGCCGCGGTGACCATGGTGGCCGGCAGCGCCGCCTGCACCGTCGCGGCGATGGACCCTCGCACCGGGACCAGGGCCTGGAACTCACGACCCATCCGGGTGAGCGCGTTCACCATCGATACCAGCACCTTGCCGGCCAGGGCGTCGGCGAGGCCGGCGACGGCGGGGAGCGCCCCGTCCCAGGGCGTCGCCAGCACCGCGATCCCCGCACGCGCCGCTGCCTCGTTCGTCACGCCCGTCAGCTCCAGCGGGTGGTCGGGCCAGGAGGCGACCAGCTCGCGGGCGGCACCGTCCGCCCGCTCGGCCGAGCGCGAGCCGAGGAGCACGCTCGCGCCCGATGCGGCGAGGCGCACCGCGAGCGCCCGCCCCGCCGGGCCCGTGCCGCCGATGATCCCCACCTGCATGCCCGCGGCCACCTCCCTACCCTTCCACACCACCGAGGTCAGCCTGCAAACCGTGGCAACCGGGACGGGCGCACCACGGGTCGGGACCGACCGCCGACGCCGGCCGGCCCGACGCCCCGCCAGGCGCGCTCCGTAAACTGGGGCGGCTGGCGCACCGGGGCGCGAGCGCTTCGAGGGGGCTGATGGCGCCGTGCAGGTCGAGGTGTGGTCCGACGTGGTCTGTCCGTGGTGCTACCTCGGCAAGCGCCGCTTGGAGCACGCGCTCGCGCGCTTCGACCGGCGCGACGAGGTTGGCGTCGTCTGGCGGAGCTTCGAGCTCGATCCCGGCGCCCCGGCCGACGACGATCGGCCCGTCGTCGAGCACCTCGCCGAGAAGTACGACATGACGATGGAGCACGCGCTCGAGGCCCAGCGGCGGCTCACCGGGCTGGCCGCGACGGAGGGGCTCGACTACCACCTCGACCGCACGCGCCGTGCCAACACCTTCGACGCCCACCGCCTACTACACCTGGCGCGCGAGCACGGGATCCAAGATCGCGTGAAGGAGCGCTTCCTCGCCGCCTACTTCACCGGGGGCGAGCGGCTCGGAGATCGCTCGACGCTCGTACGCCTCGCCGGGGAGGCGGGGTTGCCCGAGACCGAGGCCGCCGCGGTCGTCGACGGTGACGCCTACGCGCCGCAGGTGCGCGCCGACGAACGGCGGGCCCAGATGCTGGGCATCACCGGCGTGCCGTTCTTCCTCATCGACGGCCGCCACGGCCTGGCGGGCGCGCATCCTGCCGAGCAGCTCCTCGAGGCGCTCGGGCGGGCGTGGGACGAGCGCGACGGGCTCGCGCCCGCGAGCGGGGCCGGGCCGGGCGCGTCCGGCGAGAGCTGAGCCCCGGCTCAGGCACCTGCCCGTTCGCGCAGCGCCTCGAGCGCCCTGTCGGCGTGCTTGTCCATGCGGGTCTCGCTGCGGACGACCTCGAGCACCCGCGAGTCGGTGTCGATCACGAACGTCGCGCGCTTGACGGGGAGCGGCCCGAACGACCGGCGGACCCCGAACTGGCGGGCAACGCGACCGTCGGCGTCGGAGAGCAGCGGGTAGTCGAAGCCGTGCATCTCCGAGAAGCGGCGCTGCTTGTCGACCGTGTCGGCGCTGATGCCGACACGCTGCGCGCCGAGCGCGGCGAACTCGGCTCCGAGGTCCCGGAAGTGGCAGCTCTCCGCGGTGCAGCCCTTCGTCATCGCCGCCGGGTAGAAGAACAGCACGACGGGTCCTGACGCGACCAGGTCGCTCAGCCGTCGCGGGTTGCCCTGTTCGTCGGGCAGCTCGAACTCCTCGACCGTGTCGCCCTTGTCCACCGGAGCCTCCCCCTTCTCGCGCGTCGCGATGCCCAGGCTACCGGGCCGCGCCGGAGCGCCCCGGGCCCGCAAGGGCACCACCGCCCGCGCTGCACCTAGCGTGGCGACATGGTCGACCGCCTCACCTACCACCTCGTCGACGTCTTCACCGCGGTCCCCTTCGCCGGCAACCCGCTCGCCGTCGTGCTCGGCGCCGGCGGGCTCGACGACCGCCAGCTGCTCGCCCTCACCCGCGAGTTCAACCTGTC
>Ga0307372_10001321_pt1 | contig 43608 bp, 38 predicted proteins | sample OX1MG_FD_202533 | JGI IMG/M metagenome (GOLD analysis project Ga0307372, IMG submission 202533) | Soil microbial communities from Risofladan, Vaasa, Finland - OX-1 | ecosystem: Environmental > Terrestrial > Soil > Coastal area > Acid sulfate soil | place: Finland: Risofladan, Vaasa | collected...
GGATGCCACCCGATTCCTCACCGAGGCACACGAGGCGCTGGCCCGGGGTGATGGGCTGTCCTTGGGTGACGCGCAGAGTGGCGCCCTCTCATCCGATGCAACCGTCCTCGTACTCGGGGCGGGGAACACGGCCATGGATGTCGCCCGGACCGCCCGGCGCCTCGGCGCACGAGCGGTGTGCATCGACTGGATGGACCGTCGCTTCGCCCCGGTGCGTCCCGACGAATTGGACGAAGCCGAAGAGGAGGGAGTGGAGATCCGGTTCTTGACCACGCTTGAGCGCATCACGGGTTCGGGCGGCCGAGTCGCTGCCGCCCACCTGGCCCACACCACTCAGAAATCGGCTTCCGCCAAGCCCGTCGTCACCAAAGCCGCCCCCGACACGCTGGAGGTCGACCTGGTGGTCATGGCCATGGGGTACCGGATTGAGCCGTCAATTCTCGGCTGCATCCCCGGTGCTCCCGTGGCCAAGACGGTGGCGCCGCTCCCGGATCGGCAGTGGGTGGCCAGTGGACTTCTGGCCAACGCCGCCCCTTCCTTCGCCCGCCACCACCCGGTGGGTCGGCTCGCCTTGGGCCGTGAAACGGCCAGGGTCGCCGCCGGAGTACCCTGCTCAGCCCGGGTCTGGAGGGCCGGGGATGCGCTGACCGGTCCCTCCACGGTGGTGGAGGCCATGGCCCAGGGCAGAGAGGCCGCCCGGGGCATCCTCAGGCAGCGGCCTCGGCGCCCGTTCGCCCCGCCCAGGGGTGCGTCTCATTCATCCGGTGCCGTGGCTTTCGAGGGACACGCTTCGAAATAGGGTTCACCTCTGCCTCGACCCACCCACAGGCAAGAGTTTTCCGAGCCGAAGCGCGATCACACCGAGAGCGACCAGGAGATCGGCGTGCACCCGATTCAACGTGGGCTGCTGCGCCATTTCTCGATCGGTTGCCGAGACTCCCACATGGACCGCTCCACGGCGCAGCAGTCCTGACCCTTGGCGCGCTCCAGTGGTTACCGCCACCAGGTCCGTGAGCTTCGACGCACGTAGGTCATAATGGGATTCGTGAGGGACCCGTTTCAGAGGGTGTGGATCGGGCTCGGGGCCCTGGCTCTGGTGCTCCTGGCCGGGACCATCGGATATCTGGCTCTCGGTTTCGCTCTCCTCGATGCCGTGTATCAATCGGTCTCCACCGTCACCACGGTGGGATTCAACTCACCTCACCCGTTGAATCAGAGCGGCAAGCTCTTCACCATTGTCCTCATCCTCGTCGGTGTGGGCACCGCCCTTTACGCCTTCTCGGCGGTGTTCGAGATTCTCCTTGAGGGCCATGTTCGAGATCTCCTGAGGAGGCGCAATATGGAACAGAGCATCGAACGGATGGACAGCCATGTGATCGTGTGCGGATGGGGTCGTGTCGGCCGGGAGGTGGCCCGCTTCCTCCACAATGCCGGTCGGGACGTCGTCGTCATCGACCGTGACCAGGATCGGCTCCGCGACGTGTCGTATGCCTCGGTCTGCGGGGATGTGACGGACGACGAGGTGCTGCACCGGGCCGGCATAAATCGGGCCGCCACCCTGGTTGCGGCACTCAATACAGACGCTGACAACCTTTACGTGACGGTGGCCAGCAAGTCGATGCGACCGGACCTGCAGATAATCGCCCGGGCCCGCAGCGGGTCGTCCGAGGCGAAATTCCTGCGCGCCGGAGCCGACCGGGTGGTGAATCCCCAACAGCTGGGTGGAGACCGCATGGCATCTTTCGTGACTCAGCCCCACGTGGTGGACTTTGTCGACGTGGTGATGCATGACGGCACCCTCAAGTTTCGTCTGGGCGAGCTCTCAATCTCCTCGCGGTCGAACATGGCCGGCAAGACACTTCGCTCGGCCCACCTGCGCGACCGCACCGGAGCCTTGGTCCTGGCCATACGCCGACCCGACGGCAGCTTCTTGACCAACCCTTCGCCCGAGGATGCCATTCTGGCCGGGGACGTGCTGATTTCTGTTGGCACTGACGAGCAGCTTGAATCCCTGGCGGAATTCGCCGTGCGAGGCTGAGCCGCGACCCGGGACCGCGCGCCAAGTCACGAGATCCGAGACTCGGGCCGACATGGTCGGTCGGCCGTCGACCTCATTGTCGCTCTGCGAGCCGGAGCGCATCAGGGTTGACGACGTTGATCGGTTTGCCCGTGGCGTACGCGTTCACCTGATCGAAGATCTCAGAGAACTGCAGCTCCCACTCTTCGCGTGTCACATAGCCGATGTGTGGCGTGCACACCACGTTGCCCATATTGAGGAGCGGATCGGCAGGATCCTGCATCGGTTCCCGTTCGAAGACGTCGACGGCTGCGAATCCCGGGCGTCCCCGGCGGAGCGCCTCCAGCAGCACCCCGGGTGCGATCAAGTCGGCACGGCTGGTATTGACGAGCAGGCTGGTCGGCTTCATGCGGGCCAGATCATCGGCGTTCACGATGCCCCGCGTCCCCTCGACCAGCCTCATGTGGAGTGAGAGAACGTCGCATGACTCGAAGAACTCCTCCCTGCTCCCGGCCACCGTCATGCCTTCGGCCCGGGCCCGCTTTCTTGACTCCTCACTGGCCCAGACGGTGACGCCCATGTGGAAGGCGCGGGCGTAGTCAGCCACCACCCGGCCGATACGGCCGTACCCATAGGTCCCGAATGTCTTGTCGCGGAGGGTCGATCCGATGCCCATCTGCCAGTTGCCCGCCTTGAGCGACGCCCCCTGCTGGGGAATCTGGCGGACGGCGGCCAGGACGAGTCCCCAGGTCAGTTCGGCCGTGGCGAACGAGGGCGACCCGGCATGTAGATCCGATGACACGGCGATGCCCAGTCGCGTGCAGGCGTCGATGTCGATGTGCGGATAGACGCTCCGCTGGCTGATCAACTTGAGTTTGGGAAGCCGCTCCAGCAGGGCCGCGCCGATTTGGGTCCGCTCGCGGATCAGCACCAGGGCCTCGCACCCGGCGAGCCGTTCGACCAATGGATCGACGGCTTGCAGATGGTCGTTCCATACCGTCACCTCATGGGGGGCGAGCTTGGCAAAGCAATCCAGCGTGCGCAGAGTGTCGAAGTAGTCATCGAGGATTGTGACCTTCATCCATCGTCCTCCGGAATTGGCGGTGCTCGACGACCATTCAAGCGCTGATTGACCTAACTTCGGGAATTCCCCACCCGGAAGGAGAATTCTTGAAGAGATGTCACCCCGGGCTCATGCGCTGGACCGCCGCGTGGATCCCGGTTGCGGCGGCGGGGATCTTGGGTCTCTGTGGTCCTGTCCCGGCTGCCGGGGCGGCGGGCATCCCCGATCACCTGCCGGCGGTTCCCCACGGCAACCCCAACACGGTGTTCTCCAAGGACGGTCCGTACAAACCGGGGGTCGCCTTCCAGACCACTCCGGGGGGCGACACTCTCGTCATCACGTACCCCGTCGACCCGGCGGCGACCGTGGGGAAACCGCACTATGTCATCGACCTGTTGCGCTGGCTCAACGGGTCGCCGACCGCGCCGACCCCTGCGAATCTGCCGAAGGACCTGCCCACCACCCTGGCCACCGATGCCTACCAGGACGTCCCCATCGCCACGCCCGGACCCTTCCCGGTGGTGATGTTCAGCCACGGGTTCAGCGGCTACCCCGAGCAGTCGAGCTTTCTCACCGACCACCTGGCCACGTGGGGTTTCGTGGTGGTTGCACCCGATCACCGTTCCCGGGACCTCCATGCCATGTTCAGCGGGACCACGGGGCGGGGGCAGAGCGACATCACCGACCTGCGACAAGCGCTCGCCGTCGTGCGCTTCATGAATGCCGCGCCCAATGACCTCCTGAGTCACAAGCTCGACCTCACCCGGGTGGCGTCACTGGGTCATTCTTCCGGTGGGGGAGCCGCCATCGCATTCGCCCGGGGCCCGGACGTGCGGACCTATGTGGCCCTCGCCCCCGAAGTTGCCACGCCTCCGAGGGGTAAGCCCGGAATGCTCATGCAGGGCACGGCTGACCAGGAGGTCAATCCGGCGGGCACCAAGAAGCTCTACGCGTCGCTCAGCACACCGAAGCGTCTGGTGCTGCTCGACCGGGCCGGTCACAACGTCTTTGACGACGCCTGCTCCATCGGGGCCGCCCAGGGCGGTCTGGTCGCCGTCATCAAGAAGCTTGGTCTGCCCCGCGGATTCGTGGGCATGGCCACAGATGGTTGCCTGGCCCCGGATGTGTCCCCGCCCAAGGTATGGCCCCTCATCGATCAGGCAGTCACGGCCCAGCTCCGTTGGAGTCTGGGCATCGACAGGGCGCCCGTGGGCCTCGGTCCGGGGATGGGGCATGCCTACCCGGGAGTCTCGGCCAGCGTGACGGCCGATCCATAGATCCTGATCGGTTGCTACAATACCTACGTGACTACGCAGGTATATGGAGACCCTTCACAGGAGGAGTTTCACTCCGCCGTCGGGATGCTGAAGCTGCTGGGCGACGAGACCAGGCTGCGCGTCATCTGGGCGTTGCTCAGCGGCGAGCATTCCGTCAACGAGTTGGCGGAGCTCATCGGAGCGCAACCGGCCGGTGTCTCGCAGCACCTGGCCAAGTTGCGTCTGGCCCGTCTGGTGCGCAGCCGGCGCCAGGGCACGCGGATCTACTACCTGGTCGACGATGCCCACGTCCGCCGCCTCGTTGAGGAAGTCCTGTCCCATGCCGATCATGTGGCGTCGCGTGGCTGAACGGGGACACGGCCACCATGCCCACTCGATGGGAACCGATCGGCGGGCTCTGCACCTCACGCTGATCCTGCTCGGCGCCTTCATGGTGTTCGAGGTGGCCATGGCCATCGCCTCTAGCTCCCTGGCCCTACTGGCCGATGCCGGGCACATGCTGGCCGATGTCGGCGCGATCGCCGGCTCCCTCCTGGCCATTCGGCTGGCCGCCCGACCGGAGACGGGATCCCACACCTACGGCATGATCCGCGCCGAGATCCTGGCCGCTGCCGCCAACGGCATCACCTTGCTCCTCGTCTCCGCCCTGGTCACCTTCGAGGCCGTGCAGCGCCTGGTCAGACCTTCGCCGGTGATCGGGGTGAACCTCATAGTGGTGGCGGGCATCGGCGTGGCGGTGAATCTCGTGGCCACCCTCACGATGTCCAAAGCGGACAGGAGCTCCCTCAACATTGAGGGTGCCTATCGCCACATCCTCACCGATCTCTACGGCTTCGCGGGGACCGCCATTGCCGGCATCGTGATTTTGATCACGGGTTTCTCCAGGGCCGACTCCATTGCATCCTTGGTCGTGGTCTGCCTCATGCTCAAGGCCGCAGTGGAGCTCCTGCGACCGGCGCTCCGCATACTCCTCGAGGCCACGCCCGAGGACATCGACCTGGACGAGGTGCGCAGCCATCTGCTCGCCTTGCCCGAGGTGGAATCGGTGCACGACCTTCATGCCTGGACATTGACCTCTTCCCTCCCGATCCTCACCGCCCACGTGGTGGTGACTGACGACTGCCTGACCAGCGGGGACGCGGGCCGGGTCCTGGACCACCTGCAGGACTGTCTGGCTGGTCATTTCGACGTTGCCCATTCCACGCTCCAGTTCGAGTCGATCGGCCACATCGATCATGAGCTGGGGGGCCACCCCTAAGGCGGGGGAGTGAGGGTGGCCACCAGTTCCACGTGTTCGGTCATCGGAAAGATGTCAAAGGCGCGGAGCGTCGAGAGCGTCCAGCCGCGGGCGAGGAGGGGACGAATGTCCCGGCTGAAGGTGGCGGGGTCACAGGAGACGTACGCCACCTTGCGGACCGTGTGCCCGTGATTCCCGATCGCCTCCATGACGGCGGTGCCCGCTCCCTCCCGGGCCGGGTCGAGGACGATGAGATCCGCCCGGCCGATGCCGCGCTCGACCAATTCTGGCGTGACGGAGGCCTTCAGGACGCGAAGTTGCGGGAATGCCGAGCCGTTGTGCTCAGCGTCCGCGCAGGCCCGACGGTCACGCTCGACCGCCAGGAGAGAGCCACGTGGACCGACGGCGTCAGCCAAGACGACGGAGAACAGACCTGCGCCGGCATACAGGTCCACCACCGATTCTCCGGGGGACGTCCCCAAGGCGGAGACCACCGCCAGGCAGAGGGCTGACGCGGCACCGACGTGGACCTGCCAGAAGACTCCGGCCGTGATCCGGAAGGTGAAGCCGGACACGACCGCCTGAACCGACCCCGGCTGGCGCAGGACGCGCCCGCGGGCCACGACACCGGCCCCGAGGTCGGGTAGCGCAAGCTTGACCTTGCGGGATGCCTGTAAGGACACCACAGCGTCCCTGCCATCTGATCCGACCATCACGTCGAGCTCGTCGAACCCCGGCCACTGCGCATCGAAGACGCCGGTCCCGTTGACCCAAGGGCTGGCTATGGGACACTCGTTGACGTATTCGATTTCATGGGAGCGGTGCTGGCGGAAACCGGGCCTGCCGTCTTGGTCAATGGCGAGCCGGATCCGATTGCGCCAGCCCAATCCGGCCACGTCGCCAGGCACCGCTTCGACGTCGATCTCCCGCACAATCCCCGCCACCCGTTTGAGCTGCTCGGCGATCCGGAAACCTTTGAGCCGGCGTTGCGCAGCAACGTCGACGTGTTGAAAGTCGCACCCACCGCATCGGTCCGGCCCCGCATGGGGGCACGGAGGCGACACTCGATCGGGTGAGGGCTGGAGCACTTCGATGGCATCGGCCCTCAGGTACGACCGGGTCGAAGAGGTCACTTTGGCCATGACCCGTTCGCCGGGCAGCGAGTGGCGGACGAAGACGACACGTCCATCGGGAGTGCGGGCTACGCAACCCCCACCTCCCGCTACATTGCCGATTTCCAACTCAAGGACGGTGGTGTCCTCTTCCGCCGCCATGGTCGGGATACTACGGGCTTGATCTCAATCACTCCTCCGACCTCAACGGACCGTTGATCCAAACGTTCGGTGGCATCGTTGCTCCCGCCATTCCGCGCGGGATGCACCGAGCATGTGAAAGGTCCGGAGGTCTCAATAGGGCACCAGACGCCACGCTCGGGGCGGTTGCTTCACGGTACTTACCCGTCTGCGCAGGTTCCCAACGCTCGAAGGGTGTCGGGACAGGTCACGCAGTGCGGATTCATCAGGTCTCCGGCATGAGTTCGTTCGACCTACCCCGAGAGATTGCCTGCCTCCCCCTTGCCCGCCGAGGAACTGGCTGGCGGTGTAGCCGTAGAGGTGCCGGTGGCTTCCGACCACCAGGTGGCGCTTGCTGGCCAAGAGCTCGTTGACCGCGACCTCGAAGGTGCTCGACGGATCGGGAAAGTGCCCGGGCACCACCAGAGGGCGGTCGACGCTACGCCAGAGCCGCGCGTCCGGTGTGGTGAAGGGGTTGACATTTCCCGTATTTGCACTGCTCCGTTCAGTTCCCATGAAGAGGTACATCGCCCTGAAAGCCATGAGGACCTGGCCACTGACCCAGAGCGGAAGTGTGTGGACCGTCGCTGGCCCGAGGTGACGGTTTGACACGGCGTGTCAATCTGGTAAACGCTCGTTTCCTACATGGCCCAAAGATCCTTGCGGGTGAACGGGCGGACACAGAGGGGATGTTGAATGTCAGAGCGCACGTTCGTCATCGGCGTGGGAATGACCAAGTTCGAGAAGCCGGGTTCGGTGGACTGGGACTACCCCGATATGGGTCGCCAGGCCGGCCAGAAGGCCCTGGCCGATGCCGGCCTTGCCTATGAGCTGGTGGAGCAGGCTTTCGTAGGCTACTGCTATGGCGATTCCACCACGGGGCAGCGTGCCCTCTACGAGCTCGGGCTCACGGGGATACCTGCCGTCAATGTGAACAACAACTGCTCGACCGGGAGCTCGGCCCTGTACCTCGGTCGTAGGTTCATTCAGGGAGGCATCTCCGACTGCGTCCTGGCGTTGGGCTTCGAGAAGATGGAGAAGGGGAGTCTCGGTGTGAAATACACCGATCGCACCATGCCGCTCGATAAGCACTTCATCGACATGAACGAGCGTCGGGGCTTCGCTGGCGGCCCCCCGGCGGCCCAGATGTTCGGCAACGCAGGGCGCGAGTACATGGAGCGCTACGGCGTCAAGGCCGAGTCATTCGCCCGGATCGGGGAGAAGAATCACCGCCATTCCGTGAACAACCCCTATAGCCAGTTCCAGGACGAGTACTCACTTGAGGACATCCTCAATGCACCGATGATCCATGACCCCTTGACCAAGCTCCAGTGCTGCCCGACTTCCGACGGCGGTGCGGCGGCCGTCCTGGCCAGCGGGCGCTTCGTCAAGGAGCACGGTCTGGAGGCGCAGGCGGTCGAAATCGTGGGTCAGTCCATGACGACTGACTTCGAGTCCACCTTTTCGGGCTCTGACATGAGCCTGGTCGGATTCGACATGACGAGAGCGGCCGCGCTGGCGGTCTACCAGGAGTCGGGCCTGGGACCCGAGGAGGTCGATGTCATTGAGCTGCATGACTGCTTCAGCGCCAATGAACTGATCACGTACGAAGCATTGGGTCTGTGCGGGGAAGGAAAAGCCGGCGATCTGATCGATTCGGGTGCCGTCACCTATGGTGGCCAGGTCGTGGTCAATCCCTCAGGTGGCCTGATCTCCAAGGGGCATCCTCTCGGTGCCACGGGCTTGGCCCAATGTTCCGAGCTCACATGGCAACTCCGGGGAGCGGCCGAGGCCCGACAAGTCGACGGAGCCACCGTCGCCCTCCAACACAATCTTGGTCTGGGCGGCGCCGCCGTTGTGACCATGTACCGAAAGGAAAGCTGAACCATGTTGCAAGACAGAGTGGCCATCATCACGGGAGGCGGCCGCGGCATCGGCCGCGAGCACGCCCTCCTCTTCGCATCGCTTGGTGCCAAGGTGGTGGTCAACGATCTCGGTGGGGCCATCGACGGTTCCGGGGCAGACGTCTCGGCGGCTCAGTCGGTCGTCGACGAAATCGTGGCCGCAGGCGGGCAAGCCGTGGCCAGCACCGACAGCGTCACATCGTTCGGCGAGGCCAAGGCCATCGTCGAACTGGCCACGTCGACCTTTGGTGATCTTCACATTGTGGTGAACAACGCCGGGATCCTGCGCGACCGGATGTTGGTCTCAATGAGCGAGCAGGAATTCGACGACGTCATCGCGGTGCACCTCAAGGGCACGTTCAACGTCACTCGCCACGCCGCCGAATTCTGGCGCGAGGCGGCCAAGGCCGGCGACATCGTGGATCGGGCCATTGTCAACACCAGCTCGGGCGCCGGGCTGCACGGCAACGTCGGGCAGACCAACTACTCGGCCGCCAAGGCAGGGATCGCGGCCATGACCGTGGTCAACGGCATGGAGCTCAATCGCTACGGGGTGCGGGCCAATTGCATCGCCCCGGTCGCACGGACCCGCCTCACCCTGCAGACCCCCGGTCTGGGTGAGGCGATGGGCAAGCACGTGTTCGACCCCGAGAACATCTCACCCCTGGTGGCCGTCCTGGCTGCCGAGACCTGCCCCTTCAACGGCCAGGTATTCAGCGTGTACGGCGGTTCCGTCGGCATTTACGCCGGCTGGTCAATCGCCCAGGAGGTGTCCACCGACGATCGATGGACACCCGAGGCACTGGCTTCGGCCATGGACAAACTCCCACGGACCGTCGAGGTCAACAGTCAGATGACCGCGCTGGTCAAGGCGATGCAGAGCTGACCGCCAATGCCCCGATGACCGCGTCGCCTGTCGCCCGGTGGTTCCCTCCGATCCGGACCAGGAGATGAGCCTGGACGTGGACGGGCCCCTTGACATGGCCCGTCTGCGGGCTGCCCTCGAGGTCGCCGAGGTGCACCCGTTGCTGTGCGCCGTGGCCCAGGTCACGGGCCAGCTCGACGTGCTCCGGGCGGACCTGGCCCCCGATCAGGAACAGCTCCTGGTCCCCAGTCGGGGCCTCGGAGCCGAGCAGGAAGCCGAGGCCCGGGCCCTGGCGGCCGACGCCCTGGAGGCGCACGCCTCCTCGGGAGCACCCAACCACGTCGCGACCCCGTCCCACATCCGGCGGATCTTCGACTTCCTGGTCGGCGCCCCGTCCACGGTGCGCTGGGAGCAATTCCTCAGCGAGGAGCTGGCCCTCGGCGGGGCAGACCCACGTGCCCCCACGTGGCACGTATCGGAGCTGGGGCGCCCGGCGCCGTACCGCTGCGCCGTGGTGGGCGCCGGAGTCTCTGGCCTCGCCGCCGCCTACCGGCTGCGCCAGGCGGGGGTGGAGGTGACGGTCTTCGAGAAGAACGGTGACGTCGGCGGCACCTGGCTGGAAAACGTGTACCCGGGATGCCGGGTCGACGTCCCCAACCAGCTCTACAGCTATTCGTTCGCCCAGACCAACGCCTGGGAGTCCCGCTTCTCGGCCCAGCCCGACCTGCTGGGGTATCTGCGGCACGTGGCCGAGGATCTGCAGATGGACGAGTGCATTGAGCTCTCGAGCGAAGTGACCGAGGCCCGGTTCGATGACCGGTCCGGGCAGTGGGACGTCGAGGTGCGCTCGGTTGAGGGGGTGAAGAGGATCGGGCGTTTTGACGCCGTGGTCAGTGCTACGGGCCAGTTGAACCGGCCGTCGTTCCCCGACATCGCCGGGCGCCAGCGTTTCCGTGGCCCGTCCTTCCACTCCGCCGCCTGGGATGACCGCGTCGTGCTGGAGGGGAAGCGGGTGGCGGTGGTGGGGACCGGAGCCAGCGCGGCGCAATTCGTGCCCTGCCTGGTCGACCGGGTGGCCCAGCTTGACGTCTACCAACGCACCCCGCCCTGGCTCCTGCCCACGGAGAACTACGGCGATCCGTTCCCTCCGGCCTTCCACGACCTCCTGGCGTTCCTGCCGGCGTACGGGCGCTGGGACCGCCTCTGGCAGTTCTGGCTCATGCACGAGGGGCTGCTCCCGGCCGCCCGCGTCGATCCGGAATGGGGCGACCTGACCCTCTCGGTCAGCCCCGGCAACGAGTTGGCCCGGCAGATGCTGATCGACGTCTTGCGGGCCCAGGTCACCGACGACGAGCTGTTCGAGAAGATGGTGCCCCACTTCCCACCCTTCGCCAAGCGGGCCTTGCGCGACGACGGGCGATGGGCCGCCGCGCTGTCCCGGCCCACGGTGGATCTCATCACCACCCCCATCGCGGAGATCACCGCCGACGGCATCTGCACCACCGACGGGGTGGAGCGCCCGGCCGATGTGGTGATCTTCGGGACGGGGTTCCGCGCCTCGGACTTCGTCGCCCCCATGACCGTCGTCGGCAGCGGCGGGGCGGAGCTGAACGCGGAGTGGGGCGGCGATGCCCGGGCCTACCTCGGCATGACGGTGCCCAAGTTCCCCAATTTCTTCATGCTCTACGGTCCCAACACCAACCTGGTGATCAACGGCAGCATCATCGTGATGGTGGAGTGCCAGGTGCGCTACGTGGTGGAGGCGCTGGGGAAGCTCCTGCGCAGCGGGAACCGGACGATGTCCTGCCGGTCCGAGGTGCATGACCGCTACGGCGCAGAGATGGAAGCCGGCAACGCGCTGATGGCGTGGGGAGTGGCGGACGTGCCCACCTGGTACCGCAATGCCAACGGCCGCGTCACCCAGAACTGGCCTTTCGACCTGCACTCGTACTGGGACCGCACACGGGCACCCGACTTGGCTGACTACGAATTGTCTTGAGCCATGCCCAGCCGCGAGCTGACCGACATGCTGGCGCTGGTCCCACCCGACTTCGCCGATCCGGAGGCGGACTACCTGGCCGTCCGCGCCATGCTCGGACCATTCCACGGGCACCCGGTCCCCGCGCACATTGCGGTGCGGGAGACATCCCTCGGTGGGGTGCGGTCGGCTTGGTATCACCACACGAGCGGGTCGCCCCCCGGCCGGGTCGCCTTCCACTGCCACGGTGGCGGGCTGGTCTCGTGTCCTCTCGACGACTACCACTTCTACGGGGCCATGTTGGTGGACCAGCTCGGCCTTCGTGTGGTCATGCCCGACTACCGGTTGGCGCCCGAGCACACCTTCCCGGCCGCCCACCTGGACTGCCTGGCCGCCTACCGCGGCCTCCTGGCCAGCGGTGTGGCACCCTCCGATCTGGTGGTGATGGGGGACTCGTGCGGTGGAGGCCTGGCCCTGAGCACCTTGATCTCTGCCCGGGACGAGGGGCTGCCGATGCCAGCCTGCTACGTGTCCCTCTCGGGTTGGTTCGACCTGTCAGTGGCCCAGCCGGCGTCGCATGGGCCCGACCCGTTCCTCACCGCCGGCTGGGTGCGCCATCGGGGACGTGACTACGTGGCGGGCCAGATGGAGCTCAACGACCCCCGGGTGTCCCCGGCCTATGCCGATCTCTCCGGGCTCCCTCCGCTCTACCTCCCGGTGGCCCAGTTCGACACCTTGGGCGAGGGGACCCTCACGTTGGCCGCGGCGGCCATGCGGGCCGGGGTGTCGGTAACCGTCGAATCATGGCCCGGCACGGTGCACGGCTGGCAGGGGCTGGTCACCATGGGTGTACCGGAAGCGGTGGCCGCATTCCGGCGTACCCGTGAGTTCATTGACGGCGCGACGTCCCGCCACCGGGCCTGAGGACGATGAGGACGGGACGCCCGTCAGACGATCCGGCGCTGCCGGGCGCGCAGGTCCTTGGCCCGGTCGATCTCCCTGATCCGAGCCTGCGCGGTCAACCAGTCTTCGGAGCGGTTGACCTGGCTCACGTGGGGCAGGTGGTGCAGACCCACGGGGCCGTCGGTCAGCCCACCGCAACGTCGGCACACCGACATACGGCCGTTGGTCTCGGGGGCATGATGCTGGTCGAGCCGGTATCCGATGGACGCATCTTCTGGTGAACTCATGATCCTCCCTTCGACCGGGCACCCCCGTTGAGGGCCGCCGCCCGGGCGGAAGGACCGTAGGGGCCCGCGGTGGGCGCGATCGTCCTTCGCTCCATCCTACGCCCAACCGGGATCACGACGGGGCCGCCGGGCCCCACCTATGCGCTCTTGAGCCCGCTCTCCACCGGCAACGGCTCGAGCGTGGCCCGTCGCGGTGCCGCCGTGATCCCGTCCTCGCCCCCCACATCCTCAAGGGTGCGCTGGGCCGGTTCGGGCAACACGGTGGTGACCAGGAAGCCGAGGATGGCCGAGACGCCCGCTACGGCCAGGAGGCCCCGGAGGCCGATGTGGTCCTGCAGAACGGGGACCAGGAAGACACCGACGAACGCCCCCAGCTTGCCGATGCCGGCGGCCATGCCGTGCCCGGTGGTGCGCACGCTGACGGGGAACACCTCCGAAGGGAGGACGAAGGTCGTGGTGTTGGGACCGAACTCAATGAAGAAGTAACTCAGCCCGAGGACAGCCAGGAAAGGGGCGACGTGAACGGTGAGGGCGGGCACGATGGCCAGGGTGAGAAAGGCCATCGCCATCACCGCGAAGCCGATGAACTGGAGGCGCCGGTGCCCTATGCGGTCCATCCGGAGTATGGCCAAGAGGTAACCCGGCACGGCGAAGACGACGAAGATGCCCAGGGACCAGGCCAACTTCGTCTCAATGGTGGCGGTGGGATCCACCTGCTTCAAGATGGCGGGCAGGGACAGCGTGTTCCCGTAGTAGGCGTAGTCGAAGAGGAACCATGACCCGGCCGTTCCCAGCAGGAGGATGAGCATCCGGGTGTTGGTGAGGAAGTCCCCGAGTCCCATGCGGCGCCGGCCCCGCTCGGCTTCAGAGGACCGCTCGACGACACCCTCCGAGTAGTGCGAGAGCTCCCGGGCGGCCCGCGCGGACTCGCCTTTCACCTGAGCCAGGAATCGGGGGGACTCGGGCATTTTGGAGCGCAGGTGGATGACGGCGGCGGCCGGCAGGGCACCCAGCCCGAGCAGCAGGCGCCAGGTCACGTTGCCGCCGATCCCCGATGAGAGCAGCACCAGGGCCACCAGGGGGCCGACGATCAGACCGATGGCCTGCATGGAGAAGACGAGGCCGACCAGGCGTCCCCTGTCCGAGCGGTTGGAGTACTCGCTCATGAGCACCGCAGAAACCGGGTAGTCGCCCCCGATGCCCAGACCGAGCACGAACCGGGCCAGGACCAGCCAGATGAAGCTGGGAGCCACTGCGGACGCCAGGGCACCGAGGATCATGATGACGGCGACCACGACGTAGACCTTCTTGCGGCCGATCACATCGGCGATCCGCCCGAAGGCGAAAGCCCCCACGAAGGCACCCAGAATGGCGGAACCCGTCACCCAACTGGTCTGCCGGGTGCTCAGATGCCACTGCACGGCGACCAGTGCCGCCGCGGTGCCGATGACGAAGAGGTCGTAGGCATCGGTGAAGAAGCCCATTCCGGAGATGAGCACCGTGCGGCGGTGGAACTTGCTCTGCGGGGCCTCGTTCAAGAGGTCGATAAACGTCGACCCCTTCTGACCTGCCCGTGTAGGCGCTGAGTCCGGCAAGGACAACATCGGCGGCGATCTCCCGTTGTCGTGTGGGTACCTGCAGCCACCTTTGCCGCTAAAGGTGAACCCAAGGTCATCCACGGGTGAACGTTGCGCGAACAATGCGCGAACTCTTGGGTTCGCCGGCCGATAACGTACGGCCCCATGACCCGGATCCCGGCGGAGGATGAGCCGATCGACACCCGGATGACCCAGCTCTTCGCGCTGGTCTCCGAGGCGCTGGCCGGGGCCACGGCGGCCCTGCTGGGCAACGACGTGGCCACCGGGCTGGCCGTGGTGGAGGGCGACCAGTCGGTCGACGATCTCACCGCCGAAGTGGAGTTGGCGGTGTGGAAGCAGATTGATGACGACCGCACCCCGGTGGCCACGCTGCGCCACCTGGTGGGAGTCCTGCTCATCCTGCCCGAGCTCGAACGCTCGGGGGACCTGGCCGAGCACATCGCCCAGCGGGCGGTCACCAATCTGGGGGCCGAAATGAGCCCGCTGAGCCGGGGCATCGTCCAACGCATGGCCGAGGTGGCGCTCGAGATGTGGCGGGACGCCGCCGATGCCTACGTCGACCGATCGTCCCAAGCCGGCGCCCTGGCGGAGGCGGACGAGGAGATCGACATCCTCCACGAGCGGCTCACCAAGGAGATCGCCGCCGAGACGATGCCGACGGCCATCGGCGCGCAGGTCACGCTGCTGGCGCGCTTCTACGAGCGCCTGGGCGACCACGCGGTCAATCTGGCCCGCCGCGTCGAGATGCTGCAGCAGCGCGCCGAGGGTGAGCAGCACGCCGAGGGTGAGCAGGACTCCGAGGGTTAGCCGGCCACCACGTCCACCGGCGTGCCGGCGGGGACGACCGCCAGTTGGGCCAGGTCGGCATCGTGCATGCGGATGCACCCGTTGGAGATGGCGGCCCCGGTGGTGCCGATGCGGGCGTCGTCAAAGGAGGTGATGGGCCCGTGGATGGCGATGATGGCGTCTCCCGACTGCTCCCAGTTCGTGATGGCGTCGGAGTGGGCCGAGGTGACGAGCACGAAGGGCCCGTAGCCCGGGCCCGGCGCCGGGACCCTCATGGTGACGAAGTAGACGCCGGTGACGGTCGGGGTGGCGGGCGCGCCGATCCCGACGGGGAAGTCGCGCAGCTGCTTGCCGTCCTGCAGGAGGCTCAGGTGCCTGGTCGCCAGGTCCACCACGATCCTGTACGGGGTCACCCCCAGCGAGATGTCGCCCTGGGGCACCCAGGCGGTGGAGCCGTTGGGCCGTTGGGCCAGGCGCACCTCGACCCAGTGCGGGCGCGAGGCGATGACCGGCAGGACCGACGGGTAACCGAACCAGCTCCCCGGCACCATCAGATTCGCCGGCGCGCCCGGTGCGGGCGAGCCCGGAATGGTCCCGTGGGTGGTGGCCAGCAAGGTGATACCCGAGGGGGCGGGCGCGGGGGCGGCGATGCGCTGATGCCGCGGGACCGGCTTGGACAGCGGACGGTGCGTGCTGCCGCCACCGGCCAGCAGCGCCGTGGCCAGCACCGCCGCGGCCAGCAGCGCCATGGCCAGCACCAGCTGGACCCTCCCGTTTCGCCGAACGACCATCTCACTCCCGGGCTCGCTGCACCCCGATCGTACAACGGGCCCGTGGCCGCTCACGCCCGGTGCCAGAATCGGGGGATGGGCGACCGGCGACGCATCTCCTCCGGCTCGCCCTTCGAGCCGGCCATCGGGTTCAGCCGGGCCGTGCGGGTGGGCGACCGTGTGGTGGTGTCGGGGACCGGGCCCGTGTGGCCCGACGGTTCGTGTCCCGCCGATGCCGGCGCCCAGGCCCGCCGGTGTTTCGAGATCATCGGCACCGCACTGGCCACGGCGGGCGCCACCTTCGACGACGTGGTGCGCACCCGCATGTACCTGACCGCCCTGGCGGATGCCTCCGCCGTCGGCGCCGTGCACGGCGAGCTCTTCGGATCCCTGCGTCCGGCGGCCACCATGGTGGTGGTGGCCGCGTTGCTGGACCCCGCCTGGAAGGTGGAGGTGGAAGCCGAGGCGGTGGTCCCCCCGGAGTGAGTCAGGCCAACCCGGCCACGGCCTCCAGCACGAGGGTGGCGCCCCGGAGGTCGCCGACCAGTCCGGACTCCATGCGGTTCATGACGTAGCTCACCGTCAGTTCGGCCTCCTGGTCGATGACGACGAGGGAACCTCCGTAGCCGCCCCAGTAACAGGCCCGGGGGCCGAGAGGCATCTCGGCGGTGCCCAACCCGTAGCCCATGCCGAAGCGCAGCGGGACGCCCAGCACCTGGTCGGTCCCGTCCGCCTGCTCCTCGAAGATCACGTCGGTGCCGGCCGCCGACAGCAGCCGCACGCCACGGGCCGCCCCCCGGCCGGCGATGACGGACTGGATTGCGGCCACCGAGCGGGCGTTGCCCTGGCCGTTGGCGGCGGGAATCTCGGCCCGGCGCCACCAGGCGTGGTGGGCCATGGTCGCATCGAGGGGGGGATTGAGGAACGTCCGGGCCATCAGCTCGGGGACCTGGCCGATCAGGGCCTCGATGTCGAGGGGCGGTGGCGGGATGACGTTGCACACCCGGGCGTCCTCGCTCTCGGGCAGCCCGATGAAGAAGTCGGCCTCCAGCGGCTTGGCCACCTCGCGGGCGAACCAGCTCCCGATGGACTCCCCGGTGATGCGCCGGACGATCTCGCCGATGAGGTAGCCCTGGGTGAGGGCGTGGTAGCCCGAGCCCGTGCCCGGCTCCCACCATGGCTCCTGGGCGGCCAGCAGCGACGTGCACAGCATCCAGTCGGCCAGCTGCGCGCTCTCCAGGGGAGTCTCCCAGCCGCTCAGGCCGGCCGTGTGGCTCATGACGTGGCGGACCTCGACCGCCTCCTTACCCCCGGCGGCGAACTCGGGCCAGTACCGGGCCACCGGCGCCTGGAAGTCGAGCTCCCCCCGGTCGGCCAGCATCAGGGCGCACAGGAAGGTCATGGTCTTGGTGGTGGACCACACGTTGGTCAGCGTGTTGCGCTCCCAGGGGGCGCTCCCGGCCTCATCGACGGTGCCGCCCCAGAGGTCGACGACCGGCTCCCCGTGGAGGAAGACGGCCACGGAGGCGCCGACGTCGGCGCCCGAGCCGAGGCTGGCCGAGAGCGCCCGGCGCACCCCGTCGAACCGGGCCTCGCACGTACCCTGCACGTCTGCCATCGGATCCCCCCTTGTGTCGGACGAATGTCCCTGCGCCCGGCCACCTTGGCAGAGGAACCCCGGCGGCGCCAGCCCCGGACCAGGCTCGGTAGGGTGCCCGTGATGTCCCCGACCGACGCCGTCGTGGTGGGCGCCGGCCCCAACGGGCTGGCGGCCGCGCTCACCCTGGCCCGGGCGGGCCTGGGCGTCGAGGTCTTCGAGGGGGCACCCACCGTCGGCGGGGGGACCCGGACCGCCGCCCTGACCCTGGAGGGTTACCGCCACGACACCTGTGCGTCGGTCCACCCGACCCTGGTGGCCTCCCCCTTCTTCCGCTCGCTCGACCTGCCCGGACTCGGGGTGCGCCTGCGCCAGGGAGACGTGGCCTTCGCGCACCCGCTGGACTCCGGGCGGGCCACCGCCCTCTCCCGCAGCGTCGCCGACACGGCGGCCCACCTCGGTGGCGACGCCGGCACCTACCAGAGGCTGATGGGCCCCCTGGTCGACCAGCTGGACGCCATCGTCGCCTACGTCCTCGGTCCCCTGCGGTCCCTGCCCCGCCACCCGGTCGCCCTGGGCCGCTTCGCGCTCTCGGGCACCCCGTCCGCGCGCCACCTGGGCGGGCGCTTCTCCACTGACGCCGCCCGGGCCCTGCTGGCGGGGGCGGCCGCCCATTCCATGGAGCCGCTGACGGCGCCGCTGACCGGGGGGTTCGGGCTCCTGCTCGCCGCGCTGGGCCACGGCGTGGGCTGGCCGGTGGTCGAGGGCGGGAGCGCGGCCATCGCCGAGGGCCTGCGGGCCGAGCTCACCCGCCTGGGCGGCGTGGTGCACACCGACTGCCCGATCGGCGCGCTGGACGAGCTCCCCGCGGCCCGGGCCACCCTGCTCAATGTGTCGCCCCGCCAGTTCGTCTCCCTCGCCGGGCCCCGCCTGGCGGCCCGCCGGGGCCGTCCGTGGGCCCGCTTCGAGCCGGGGCCCGGCAGCTGCAAGGTCGACTGGGCCCTGGACGGGCCGGTGCCCTGGAGCGCCGAGGTGTGCCGGCGCGCCGTCACGGTCCATGTGGGGGGCACCATGGACGAGGTCCTGCGCTGCGAGGCCGCGGTGCACGCCGGGCGCCATCCCGAGCGCCCGTTCGTGCTGGTCGCCCAGGCCAGCGTGGTCGACGGGACGCGCGCCCCCGAGGGGTGCCACACGCTGTGGGGCTACTGCCACGTGCCGAACGGCTCCCCCGTCGACATGACCGAGCGGATGGAGGCCCAGATTGAGCGCTTCGCCCCCGGATTCCGGGACAGGATCCTGGCTCGGGTGACCCGCACCGCCACCCAGACCGAGGCCGACAACCCCAACATGATCGGGGGAGACATTGGTGGCGGCGCGGCCTCGCTGCGCCAGACCGTGTTCCGCCCGGTGGTCCGTTGGAATCCCTACCGGACACCGCTCGAAGGTGTGTATCTCTGCTCGGCCTCGACCCCGCCGGGGGGCGGGGTGCACGGCATGTGCGGGTACTGGGGGGCCCAGGCCGCGCTGGCGGACCGGTTCTGAGCGATGGAGGGCGTGAGCCCCGGCCGCCCGGTCGTCTCCCTGCAGGTGAGCTGGGGCGACGGGGGCCGGTGGCCACCTGAGGGTGGAATCGGGTAAGGCTGGGGCAAATGGTCTCCACGAGCGGACTCTTCGCCGGCCGCTACCTGTTGGGCTCACTCCTCGGCCAAGGAGGGATGTCCGATGTGTACGAGGCGGTCGACCAGGACACCGGGAACCGCGTCGCGGTCAAGGTCGTCCGTTCGGGCGACCCCGAGCTGGCCCGGCGGCTGGGCCAAGAGGTCCGGGTGCACCAGCGCATGGAGCACCCCGGGCTCATCCGGCTCCTGGACGCCGGACAGGCGGAGGGACAGGCCTACCTCGTCATGGAGCTGGTCGAAGGGGCCACCCTGGCCGCCTCACTGCAGGGCGCACCGTTGGGGACGAGGCTCACGGCGAAGTTGGGGGGCATCGTGTCCAGCGCACTGGCCTACGTGCATGCGCAGGGCATCGTGCACCGGGACGTCAAGCCGTCGAACATCCTGCTGGCGGCGGACGGCCGGGCCCTGCTGGGAGATTTCGGCATCGCCCGCCTCCTCAACGGGTCGACCTTCACCATTGACGGCACCACGCTGGGGACCGTGGCCTACATGGCACCAGAGCAGTTGGAGGATCATCAGGTGGGCCCGGGCGCGGACATCTGGTCACTCGGCCTGGTGCTGCTCGAGTGCCTCCTGGGCCGTCGGGTCTATGAGGGGACGAGCAGCGAGATCCTGGCCCGCCGGCTGGCCGGCCCGGTGCCGCTCCCGGTCGATCTCCCCGCGCCCTGGAAGCTGCTGCTGAACGGGATGCTCGACCACGAGCCCGGGCAGCGCCCCGATGGAGGGCAGGTGGCATCCCTGCTGGCGTCGACGGCCTTCACCACGGCGTGGTCGCCGGCCCAGATTCCCGACGGCGCGCCGGGGGCGGCCACGGTTCCGCTCGGTCTGACCGACCTGACCGACCTGGCTCCCGGTCACCAGCCGGTGGCGGCCTACGCGCCAGGGGACACGCGGGTGGGTGCGCCGCCGCTCCCTCTGGCGCAACCGGCGACCGGTACCCGCAAGGGGTGGCTGGTGGCGCTCATCCTCGTGGTGGTGGCGGCGACAGGTGGCGGTGTGGCTGTCGCCCTTGAGTCCAACCCGGTCCTCTCCCATCCCCAGGCCCACGGTGGGGCGGGGTCGCACCCGACCACGACCACCACCGCCCCGAGGCTGACCGTTCCCGCCGCGCTAGCCGCTCTGGTGAGCGACGTGGCGGCGGGGGTCGACGCCGGCAACCTGAGTGCGCGCCTCGGGCAGTCCCTCACGGATTTGGCCCAGCAAGCAGTCGACGACGAGGCGGCAGGGATGCAGGTTCAGGCGGCTCAGGATCTCGCGCACCTGGCGGCCACCATCTCTTCGAGCCTGCAGAGCGGGACCATCGCGCCGTCCGCCGGGGCCACCTTGCAGGGTGATCTCTCCGCTCTGGCGGTCGCACTCGGTCTCGGTGCGGCCGCCACGCCACCGTCCACGACGGCACCGTCCACCCCGGCGCCGCCCGGCGGCAAGAAGTCCGGTCCGGGGCCCGGCAACAGCGACCACGGCGGGCATGGATAGACCGGCGCCGACTACCCGGGTACCGGGACCGCCACCGCCTCGCACACCCCGACCGGCGTCTTGACGCCCTTCATGCGCCGTGCTTTGACCCGCCCGAAGTGCACGTCGGCGAGGTCGCCCACCGCCTCCCTCACCTCGGCACTGACCAGCACCTGGCCGCCTTTGGCGGTCTCGCAGACCCGGGCCGCCACGTTGACCACGTGGCCCACCACGTCGCCCTTGGTGGCCACCGCCTCACCCATGTGGGCCCCGGCCCGCAGCCGCAGGGGCGGGGGGGCGGTCCCCAACAGGTCGAGGGAGGCGCGGAGCCCGGATGCGGGATCGGCGAACGTGCAGAGCAGGCCGTCGCCGAGATGCTTGACGATCTTGCCATTCCACTGGCGCACCACCGGCCCGGCTTGCCGGTGGTGCTCCCTGATGAGGGCGATGGCGGCGGCGTCGCCGTTGCGGTCGGTGAAGGCGGTGAACCCTTCGAGATCGGTGAAGACCACGGTGACCGGTCGGGCGGCGCCGCTGACCGCGGCATCGCTGCCCGACGAGAGCAGTTGCACGGCGGAGAGGCCCAGGGAGGACAGCTTGGAAGGCCGGCGTTCCACGGTGCGCTCAAGGAAGCGCCGCAGTATGTCGGTGGGCGCACTGGACGAAATGGGGCCTTCGCCGGGCTTGTCGAGCCACTTCTGGTCGACCAATCCGATCTCCAGCGCGGCGGCCGCATCTTCGGGGTCGTTGCGGATCATGTCGGCCGCCTTGCGCGCCGTCGCCCGCCGCAGGGCGGCAAAGGTGGCGGCACCGGCCACGCGGGCTTTCCCGCCTCGCTCTTCGGTCACCCGGCCCAACCTATAGGTCGGCCTGCCGACCCGGGTTCGCCGGGCCGGGCCACTTGGGGGTCACCGACCGTCTCCGTCTAATCTCTCGCGATCAGGCTGCGCCACCGGCCCGACCGCCGCGGATCCCAAGGGAGCACAGACCAATGCCGATCGCCATCACCGACGAGCACCAGGAGCTGGGCGCCACCGTGCGCGGCGTGCTCACCTCGCACAAGGCACTGCAGGCCGCCCGGACCCTGCTGGAGTCCGACGAGGAGCCCCGCCCCACCTTCTGGGGCGAAATGGCCGAGTTGGGTTGGCTCGGCATCCACCTGCCCGAGCAGTACGGGGGCTCCGGCGCCGGTCTCCCGGAGCTGGTGGTCGTCCTTGACGAGCTCGGCCGCCAGGTGGCCCCGGGCCCGTTCCTGCCCACCGTGCTCGCTTCGGCGGTGATCGCCCGCTGTGGCAGCGACGCGCAGAAGTCCCGCTTCCTCCCCGGCCTGGCCGACGGGAGCGTGACGGGGGCCCTCGGCCTCGGGGGGTCGCTGACCCTGCGCGACGGGGTCCTCCAGGGCGACGGCGGCATCGCCCTCGGAGCCGCGGCGGCCCAGCTCGTGCTGCTGCGGGCCGGCGACGATGTGGTGGTGGTCGAGCCCGGCACGCCGGGGCTGGCCGTCGACGGGTCGACCGACGTGGACCCGACCCGGCGCTCCGCCACGGTCACCGCTTCGGCGGTGGCGGCGGGGCCCGAGGGCGTCCTGAGCGGCGCGGCGGGGAGCGCCCGGGCGCTGGCCCGGCTCCTCGGCGCGGCCGAGGCCGTGGGTGGCATGGCCGCCTGCACCGACCAGGCCGTGGAATACGCCAAGCAACGGGTGCAATTCGGGAGGACCATCGGTACCTTTCAGGCCGTCAAGCACCACTGCGCCGACCTGCTGGTGGCGGCCGAGCTGGCCGTGGCCGCCGTCTGGGACGCCGCCCGGGCCGGGCACGACGACGACGACCAATTCGCGCTCACGGCGGCCATGGCGGCGCAGCTCGCGTTCTCGCCTTACGTGCACAGCGCCCAGATGAACATTCAGGTGCACGGCGGGATCGGCTTCACCTGGGAGCACGATGCCCACCTGTACCTGCGGCGCGCCCTGGCGCTCAACGCGCTGCTGGGCTCACCGTCCGATGCCGAGGACGTGACGGCCCAGGCGACCAAGGGCGCCACCCGTGGCGTCTCCCTCGACCTGCCGCCCGAAGCCGAGGCCATCCGGGCCGAGGTACGGGTGGAGGCCGAGCGGCTGGGCCGGCTCAGTGGCGACGCGCAGCGCCGGGCGCTCGTCGACTCGGGCCTCATGGTCCCCCACTGGCCGCGGCCCTGGGGCCGCGGGGCCGGCGCCGTGGAGCAGATCGTGATCGACGAGGAGCTGGCGGCGGCCGGGGTCAAGGTGCCCGGCCTGGGCATCACGGGCTGGAACATCATGACGGTGAACCAGTACGCCACGGCGGACCAGGTGGAGCGCTGGGTGCTCAAGACCCTGATGGGGGAGTACGTCTGGTGTCAGCTCTTCAGCGAGCCCGATGCCGGGTCCGACGCCGCCGCGGTCAAGACCAGGGGAGCCCGCGTGGAGGGGGGCTGGGTGGTCAACGGGCAGAAGGTGTGGACCAGCGGAGCCCAGTACTGCCACCTCGGGCTGGCCACGGTGCGCACCAACCCCGACGTGCCCAAACATGCCGGCATCACCACCATGGTGATCGACATGCACGCGCCCGGCGTCGAGGTGCGCCCGCTGCGCCAGATCACGGGCAGCGCGGACTTCAACGAGGTCTTCTTCAACGATGTCTTCGTCCCCGACGACGACGTGGTGGGGACGCCCGACGACGGCTGGACGGTGGCCCGCTCCACGCTCGGCAACGAGCGCGTCTCCATCGGCGGCGGGAGCGGCGGGATCTTCCCCAGCATGGACCTGTTGGATCTGCTGGGTCGCCAGGGAGCGCGCGTGCCCGGCGCGGCGGCGCGGGTGGGCGCCGTCTTGGCCAAGGACCACGCGCTCAAGGTGCTCAACCTGCGCCGGGCCCAGCGGGCGGTGGTCGGCGCAGGACCGGGCCCGGAGGGCAACGTGACCAAGCTCGTCCTGGCCGAGCACGGGCACGTCCGCGCCACGCTGCAGGCCGACCTGGTCGGAGACAAGGTGGCCTTCCTGGTCGACGACGGCGCCTTTGCCGGCTTCACCCAGTTGGCCACCCGGGCCATGTCGATCGCCGGCGGGACCTCGGAGATCACCCGGAACCAGATCGCCGAGCGCATCCTCGGGCTGCCCCGGGACCCCCTCATCAAGTAGGGGTCCGGCGGGCCATGAGCGACTGCTGACCTACTCGACCACGCTGAGCTCCACCTCAATGTTGCCCCGGGTGGCGTTGGAGTAGGGGCAGACCTGGTGGGCGGCTTCGGTCAGTGCCTCGGCCGTGGCCCGGTCCAGGGCCGGCGCGTGGACGACCAGGGCGGCGGTGAGGCCGAAACCGCCCCCGCCGATCGGCCCGATCCCGATGCTGGCCGACACCTCGGTGCCTGTGACATCGAGCTTCTGGCGCCCGGCCACCAGTTTCAACGCCGAGTGGAAGCAGGCGGCGTAGCCGGCCGCGAAGAGCTCCTCGGGATTGGTGGCGCCACCGGGGCCTCCCATCGCGGTGGGTATGCGCAGATCCACGTCAATGAAGCCATCGTCGCTGCGCGCGTGCCCGTTGCGGCCGTCTCCGGTGGCGTGGGCGGTTGCGGTGTAGAGGACGTTCATGCCGGCTCCGATCTGCGGCCGCGCCCGGTGCCGGCCCCGGCCCATACTTCACCGTCCCCCCGGTGCGTGCCATTCCCGGTGACATCGGGCCCGGCGCGCCGCCGGCCCGCGCCGGGCCTGCAAAGATGCGCTCTTGCCTTATGAAGGGGATCCGGACCCGAGGGAGGCGCGGTCTCGCCATCGGGGGCTGGCACCGGCGCACATTGCGCTGGCGGGTCTCGGTGTGGCCATCGCCTACCTGGTGGCGGTGGTCCTGCACCGGGAGCTGTCCAACGACGTCTTCTGGCAGCTGGCCGCCGGGCAGTGGATGCTGGCGCACCACGCCGTCATGGGTTTGGACCCTTTCAGCTACACGGAGTCCCAGCACCGTTGGATCTCCGACGAGTGGGGATCCGAGGTGGTGCTGGCCTGGCTGCACCGGTGGTTGGGTGCCGCCTCCTTCAACGTGCTGGCCGTCGCCACCGGCTCGCTGAGCCTCATCAGCTGCACGCTCTACGCCAGGGAAGTGGGGGCCCGGGCGGGCCGCCTGGCCGCCATCGCCCTCCTTTTGGCCCTGGGCCTGGCCGGGTTCGTGGCCGAGGACCGCGGGCTCTCGTTCTCGCTGATCTGGCTGCCCCTCGAATTGCTCATCCTCACCAGGTCCCGGGCCGACCCCCGCTGGCTGTGGGGACTCCCGCCTCTCTGCCTGCTGTGGGTCAACACCCACGGCTCCATCCTGGTGGGCCTCCTGGTGCTGGCGGTGGAACTGGCCTGGTCGTTGGTGCCCGCGCGCCTGGTGGCCCGCGTCGGCGGTATGGGCCGGGCGCCGTCGCCGGGCCGGCTGGGCCTGGCGACGCTGGGCAGCCTGGTGGCCTCGGGGGTGACGCCCTACGGTCCCCGGTTGCTGGCCTATGACCTGAGCGTGGCCCGCAACAGCCAGATCGCCCGCTACATCGCCGAGTGGAACTCGCCCGACTTCCGCTCGGTCGTGGCGCTCCTCAGCTTCTGCATCCCGCTCGCCGTACTCGCTCTCGCCCTGCGTGGGAGGCGGGTGATGGTGCTGGAGGCGACCCTGGTCATCGGGTTCCTCGTCGGCTCGCTGCTGGCCCAGCGCATGGTCATCTACCTGATGGTGGCCGCAGCCGGCCTGGCCGCCGGGCTGCCGGCCCGCCCCGCCTGGGCCCCCGGGGCACGTCGCCTGGCCGGTGCCGGCCTCATCGGCCTCATGGTGGCCATCGTCGCCCTGCCCTCTGTCCCCACCGGCACGGTGTCACCCTCCATGCCGGTGCGCGCCTTCGACTTCCTGGCCGGTCATGGCGGCCGCGTCTTCACGGAGTACACCTGGGGCGACTACTCCATCGCCCGGCATCGGGCGACGTTCGCCGACGGGAGGACGGACCTGTTCGCCGGCCCGGTCCTCACCGAGTTCTTCGCCGTCACCGAGCTCAGCACCGACCCCGACCCCGTGCTGTCGCGCTACGGAGTGGCCTACGTGGTCTGGGCCCCCGCCACCCCCTTGGCCCTGTTCCTCGGACGCGATCGGCGCTGGCTGCTGGTCGACCGCGCCGGGCCGGCCCTGGTGTTCGCCCGCCGCGCCTGGTGGGCGGGTCAGCCCGGCGGCCCCCAGGTGGCCTCCATGCCCCGCAGGTCACCGTCCCCGTCGCGGAGCGTGGTGACCGTGCGGTAGCCGAGGCGGTCCAGGTCGCCGGCCAAGGCGTCAGCCTGGTCACCCCCCAGCTCAAGGAGGAGCGCACCGCCGCGCCGGAGGTAGCGGACGCTGTCGGTGAGCACGCGCCGGAGAATGCGGGTGCCGTCGGGACCACCGTCGTAGGACAACGGTGCTTCGAAGGCCAGGGTGTCGCGCGGGAGGAGCGCCAGGGCGGGGGTGGGCACGTAGGGCACCACGCCCACGACGACATCGACCGTTCCCCGGATCGGGTGCGGCAACGGAGCGAACAGGTCGCCGCAGAAGGCCTCCACGCCGTTCGTCCTGGCGCAGGCCACGGCGCGCCGGTCGATATCGGAGGCCACCACGCGGGCGCCGGGCCGGGCGGCACTCATGGCCCGGGCCACTGCGCCGGACCCCGTGCACAGGTCGACGGCCACACCGTCGGCCGGCAGGCGGGCGATGGCCCGCCGGGCCAGGGGCTCGCTCTGCCAGCGGGGCACGTAGACACCGGGATCCACGCCGATCTGCAGGCCGCCGAACGACGTGCCCCCGGTGACCCAGGCCAGCGGCTCGCCGCTGAGGCGGCGGGCGATGAGCGAGTCCAGGAGCGCCCCGTCCCCCCCGGCCCGCCCGACCAGCTCGGCCGCCTCCTCCTCGGCGGCGACGAACCCGGCGCCGGAGAGCTGGGCGGCGAGCCCGCTCAATCGGCCGTGACGCCGGTGACGAGGTCCCCCTCGCCACCACCGGGATCCAACTCGGGGTCGGCGCCGGAGGGGGACCGGACGGCGGGAGGAGCCGCGGGCGTCACGGCCCCGTGGTTGGGCAGGAAGAGCGTGGGCACGAAGGCGATCAGGATGGTGAAGGCGGACCACAAGAAGGTGTGGGAGAACGCACCGGCCACCTTGTCCGCCACCGGGGCCGGCAGTTTCGTGGTGGCCGACAGGACGAGCCCACCGCCACCGCTCCTGGCCGCCGGTCCGAGGTTGTCGACAATCTGGCGTTGCAGCACCACGGCGAAGAAGGCGACGGCCACGGACCCGCCGACCTGGCGCACGATGTTCATGGTCGTGCTGGCCCGGGGTATTTCCGCATGGGAGAGGTCGAAGTAGGCGGCGGCGGTGATCGGCATCATGGACAGACCCAGGCCGAGCCCGCGGGCGAAGAGGGCGGTGGCCAGGAACAGCTCATTGGTCCCGGTGGTGACGAAGGCGAAGGGGATGGTGGCGACGGCCATGAGGACGATGCCGACGGGGACCACCCGGCGGGGGCCCACGCGGTCGGTGATGCTGCCCGACCAGCGCATGATGCAGGCGGCGCCGATGCCCTGGGGCGCCATGAGGAGGCCGGCCACCCACGGGCTCTGGCCCCGGGCGATCTGGTAGTAGAGCGGGAGCAGGAACATGGAACCGAACAGCGTGGCGCCCAGGACGAAGATGCAGATGTTGGCGATGGCGAAGTTGCGGTTCCGGAAGAGGTGGAGGTCGAGCAGGGGGTTCGCTCTCCGCAGCGCGTGGGCGATGAACCCACCCATCAGCACCACCCCCAACGCGCCGCCGAGGAGGACCGGGGCGCTGGTGTAGCTCCCGGTCACCCCGACCTCGGAGAGCGCGTAGACGAGGGACGCCAGGCCGGGGGAGAGCAGGCAGAAGCCGAGGGTGTCGAAGCTCGTCCTGGTCTTCTCCTCGGAGTCCCCGAGCCAGCGGCCGGAAAGGATCAGCGTGACGATGCCGATGGGCACGTTGATGTAGAAGATGAAGCGCCAGCTGTAGTTGGAGACGATCAGGCCGCCGATGACGGGTCCCATGATCGGACCCATCACCATGGGCACGCCGATCACGCTCATGACGCGCCCCATGCGCTGCGGTCCGGCGGCGCGGGCCAGAATCGACTGCCCGACGGGGAGGAGCATGCCCCCACCGATGCCCTGGATCACCCGGAAGGTGATGAGCGAGTTGGCCGACCAGGCCAGGCCGCACAGGCTGGAGCCCACAATAAAGAGGACGAGGGACAACATCCACATCAACTTGGCGCCGAAGCGGTCGACGGCCCATCCGGTGACCGGGATGACCACCGCCAGGGAGAGGAGGTAGCCGGTCGTCACCCATTGGATGGTCGACACCGAGACGCCGAAGTCCTTGCCCAGGGTGGCCAGCGCCACCGCCACAATGGTGGTGTCGAGGATGGACATGATCGACCCCAGCACGACCACGGTCGAGGTGCGGCGTAGCTCAGGTGTCAGGACCGGGGTCTTGGTGGTGCTGCGGGCCATGCGGCTCCTCGTCGGCGTTACTTCATGTTACTCAAAGGTCTAGAGATGTCAAAGAGTTTGTGCCAGACTGGGATCCATGGGGCTGGCTGAGGACGCGTTCGAACGCTTGCGCCTGATCGCCTTCGAGGGCGAGCAGATGGAGAGGCTGGCTGCACTCGGCCTGCGCATGCGGCTCTCCCCGGGGCTCATCAAGACCCTGATGCGGCTGGCCAAGGCCGACGGCGTCTCCATGGGGGAGATGGCCCGCGGCATCGGGTGTGACCCTTCCTACATCACCGCCCTGGTCGACGGGTCAAGATCGTGGTGCTGACCGAGGCGGGCCGGACGCTGGCGGCGGAGATGGCGGCGGTGCTCGCCGTGCCGCCGGCCTCCTTCGCCGCGCTCTCGCCGGCCGAGTTGCGGGAACTGCGCGACCTGCTGGACAAGGTGCTGGCGGCCGAAGGCGGGAAGGGCGGGGATCGGGGTGTGCTGAAGGAGGCGGTTTCCTAGGGGTTCGTTGCGGACCGGTGCCTGAGCCCCGGGGACTCAACGGCTGGAGCCGCTACCCCGTCCACGAGTCGGCGTAGCCGTTCGCCTCGACTTCCTCGCAGAACTTGCTCGATGCGCAGGACATGGAGTTGGCGTACAGCGGTCCGGTGCCGATCGGTCCACCGGCGTTGGCGAAGGTCTGGGGCTTCGACCAGGAGGAGCCGTTGTAGGTGACCCAGCCGTCCAGACCCCCGGCCATGCAGAACGAGGGCGTGGGGCACGAGAGCGCCGAGAACGATTGGGGACCGAGCGTGGTCGAGAGGGCCAGCCCCTTTCCCCATGAGGTGCCATTGAACGTGTCCAGGTAGGCCACGTTGCCTCCGGTGGTGCCTCCCACGGCACAGAAGGTGGCTGCGGGGCACGACACCACGGATACCTCGGGATTTGAACCGGACTTGCTGCCCGGAGGCAGCGTGAGCGTCTGCGGAGACGACCACGCGCTCCCGTTGTAGGTGACCGACTTGTTGTTGTAGACGGCCTCGCAGAAGGTCGGACCGGCACACGACACCTCACCGATGGTGGTCGGGTTCAAGGAGTTCGAGTTGATCACCTGGGGTTTGGACCATGCCGTGCCGTTGTAGGTGTAGAAGTTGACGTTGCCGTCCACCGCCATGCAGAAAGAGGTGGTGGGGCACGAGACCGAGAAGGACACGGACGCCGACGGTACCGATGAGCCGGTCGAGCCGGTCGAGCCGGTCGAGCCGGTCGAGCCCGTCGAGTTCAACCGGGCGACCGCAGACCAGGTCGAACCGTTGTAGGTGTAGACGTCGCTGAGATCGTCCCCGGCGACACAGAAGGACGACGAGGCGCACGAGACCGAGGCCAGCTGGTCATTGCTGTTGGTTCCGGCCGTCGCGTCGACGGCCACCCCCTTGGACCACGCCTTTCCGTTGAAGGTGAATGCGTCACCCGTTTGGTCGACGGCGGCACAGAAGCCGGTCGTGGGGCACGACACGCTGGAGAAGTCGGCCGTGTGGGTGGCGATGCCCGGGCCGGAGCCCTGCTTGTTGGATGCCACCTGTGTCGCCAGCTTCCACCCGTGGCCGGCGACGGCCGCCTGCGCGGCCGGAGCGCCGCAGTCCCAGCGGCCGACGATTTTGAGCGTCTTGCCGCCTATTTGGCTCATGGAGGCGTTGATCGAACCAGCCTCGCCCTTCACGGTCACCGTGCCACCATGGGCAAAGAAGTTGTCCTGTTCACCCTTCTGGATGGACTGGGCGAGGTTCTTGCCCTTCAGGTTCACGCCCAGTATGGCGGTCGGGCTTCCGGTGACGGATTGGAACGAGTAGGTCCCGTTCTTCTTCACGGTCACGTCCAGACTCCAACTGGCGACGCCCTTTATCCCCGAGACAGAGCCCTCGAGGTCGTTGAGATTGACGAAGCCCCTGTTGTTGATCCCACCGTAGGGACAACCCGCTTGGGGACCATCATGGAGCGTCCCGTTGACGGCTCCGGAGAGTTTGTAGGTATTTATTGCTCCGCCCTTGGTGGATGCCAGCGCCGCGCCCGCCGGGCCGTCCTGCGCCGTGACCACGAGTACTCCGGCGAACAAGGCCACGACGGCCGCAGAACTCATCGCTCGTGCCCGCCAATGCGCCGATGACGTCATTTCGTCCCTCCGTGGTCCGTGGCGACGTGAAGCTCAGTTGAGCAACCGACCCGCCTCTGTGCAAGGTTGCACAGGGGAGAAGGTAGCACCCTGGTTCCCTGCGGATCCGGTCGAACGTGATCGGCCGCCGGGTCGGGCCCGCCCGGGACAGCGGTGCCTTCTACCGGTTGTCGCGCCCGGTCAGGCCGGGAACCACCGGGTGGATCTCAAGGCGCGTGCAAGCGGGTAACTGTGTGGCGAGCCGGATCGGCTGCAAGGCGTTCGGCGGGGTGACCAGCAGCGCCGTGTAGGTCGCACAGGAGGTGGCGGGGCCGACCGGATGGTCGGTGCCTTCGACGTAGGCCGAGGCCGTACCCCCCCGGGCGGCCAGGTCGACCGCAGGCAGCGGACCGCCACGGGAGGGCTGGAGCCCTCCGAGGTACCCGCCCGGGGTCCGCGCCGCCTGGACGACCTGATGGCCCAGGGAGTCGAGCCCGGCGACCCCGGGGTAGCCCGACAGGACGCACGCGGTGGCGCTGGTGTCGCGGAACATGATCACCGCCCCCACATGGCCGAGGCCCGCTTCGGGCTGGCCGATCGTGGTGCCCAACTGGGCCGAGGTGCAGTGGGGCGGGCTCCCGGCCCGGGTCGTCGACGAGGGTGACCGGGTGCTGCCGCCACAGCCGGCCAGGAGCAGCACGGCCGTGAGCCCGCCGCAGGCGACCTTCCAGATTCTCCCCATCGTCGCCATCCTCTCTCCCCACCGACAACCGAACCAGCCACACGGAGGCGGTGGGGGCATTCGGGTCCCGCCAGCAGCGGACTCCCGGTTGGGGCATCCCGTCCGAGGATGCCGGCGCCGGTCGTGGGTCCGATGCTTCCACGTTCGGCGACACAGAATAGGTTGGGCGGATGAACGCGGTCGGCACCCTGCGGGAACGCAGGGTCGGCCTGTGGACCGGAACACTCGATGCCCTTCCGGTGCACCAAATGCTTGAGGTTGCAGCCGAAATTGAAGCGCTCGGCTACGGGTCGCTGTGGTTCGGCGAGGCCTACGGCCGGGAGTGCCTGACGACGTCGCTGGCGCTGACCAATGCCACCGGGACGCTGGTCGTCGGGACGGGCATCGCCAACATTTACGCCCGGGGTGCCATGGCGACGTCGGCGGCGGCCCGGCTGGTCCACGCGCTGGCACCGGGACGTTTCATCCTCGGGCTCGGGGTGAGCCACCAACCCCTCGTCGAGCGAGACCGGGGGACCCGGTACCTGCCACCGGTGCAGGCCATGAACGACTTTCTCGACGGGATGGACCGTGCCCCCTATTTCGGCGCCGATGCCGATCTTCCTCCGCTCGCCCTGGCGGCACTGGGACCGAAGATGCTCGAACTCTCCCGGGACCGGGCGGCGGGCGCCCATCCCTACCTGGTCACCCCCGAGCACACCCGCAAGGCCCGGGAGATCCTCGGCGACGGGCCCCTGCTGGTCGTCGAGCAAGCCGCCGTGCTCAACCAGGACCGCTCCGAGGGATTGCGGCGGGCCCACCAGCACCTCAACATCTACACCGGCCTTCCCAACTACAAGAACAGCTGGCTCCGGGAGGGCTTTACCGAATCCGACTTCGTCCGGGGCGGCTCGGAGAAATTGGCCGCCGCGCTCGTGGTCCAAGGTGACGAGGCGGCGGTCAGGGGGCGAATCCTCGAACACCTCCAAGCGGGCGCCGACCATGTCTGCGTCCAGTTGCTCGGTCGGGACGTCTTTCAGGCTCCCTTGGACGAGTGGCGGGTCCTGGCCCCCGCGGTGAGAGAGATCTGAACGCAGGTTTCGGCACCAGCAGCACCAGCACAAGTGACGCCGGTACGGTGAGGTGATCGAACCCCCAGGGCACCTCTCACCCGATGGCCGATGGCGGTGGGATGGTCAGGCGTGGATCCCGACGGGGTTTGTGGGACTGGAGCCCAGAATCAATCCGCTGGCCATTGCCTCACTCGTATCGGCCCTGGCCGTACCGCTGTGGCCCCTCAGCTCCCTCGCCGGGATCGTCCTGGGGATCCTGTCGATGAGGCAGCTTCGGCAGCGACCTGGTGAACGGGGTTACGGACTGGCCGTGGCCGGTCTCGTCCTCGGGTCGGTGGTCCTGGTGGCGCTCGGAATTGTGGTGGCGTTCCTGATCTCCTTCGGCTCAGCGTGCCGCAACGGGTGCTAGGCGCGACCCGGCACTGCACCGGTTCGCGGCTACGACGCCTTCGCTTGGTACTCGACGATGGCATCCTCAGGAATGTGCGCTACTCCGTCCACCATCACATGTCGGATCTTCCGCTCGTAAACAAGACGGAGCAGCTCCTTGGTCGGGATGTCCAGACGGCGTGCCGCCTGTTTCGCACGCAATGGTTCAGTTGGCATCACTTCCTCCTCCGAGTTCCTTGAATCTGAGCTTACGGCTGTGATTTCGGGCTAGACGCGCCGAGGAGTTGCATTCACTGCTTGGGGAGTCATTGGTCCGAACACGCCATCACCGGAACCTCGGAACATCCTGACTCAGTTCCGACCGTTCTCCCGAACTCATCATCGAAACCGGGAGGTGGGCAGCTGTGCCAGCGGCAGCGTCGTGAGCGGCATGGACGATGATCCGGTTCCTCGGGGCGTACCAATTGAGCTCGGCGAGGCATTGCGGGTGCTTGAGGCATTGGAAGACGCCAGAGACGCCCTGCGCCGGGCAGATCTTCTCCCGGGCCTCCAAGACGAGCTCGCAACCGTGGTCAGAATGCTTCACGGTAAGCTTGGACTGGACGAGGGAGGTCTCAGATGAATGACGCGGAGGTCCTTCTGCCAGCAGAGGCAGCACGACGACTCGGCGTTCGAACCCTCGTGGTCATTGAGGCAATGTACGAGTGCCGCCTTCCCCGGGTCCGCCTCGTAGATGGGACCCTGGGCATCCCGGCAGACGCCCTTGACGGCTTTCGCTCTGAGATACAGGCAGAAGCCTGATACCGACCAAGTGGCAGCGTGAAGTGCCCGCCATCAGGTAGAAGGGATCCGTGCACAACGTCTCGGCCGCCTTCTCGCCCTCCACCTTCGCCGCCAGCAACCCCGAGCGCCTGGCCGTCATCACCTCGTCGGGCCCGGTGGTGACCTTTGCCGAGCTGGAGGCCCGCTCCTGCCGCCTGGCCCAGGCCCTCTTCACCCACGGACTGCGGGCCGGTGACCACGTGGCCGTGCTGCTGCCCAACGACCACCGCACCCATGAGGTGGTGTGGGGGCTGCAGCGTTCCGGCCTCTACTACACCGTGGTCAACACCCACCTGGCGGCCGAGGAGGCCGCCTACATCGTCAACGATTGCGGGGCCCGGGTCCTCATCACCTCGGCTTCCCTGGCGGACCTGGCGGCCGAGCTGGTGCCGCGCACCGCGGACATTGCGCTCCGGCTCATGGTGGGCGCGGCGGCCCCCGACCACCACTCACTCGACGGGTTCGTCGCCGGCCACGCCGGCGTCCCGCTGGAGGCCGAGCGGGAAGGCTCGGCCATGCTGTACTCCTCGGGCACCACCGGGCGTCCCAAGGGGATCCGCCGGCCGCTGAGCGGCGCACCATTCGGCTCCGACGCCGTGTTGGTGCCGATGCTGGGCGGCATCATGGGCTTCGTCGAGGGCGACGTCTATCTCAGCCCGGCGCCGCTTTACCACTCGGCCCCCCTGCTGTGGTCGATGACGGCCCAGCGCATGGGCGGGACCGTGGTGGTCATGGAGCGCTTCGATCCCGGCGAATGCCTCGCGCTCATGGACGCCCACCGCGTCACCCACGCGCAGTTCGTGCCGACGATGTTCGTGCGGCTCCTGAAATTGAGCGACGGAGAACGCTCCGCCCACGATCTCTCCAGCCTGCGCTCCGTGGTGCATGCCGCCGCACCGTGCGCGCCCGAGGTGAAGCGGCGGATGATTCAGTGGTGGGGGCCGGTGATCAACGAGTACTACTCGGGCACCGAGGGTGGAGGCATGACGTGGATCGGCTCCGAGGCATGGCTGACCCACCCCGGTTCGGTGGGCCCGGCCATCTGGGGCGAAGTGCACATCTGCGACGACGAGGGCCGGGAACTGCCCACCGGGCAGGACGGGGTGGTGTGGTTCGGGGGCCGGGGCAATGCGTTCGAGTACAACAACGACCCGGAGAAGACGAAGCAGACGTTCAATGAGTTGGGCTGGAGCACCCTGTGGGATGTCGGTCACCTTGACGATGACGGGCACCTGTACCTGACGGATCGCAAGCTCTTCATGATCGTCTCGGGCGGTGTGAACATCTACCCTCAGGAGATTGAGGACGTGCTGGCCCTCCATCCCGCGGTGGCCGACGTCGCCGTGTTCGGCGTGCCCGAGCCCGAAATGGGCGAGGAGGTCAAGGCGGTGGTGCAACCAGCACCCGGAGCGAGGGCCGGGCCGGAGCTGGCCGGCGAAATCATGGCCTACTGCCGGGACCATCTCTCGCACTACAAGTGCCCCCGCTCGGTCGACTTCACCGACGCCCTGCCCCGGGGGGAGAACGGGAAGCTCTACAAGAAGGCCCTGCGCGACACCTACTGGGCCAGCTCGGCCCCCCAGACCGCCTGATCCTCGGGCGCCCGCACGTCGGCGTACCAGGCCAGGGCCAGGGCCACGCCGGCCCCGAAGAGCAGCACGGTCGTGATGCCGAGCGCGTCGACGACGGGACCGACCAGCAGGTTGCCCAGGGCCACCGTGCCGCCGAAGCCCATGATCCACAGGGCCATGACCCTGCCCCGCACGGCGTCGGCCAGGCGCGTCTGCAAGGCGGTGTTCAGTGCCGTGATGAAGGCGAAGTAGAACGCCCCGACGACCGCCACCACGAAGTACGCCGGCAGGGCGGCGCGCAGGAGGGCGAAGGCAGCCAGCGTGACCGCGTAGGCGAGCAGGCAGAAGCGGACGATCAGCGGCTTGGAGGTGCCGGCGAAGACGGTGCCGATGGAGATGGCGCCGATGAAGGCGCCCATGGCGAATGACCCGTAGAGGATGCCGTAGTTGGCCGACTTGGGATCGATGCCCAGGTTGTGGGCGGCCACCACCGGCATCTGACCGAGGAAGGCCAGGGCCAGGAGCGAGAACACGAAGACGGTGACCAGGCAGCGGCCCACCACCTTGTCGTGGCGGGCCACCGTGATGCCGGCCGTGAGCTCGCGCCAGCGGCTGACCGGCGCCGTCCTTTGCGGCAGCACCGGGAGGGCCACCACCATGAGGGCCGCCACCACGAAGAGATAGGTGACCGCATTGCCGGCGAAGACCCAGGCCGGCCCGACGAAGTGATAGGCCACGGCGCCGATCGGGGGGCCGATGACCCGGGAGAGGTTCATCTGCGCCGAGTTCAGCGAAATGGCGCCGGGCAGGTCCTCCCGGCCGACCAGGCCGGGCAGGATGGCCGCGTAGGCGGGGCCGAACATGGCGCCGCCCACCCCGACCATCACCACCATGAAGACCAGCAGGACGAGTGAGGGGGAGGGCGACCGCACCACCCAGGCCAGGGCGAGCGAGAAGGCGAGTTGCTCCACCGAGAGGATGATGAGGAACTTCTTGCGATCGACCTTGTCGGCGATGAGCCCACCCAGCATGGCCAGGAGGAGGATGGGCCCGAGCTGGGCGAAGATCATGACCCCGACGAAGGTGCTGGAGCGGGTCAGGTCGTAGGCATACGCCCCGAGGACGACGTTCTGCATCCAGGTGCCGATGTTGGAGGCGAAGGCGCCCAGGTAGACGATCCGGAAGGTCCGGTGCCGCAGCGCCGAGAGCGCCGTCCCGGACCGGGCCCGGAAGGGGCTGTCACCGTCGACGACGGCGTCCTCTATCTCCTGGAGGGAGATGTGTGGGAGGGCACGGTTGTCCTCGGTTTCTGCCCCGCCGGTCACCCTCTCATCGTAGAGGGGAGCCCCGGACTGCTGGTCCTCCCGAAATGCCTGTTCATCTATCCCGGCTTCAGACTTGTGCCGGGTCCAACCGTGAAGACCAGCGGACGGTCTCAGGCAGCACTACTCGAGCGACCGGGAGGGCGGCCTGGCCGCCGCCGCCATTCCCTCTCGAATTTCCGGATTGCATCGGCAATCCAAAGGGGACCGGACCCGAGTCGCATGAAAGGTTGTGGGAATCGACGATTGGAAGCCAGAAGCTGGTGCACCCGCTGCCTCGTGACACCCAGCATTTCCGCAACTTCAGGGGAGGAGACGATCTCAGGGACCGATGGCTCATTGGCTCGCCGGTCGTATTCCCCCAGTTCAACCGTTTCCACACTGAGCGGTCCGCCAACCATGTGTGGCCGGACCATCTTGAGGATCCCACGAACAGCGAGGTCCGACGCCGTCCGAACCTCGGGCGCCTCAATGATCGCCGTGACAGTGAACTGCCCCAACCGAGGTATCGCCGCAACGATGCCATCCCAAGGCAATCGATCTTTGAGCTCCATCAGGGTCGACTCAGAAGGAGTTCCCCTCAGAGTCATGGTGACTGCCCACGTCGTACTCACTTTGCCTCCTTTCGTCTCGCTGATCGCTGCTGTTTCTTGGATTGCTGGGCGTGGCTGGATAGTGAGCGACGTAGTGACCGTCGTGATCGAAGAATCTCGTGTAACCCTTTGCATCGTCTTCAACTGTCCAGCCGTTTTGACCAGCCCATTTGGCCAGGTCCCTGATGTGTGCTTCCTGTTGGATCAAACCCTTGCGATCTGTCAAGAATAGAAACACATTCGGATGATCTTCAAGGGTCAGTGACGCACCCTCCATCCCATAAACGCCCCGTACAAGAACGGTCTCACCTTGACGGGAAAGGTCACGTGTCGGATCTCGTACTTGGCACGATCGGGGATCGCGCCCGCATGGCCTCTGGCAACCAGACGAGGACCAATCAGGAGACCATTCCCTGCGGGTGCCCAGTCCCGGCATCAACGGGTTCGAGCCCGAGTGGTTCCGCATGATGCTGGCCGGCTACGGGGTGGCTGCCGCGCTGGCCTACGGGCTGCTCACCAACTTCTGGTTCTGGCCCTTCCTCGGCGGTACGACGCGGTACTCATTCGTCGCCGATATCGGGACCATGGAGAACCTCAACCGGTTCGTCCTCTTCGACCTCACAACTTCCATGGGCTTCGACCCGACCCGGGCCGAGACGTGCGCGGTGATGGTCCTCGTCCTGGGACGTCCGGTGCTGGCGGCGCTGCGGCGTGCTTCTCGGCGGGCCGTCTTCGAGCCCAGAGTCGAGTTCGAGGACTCCGGTCCGGTCAGTAGCTCCTAGCCCGGCGTGCAGATCTGGCAGGGTCGCAGCCCGTCCAGGCCACCGGGCCTGAGCACCCGGAGATCCTCGGGGTTGTGGGCGATCACGGCGCAGCCGGCCTGGTGGTAGACGGTGCCCGATGCGGTGGCGTAGTACGTCACCGCATCGCTGGTGCCGGAAACAGGGGCACCCGGGGGATTGTCCTCAGTGACGGCGGCGACCGGGCCGGCCCCGCGCAGGGACGACAGCGACAGTGCGATCTGCTCGAGGACCTTCATGTCCTCCTCATGGTGGATGTCGGCCTGGTCGTAAATGCGGTAGAGCCAGTGTGAGAAGAAAAGGAAGCCGCCCACCACCGTCATGCCGAGTCCGATGAAGGGCCCGCTGACCAGGTAGGGGATCTGCTGCTGCACCACGCTGGCATGAGCTGCCCCGTACCAGCCGATGACGATGACCACGAAGCCCAGCGGGATGAGGATCGACCCGACCGCCACCTGCCAGGTGTTGCGCAGGTCGAAGGATCCTCCCTCCTCCCCGTCGGGGCGGGTGGGGCCCTTCGGTCCGTTGCCACCGGAGCCGAGTTTCCTGAGGCGCTTCAGGGGCGCTTCCTTGGGGCTTCCGGGCGGCGGGGGAAGGGCGTTGAGAAGCGCCCGGTCGATCGGAGCCTCCCTCACTTCAGGTTCCGTCACCACGGCTGTCACCGCAGTGGGATCAATCTCCGTCTCCAAGGTCATCGTCTCCTACCTCTGGGAATGAACTGGTACCGCGCCAGCAACAACAGCGGGTAGCAGAATATGAAACAGGCTAATAGGGCGGTGATCGCCCACCCCAACGGTGCGGGCACGCCCGCCACCGGGAACGCGGTGTTGAGGGAGGAGATCGGGGACGCAGTGCCCCCGCCGCTGCCCGGTCCGGTGGCGCCCAGGCTCTGTGAGGAGCTCCCGGGGAACCCGGGCGACCCGAGCGACCCGAACGTCCCGGTGTTGCCGGTATTGCCAGTGTTGCCAAGGGCAGTGGCAGGTGGGACCGACGTGGTGGTCGGGATCGGGGTGGACGGCAGGACCGAAACCTGCGAAGCCAGTGCGGTGGCCGACACTGTGGCCTGGGCCAAGCCGAAGATGATGGAGGTGGTGACGGTGTACTGGCCCGCCGGGAGACCCTGGTTGCCCAGCTGGGGGAGCGGCACGTTGGGCTCACCCGGCACGAACGGGACATCGAGCTGGTGGGCGATGGAGATCTTCAACCCACCGGCATCGGCGGAGGCCTGGCCACCGTTGCTCGTCAGGGTGGGCTTGATGATGGTGACGGTGATGCCGTCCTGGCCGAAGGTCCCGTTGAGGGTCTGCTGCAGCTGCGCCGGGGAGATGCCCCCCACCGCCGTGTTGGTGATGGGGATGTGGACGCCGGTGGCGTCAATGAATCCCGTCTGACCGTCGACGGTGACCTGGCCGACGTTCAGGTTGGCCGTGGGCGTACCGGCATTGCCGTCGGACGTGGCGCTGGCGGTGCCGGTCACGCCGGCTATGTGGACCAGCCCGGCGATGTCGATCGACTTGACCGACGAGGTCGTGGTGGCCGTGATGCTGCCGGTGGCGAGGGCCACATTGTCCGATGCGTTGACGTTGCCGATGTCGACCAGGCTGTTGGCGGGGTTCGGGCCACCTCCGAGGGGAAGCTGCGGGGTGACGCCCACGTCATTGAGCGCCAGGTCGCTCACGAAGCCCGTGGCATCGCCTCCCGTGCCATTGGAGTCCGCCGTGGAGTAGAAGGCGCTCGGCTTCGCCGGGGTGGCGTTGGCGGGGTTCACGCCGTAGCTGGCGTGGGGCCCGTAGCCCGGGGAGGCGGGGTACTTGGACTCGGCCAGGACGGTGTCGTTGGGCACCGGGAAGGGGAACCCGTCGGTCTGCAGCAACGTGCCCAGGTTGGTGGCCACGTCACCGGGGTAGTAGGACGCCCCCAGGGCGTCGACCACCGGCCCCTGGTTCACGTTCGTGCGGGCGAAGGGGATGTCCTCTTCAATGAGGTTCTCGTTGGGGAGGGGGACGACGTTGGGGACATTGAAGGCGAACTGCGCGCCGACGCCCAGCGTGGTGGCGTTGTAGCCGACAAACGTCGTGTCCGCGCCGGCAGCGGCCAGGCCGAGCGGTCCCAGCACGACGAGGAGGGAGGCCCCAGCTGCGGCGCCGAACGCCCTACACCATTTCGATTGCCTGCTCATGCTCTTCATGCTGCCCCTCCCAGATAGGCCGAGGCCAGACTGCCGTGGCGCATGTCGGAGGGTTCCCCGACGTCCACGATGGCTCCTTTGTCCATGACGTAGACATAGTCCGCCAACCCCAATGCTGCCTCGACATATTGTTCCACCAATAGAAGGCTCATACCGGCCGCCGCCCGCTGGCGCAGCGCATCGAAGAGCTGGGCCACGATGAGCGGCGCCAGCCCCATGCTGATCTCATCGACCATCAGGAGCTTGGGCTGGGCCATCAGGGCACGGGCGAGCGCGAGCATCTGTTGCTCACCCCCCGACAGGCTGCCGGCCAGCTGGCGCAGCCGGGTGGCCAGGGCCGGGAAGAGCTCGATGCCCTCGGCTATCGGGTCGGTGGCCTCGGTCACCGCAGCCTCGGCCATCTCCAGGTTCTCCCGCACGGTCAGGCTGGGAAAGATGCCCCGTCCCTCGGGGACGTGGACCACGCCCATGCGGGCGATGCGGTAGGCCGGCTTGCGCTCAATGCGCTGGCCCTGCACCCAGATCCGGCCCTCCTGGGCCCGGATCAGACCGGAGATCGTGCGCAAGGTCGTGCTCTTGCCGGCTCCATTCGGTCCGAGCACGGCCACCACCGAGCCCTCGGGTACCACCATGGAGACGTCCCGCAGCGCCTGCACGCCACCGTAGGAGACGCGCAGGCCGCGCACCTCGAGCGCCAGCGGGACGGCCGGATCAGGCGACACTGACATCCCCCAGGTAGGCGGCGCGCACCAACTCGTCATTGCGGATCTCATCCGGCGTGCCGCAGGCGATGACCTTGCCGAAGTCCAGCACCGTCATGGCCGAGCAGACCTCCATGACCAGAGTCATGTCGTGCTCGACCAGGAGCACGGCCGGCGAGCCCGGACCGCCGCTGACCACGGTCCGCAGGACGTCACAGAATGCCGCCGTCTCCTTCACGTCGAGCCCCGAGCCCGGCTCGTCCAGCAGGAGCACGCGAGGGTCGGTGCACAGGGCCCGGCCCAGCTCGACCATGCGGCCCTGCCCCGTCGAAAGCTCACTGGCCAGCCGGTCGGCGATCGGCCACAGGCTGAGCAGGTCCATGACTTCGCGGACCTTCTTCTGGCGGACCGAGCGGCCGCGCCCGAACACCCCGCCCGGGTGGGAGGACTCCCATGACGCCACCAGGTTGTCGCTCACCGAGAGCCCGGAGAAGAGCGCCAGCCGCTGGAACGTGCGGGCGATCCCGGCCCGGCCCCGGCGGTAGGTGGGCCAACCGGAGATGTCCGCCCCCTCGAACGTGACCCGTCCCGAGGTGGTCTCCTGCAAGCCGGTCAGGACGTTGAACATGGTGGTCTTGCCGGCGCCGTTCGGACCGATCAGGGCGACGATCCGGCCGGCCGGGACTTCGAGGCTCACCGAGCTCAGCGCGTTGAGCCCACCGAAGCTGACCGAGATCTTCTCGGCCGAGAGCACGGGTTCCGCCAGGAGCGTGTCAACCGACATGGCCCGGATCCCTCTCCGCCGACCCGGCCGTCACCGGGACCCTGAGGTCAGCCGCCTCGGTCCGAAGGGCCCCGACGGGGAGAGCCGCCGCCAATGGCCCCCGGCTCCGCTTGGGCAGCGGCTTCATCACGGCCAGCACGTGCATCGTCTGGCGCGCCGTCATGCGTACCGTCCCCTCGGGCTCCTGGGCCAGACCGATGACACCGAGCGCGATGGACAGTGTCAGGACTTTGTTCACCTCGACAGGAATGGCCGGCTGGGCCTGAATGATCACCGCGCTTCCGGCGATGACGGCCCCGCTGATCACGCGGCGACCGCCCAGGACCACCAGGAGCAGGAGCTGCAGCGAGACCGACCACATGAAGTCGAAGGGTGTGATCGCCTGGGCCCAGGCGCCGTAGAACGCACCACCGAGGGCGGCCACCATGGCGCACCCGGTGAAGACGACCAGCTTGGTCACGGTCAGGTTCACCCCGAGCGTCGACGCCGCCAGAGGCGAGTCACGCAGGATGTGCAGCCTGCGGCCCATCGGGCCGGCCCGCAGCGCAAAGGCCGCCACGGCGATGAGGCCGAAGACGACCACGACCAGTTCGTAAAGGGCGACCTTCCCGCTGAAGTTGATCCCGAAGATGTCAGGTCGCGGGACGGTGATGCCGGTGATCCCGCCGCTGACGTCGGGCCGGTTGAAGACAATGGTGTCCATGACCAGAGCGAAGGCCAAGGTGGCCAGGGCCAGGTACAGGCCCGCCAGGCGGAGCGAGGCCAGCCCGACAATGATGGCCCCGACCGCGGCCAACAGCATCCCGATGAGGACGGCGAAGAGGAAATGCTGGCCGTGGTCTCCTGCCAGGTGGCCGGCCACGAAGGCGCCGATGCCGACGAAGGAGAACTGGGCCAGGGAGATCTGACCGGCCCAACCGGTCAGCACGACCAGGGTCAAGGCGATGAGGGCGTAAATGACGCCGCCAATGATGATGAGCAGCTGGGCTCCCGACACCGCCAGCGGCACCAGGATCGCCAGCACGAATCCGATCAGGCCGATGGCGAGGGCCCGCTCCACCGTGAGCCGACGGCGCCCGGCCTCGTCGAACGAAGCCTGGGCCGGGGTGCGGCGCTTCCTTCGCGGCGCGGCCGACGTGGCCACGGCCAGACGGCGGGTGGCGGTTCCCGCCTCCTTGAGCCGGGGCCCCAGGACGACCAGCAGGACGAAGAGGGAGAGGTAGGGAATGGCCGCCTCTATGTCGGAAATGGTTCCCGAGTTCGAGTACTTGGACAGGACGCTCCCGACGATGCCCAATCCCAGTCCGCCGATGTAGGCCAACGGGAGGCTGACCATCCGCCCCAGCACGGCGGGCGCGAAGCAGTAGATCACCAACAGGACCAGTTCATTTTCGTTGAGACCCTGGCTCGGGCTGATCAGGACGCCGACCAGGGCGGCGAAGACTGACGAGAGGATCCACGCCGCCCGACGGACGTTGTCGCCGTGCACGCCGATCATGTCGGCCAGGTCGGGGTTGTCGACCACGGCCCGGGTGGAGGTGCCGAACTTGGTGTGCCGGAGCAGGACCCACAGGAGCGCCGCCATGGACAGAGAGATCACCAGCGTGCCGATCTGGTCGTAGCCGACGTGGAGATGGGTCCCCACCAGCACGAACGTCCGGATGGGGAAGATGGCCTGGAGCTGGCGGGTCTCGGACCCGTAAATGATGGGTACCAGGGCAAGCAGGGCACCGAGGATGCCCAGGCTGACCACTATGGTCACCTCGGCCGAGAGCCCGGCCAGCGGCCGGTAGACCCCCTCGAGGATCAGGCCGAGCACCGGCGCCACCACGAAGAACAGGATGGGCATGGCCAGCCAGGCCGAAATGCCCCAGTGGTCGTGCAGTTCCCAGTAGGAGTAGGCGCAGAACATGGCCACGGCGCCGTAGGCCAGGTTGAAGACGCCCACCGTCTTGTAGGTGAGCACGACGCCCATGGCCGCCAGGCCGTAGACGCTGCCGGTGAAGAGCCCGATGACGATGAACGGGTAGAAGGCGCTCACTACGAAGCCCGCGTCAACTTGCCCCCACAGAAGAAGCCCGAAGGCGGTGACTTGCGGACGAAACCGTTCCCCTGTACCCACGCATCGATGGCGCAACCGGCTTGGTTGGCGTCGGTCCCATGGGTACTCGGCGTGTAGGGACCGATGGAGCCGCCTCCGTTCCAGTCGTGCAGCGAGTTGAACCACTGGGTCAGGGAGGCCCGGGTCGGATTGTGGCCGCTCATGATCAGGGCGTAGATCAGCATCTGCCCGGCGAT
>Ga0307372_10001322_pt1 | contig 43607 bp, 37 predicted proteins | sample OX1MG_FD_202533 | JGI IMG/M metagenome (GOLD analysis project Ga0307372, IMG submission 202533) | Soil microbial communities from Risofladan, Vaasa, Finland - OX-1 | ecosystem: Environmental > Terrestrial > Soil > Coastal area > Acid sulfate soil | place: Finland: Risofladan, Vaasa | collected...
TGGACCAATTGCTGGCCGGCTCGACCGACTACCGCTCGTTGCACGCCGACCTCTGGAAGCAATCGCACCCCGAAGCGGTTCGCAATTACCGAACCGACGAGCGCCGCGACGCCGCCGACCGGCGCCGTCGTGCTCAGCGACGGCTGGCCCAGAATTCTCCCGACCCCCGCCCCTAGCCCCGCCCGCCCCAGAGCCACCTGGCGCCGGTGTACGGTTACCTTGTAACGGCCATACCTGGCTTCTACCACGTTGGCGGCCAGCCCGCATTAGATTGCCCAATTCTCGATGCGGATGCCGGAAATTGCTCCGAGGTCGGAGTCCTTCGTTACGACCACGCAGTTGGGCAGCGTTCTCGCGACCGCGCAGATCTGCATATCGATTTGCTGGATCGGACGACCCGCGCGCCGCAATTCGGCAAAGATGCGACCGTACTCTTCCGCGGCGTCGGCCGTGTAAGGCCAGACGATGAGCTTCGACAGCGCGTGTCGCAGGCTTGCCAAGTTCCGTGCGCGGCTGGAACTGCACTCGACTCCGCTCCAGAGTTCTCCCAATCCGGTGGCCGTTTCGCCGGTTTGCAACCGCTCGCTCGCGTATGCCGTTGCGCCCCGCCTGATAATCTTGGGCGATTCCCGTGTCCAACAGGTATCGGCGTTTCACGGCGCGTCACCGCCGGGCATTTCTTCCATCTGCTGCCGCACCGCTTCGATGTTGAATCGCCGATGCGCCACGCGCCAGCGTTCGTATTCCTCGCGCTCGCCCTCGGCCCAAATCGGCGGCTCGATGGCTTCGACGTCCGCAACCCAGGCGGCAATCGATTCTGGATCGTCGCGCCATTCCTCCTCAGTCAGGCCGATTTTGTCCTTCCGCCCTACGACCTCCACGAGCAATTCGCTTCCTTCCGGCCAGTCCACGGGTTCAGCGGGCACGATCCGGCCGTTGGTCCACACCGCTTTGATAGGATGCATCGGGCGCCTCTTTTTCACATTTAACTTGCGCTGACCATATTCAGATTATACCACGATTCATCACGCCGGCGGCGCCAACGCTACGGCTGCAATTCGCCCAGCAATTGTAAACGCAGCATGTTGAGCGCCTGCTTGGCGGCGCGAGATTTCAAGATCGCGGGATGACCGGCGAAGGGCGTCGAGCGGTGGATCACGCCCGTGCGCGTGGCAAGGCCGAAATAGACGCGGCCCGGCGGTTGGCCGGCGGCGTCGGAAGGCGGAAACTCGCTGACGGCCAGGCCGTAATCGGCGTCGACCAATACGCGGGAGCGCGCGGCCATCGCCTCGGCCACTTTCGCGCTGGCCAGCGGGTAGCCGGCCAGCAGTTCGGCCGGCAGGGCCAGTTGCTTGACCAAGGTCGCTGGCGCCGGCAGCAGTTCGGCCGGCAGAGCCAATTGTTTGAGCAAGGCGGTCGGCGTCGGCAGCACGTGCCCGGCCAGATAGCAACCTAGCTCGTCGGGCACGTCGCCCAGGCATTTGGCCACCAGGCCGGCCGTGCCGATTTCGGCCGTCGCCAGAGTCTGGCCTCGCTGCGCGAGCAGGCGGTGGACTGCGTGCTCCAACTCGTCGTCTTCATAGCCGTAGACCAGCGAGCCGAGACATTCGTGGATCGTGGCGATGGTCGGCTCCATCTGCTCGTAGCATTCTTGTTCGCTGGCGCCAGCGGCCGTAACCCGCAAGGTGATCGTGGCCTCGCTAACCGTAATGCCGACCGACGGCGTGCGGCCGCGGCGGATCAAATCGGGCAGCATCTGCTCCAGGTCGCTCTCGCCGACGCCGAAGCACTTGATGCGGCGATGGCGAATCACGCGGGCGCCGCCGGCCTGCACCGACAAGCGGCCGGCGACCGTCTCGTGCCACATCTCGATCATCTCCGCCGGCACGCCGGGCAACGCGAACACGCGCGACGGTCGGCCGATCGGAGGCGGCACGTCGAGATCGATGCCCGGCGCCGTGCCGTGCGGGTTGAACACCACGCGGGCGCCGGCCGGGAACATCGCCTGCACGAGATTCCGCTCGGGCATCTCGCGTTTGCGGCGCGAGAAGATCGCCTTGATGTGCGCGAGCGAACCTTCGTCGAGCACCAATTCCACGCCCAGCAGTTTGGCCAGCGCTTCGCGCGTGAGGTCATCGGCCGTCGGACCCAGCCCGCCGGTGGCGATCACCACGTCGGCCCGTTCGACCGCTTGCCGGAACACGCGGACATTGGCCTCCAGGTCGTCGGCCACGCATGTGTGGTAGTGCGTCGCAATGCCGATTTCGCCCAGCCGCTGGCTGAGCCATTGGCTATTGGTATCGAGTCGTTGCCCGCTGGTCAGTTCGTCCCCGATGGAAATCACTTCGGCGATCATACGGCGGTGCTCTTGGTGGCGGGCAAAGGATACATTCTGCCATGCCGCTGTGTTGCGTTCCAGCGACTGATCCACGCAGACAAGGAGGCAGACAGGAATGTCCGCCCTACTTTTGCTGGAGCTCAAATTCCCCGATTTCCCTGGCGCGTTAGAATTAAAGCGCTATGAGCCGAATCGAATTACCGATCGAAGGCATGACCTGCCAACACTGCGTCCGCACGGTGCGCACGGCGCTGGAAAGCGTGCCGGGCGTGCGGTCGGCCGAGGTCGATCTCGACAAAAAGCGGGCGGTGGTCGAACTGGACGAGGCGGCCGCCCAAGAGTCCGACCTGGCCCAGGCCGTCGAAGCGGCGGGCTACCACGTGGGCGACGGCGAAGGCGCTCCGCGGCAGCTTGTATCGCTGGAAACGCAGCGGCCTGGCGAGCCGGTGGCGTCAGCCTCCGGGTCTTCGAGCGGAGCGATGGCGTCAAGCGGAGACCTGACGTCGGACGACACGGAGGCTGACGCCTCCGGCTCGCCATTGAGTGACGCGTCCGGCTCGCCGTTGCGCGACGCTTCCGCCGACGCGGCGGCTTCCGAGCGGTTGCTGCTGGACGTGGAAGGCATGCACTGCGCAAGCTGCGTTTCGCGAGTCGAAGGCGCTCTCGAAAGCGTGCCGGGCGTGGCGGCGGCGCACGTGAACCTGGCGACGGAACAAGCTTCGGTCGAGTTCGACCCCCGGCGGGCGAAGCTCGACGATTTGCTGGCAGCCGTCAAGGCCAGCGGCTACAAGGCCAGCCCTCGCGGCGGACAGCCGCGCGGCGCCGATCTTGGCGAAAAGAATCGGCGCGAAGTCGTCGCCTGGGGCCGGCGCATCGCCGTTGGCGGCTGTCTGCTCGTGGCGCTGGCCTTCGCCATGTACGGCAATTTCGGTTCAGCGGCTTTGCGCGGCTGGCTGCAACTGCTGCTGGCGACGGCGCTGCAAACTTATCTGGGCTGGCCGTACTTCGCCGGCGCGATCGAGCGGCTGCGGCACGGCTCGACCAACATGGATACGCTGATCGCGCTGGGCACGGGCGCCGCTTATGGCGCCGGCCTGTACCATTGGGTCTACCCGGCGCCGCACGGCCACGGCATGTTCTTTCTTGACGCCGGGATGATCCTGGTGTTCATCACCAGCGGCAAGCTGCTCGAAGCGCTGGCCAAGGGCCGCGCCTCGGCCGCTATCCGCCGGCTGCTCGATCTCAGCCCGGCCGAAGCGAATTTGCTGGTCGATGGCCAGCCGCGGCGCGTACCGGTGGAGGAGGTCAACGTCGGCGCAACGATTCTGGTGCGGCCTGGCGAACGGATCGCGCTCGACGGCAAAATCGCCTCGGGCTCGAGCGCCGTCGATCAATCGTGGCTGACGGGCGAATCGCTGCCGGTCGAAAAGGCGGCTGGCGACGACGTGCTGGCGGGCACGATCAACGGCCAGGGCTCGCTCGTGGTTGAGGTCTCGCGGCCGGCTGGGCAAACCGCGCTGGCCCAGACGATCGAGCTGGTGCGAAAGGCGCAGGAGTCGAAGGCCCAGGTGCAGCGGCTGGCCGATCGCGTGGTGAGCTACTTCGTGCCGGCGGTGCTCGGCCTGGCGGCGATCACGCTCGTGGCCTGGGGGCTCGCGGCGAGCGATTGGGCGACCGGTCTGTCGGCCTGCATAGCCGTGCTGGTCGTGGCCTGCCCTTGCGCGCTGGGCCTGGCCACACCGACGGCGGTGTTGGTCGGCAGCGGCCGCGGCGCCGAGAACGGCATCCTGATTAAAGAGGCCCACGCCTTGGAGTTGGCCGGCCAACTGACGACCATCGTGCTCGACAAGACCGGCACCGTCACGCTCGGCAAGCCGCAAGTGGTCGAAGTCATTCCGGCTGCCGGCGGCGCCGCCGAAGAGCTGCTGAGCCTGGCCGCCGCCGCCGAGCGCTTGAGCCAGCATCCGCTAGCCGATTGCATCGTCGCCGAGGCCGAGCGTCGCGGGCTGTCGATCCCCGCAGCCGAAGACTTGCAGGTCGTGGCCGGCGCGGGCATTCGCGCCGCGAGCAATGGCCGCACGATCCTGGTCGGCAACGAACGTTTGCTCGAAGCGGCCGGCATTTCGGCCGCCGAGGCGGCGCCGCTCGTCGAGCGAATGCGCGGCGAGGCGGCGAGCCCGCTGTTGGTCGCCGCGGACGATCGCTATCTGGGGCTGATCGCGGTGGCCGACGCAATCGCGCCGCATAGCCGCGAAGCGATCGACGATCTCAAGTCGCTGGGCCTGGAAGTACACTTGCTCTCGGGCGATCACCGGCAGACGGTCGAGGCGGTGGCCCGACAGGTCGGCATCGAGCAGTTCACGGCCGAAGTGCTGCCGGCCGACAAACAGAAAGTCGTGCAGCGATTGCAGCAGCAGGGCAAAATCGTGGCGATGGCCGGCGATGGCATCAACGACGCGCCGGCCCTGGCCGCCGCCGATCTGGGCATCGCCGTCGGCACGGGCGCCGACGTGGCGATCGAAGCGGCCGAAATCGTGCTCGTGCGACAAGACCTGCGCAGCGTCGGCCAGGCGATTCGCCTCTCGCGGGCCACGCTTCGCACGATCAAGCAGAACCTCGGCTGGGCGCTGGTCTACAACGTGCTCTTGATTCCTTCCGCCGCCGGGCTGCTCGAACCGTTGACCGGCTGGCGCTTGCCGCCGACGGCCGCCGCCGCCGCCATGGCGCTAAGCAGCGTTTCGGTGGTAGCCAATAGTTTGCTGTTGAGACGCAGACGGTTGGATTGACGCGTGGCGAGTTGGGACCGTTGCGAATTGGCGAGCCGGAGGCGTTAGCCTCCGCGTCGGCCGTAAACGAGATTGTGATTGCTGCGTCACCGGGGGGCTGACGCCCCCCGCTCGCCACAGAGTCGCTTGCTAACCAAATAGCGCATCAAGCGGACGGCCTTCGGCCACGCGATATGGGCGGCCCAGCGCGTCGCGGACTTCGGTCGTCTCGTCGATGCCGAAGGAGGAGAAGATCGTGGCGGCCAGGTCGCCGGGCGTGACCGGATCGGCGTCGGGATAGGCGCCCAGCTTGTCGCTGGCGCCATAGACCGCGCCGCCGGCAATGCCGCCGCCGGCTAGCAGAATGCTGTAGCAATCGGGCCAATGATCGCGGCCGCCATTGCCATTGATTCGCGGCGTGCGGCCGAACTCGGCCAGGGCCACGACCAGCGTCGTATCGAGCAGCCCGCGAGCGTCGAGATCTTCGACGAGCGCCGAAAACGCCTGGTCGGCCGGAGGCAGCAGATCGTCTTTCAGCCGCGGAAAGTTATCCTGATGGCTGTCCCAGTTGGCGAGTTGGCCGTTGCGGATCTTGTCGTTCACGTTGACGAACTGCACGCCCGCCTCGACCAGCCGCCGCGCCAAGAGCAGGCTTTGCCCGAGCTTGTGCCGGCCGTAGCGGTCGCGGACCGCCGGGCTTTCCGTCTTGAGATCAAACCCGCGGCGGACTTCTTCGCTGCGCAGCAGGCGGAAGGCGCGCTCTTGATAGACGTTGAGCGGGGCGCCCGCGGCGATCGGCGCCGAACGTCCGGCGGCGATCGACGACAACAACTGCTCGCGATGCTCCATCCGCTCGGGCGAGAGATCGCCGGGCAGTTCCAACTCGCCGACGCGGAAGTTGGCGTTGCTTGGATCTTGCGTCACCTGAAACGGATTGTGCGCCGCACCCAAAAAGCCCGCGGTTTGGCCGGGAAGCATGACCACGTTGTACATCACGTGCGGCAGCGCCACGTGCGCCGGAATCTCGCGATCGTTCCGCCCCAGCCGGCTGAGCGTGGCGCCGTAGCAGGGAAAGTCGACCGTCGGGTCGTTGGCCAGCAGTTCGAGGTCGCCCTTGATCGGCGTGCGGCCGCAGAGCGCCTCGACCGCGGCCGCGTTATGGTTCCGCATCGGATGATGAAAACTGCGGACAACGGCCACGCGGTGCATCACGCGCGCGGTCTGCGGCAGGTGCTCGCAAACGGTCAGCCCCGGCACGCGCGTGGCGATCGACTTGAACGAGCCGCGGACTTCGGCCGGGGCCTCGGGCTTCATGTCGTACGTGTCGAGGTGGCTCGGGCCGCCGTAGTAATAGAGCAGAATGCAGGAGCGAATTCGCGCGGGCCGGGGCGAATGCGCGGCGGCCGCCTGCGCGGCTTGGGCCTGGAACAATCGCGGCAGGCTCAATCCCAGTCCGCCCGCGGCCGCAAATTGCAGAAAACGGCGTCGCAGCAGGCGGTTTTGGCAGAGCGGGTCGAGCGAGCGCATGCTCAGATCCTCAATTCAAGCCGAACTTCGAGCATGAGACGCTTCCTCCATCGCTCGCTATTGTCGCACCCAGTCGTCTCGGAGTCCAGTCTTTCATCTTGCAGGGGACGCGATCCTGCACCCGCGAATCGCCAAGCGCTAGGGCGCCAACTGCCGTTCCAAGAGCAGCACCGAGGTGTCGTCGTGCCGGCCGCCGCCGGCGGTGAAGGCGTTCGACTGGTGAAACAACTCGTCGAGCGTTTCGCCGAGCGTGCAGCGGCGGCAGCGCTCGAGCGTCTGCGTGAGTCCCGCCAGGCCGAATTGCGAATGCCCTTCGCCGCCGGGCATGGCCTCGACGATGCCGTCGGTGTAGACGATCAAGCGATGGCCGGGCGGCAGTTTGGTGGAAATCGTTTCGTATTCGGCGTCGGCGTAAATCGCCAGCGGCAGTCCCCCGTCGCAGCGCGGATCGCCCAGCTCGGTGACTTTGCCGGTTTCCAGATCCTGCAACAGCGGCAGGCAGTGCCCGGCCGAAGTCCAGCGCAACACGCCGTCTTCGACGACGCCGTAAATCAAAGTGATGAAGCCCTCTTGCTCCTGCACCATGTTCTGGGCGCAGAGCCGGCGGTTGATTTCCGCCACGAACTCGCTGGGCGACGAGGCCTGATCGTCCTGCAGCAGATTGATCAGCGTGTGCATGCTCATGATCGACATGCAGGCCTTGATGCCGTGCCCCGAGGCGTCGCCGACCAGAAACACCAGCCGCTTGGCGCTGACCTGGAACGCGTAGTAGTAGTCGCCGCCGGCAAGCACCACCGGCTGGCCGCCGCTGACCTGGATTTGCGAAGGCTCGTAACGAGCCACGATTTCATAACCGGGCGGGGCCGGCATGTGGCGCGGAATCATCGACTCTTGCAGCTTGCGCACCGAGTCGATCTCGCTGCGCAGCTTCTCGGCCAACAATCTCGAATGTTCGGCCCGCTTGGCTGCCAGGGCCGATTCGAGCAGCGTTTGCAGCAGAAACAGGTATTCTTTGGCCGGGTCGCGATAGACGTGGGCCTGTACGCCGTGGCCGATGAACCTCGACAACGGATAAATTTCGCCCGGCCGGGCCGCCACGATCACCGGAGTTCCGCCATTCAGCCGAGAAAGCTGCTGAAAAGCGGCGAAGGATTGTTCGGCGTCGGGAAAAGTGACCGGCAGCAGCACCACGTCGAAGTCGGCCTGCTCGTAGGCGGCCACCAGCGCCGCGGGCTCGTCAACGATCTGGACGAAGTTCTCGCCCGCCTCCAAGTACATCGTGAGCAGTTCGACTTCGTCTGCATCGTCCCAACCGACCAATACGCGCATAGCAATCCCCTGGTGCTTTGTGCTGAGGCGCCATCTTCGCGGTCCCGGCCGACAAGTCCAGCGTAGTCTGAAGCGAGGGCGTTGCAAATACTCTTTTTCGCGTATCACGCCGCGGCGGCGAAACCTGCGGTTTTCGAGTGTTCGCCCAGCCCGGCCCAAATGCCCAACAGGCCCAGTTCGGCGCCGAGCAGGGCGTCCAAAAACGTCTCAGCCGCCGCCGGCGCGACGCCTTGCATGAGACACGTTGCCGCGCCGCCGCCTGCCACCAAGTGCGTCGCGACCAGCCAGCTCAGGCTGTTCGGGATCAACGGCGCTGGCCGAGCATCAATCGCGCTTGGCATATTCTAAAAGCTATTTCGCGGCCTTTGTTGTTTTCGCCCCCTTCGCGCCTTTCGATGCAGGCTGGCCCGCCGCTTCCGACGATTTCTCGGCCTTGCTCTCGCCGGATTTGAAATCGCCCGCCTCGACGGTCGACAGCCGCTTGGGATCGATGTACTTCTGCAAGGCCGCCAGCACGTCGTCGGGCGAAAGGGCTTCGATCTTGCTTTCCAAGTCGGCGTAGAAGGCCATCGTGCGATCGACGAACAGCGTTTCGGCCAGCACGGCGGCCAGGGCGCCGTCGTTGGTGCGGTGGACCTTCTGTTCTTCAATATAGCCGCGTTGGGCTCGCGCGAGTTCGTCGGGCTTGACGCCGTCTTTGACGAGCCGCTCCAACTCTTCGCGAATGGCCTTCTTTACTTTCTCGACGTTCGTCGGGTTGTAGATGGCGTACAGCGTCAGGCTGGCCCGCTCGTCGAGCGTTTCGGCGTGCACCTGCGAACCGACGCCGTACGAAAGGCCTTCCTTCTGCCGCACGCGATCGCCCAGCCGCGACGACAAGGCGCCGGCGCCCAGCACGTAGTTGCCCGCCAACAGCGCCGGATAATCGGGCGCCGTATCCTTCATGGCGAACGTCAGCCCGGCGAAGTACATGGCATTGGCCTTGTCGGGCGTCAAGATTTCCTGGTCGCCGCCTTTGACCTGCGGGAAGTTCAATCTCGGCAGCCGAGCGTAAGACTTTTCGGCGGTCCAATCGGCGAAGATCTTTTGCAGAGCTTCGAGGCATTCTTCCGCGTCGAAGTCTCCGACCACGGCGACCTCGCCGTGCTGGGCGCCGAAATAGTCGCTGTAGAGCGACTGCATTTGCTCGCGCGAGAGCAGTTTCATCCGCTCGATGTCTTCCTCGACGGTCGGATAATAACGCACGTCGTCCTTGTCGTAGGGCGAGACGGTGCGGCGCAGCCGCAAGATGGCCAGCGTTTGCGGGTCGGTCAGTTGTTGTTCCAACTGGGCCAGCGATTCGCGGCGCAGCACCTCGAATTCGTCTTCGGCCAACGCGGGCTCGCGGAGCACCTGCTTGACGAGTTCGAGCGCCTCGCGGAACTGTTCGCGCTTGGTTTGCAGGGTGAACACCGCCTTGCCCGCTTCGCCTGTGGCGTGCAAGGTGGCCTGCTGCTTGTCGAGCGCGTCTTGCAACTCCTGACGCGAGAGCTGCTTCGTGCCGCGGAGCATCAAATGGGGCAGCAATTCGCTCGCGGCGACTTGTCCCTTGAGGTTTTCCAAGTCGCCGTAGCGCAGCGTCAGCCGCAGGGTGACCGTCTCGCCGCGAGTCTTCTTGGGCAGCAGGGCCAACTTGACGCCCTCGGGCAAGCTGCTGCGCTTGACGTGCTGTTCGATGTTTTCCGGAGAGACGTCGAAGGCTTCGCCCGCGGCGATCGTTTCGCGGCCCTTGTAGTCGGCCAGCAGTTTGCCCAGGTCGGGCGTTTCGGGAATCGGCGTCTTGACGCTCTTTTCGCTGGGAATGAACATGCCCACGGTGCGGTTGTTCGGCTTCAAATACTTTTCAGCGACTTCCTTGACCGCCTCGGGCGCGACTTGTTCGAGGCGATCGCGGTTCAGGAAATAGAGCCGCCAGTCACCCTGGCTGGCCCAATCGCTGAGCTGGACCGCAATGCGGCTGGTGTCGCTGGCGGCCTGTTCGCGCTGCTTGAGCAGTTTTCGAACGGCCCGCTCGACTTCCTCCGCGGTCACTCCCTCGCTGCCGACCTCTTCGGTCGTCTCGAGCAAGATCTCCTTGACCTCTTCCAGCGAGTCGCCTTTTCGCACCTCGGCTTGCACTTGAAAAATGCCCGGGTCGTGGGCGCTCAAGGCGCCGGCGACGACGGCGGTCGCTTTGCGAGTTTCGACCAGCGCCTTGTACAAGCGGCCGGAAGGCGCCGCGCCGAGGATCTCGCCCAGCACGTCCAACGCCGCCGAGTCGGGATGCCCGCCCGAGGGCGTGTGATACATCGCGCTCGTGATGCCCACGTCGCCCACGCGCCGCAAGGTGACTGTCCGCTCGCCGTCTTGAGGCGGCTCTTCGGTATAGGTCTTGTCCAACTTGCGCTCGGGCCGCGACAACTTGTCGAAATACTGCTCGATGTACTTCAGCGCCGCGTCGCGGTCGAACTTGCCGGCCACGACCAGCATCGCGTTGTCGGGCTGATAATACTTCTTATAGAAGGCCTGCAAGCTGACGATCGGCACGCGTTCGATGTCGCTGCGATTGCCGATCGTCGATTTGCCGTAGTTGTGCCAATCGAAGGCCACGGCCATCAGCCGCTGGTCGAGCACCCGCTCGGGCGAGTTCTCGCCGCTTTCGAACTCGTTGCGCACGACGGTCATCTCCGAAAGCAGATCTTCGTGCTTGACGAAGCTATTCAGCAACCGGTCGGCTTCCAGCCGCAAACCGAATTGCAGGTTTTCCTCGCTGGCCGGCATCGTCTCGTAGTAGTTCGTGCGGTCGAGAAAGGTCGTGCCGTTGAAGTGGGCCCCGCGCTCCTGCAGCACCTTGGGAATTTTCGGGTGATCGGGCGTGCCCTTGAACAGCATGTGCTCCAGCAGGTGAGCCATGCCCGCCTCGCCGTAGCCTTCGTGCCGCGAGCCGACGAACACGGTCAGGTTGACGGTCACGGTGGGCTTCGAATCGTCGGGATAGAGCAGCACCTGCAGGCCGTTGTCGAGGCGGTATTCGGTGATGCCTTCGATCGCGCGAAGTTCCTTGATTTCGGCCGCCGCCGGCCGCACGGCGACGGCTGCGACAATCAACCCCACGAAAACGGCGACGGACGATAAGCGAAGCAGGTTCGGCATGCGTCGACCCTTGTGTTTTGAGTAAAGCTCGCAGGCCGGCGGAAGCGGCCTATAGCCGAGATTATACGAGTTCTTGGCAAGCGGGAAACCCGAGTCGACCGCTTGTCAACGCTAGCCGCGTAGCGGCGATATAATGTAGCCAAGGGCGCAAGCCCTTGGCATCCATCGATTGACAAACCACTAGTGCATTGTCAGGTCTAGGAATTGGGGTAAGCAATTTCAAGCAGCGCGGGGTGGCTGGCGGCAGAGCGAAGCGATGCCCCAGCGAACTGGGGCTTCGCCGAGGCTCAGTCCCAGGCGCCCGCCTACCCAAAAATCAAGACCTGACAATGCACTAGCCCCGTAGGGGCGGCAGAAATGCGCTGACGCTTCGATCCTTTTTCCACCCGCCGAGTCGAGACCCTCCGATGACCGTCCCTGAAGCTGAACCGGATCGCGGCGACTTATCCGCCGCTTCCGACCAACCGCCGTCCAAGCGTTCGCTCGGCCCCTGGCCTCTGCTCGGTCTGTTGGGAATTGCGGCCGCGGCCTCTGCGCTGGTATTTTTTAAATACCAGGCCGTCAAGCCCAGCTATGAACCGGCGCCGCCGCGACCGTTGGTGAATGCGCCGTATATTTCGACTTCGGCGGAAGTCGTCGACCGGATGCTGGAACTCGCGTCCCTTGGTCCGGACGACGTCGTTTACGATCTGGGCTGCGGCGACGGGCGGATCTTGGTGACGGCCGCGAAGCGTTACGGCTGCCGCTCGTTCGGCTACGACATCAACCCCGAACGCGTCGCCGAAGCGCGGGAAAACGCGCGGCAAAACGGCGTGGAAGAACTGGTCGAAATCGGACAGCGAGACATTCTTACTCTCGACCTGAGCAAGGCCACCGTCGTCACGATGTACTTGCTGCCACGGCTCAACAAGGAACTTATTCCGCAACTCGACAAGCTGCGTCCCGGCGCCCGGGTCGTTTCGCACGCCTTCGAGATCGAGGGGCTCGTGCCCGACCGCAGAGTCGAGGTGCTCAACGACGAGGGGCAGCTCGAGACGATGCTCTATTTGTTCACCGCCCCGCTCAAACATCGTCCGTCCAAGTAGACGCGGGGCCCTTGCCGCGTTCCGTGTTTGTAGACGCAGCGCCCTTGTCGCATTCGACTGCACCCGCCCCCGCCCCAGCCAACTTGCTTGAAAGCCGCCTCGCGGGCTTTCATACTAATGCAGTTCGAGTCCCAATCTCGGGAACCGCTGCTATGTCTCGACCGACCGTCAACCGCCGCACGTTCGCCAAAAGCATCGCCAAACGCATCGCGGCCGGTTCGCTCGCCGCCGGCCCGCTGGCGCTGGGCGCGCCGCTCGTCGCCGCCGAACCGCAAAAATCTGCCACGCCGCCGGCGCCCGAACAACCGCCCCCGCCCGCCGAACTCATTTTGCAACTGCTCGCGCAGTTTTATCCCCGCCCGCTCGACGAGGCTCAGCGAGCCGAAATCGTGCGACAAATCGCCGAAGACCAGGCTCGCTCGAAAATCCTCAGTGGCTTCGCGCTCACGAACGCCGACGAGCCGGCGCCGGTGTTCGCCGCCTGGCGCAGCGAGGGCTGAACGATGGCGATCGCCGCGGAAACGGCCTGGCTCTCGATTCGCGAACTCGGGCGAAAGCTGCGGGGCAAGGAATTCTCGGCCGTCGAGCTGGCCGAATTCTTTCTCGATCGCATCGAACGGCACGGCAAGACGTTCAATGCGGTCGTGACCGTCACGCGCGAGTTGGCGCTGCGCCAGGCCGCCGCGGCCGATCGCGACTTAGCCGCCGGAGTCGATCGCGGGCCGCTGCACGGCATTCCCTACGGGGCCAAAGATTTGCTTGCCACCGCCGGCATTCCGACCAGTTGGGGCGCCGCGCCGCTGAAGGACCAGGTGCTCGACGAAGACGCCACGGTCGTGCGGCGGCTCCGCGAAGCCGGCGCCGTGCTGGCCGTGAAGCTGTCGATGGTCGAAATTGCTGGCGGGTTGGGCTACGAGCAGGCCCACGCCTCGTTCACCGGGCCGGGCTTGAACCCCTGGAACCGCGAGGCTTGGAGCGGCGGTTCTTCAAGCGGACCAGGTTCGGCGATCGCCGCGGGCATCGTGCCGTTTGCCATCGGCTCGGAGACGTGGGGGTCGATCATGACGCCCGCCGGCTATTGCGGCGTAAGCGGACTGCGGCCGACGTATGGCCGCGTCAGCCGGCATGGGGCGATGGCCTTGAGTTGGACGATGGACAAGCTCGGCCCGCTGGCCCGCACGGCCGACGATTGCGGGCTGGTGCTGGCGGCGATCGCCGGGGCCGACCCGGCCGATCCCTCGGCGAGCGAGCGGCCGTATCGCTATCCTGCGCCCGAGCCGTTGCGGCCGCCCTTTCGCCTGGCGACGCTGAAGGGCGCGACCGACCGGGTGCAGCCCGAAGTGAGGGCGAACTTCGAAGCGGCGCTCGAAGCCCTGAAGCCGCATGCGACCTTCACCGAGATCGAACTGCCCGAGCTGCCGTTCAACACGGTGGCCAGCACGCTGATCGCTTGCGAAATGGCGGCGGCCTTCGAGGGGCTGGCGATCAACGAGCAGATTTGGGAAATGACCGCGCCGGAGGACCGGCTCGGCCTGCACTCATCGCTGGCGATTCCCGCGAAAGATTACATCAATGCGCAGCGCATCCGCCGCAAGATTCAGCAAGCGATGGACGCGCTGCTCGCGCCGTTCGATGCGCTCGTCGGACCGACGCTGTCGACCGTCGCCGGGCCAATCGCCGTGAACTTCCGCGAATATCATCAGGCCTGGCCTGGCAAATCCAGCGGGGGCGCCGAAAATTCCTCGGGCATTCCGGCCATCAGCGTGCCCAACGGTTTTGGCGAGCGCGGCTTGCCGACCGGGCTCAAGTTCGTCGGCCGCGCCTTCGAAGAGAACCGCCTGCTGGCCATCGCCGCCAAGTATCAGCAACTGACCGACTGGCGCCAGCGGCGCCCGGACGGGCTCTAGCCGTGATTTTGGATTTTGGATTTAATCCAAAATCGGAAATCCAAAATCCAAAATCCAAAATCCCTCTGGGTCCGGGCCAGTAACGGTAGGGTAGGGCTCGCGCCCCACCCTACGCTGATGGCCGTTACGGCTCGACCTGCAAAGCCTCGACGCTCTGCTCGCTGGAGATGAGCAGCACGCGGCGGTCGCCAAGCTGCGCGGCGCCGAGGCCGCTGAGCGGGGCGCCGTAGTTCAAGCGGTCGATCGGCTCGCCCTTGGCCGAAACGATGTGAATCGAGCCGTCGGCGCCGGCAAACAGCCATTGGCTGTCGTCGCCCGGGAGCAGTTTGCCCCAAGCGACCATCTCGATTGCCCCGTCGCGAGGCATGCCGGCCGGCAAGTCGTAGGTCCACAACTCTTCGCCTTCGGGGCCAAGGCCGATAGCGACGTCGGGGCCTAATTGGCGGTCGGCCAGTTTGTTCTGCGCGATGGCGCAAATCTCGGCTTGGCCGTCGCCGTCGAGATCGGCGGCGAAGACCAATCGCACGAAGCGGCCGTCGAGCACGATCGGCTTGCCGCTTTGGCCCGTGGAGTCGATCGGCGTAATGACGCCTTGCACGCTGGTGACCAGCAGCCTGCGGCGGCCTTGATTGTCGGGGCCGCTGAGGGCCAGCCGCAAGATGTTTTGCAGAGAATCGTTCGACCAGATCCGTTCGCCGGCAAGGGAAACGCTTCGTGCGCCGCCTGAGCCCCAGTAGCCTAAATTCAGTTCGAGCCGCCCGTCGCCGTCGAGATCGCCTAACTGCACGTCGGCAAGACCGTCGCGCGCGCCTTGCGGCGGGAAGGTCAACAGCGTTTTCCATTCGTGATCGAACACGTGGGCCTGTTGCATACCGCTGGCAGAGCCGGCGAAATAACGTTTGCCGTCGGCATCAACCGCCGTCCGCAGAAAGCTGACGACCGCGTCCGAGTCCTTAGCCAGCTCGAGTTCGTGCCGCGCTTTCACGCTGCCATCGGCGGCTAATCCGACGACGGCTTGCCAATTGTCGAGCACGAAGACCTGATCGTCGCCGGACGCTGCGGGCACGACCAGCACGTTGCCGGCCTTTTTCAATTCGTCGTGCTTCCAGAGCTTCGTCAGCTTGAGTTGCTTGGGGTCGCTGCGCTCGGCAATCTCGGCGTTGCGCACGATGGCGCCCGTCGGTTCGAGCTTTCCGCCCGCCTCATAAGCCGCGAACTTTTCTTCATACAGGTTCTTGCCGTCCAGCAATTTCTTGAGCTTCACCGGCAATTCAGTCGCGAGCGCTTCCTTGTACCCCACCTCGTAATCTTGCACTTTGCCGTCGGCGCCAAGAATGATTGTCGTAGGCAAGCCTTCCACTTCGAACACGCTCGTGTTGTAACGGTCGAGGTCGCGGTAGATCGGCAGCTTCAATTTGGCTTCTTCGAACTTGCCGGCCAACTCTGCGTCGGACACTTCCGGCGCGTCGGTGCTGACTGCCAAAAACATGATCTTGTCGTTGTCTTTGAAGTCTTCGTACACGGTTTGCAAATTCGGCAGGCCTTTGAAGCACCAGCCGCACCAGGTCGCCCAAAAATCGATGACCACGATCTTGCCCGACAATGCGTCCCGGTCGACGACCTTTTTATCGAGCGACTCGAACGCGAAGTCCTTGACGGCCGTCCCCAACAGCTCGTGCGGCGGCGGGACTAGATTGAATCGTTCGACGAGCTTGACGTTCAGCGGCATCTCGAATTCGAAAGCCGTATCGGGGATGATGCGGTCGAATCGCGCGCCTTTGAAGTTGGCCGTCAAAGACAACCCGACGACCTTGACTTGATCCTTTTCTTCCAAAAGTTCCCGGATGGGATCGATCGGATACTCCAAGCGACGCACAATAAACGACTGTTGATCGATCCACAGAATCAGCTTGCCGTCCTTGCGTTTCAGTTCGACGCCGTAGCAAGGGCGTTTTTCGATGTCCTTGGGTTCCAGCATTCGGGGCGACTGGGCGTTCTTGAGGATGAAATCGAGCGGGTCTTCGTCCAGCAATAGCCCCAACTGAAAGGGGGCGCCGGCGATCTGGGCCCCCAGAGCCGCCTGCAGCGCAGGATCGGAAAACAACGTCGGAATCGCCAATTCGGCTGGGGCGGCGCGATCCAAGACCTGGCCGGGCAAACCGGCGATCGTGGCGCGAAAGCGATCCCCGTCGCAAACGACGATCGCGTCGTAGGCGTGAATTCGCACCTGGTTTGGCCGCACCAGCGTGACCGAGAAATCGGCGTTTTCGTCGATCTGCTGATCGCCGATTTGGCCTCGCAGGGTGAACTGCCCGGCGTCTTCGTAAGTTCTTGCCTCTTGATAGGCTTTCGCCATTTTTTTCAGCACGTCGTTGGCGTTGCCCAGAGGCTTTGCCGGGGCGCCGTCAGAGGCCGAGGAGCCCGGCGAACTCGATGAGCCGCTTTCCGAGCAACCGACGGCGAACGGCAGGCCCGCCAGGGAGACGACAGCCGCGAATAAGGTGAAACGGGCGGAAATCCGCGATTCTGTCGAGACGCTCATCATTCGCTTTCTCGCGGCAAGGCAGGCTGCCTGCCGCGGCCTTTCCGATAAGATAGGGCTACATCATCCAGCGCTGGCATTATTGGTAACTTGCCTCGACAGGTAAAGCTCGGCTTCTTGACCATCTTTACGCGCCAGGGCTAAGATCCCGTAGGGCAGGCTTATGAGCCTGACTGCCGGGCCGGAAGGCCTGAGGCGTAAGTAGACGTTCGCTGAAAAACCTGTAGGGAACGCCCTCTGTGGCGTTCCGGGATGTGCGAACCGACGCGATTTTTGAGTTCTCGGAACGCCACAGAGGGCGTTCCCTACAGCGATGGCAGGCTGGAAAGCCTGACCTACTTTTCCTAAATGACCTGTATTATCCCCTACGGCATCGATTCCTCCGTTGATTTAGGCTTGGCGCCTCCGGCATTGCTGGGGGTGAGTGATCTGCCGCGCGGCGAGCCGCTTGCCGATCCGGCCGCCGAACTCGCCGCGGCACTAGCCGGCCCGCTGGGGTTTCCCCCTCTGGCCAAGGCGATCGTGCCGGGCGACCGGATCGTGGTGGCTTGGGACAGTTCGGCGCCTCAGGCGGGCGTGCTGCTGGCCGCATTGGTCGAGTACCTGATCGAATCGGGCGCCGACGCGGGAAATCTCACGGTCCTCGGAACCCAAACCGACAGCGACGCCGATAGCGAAGACCCGCGAGATTGCTTGCCCGAGACGTGGCGCGAGCAAGTCGCGCTGGAAATCCACGATCCGGCGGCAAAAGCCCAACTCGGCTTGCTCGGGTCGTCGCACGAAGGGCGGCCGATCTATCTCAACCGGACCTTGTTGGACGCCGATCTCGTCGTGCCGCTCGGTTGCCTGAGAGCCGGCGAAACGCTGGGCTATCACGGCCGGCACGGCGGTTTGTTTCCGGCATTCGCCGACCAGAAGACGCTCGAACGCTATCGCAAGCCGCGCAGCGGCGCCGCCCGCCACGAAGTCGACCAGCGGCATCGCCAGGAGATCGACGAAATCGGCTGGCTGCTCGGTACGCAGTTCACCGTGCAAGTCGTGCCCGGCGCGGGCGACAGTCTGTTGGCCGTCTTGGCGGGCCACCCGACGGAGGTTTTCGAGCAAGGCCAGCGGTTGTTCGAAGCGGCGTGGAGCGTTCGGCTGGCGCGCAAAGCCAGCCTTGTGGTAGCCGCCGTGAGCGGCCGGGCCGGCTTGCAGACCTGGGAGAACCTGGCCCGAGCACTGGCCAGCGCCGGCCGAGCCGTGGCCGAAGGGGGCGCGATCGCCCTGTGCACCGAATTGGAAGCCGCTCCCGGTCCGGCCGTGGCCGGCTTGGGCCAGACCGACGATTGGCCGGCCGTATTGCGGCGAATTCGCCGCGATTGCCCGGCCGACGCGCTGGTCGCCGCGGAATTCATCGAGATTTGCGGCCGAGCCCGGGTGTATCTGCTCAGCCGCCTGGAGGAAACCACGGTCGAGGAACTCGGTCTCGCGCCGGTGGCGAGCGTGTCCGATCTGAAGCGCCTGGCGGGTCGGCACGAGTCGTGCATCGTGTTGGCCAACGCACAGTACGTACGCGTGACGATTGACGAGGACCAGCCCGCCGATGCCTGACGCCGCCTCGTTGAATGACGCGTTGCGGGCGGCGGGCGCCGTATTTGGCGCCGCGGTCGGCGGAGACCAGGCGCTTCACTTCGGCGATGCCGCGGCCGAATACGACGCGCTGGCGAAGGCGGCGGGCCTCGTCGATCTCAGCGCTCGCACGCGAATCGAGCTGAGCGGCGAAGACCGGGCCGCGTTTTTGCACAATCTGTGTACCAACGAAATTCGCAAGCTGCCGCCCGGCGCCGGTTGCGAGGCGTTTCTGGCCGACGCTCGCGGGCACGTCCTGTTTCACGTGTTCGTCGTTTGCCGGCCGGAGTCGCTTCTCGTCGAAACCATGCCCGGAGACGAAGCGAGACTGCTGGCCCATTTGGACCGCTACCTGATTCGCGAAAAAGTGACGCTCGCGGCTCGCAGCCAGGAAACCAGCGAATTGCTCGTGGCGGGGCCGAATGCCGCCGAGATTTTGGCCAGGCTCGCGTCGGTCGCTTTGCCGGAGCCAAGGCTCGGCAGCGCCGAGATCGATCTCGCGGGCTGCCAGGCGCTCGTCGTGCGCACGGAGCTGATCGGCGCCGGCGGCTTTCTGGTCATCGGCGATCGAGCCGATGGCGAGCGGCTATGGCGGGCCTTGCACGCCGCGGGGGCTCGGCCGTGCGGCTTCGAGGCCTTGGAAACGGCGCGGATCGAGGCGGGCTTCCCTTGGTACGGCATCGATATCAGCGACAAGAACTTGCCCCAGGAGGTTGGCCGCGACGAATTGGCGATCAGCTTCGTCAAGGGCTGCTACCTCGGCCAGGAAACGGTCGCCCGAATCGACGCCTTGGGCCACGTCAACAAATTGCTCGTCGGCGTCAAGTTCGCGGGCGACGGCGCGCCGACGGCAGGCGCGGAATTGAAAGCCGCGGAACAAACCGTCGGCGAAGTCGCTTCGGCGTGCTATTCGCCGCGTTTCCAGGCGCCGCTGGCTTTGGCTTACGTGCGGCGCGGCCACAACGAGCCTGGCGCCAGGCTCGAATCATCGTTTGGTGCGGCCGAAGTCGTGAAGCTGCCGGGCGCTTAGCCGGCTCTCTCTGTCCAAGCCGCCTCATTCGATTACGGGTTCCTCTTCTCTGTTCCAGGTGGTTCTCAGTTGCGAGTTTTGGTCGAATGTTATCGTTCTCCACGAAGCTCTACTTGCCGGCATCAGCGTGTGCCACAGCCGAAACAGAGAAGAGGAACCCGTAACTGCACCAGCTTGACGTCTTGCCTCGCCTGCCAAAAAGCGGGACGATCTCTAAAGCTGGCGCCAAGCGTTGCCGGTGCAAATCCGCTCGCGGCCGTCGTATCCGTTTGCCGGCCCCTGCTACGCACCGAGGAATAAACAACTCTCCTATACAGAAGCCCGGTGGACGGTGATTTAGTCTTCGCGCATTTTGCCGACCGCTTCGAACAGCAACAGCGCCTGGCGGACGGGCTCGACGTCGTGAACGCGAAGGACTTGCACGCCTTGGCTGGCCAGAGCGAGCGCCACGCCGATGACGCCGGCCGTGCGGTCGGCTTGCTTGTCGCAGAGCACCTTGGCGATGAACCCCTTGCGCGACGGACCGAGCACGAGCGGGGCGCCCAACTCGTGGAAGCGATAACAGTTCGCCAACAGCGTGAGATTGTGCTGGTGGGTCTTGCCGAAGCCGATGCCCGGATCGAGGGCGATTCGCTGGGTAGCGATGCCCGCGGCGACGAGGGCCCTTTGCCGGGCGGCAAGATAGGCCAGCACTTCAGCCACGACGTCCGCATAGGCCGGAGCGTCCTGCATCGTTTGGGGCGTGCCTTGCATGTGCATGGCGCAAACGCCGGCCGCCGTTTCGAGGGCCGCGGCCGGCATTTCCGGGTCGCCGGCCAGCGCCGTTACGTCGTTGATGATTTCGGCGCCGGCGGCCACGGCCGCCCGGGCCACGACCGCCTTCGAGGTATCGATGGAAACGATGGCCTCGGTCTGCTTCGACAACGCTTCGACGACCGGAATCACGCGGCGCAGCTCTTCGTCGGCCGAGACCGGCTCGGCATAGGGTCGAGTACTCTCGCCGCCAACGTCGAGAATGTCGGCGCCTTGGGCGGCCAAGCGCAAAGCGTGTTCGATCGCCGCCTGCGTGGAATAAAATCGGCCCCCGTCGGAGAAACTGTCGGGCGTGACGTTGACGACGCCCATGATCGCCGGCCGGCGCGTAAACTCCAACCGCCGCGTACGCAACAGCCAACTCGTCGCCCGGGCGGGCAGATCAAAGTCCAAGGGCGGGCGGTACTCGGGGTTCATGCGTCGCCAGCGAGTTTACCAGGGAGCTTCCATCATCGATACGATCTGCCGCGCCAGCTCTTGAATCACGGTTTGCTGAGCGCTGGTGATCGATTGGCCGATTTCGGGGAACATGTTGGCCGTGTTTTGAATCTGGTTCAGCGCGGCGGGGCCGGGGATCGACTGCGACGGCTGAACCAGTTCTCCCTTGCGATCGCGCCAATCGACGCTGACGTGAAATGTTTCCTGCAGCTCGCGGCCTTCGTTCGTCGGCGACAACATGGAGATCTGCTTGACGTCGCTCACGATGCGGCAATTCAACACGCTGTCGGCCTGGTCGGTATTGACGACTTTGAACGTCGTTACGTTGTCGATTTCCTTGATCACCGCCTCGGTCAGCCATTCGCCAAGGCCGCGGCGATAGCTGCTCGACTCGATCAGCGGAACGTAGACCGTGGCGATGTCGGCGGGGTAGAGCGATTTTCTCCCCCAGCGATAGCCGGCGCAGCCGAGCATGGCGGCCAGCGGCGAACCGATCGCCAACAGCGTGAAGTAGCGTCGGCTGAGTTGGCTGGCGGCGTTCTCGCTGGCCAGGCGAGCAAGTTCGGCGACGGGCGTCCCCATGATCAGCGAACTCCATGTTCGGCGGCAGGCAGTAATTCGGTGAGCCATTTGAAATAATCGTGCGGAACGGCCGGCAAGTCCTTGGTCTCCTCCAGCCGGTCCTTGGCCATTTGGTCGAACGCCGTGTCGGGAAAATCTCGCAGCACGTTCTCGTAATAGTGCCTGGCCGACCGGTAATATTTGATCTTGTAGTAGTATTCGCCCGCCTGAAACACGCGCTGGCCGCGCTCGAAGCGGATTGCCTCGCGGGCCTGCAGCAGCCGCTGGCGCTCATCCTTCAATTGTTCGGGGGGGAACGTGTTCAGCGTTTTTTCGATCTGCGCCTCGGCGTCGTTCAAGGGCGAGGCCTCGTATTGCGGCCCCTGATAGGCGCGCAATTTGGCGCGAATGGACAGCAAGTGCGCCGTGAGCAAGTGTTCGCTGTTGACGAAGTTTTTGATCAACTCGTCGTAATAAGACGCGGCTTCTTCGAAGCGGTTGTGCCGAAAGCAGTAGCTGGCCATCGCCATCACGGCGTCGTCCGTCAGGTCGCCTTGCGAATCGGCCAGGTGGATGTGGCTGTAGACAGCCTTTGCGTTGCCCTCCGGATCGAGATACGGCCGGGTCTTGTCGGTCAGATTCAGCGCGTACCACTTGTGGTCCTTGGCCGTCTGCTCCCAATAGCGGGCGATGGCGAACTGCCGCTTCACGACGTCGTTGAGATACCGCGAGTTTTCGTATTTTTTCAGCAGCTCGACGTATTTGTCGCTGGCGGCGTAGTAGCGATCGGTGAAAAAATAACACTCGCCCAGATAGAACATCGCGTCTTCTTCCAGGCCCGAATCGGGCCAGCGCGCGGCAGCCTCCTTGAAGGGCTTGGCGGCTTCGTCGAATTTGCGCTGTTCGAACAGCTCTTCGCCCTTGTCGAACGCCGCCTTGGCGACCGCCTCGTCGGGCCCGCGGCCGAGCGCGCGTTTGATGCGCTTGTTGACGTTCGACGGCTTGATCGTATCGAGCGTTTTTTCCCAAGCCGATTTCTCGTCGACCGACGCCTCTTTCTCTTCTTCGGGGATCAGGCCGATGATCGATTTGCCCGGCGGAGGCACGAACTGCGGCTGCTCGTAGCTGGCGGGCTTCACGGGCGAGTTTCCTGCAGGCGCGCCGTTTTGCGCCGTGGCGGCGGGATTCGGCAGCCGCGCCGCGAAAGGATCACTCGGCGCGCGCGCCTGCGAGCGGCAGCCGGCCGCAACCAGCGCCAACACGACGCAGAGCTTCGCCACGCTTTCGTGCATGCCACCTCTTCTACGAACGCCGTCAGCTTGCCAAGATTCCCAGATAGCCGTGCATTCTCGGGCGACGGCCCAACAGATTGCACAAATATTGATTGAGCATGCCGCGAACCTCGCCTCGCAAGGCGCGATCGATTGGCGCCTGCCGCCAGGTTTCCGAGCGCGGATCGGAGAATTGCTGCAAGATCCGCAAGCTTTCGACTCGCAACGATACGACTTGTTTCTTTCCCGGCCGGCACCGCGCGCACAGTACGCCGCCCGCCAGCAGCCCGAACGCCACCCGCGGCGTCGCCGGCGCCGCGGCGCCGCACTCGACGCAGGCGTCGAGCGACGGCAGGTGCCCTAGCGCTCTGAGCGCCATCAACTCGAAACGCAACACCAGCCCCGCCACCGTCGAGTCGCCCCTCGACAGGCCGAGCAGGGTTTCGCAGGCCGCGTCGAACAACTCGGGATGGGGATCGGCGTCGTCCGTCAATTCGTTCAACAATTCGGCGACGTAGTAGCCCGCGTAGAGACTTGTCAGGTCGCGTGCCGCCGCGCGAAATCGCCGTTGGAGCTTGGCTTCGGTCAGCAGGTCGAGCGCTTCGGATGATTTGCGGAGGAAGACTATCCGACAGAGGGACAGCAGGTCAAGGGCAGACTCGAACGGCCCCTTCAAACGCCGGGCCCCTTTGGCCAAGCCCCGCACCTTGCCGAACTCTCGCGTAAATAGCGTCACGACGCAGCTTGTCTCGCTGAACTCAACGACGCGAAGCACCAAGGCTGTGGCTTTTTCGGCGGACATGCGGACAGACAGGCGGCGGGGGGTCAGGCGAGCCGGAGGCGTCAGCCTCCGGGTGCGTCGCTCGGTTATCAGGCTTCAGGCATCGGTTATCAGGCTTCAGGCATCGGGCGTCAGGCGAGCCGGAGGCGTCAGCCTCCGGGTGCGTCGCGCTCGTTCAGGCGTCTTCGGCGTACTGCGGCGTGAGACCGAAATGGGCCAGGCAGGCGCGCTCCTGCCGGCGCATCTCGGAACGGGCCATAGGGTTCAAGTCATCATAGCCGACGAGGTGCAACGCGCCGTGGATCACATACAGCAGCAACTCGTTTTCGGGCGTCCAGCCAAAACGGGGCGCCGACGCGGCGGCGGTGTCGGCGCTGACGATGATTTCGCCCTCGAGCCAGCCTGCTCCCGCTTCCAAGACGAAGCTCAACACGTCGGTCGGCTCGTCGTGGTTCAGATATCGCCGGTTCAATTCGTGGATCGCCGGATCGTCGACGACGGCCAGGCTGATCTCGGCTTGCTCGACGCTTGCGCGGCTCAGGACCAGTTCAACGGCCTGGCGCAGCCGCGCTTCATCGATCGGCAGCGTTGGTTGCTCGTTGCGGAAGTCGATGTGGATCATCCGCGGCCGGCTAAGCGGTGCGCTGGTCGGGGTATTTCACCCGGCCGTGGTAGACGGCGGTCAGCGATTTGATCAGGCTGTCTTCGATGGTGCGCAATTGCTTGAGCGTCAGATTGCAGTCGTCGAACTGGCCGTCGAGCAGCTTTTTCATGGCGATATCTTCGACCAGGCTTTCGATCCGAGCCGGCGTCGGCTCGACCAGCACGCGGCTGGCGCTTTCGACCGCGTCGGCGAGCATCAACACCGCGGCTTCGATCGTCTGCGGCTTGGGGCCGGGATAGCGAAACGAGCTTTCTTGCACCAGCCCCAGATCGGGATTGGCCTCGCTCTGCTCGCTGGCGCGGCGATAGAAGTATTCGACCAGCGTCGTGCCGTGGTGCTGCTCGATCATGTCGATGATCGGCTCGGGCAGGTGGTGCTGGCGCCCCAGGTCGGCGCCGTCCTTGATGTGGGCGATGATGATCAGCGTGCTCATGGCCGGCACGAGCGAATCGTGGCGGCTGGCCTCGGTTCCCTGGTTTTCCACGAAATAGTGCGGCTTGAGCATCTTGCCAATGTCGTGGAAATAGGCGCCTACGCGCACCAACAGGCCGCGGGCGCCAACGCTCTCGGCCGCCGCTTCGGCGATCGAGGCCACGTTGATCGAGTGATTGTAGGTGCCCGGCGCCCGCCGCACCAACTCCTGCAACAGAGGATGGGCGATGTCGCCCAGTTCCAGCAGGCTGATCTCGGTCAGGGCGCCGAAGAAGCTTTCGATGAACGGCAGCAGCCCGGTCGTCAGAAAGCCGGCCAGAAAGGCCCAGAGCGCCTGGTGGGCGGCCTCCTCCAAGAGCGGTTTGGCCAGCGGCTGATTGTTGAGCATGCCGATGCCGATGGTCAGCGCCGGCGCGACGAGGCTGGAATAGAAGCCGACTTTGATCAGTTTCCGCCGCCCGCGAATGCGGCCCAATTGCACGACGGTCGAGGCGATCACGCCCAACAGCAGCAACAGATCGGCCAGTCCGCCGCCGCTGGCAACGGTCAGAATCAGCGCGGCGGCCAGCGACAAGACCATCGCCACCGCGCGCCCGTAGGCGATGCCGATCGTCATGGCGTACAGCAACAGCGGGATCAGTTCAGCCCGCCAAGGATCGACCGAGACGGCTCGGGCCACCACGATAATCATCACCGTGACGACCAACAGCGTCGCATAGCGGCGCAGGTCGGCGATGATCCGCCGGTCGTGCCCGTAAACGTAATATCCGCACAGCGCGAACACGCCCAGGATCATGGCGAAGACCGCCGACGAGCGCTCGACGAGCCGACGGGGGGTGGTCTGCAATTCGTCGATGAACGCCTGTTGTTCCTGTCGCAGCACGTCCAGCGTCTCGGGCGACAACGGCTGGTCGGCCTTGCCGATCGCCTCGCCTGGCTCGAAGCGGATGAACTTCTCGGTCTGCATGCCGATCGCGTTCGGATCGTCGATGTTGAAGCCGACGCGGGCGGTGATGTTTCGCGGGGGAACGTAGCCCACGTGATAGGGGAACGGCGGCCACCAGGCTTCGCTCGCGGCCCAGATGGCCGTCACCGCCGCCAGGCAAAGCCCGAGCCGCACCAGCACTTCCTTGCGGCGCAACTGATTCCACAGCCGGGCCGCCAGGCTGGGCGAGATCGGGAAAGTCGAGGCGCCGGCCGAACGCGGGCGCTTGCGGGAGACGTTGGAACTCATCCCTCGGAACGCCTCTTGCCCGGCTCTTCGTCGTAAGCCCGGACAATGTCTTGGACCAGTCGATGACGCACGATGTCGGCCGCGGTCAGCCGGACTTGCGTCAAGCCTTGAATGCCTCGCAAGCGGCGCATGGCGTCGGTCAGGCCGCTGGGCGTGTGGTTCGGCAAATCGACTTGCGTCGTATCGCCCGAGACCACGATTTTCGAGCCGCGCCCCATGCGGGTCAAGAACATCTTCATCTGGGAAACCGTCGTGTTCTGGGCCTCGTCGAGAATGATGAAGGCTTCGTTGAGCGTGCGGCCGCGCATATACGCCAAAGGGATGACTTCGATCAAGTCCTGTTCGGTGAAGCGCTTGATCTGATCGTAGTCCATCATCTCGCGCAAGGCGTCGAGCAACGGCCGCAGATAGGGGTTGATCTTGGCTTGCAAATCGCCGGGCAGGTAGCCCAAGCTTTCGCCGGCCTCGACCGCCGGGCGAACCAGCACGATCTTGCGAATTCGCTCTTGCTTGAGCGCCGCGACGGCCATCGCCACCGCAAGATAGGTCTTTCCGGTGCCGGCCGGACCGGCGCAAAGCACCAGATCGTAATCCTGGATGGCCTGGATATAGTCGCTTTGCCCGGCGGTGCGCGGCTGGATCTTGCGCCCGGCGTTGAGGACTTCGATGGTTTGCGCTTCGAGGCCCGTGCGTTTGCCCGTGGCGCGACCCAAGACGCGGGCGACTTCGTCCGCCGCCAGACTGCCTTGCCGCTGTACGATGGCCTGCAACTGTTCCAACACGTCGGTGGCTCGCGCCACGGCCTCTTCGGCCCCTTCGACATGAATCCGCTCGTCGCGCGCCGAGATTTTCACCCCCAGCGCCTCGCGAATTTGCTTGAGATGCTGATCCCGCGTTCCGAAGAGCGATAGCAGCGCCTTGGAGTCGACGACCGCGATGTTTGCTTCAGGCATCAAGCTGAACGTCGGCGGTCCGATCCAACCGGCGCCACGTTTCCTGCAAGGAATCTGCCACCACTATCTGGTATTTATACCTTAAACAGAATACGCAAAACTAGAACAATCCGTCATAAGATCGCGTAAAGGACTGCCCTTGAATATCTTAGGCTTGGCCGGGGCCGCCGGCAAGTCGGCGGTTTGCGGCCGAAATTCGCCTGTCGACGGCTGAAAACGCGAAGGCCGCGCGGCTTAGCGTTAGCCCTTGTCCGGCGACGTCTTAGTCTGCCCGCAAGCGGACGAGACCTTGTGGGGCGGCCTTCCAGGCCGTCAATCGCCGACGGGTGAGGAAGGCCGCCCCACGACCAGCCGATCGCATCCTCAGACGGGCGCGGTTCAAGACGCCTGGGATTCGTAAAGCACGACCAGCAGCACGTCGGACGGCGGAAACTCGCTTTTCGTCAGACCGTGGCCGCCCTGGACATTGGCGGGGCTTTGCGGCGCGATGTTGCCGACGATCTGCTTGACGGTCGCCTTCGATGCGGCCAGCCAGGCGTTGATCTCGGCTTCCAGCGAAGCCAGATCGTTTTCAACCCCTTTGAAGATTTTGATCTTTTGCATGTCTGTCTTCCCGCGAAAGCCCTAACCCGGATTATTCACAGCCCGGCTATTACTTGACAAAGCGCTCGATACCAACCCGACGCGCCAGCGAGGTAAGTGCGTTGCTCCACCTCGCTTGCGCTTCGGGTTAGTGTGGGCTGATGAATAATCCGGCCTAGACCAATTTCAAGGCCCAGCAGAGATAGGCCACTGGCGCGGCGAGCAGCACCGAGTCGAGCACGTCGAGCACGCCGCCGAAGCCGGGCATCCAACCGCTGGAATCCTTTTGCCCAAGATCTCGTTTTAGCAGCGATTCTGCCAGATCGCCAACCACGCCCGCCAGGCCTACCAGCACTCCAAAGCCCAGCCAGCCCCAAGCCGGCGCTCCGCGCGAGGCGTTGGGAATCATCAGCGGAATCAGTTTTTCGAACGCCAGCCACGAGCCGAAACAAGCGAAGGCCAAACCGCCGGCCAGCCCCTCGAACGTCTTGCCGGGGCTGAGCAAGGGCGTCATTTTGTGCCGTCCGATCAGCCGGCCCACGGTGTAGGCGCCCGTGTCGCACATCTTGACCACGATCACTAGCGAGACGAGCGCCGGAATGCCCCACACGCCCCCATCCAGGAATCGCAACTGGATGGTGAAGCTCAAAAAGATGCCGACGTAGACCAACGAGAGCATGGTCGCCGCCAACTGCTCCGTGACTCGTCCGGGTCCTGAATAACGCTGCAACTCGCCGGCAAAACCCGCGATCGCGGTTAAGGCCAGCGCTGCCATCGGCCAGCCGAATGGTCCCAGATCTTCGCCGACGCCCTTCACCTTTGGCGCATAATTGGCGGCGAAGATGAAAGCGTTGCCCAGATAGATGGGCCAGGTCAGCGGGTGGAGATTTCGCGAAGCGAACAGTCGCAGCATTTCGCCGCTGGCCAATGCACTGAGCGCCAACCCCAAGGGCAAGAGCCAGATGCCGGGCGTCTGCGCGTGAAAATCGGCCCAGCACAAACCCGCCAGACCCGCGGCGAAGAGGACTCCCAGCAGTAGTCGCCAACTGAGCATTTCGGTCGTTCGAGTGAAGTTCGGGCCAGCTCGCCCTGCACGCTAGAGAAAAGCAGGCCACACGGTAACTTGGGCGCCGAATCCTCGCAAGCGCAACGCGGAATGCGCTGGCCGCCGGCGAGCCGGAGGCGTCAGCCTCCGGGTTGAACCGGCAACACGGCCTGCTTATCGAACCATCACCTCGCAGCAATCGCCGCGCAAGGGTCACGTCGTGGCTTGGCGCCACCGGGCGGCTGACGCCCCCCGCTCGCCTGAGATGCGAACGGCTTCCGCTGCACGAAGCCTAAGCCCAACGACTACGCGTTCAGTCCTCCAAACCGCCGGTCGCGGGCGGCGAAATCGCGAATCGCGGCCTGCAGGTCGGCTTCGCGAAACTCGGGCCAGCAGTGCTCGGTGACCCAAAGTTCCGCATAGCTGATCTGCCAGAGCAGGAAATTGCTGATTCGCATCTCGCCGGCCGTGCGAATCAACAAGTCGGGATCGGACATGCCGGCGGTGTAGAGATGCTCGCCGATCGTGCTTTCCGTAATCTGTTCCGGGGCGAGCCGGCCGTCGCGGACCTCGCGGGCGATGGCCCGTACGGCATCGGCCACTTCGCCGCGGCCGCCATAGTTGATCGCCAGGCAAAGCTGCAAGCCGGTGTGGCCGCTGCTCAGTTCGATCGTTTTATCCATTTCCCGCAAAACGCTCTCGGGCAGTCCTTCTCGACGGCCGATCACGGTCAGCCGGATATTCTCGTTGACCAGCGTGGTCCGCTCTTCGATCAGGTACTGCTCCAGCAGGTGCATCAGCAGATCGAGTTCGCGCTGCGGACGCTTCCAATTCTCGCTCGACAGGCAATACAGCGTGAGCTGGCCGATGCCCAGCCGGGCGGCCTCTTCGGTGGAGCAGCGGACGCTGGCCACGCCGCGACGGTGCCCTTCGATGCGCGGCAGGCCGCGGCGCTGGGCCCAACGGCCGTTGCCGTCCATGATGATGGCAACGTGCCGCGGCCGTTTTTCCAGCGGCACGTCGATCGGGTTAGCGCTGGGGCTGCAAGCGGTCATGGGCGCCTGTCGAACTCCGTTCGGCGAACATGGTTTGGTCTCGGTCCGGGCCGACCGAGACGATCTCCACCTCGCGGCCGACGACTTCGCTCAAACGATCGAGATATCGCCGGGCATTCGGGGGCAAGTCGGCGATCGAGCGGACGTCGCTGATCTCCGATCGCCAGCCGGGCAACGTTTCGTAGACGGGCTTGGCCCGCCGCAAGTCGTCGACGTGGCTGGGGAACACGTTCACCTTGCGACCGTCGATTTCGTAGGCCGTGCAGATCTTGATTTCTGCCAGTTCGCTCAACACATCGAGCAACATCACCGCCAGCGAGTCGACGCCGCTGAGCCGCGCCGTGTAGCGGGCCGCGACGGCGTCGAACCAGCCGCACCGCCGCGGCCGACGCGTGACCGTGCCATACTCGTTGCCGCGATCGCGCAAGTGCTGACCGGTGGCGTTGTCTTGCTCGGTCGGAAACGGACCGCCGCCGACGCGGGTGCCGTAGGCTTTCACCACCCCGATGATCTTTTGCAGATATCGACCCGGCACGCCGGAACCTGAGGAGATGCCCAGTCCCGAGCTGTTGCTGCTGGTGACATAAGGATAGGTGCCGTGATCCACGTCGAGCAACGCGCCTTGCGCCCCCTCGAACAATACGCGGCGGCCGCTTTCCAGGGCATCGAGCAGGTAAGCCGTGGTGTCGGCGACGAACGGCCGCAAGCGCTCGGCGTAGCCTTGATATTCGCCGAGCACTTTGCCCGGCTCGATCGGTTCGAAACAGCCGGGCCCCGCCAAGGCGGCGAGCAGCTTGTTTTTGTGGGCCACGACGCGTTCAATGCGATCGCGCAGGTTTTCCCGGTAGAGATCGCCCAGCCGAATGGCATCGCTGCGGCCCACCTTGTCGCGATAACAGGGCCCGATGCCGCGCATCGTGGTGCCGATCGCCTCGCCGCTGGCCACCTCGCCGTCGGCCAGGCGGTCTTCGACCAAGTGCCAGGGAAAGATCAAATGGGCCCGGTCGCTGATCATCAGATTGCGGCTGACCTCGACGCCGCGCGAGACCAGGCCGTCGATTTCGGCCAGAAAGCTCGGCGGGTTGAGCACCACGCCGCCGGTCACCACGCACTGCACGTTAGGGCGGAGAATGCCGCTGGGGATCAGCGAAAGCTTGTAGGTTTGGCCGCCGGTGACCACCGTATGACCGGCATTCGCCCCCCCTTGATAGCGGACGACGACGTCGTGGCGGTCGGTCAGCAAGTCGACGATTTTGCCTTTGGCTTCGTCGCCCCATTGCAGACCAATCACGCAGGTTCCAGGCACGTCACAACCCTTTCACGCTTTCGGCGAACGCGGCGAACGGAACTCCTTTCGCTCCCTCTCCCTCTGGGAGAGGGCCGGGGTGAGGGGGAGCGGCAAAACGTCGAACACAACTTCGACGCCGGCAGCAACGCGCCCTAATCCTCTCCCGGAGGGAGAGGGAACCTCGTCTTCGCGGCAAGCACGCCCAAACTCACCAGTCTAAGGCGCCTGGAATAGCGGTCAAGGGCCGCAGGGCGGGTCGGTAGTGATACCATTTGACCGAATGTAAAGGAGATTCTCTGTAGGCAGCGCCCTCCGTGGCGTTCCATGAGGCGCGATAGACGGTGAACGCCGGGTTCACGGAACGCCACGGAGGGCGTTCCCTGATATGGTGCGTTTATCCTTGACTCCCGTTCAAATGGTATCACCACCGGTCAGCCGCTCACCCCCGCGGATACTGCCGGCAGTATTCGTAGAGGGCCATTGAAGCGGCGGCGGCGACGTTGTAGCTGTAGGGCAAGCCGTAGACGGGGATTTCGACGACCTGATCGAGCAGGGCCAGGATTTCGTCATCGAGCCCTTGCCGCTCGTTGCCCACGACGAGCACGCTTTTGCGCTCGAAGGAAAAGCTGTACAGCGACTGCGAGCCGGTCGTTTGCTCGAGCCCGACGAGGCGGTATCCCTCGCGTTTCAACTCGCGCAACTGGGGGGCGAGCGTGCGATGCACGCGAACCTCGACGGCCGACTCGTTTTTGTCGTCGTCGACGCTGTCGCGCGCGATCTTGTCGATGATTTTGGCCGTTCCGCAGCAGATGATTTGCCGCACGCCGCAACAACCGGCCGTGCGCACGATGCGCGAGAGATTCACGTTGCTGCGCAGCGGCGCGCAAGCCACGATCAATTCGCGGGGGCGATCGAGCGGCGCCAGCGGCTTGTGGCGTTCGTGCGAGAAGCCGGCCATGCAGAACAAAGAAAAGATGGCCCGGAAGGTCGTTCACCAAATCCAAGGCGACGGGCGCCGCCGCCTACGGACGCCCGTCGCAATTCAGAGCGCCTAAACGAGCTCTTCTTCCGGAGCGTAGCTGAGAACGTAGTCCTCGAAGCGAATTCGCCGCTCGTCTTTGGGAACTGCGGCAAATACCAGATCGAGCAGTTCTTGGAAACGGTGCGGCAACAGCCGGTAATAGTTGTGCTTGCCTTCACGCCGCGATTCAATCAATTCAGCCACTCGCAACAGCGCCAAGTGATGACTGACCGCCGGCTGGCTTTGCTTCAAAATGTCGCACAAGGCGCGAACGTGCAATTCGCTGGTCCGAGTCAGGTACAGCAAAATGCGCAGCCGAGTTTCGTCGGAGAGCAACTTGAAGACCTTGACCATGTCCTTGACGATCGTTTCAGGGACCTCGGGCAAGACGGCGACACACGCGGCTTCCCCATTATATTTGCTAATCATGTTTCTCCTGTTCTCCTCCTTTGTGAGAGTCTTGCAAGAAAGGCTCGCCCTCCTGGCCCTTTCCCGATACGGAACCGTTCCTCGCCCCAGCCGCATCTCGACACGACTCCTTCCGTCCCAATCGTCCATTCGACGAACCAGCGCAGCCGCCCGAGCGTTATGAAATATTCCCCGCCGCCTGTTCGTCTCGCTACACAGCGAGTCAAAAGCAGCGTGGCTTCTCGATGACCTGTTTGGCGTCGTACCCACGAATCCTGGAGACATGACCCCCGTTTCAGCCGCCCTTCTTGAACCAAAGAAGATGGTTCAGTTTCGACTCTTCGAAGGGCGGACTTACTTCGCAGAGCATGGCTGTATTGTAACGCGAGATCTTACGGCGAAAAGCGTCCCTGTTCGCAGATTACCGGAAATTCATGGTTCACATGCTGGCGCCAGCAATGCTGGCGCCGTCGATGATCGCTGCCAAAACGCCGCGAGCGAACCCGATTTCCGAACGCCTGAGACGAGTTGATTGCGCAGCACCTCCTCGAATTGAAGCGGGCCGCTTTCGTTGTTACGTGCCGCCGCCCCCGGCAGTTCGGCACAAACCCTCGCTTGCCGCCCTCATTCGAGCCGTATGTTCTTTCTCTGATTGACTCTGAGCGCCCATTGAAGGATACTTTGGCAGGCGAATCAGTCTCGGCGTCGCCGCTGTTGAGATTCGCTTTAACTCTTTTACTGCAAGCAATTTGGGTTACAGATGGCCGTCGCCGACGAACGCGACCTAGAGGCCTATTGCCTCGATCTGGGACAGCGAGCGCAACAGGCAGCGGCCGAACTTGCAGCCATCTCGGGCGCAAAAAAGCAAGCGTTTTTGCACGGCGCGGCTCGTTTGTTGCGCCAGCGGGCTCCACGGCTGATCGAAGCCAATGGGGCCGATTTGGCGGCCGCTCCGCAGTTCGGGCTGACGGAGGCTCAGATCGACCGGCTGCGGCTTTCGCCGAAAACGATCGAGGCGATGGCCGTCGGCCTGGAAGAAGTCGCCGCCCAGCCGGAACCGATCGGCGAGATCATCGAATCGTCGATTCGCCCGAACGGCCTGGAGGTGACGAAGGTCCGCGTACCGCTAGGCGTGGTGTTCTTCATCTACGAATCGCGACCTAACGTCACCGCCGACGCCGCCGCGATTTGCATCAAGAGCGGCAACGCCGTCATTCTGCGGGGCGGCAAAGAGGCCGCCCATTCCAACCGGGCCATCGCCGACGTTCTGGCCGAGGCCGCCGAAGCCGCCGGCCTGCCGGCCGACGCCGTGCAGTTGGTGGACACTGCGGATCGAGCGGCCGTCGGCCATTTGCTCCAACTCGATCGGTACATCTCCGTCGTCATTCCGCGGGGCGGCGAAGGCCTGATCCGCCGCGTCGCCGCCGAAGCGAAAATGCCGGTCATCAAACACTTCGCCGGCAACTGCCACGTCTACGTCGATGCCGCCGCCGATTTGGAAATGGCCGAGCGGATTACGATCAACGCCAAGTGCCAGCGCCTCGGCGTTTGCAACGCGGCCGAGTCGCTCGTCGTCCATGCCGCGGTCGCCGCCGAATTCTTGCCTCGAATCGCCGCCGCCTTGGCCGACCGCGGCATCGAAGTCCGGGCCGACGCCGCCGCCCGAAGGCTGATGCCCGGCGCCCGCGAAGCGACCGAGGCCGATTTCACGACCGAATACCTGGGGCCGATCATCTCGGTCAAGGTCGTCGATTCGCTGGACGAGGCGATCCGGCACATCAATCGCTGCAGCTCGCAGCACACCGAGGCGATCGTCACGCGCGATCTGTTCGCCGCCCGCGAGTTTGCGGCGCGCATCGACAGTTCGGCGGTGATGGTCAACGCGAGCACGCGATTCAACGACGGCGGCCAGTTCGGCCTGGGCGCGGAGATCGGCATCAGCACCGACAAGCTCCACGCCCGCGGCCCGTGCGGGGTCAAGGAACTGACGAGTTACAAGTACGTGGTCTACGGCAACGGCCAAGTTCGCCAGTAGCGCCGGAAACGATGCAAGGAAGCGCGTATGCCTGGTGACGTCCTCAGCCAAGCGGAAGTCGAAAGTCTGCTCAACGTCGTCGACGCCAACGCCAAAACGGGCGGCGGCGCCTCGCGCTCGGCGCTGCCCGCCGGGCCGCCTCCTTCGGCCCCCCGCTCGCGCGACAAGGTCACGCCTTACGACTTCAAGCGCCCCGAGCGCGTCGGCAAAGACCAGATGCGCGCCTTGCAAACGCTGCACGAAGGCTTCGGGCGGAATTTCGGCGCCGCCTTGTCGGCGCTGTTGCGGTCGATCGTCGAGATGAAGCTGACCAGCGTCGACCAGTTGACCTACAGCGAATTCGTGTTCAGCCTGGAAAACCCCACCTGCTTCAACCTGCTCAAGGCCGAGCCGCTCGAAGGCAATTTGATTCTCGACATCAACCCTTCGATCCTTTACCCGATCATCGACCGCCTGCTGGGCGGCGGGCGCGAGACGAGCTCGCTGTCTCGCCGCCCGCTGACGGAAATCGAACTGCGGTTGGTGCGGCGGATCACCGACTTGTTCCTGGAAGAACTGCACCGCGCCTGGGAAAACGTGCTCGATCTCGAGCTGTCCGTGGTGCGGGTCGAGAGCAATCCGCAACTCGTGCAGATCGTGCCGCCCAACGAAGTCGTGGTGCTGATCAGCTTCGAGCTGACCGTGGGCGACGTCCGCGGGATGATGAACCTCTGCGTGCCGTTCAACTCGATCGAGCGGATCAGCGGCAAGCTCTCGTCGAATAGCTGGGTCACCTACGGCCGCCGGCAAGCGACGCCCGAGAGCATTCGGCAGATCAGCGGCAACTTGCAAGGCTCGCTGCTTGGGCTGGTGGTGCAGCTTGCCGACACGCGCATCTCGACGAAGGAGCTCGTCGGCCTGCGCGTCGGCGACATCATCACCACGGAAAAAGACATTCGCAGCCCGCTCGTCTTGGAACTCGAGGGCGTCGCCAAGTTCACGGCCCGGCCCGGCGCCTTCAAAGGCCGCAAAGCGATTCGGATCGAAGAGCGGATCGACGCGAGCAAGGAGTGAGCAGTTTGGCAAGCCGGAGGCGTCAGCCTCCTGGTCGGCCTGTGGGGCGGCCTTCCAGGCCGTCATTTGCCGGCGGCCTAGAAGGCCGCCCCACGATCAACTCGCATCTCGCTCCTGACTCTACCCTCAATAGCTCATCATCCAGTGGGCCTTGTAACTCAGCGCGAGATTCAAGATCCGCTGCAACAGTTCCTCGTAAGAAATGCCCGCGCGTTCGGCACTCTCGGAGAAATCTTCGCCGTAGGCCAGGTTGGGGTTCGGGTTGACTTCCAACAGGTAAGGCTTGCCTTCTTCGTTCAAGCGGAAATCGAGCCGGGCGTAACCGCTCAGGCCGAGGATGCGATACACCCGCTTGCAGAGCCGCGGCAGCAACTCTGCGACCCCGTCGGGCAGGTTTTCGGCGGCGGACGTGGCGATGCCGTGCTTTTTCTGGTATTTCGTATCCCACTTGACCTTGGCCGTGGCGATGTGGGCCGCGCCTTCGGGCATGTTGGCGAAGATCATCTCCCAGATCGGAAAGGTGGTCAGCCGGGCGTTGCCCATCACGCCGACGTACAACTCGCGGCCCTCGATGTACTCTTCGACCAGCGCGTCGCTGCCGAGGTGCTCGTGGATGAACGCCACGCGGTCGGCCAGCTTCTCGTCGCTGGAAACGATCGAGGCCTGCGAAATCCCCAGCGAAGCCTCTTCGGTCGCACTTTTGACCAAGAGCGGAAACTTCAGCCGCTTCGACCGCTTGATTTTCTTGCCTTTGGGAAACACGGCGAAGTCGGGCGCCGAAACACGGTGATACGAAAGGATTTTTTTGCACAGCGCCTTGTCGTGCGCGAGCATCAACCCGCGCGGGTTGCAGCCCGTGTACGGTTGCTGCATCAGCTCCAGGAAGCTCACCACGTGTTGGTCGTAGAGCGTGACGCCGTGGAATTCTTCCAGCAGATTGAAGGCCGCGTGCGGCTTCCACTGCTCGATCGCTTCGCGGATCGGACCGAGCTCGCTAGCGACGCCCAGCGGTCGAACCTCGTGCCCGAGATTGTTCAACCCGGCGACGACGTCGAACTCGGTCTTCCACTCGGCGACCTCCTTTTCCGAGTGGCCTTCGAGCGATTCGGGCGGGACCAACGCTTCGTGCATCAACACCAGCACGCGCTTCTTGGCCAGGCCGCGGCGCCGCTTGTTCATAGAGCAACCCTGTGGTGGCCGCCGTGCAGATAGTTCATCGTCTGAACGGTCAGCAGGATCGTCGCCTCTTGCTTGGCGCTTTCCTCGGGCCGATCGAGACGGAGCTTGAGCTGCCGGCAGCGGGAAATCATTTCCTGCAACACCTGATCGATCGTGTACTGATACTCGCCGGTCCAGTAAGCCACCGTGCGGCGAATCTCCGGGCGGATGCGGCGCAAAAAGCTGGCCGCCAGTTCCTGTTGGCCGTCGGCGCAGGAGCCGGAAAACAATCGCCGCAGATCGCGATCGTAGAAGTCGGGGTACTCCGCCGCGTAGCGGGCTTGCTTGGCCTCGTAGTGCTCGCGCAGCGTGATCTTCAAGTGCGAGAGCGGCTCGATCCGCTCTCGCGATCGCACCGCCGGCGCCTGGTCGGCCAGTTCGTCCATCAGTTGGTCGACGAATTCCAGTTTCTTCAGCGCTGGCCAACCGGCGTAACGCCGGCGCCAGTCGGAGTCGGGCCTGAGCCAAACGGCGAACGTCTCGGCGAAATCCTCGGCCGGATGACTTTGCGCGTACCAGGAATCGAGGTGCAGCACGTAGCTCTTGCTGTACGGCTTGGGATTGTAAAAATCGGGATACGGCTGGCTCGATTTGCCGAACACGTCCTGCCAGGGCTTGCGCCGGTGCAGGCGAAACGCGGTGTCGATCGTATGCCCGGCTTCGTGCCGCAAGATGCGCATGCACCAATCGCGCGTGCCGCCTTCGACCTCCAACATCTTGCGGTTCTCCAGCTTCATCAACCGCGGATGAGCCAGATAGAAGGGAATGGCGATGCCTGGCACGCCGTCGGGCGAGAACCATTCTTCGCTCAGCCAACAGTGCGGCCGCATGCGCAGATGGCGCCGTTCCAACTCGGAGTAAAGCTGTTCGATGCGCGATTCGAGCGCCGTGCCTTCGATTTTCAAACCGAGATCGCACATCCGCAAATCGAGCAGTTGCTCGTCGCGCAAGCGAGCCCAGCAGGGCTCCTCCGCGGAACCTCGCGAACGCGCGGCCCTGGCGGCCGTTGGGAGTCGGCGGCGAGGCTTCGTCAAAACCCTGATTCTCCGCGATTCATGGCGCCGGCTGCTGGCATGGCTTCGAAGAGGCGCTAGAGTGGGGCCGTTGCTTCGGATGGGCTCCGCCGCGCGGCGGAAAGCCGACTCAATTTTAGTCTACCGTCGCAACCGATGCCCCGGCTAGTTGCTGGTTTCTGGCTCGGGCGAGGATTAGCCCAGAGCAAGCACTTGCAACTGATGCTGGCCTTCGCCAATCGGCTGCACGCCCCGGTGCAGGAGGCTAGGCGGTTGGTCGCGGCGGGCCGGCTGGGTCGATTGTACGGCGTCGAAATGCACCTCGTGGCCGATCAGACCCGGCTGAAATCGCACGACTACCATCACAGTTGGTTCGCCCACAAAGACCGCGCCGGCGGCGTGCCGGACCCTGAACGGCTCGCGCCCCTGGTCCAGACCGCCCTCTCGCTAGACGAGAAGCACGAGCTGTATCAGTGGGCCCTGTTTTCGAAGGCACTGCACGACTACCGCTGCGGCCGGTTTGCCGAAGCTCGAACTGCCTGCCGCAACGGTCGAGAGCGAGCAACAGCCGATTTTGCGGCGCTGAGCGTCATCGATCGGACCGTCGAAGCCATGTCCTTGTACCGGCTGGGCAAGACCGACGACGCGCGGCAGGCGCTGGCGGCGGCCGATCGGCTTCTCGACGAGCAGGGGCCCCAGCTCGACGGCGGCGACCTGGGCGAGCTCTGGCACGACTGGCTGTGCTGCCGGATTCTCCGCCGCGAGGCGAGCCGTACGATCGGCGGCCCGGCCCACGTGAACGCCCAAAAATAGGGTTCGGGATTCGGTTTTATACCGTGCCCGGCTAAGAATGAGGACGTGCGTTGGTCGTGGGGCGGCCTACCAGGCCGCCGCCCATTGACGGCCTGGAAGGCCGCCCCACATGCCGCCCAAGCGTCTCGTTGGCGCCCGCGTGCGGTATAGCAATGCTGGCGAGTCCCTCTTCGCCCGGTTGGGGGGGGCAGGCCCGCAGGGCAGGCCGGAGTTTTAAACCAAAAACCCGTCTGGCTAAATTTTGCGGGGCAAGCCTTCCCTGTTTCTCGCACTGTACAAGGGCGTGTCGTTTTTGCGCCTGAACACAGCGAGAGACAAAAGCATGCCGCTCTCCTCCCTTCTCGATCGTCTCGCGGCGCAACCGCCGATTTCCCGGCGCAAAAAACGGCTCCGCCCGGCGCGTTTTTTCATCGAACGGCTGGAGCAGCGCGCCCTGCTGGCGTCCGATCCCGCCCGATCTGTCGAACGCATGATAGAGCAGACCCCCCTCGCAAAGGAGACTTCCATGCGGTTGAAGCCACGCAAGACCTTTCCGCCCGCAAGGGAAACCGCGGACTCTCACGCTGCGCGCGAGCCGAGCCGGTCTCGCATGTGGCGTTTGGCGCGGACCCCGATTACCTGGCGCTGGGCCCCAGCACGCCTCGCACTGCTCGTTCTTGCCGCGATCGTGGCCCACGCCGGGGCCGCAACCGCGGGTGTCTGGCAATACGGCGACGTGCTCACGTATACCCAGGGTTCCTGGTCCGGTACTACCGCGGGTGTCGCGCTGCTTAATAGCGAGTACGACGCATTTTATGGGGCGAACAGTGACATTCTAGAGGTGGGCATTCCCGGCCCCAGCGGTTATTCGATAAGGTTCGACGGTGCAGCATCGGTAATCGAGTTTCTTCCCCAGGCCGGCACACCGACGGTGCTCGACGCCGACAAGGTCGACCCGGTTAACGCCGAGACCGGATTATTCGGGGGCGATGTGGTGGCGCTGCAATTGGACGTTGACTTTTCCGATGCAGGGCTCCTCGTGGGAAGCTCCGGCATACCGTTCGGGAACCTCATCCTCACTAACTTCTCCAAAGATTTCGACGGTTACGTTATAGACGCCGCGAATCTCAACGGTTTAAAGGTGCGCGATTTTCTGGGCGACGTGAATACAGCGCTGGGTGGCGGGAGCTCCAACATTGCCAGCATCAGCGCTTTGGACGATATCCTCGGCAATTTGGATGTTGCGTTCGACCAAGGCAACGTGACCCCGTTTGCACAGGATCATCTCATAGCCCCCGCGTCCGGCGGCGTCTAGCCCGCCATCCGCTTCACCATCGAGGCAAGTGAAATGGCCCTACATGGCGCCACCCGACGTCGCGGAATTCGAACTCCTGCGCCGCGAGCCCGAGGCGCTGCTGAAAAACCGGCTACGGAAACAGGACCGCAAATCATTCCTGGGCGAAATGACGATCATTGCTCAAAACCTCGGAAATCGCGAGCGTCCGCAGGGCCAGCGTCGAGCGGCAGTCGGTCAGGCTGTATCCCTTGTCGGGCCGCGCCTCGTACAGCGCCAGCGCGGCATCGAAGTCGGCCCGCGTCTGGGGGAGCACGATCACCTGGCGGTCGTTGCGGATATCGTGGACGTTGGCAGCGGCGTAAGCCCGGCCGACCGGTCCCGCGCCGGCGAGGGCGTTGAGAAACTCGGTGAGGACCTCGTCGGTCGTGACAAGACCCGTCGCGGAATTGGCCGTCGTCCAGCGCAAGGCCGCAGCATGCCACGAGTCGCGCGGCCGCGCCAACGCCAGCCAATAGAACGTGTCGGCGAAAACGCTCGGCCCCATCGCCGCTCACTCCGGCCGCTTTGGCGTTCCGTACAGATAGTGGTCGTGCTGCGCGGCCAGATCATGGGGCAGAGAATCCAAGGCGCCTGGCGGCAGCGCTGCGGCGCGAGCCACGATGCGCTCAGCCAACGAGGGCTGCGGTGGCTGCACGACAATCCGGCCGGTTTCGACTTCGGCCACGAGATCGGCGCCCGGCGCAAGGCCGGCGGCACGGCACAGTTCGGCGGGCAGCGTCACCGCACCGCTGGCGTCAGCTTTGATCGGCGTGGACACGGCAACACACGACGGGGAAAGGGCGCGATACAAGAATTTTATCCGCCACTACCTGACAATGAAAGAGGAGGATTCTACCACTTGCTAGACGACCCGCCCTTCGACCGCTAAAATCGCGCCGGCGTGTCGAAAACAGCCTGCTGTCCGAACTAGCGTCCGCAAGGGAGTTTACCCATCGTGAGTGCCGAAGCGCGAATCCAAGAACTGGGACTGGAATTGCCGCCTCCGCCGAAACCCGCCGGGGTGTACAAACCGGTGGTGATCGTCGGCAAGTTGTGCTACGTGTCAGGGCACGGCCCCTTGCGAACCGATGGTTCGATGATCTGCGGGCGCGTCGGCGCCGATCTCGACCAGAAGGACGGCTACAACGCCGCCCGGCAAACGGGACTGGCCATTCTGGCGTCGCTGCGCTCGAACCTCGGCAGCCTGGACCGGGTCAAGCGGGTGATCAAGACCTTGGGCATGGTCAACTCCACGCCCGATTTCCAGCAGCACCCGGCCGTCATCAACGGTTTCAGCGAGCTGTTCGCCGAGGTGTTCGGCAAAGATGACGGCGTCGGCGCTCGCAGTGCGGTCGGCATGGGCTCGCTGCCGGGCAATATCGCGACCGAAGTGGAAGTGATCCTCGAAATCGAGTGATCTTGCCGGCGGCGGCGGTTTGTGTTAGCAACCCGTCCGTGAAGGAGCAGCCGCCTCAAGGATTGGTCGATCTATTGGCTCGGCTCGGACTGGCCCGAGAGGAGCAGGTGCGCGCCGTGGGCGGCCGAGTGCGGCGGTTGGTTCGCGACTTGCCGGCCTTCGAGTCGGTTTGGGTCGATGCGATGGCTCAAGCACGGATTCTGACGCCTTATCAGGCCGTCGAGATCAACGCGGGCCGCGGATCGGGCTTGCTGGTCGGACGCTCGGCGATCCACGAGCCGCTGCGGTCGCCGGGCTATGCTCGCGTCTATCGGGCTTGGGATCTCGAGAGCCGACGGTGGGTTCGGTTGACGCTTTTCGAAGTCGCGGCCCATGATGCGGCCGAACTTTACCGCCGGCTCAAGACTTTGGTCCGCCTGAGCGCGAAGCTGCCGCCGGAGTGCCGCTTGTTGCCAGTCGTCGCGCACGGCGCCGAGGGCGATACGATGTGGACCGTGGCACGCGACGTTCGCGGCCAAACGGCCGCCGAGTGGATGACGCGCCACGGCCGTTTTCCCCCTGCGGCGGTCGCCGATATCGCCCGGCAAATGCTCGCAGCGCTGGTCGTCTGCGAGCAAGGCGGCATCGTCCACGGCGGTCTGAACGCCGGACAACTTTGGCTCGACGCTCAGGGCCAGGTTTGGCTGCCCGAACCGGGGCTGCGGCCCGCCGTTCGTCCCGAAGAGGGTTTCGGGCATGCCGAATTGCCGCCGGAAGCGTTCGATGGTCTCGCCCCAGAACGCGTGGCGACGGGCGGGCCGGCCGACCGCGCGGGCGATCTTTACGCCTGCGGTTGTCTCTGGTGGCAGTTGCAGGCCGGGCGGCCGGCCATTCCCGGCGCAACGGGATTAGCCAAGGTCCGCGCCGCGCAGACGGCCAAAATCGCCGACATCCGGTCGATTGCACCGGACGTCGACGCGGCTTTGGCCGAGGCCATCGCCCAATCTACTTGTCGAGAGCCGCAAGGACGGCCGGGCTCGTTCCAAGCCATCCTTGAGCATCTCGGCGCCGGGTCTCGCAGGGGGCGTCGCGAACTTGTCCAGGCGGTGCGTCGTTTCGGCTATTCGTTCCGGCTTTCCTCGCCGATCGCGGCGGTTTCCGCCCAGCGGTCTCGATTCGGCGCCCGAGCGGTCGTGGCAGCCGGCCTGTTGGCAGCCTTGGCCGTCGGCGTGTGGCCGCTGACGGCTGCTTGGTTGAACCGCGCCAACCGCCCGGCCGCAGAGCCTGCCGGAATTTCTCAACTCGCCGTGCTGCCAGGCGGCGCCGTCGAACCTGGACGAATTCAGCCGGACCGCGTCGAGCGGACGGATCGTACAACGAGCCCGAGGGCCGACGTGGTCCAAGCCTCGTGGACGCCGCCGGAAAACGTGCTCGAACTGGCATCCAATCAGCCGCAACGCCTGGCCGAATTGGCGCTGTCGGCCGGCCAGACGGTCCGCGGCCGCGGCGGTCGACGGCCGCGCGTGATCGTCCCGCCAGGCGGCCTGGAGATAGACGTCGAGGACGTGCGCTTCGAAAACGTCGATTTCATGGGCGGCCCTCCGGAAGCGACCAGTAAGAGCCGGCTGCCGACAATCATCCGTTTGCGGGCCCTGCGAGCCAGCTTTGTCGGCTGTTCGTTCCAATCGGCCGCCGGCGGCAATTCTCGCGCGCAACAGTTGCCGGCGGCCGTCGAATGGCTGGGCCGACCGGCGGCCGACGGCGCCGAGCTCGAGCTGCCGACCGGATCGCTATCGCTGGAGCGCTGCGTGTTTCACCGAGTGTCGTCCGCCGTTCGCTGCCGGGGCGACGCGGCGTTGAGCTTCGAACTGAGTCAGGTCTTGCACCTCGGCCCCGGCCCGCTGCTGGTGCTCGAAGCAGCGCCGCAAGCCGACGAGCCGGTAAGCCTGGTCATGTCGCATCTGACCTTGCGAGGGGCGGCAGGCTTGATGGAGTGCCGTTATGGCGAACTCGACGATGCCGTGGGCCGCATCGCCATCCAAGCCTCGAATTGCGCATTCGTGCCCGCCGAAGGCAAGGGCTTGTTTTTATTCCGAGGCGACTCGGCGCCAGGTCCGCTCGTAGAACAACTCGCCTGGTCGGGGCAGGGCTCGGTGCTCGCGCGCGACGCGCCGCTGGCTCTGTGGGAGGCCGCGCAGGGCCGAGTGCTGGCGGCGGCCGAGGAGTCGATTCAAGTCGCCGGCCTGGTCCGCACCGACGTCGGTTTTGCCGGCGAGGCGGACGAAGGACCGGGCGCCTCGCGGATCGTCCGCTGGCAAGTTCCGCTTGCGTCGACCGACCCGCCCGGCATTGGCGAAGGCGCGCTCGAGTTGCCGAAGCTCGAGGGGCCTTGATGCCCCTAGCCCGGATTATTCAGTGCGCCGTGGAAAGGTGTTGGTTTCCCAGCGGGTGAAGGGCCCGCCCGGCAACTGGTCGCTCCAGCCGGAAGTAATCACCAGCGGCGGTGGAGGTAACGAAGCCGTCGAAGCCTTCGATGGAAAGGATCGCAATGGCGATTCCGCGAGCAAGCAGGCCGTAACGTGAGTGAACGCCGAGCAGGCCCCGAAAAGGGTGATGCGAGAGCCGACCCGGCTAAACGACGGGGAAGGCCGCCGCTGCGGAGTACACGCTCCTTCGCCGAGGAGGCCGGGAGCACGAGCGATAAGACTCCGCAGTCTCGCCGGGGTAGTGGCGATGGCATGCTGGCAAGGGAAACCAACGCAACACGGGAAACCCCGGCGGCGGCGGCGAGTGACCGCCAACGAGACGCCCGCGAGGGACAGGCTCGGCCGTGCGGGGTGACGGAGAGGCCCGTAGTAGCCGTGAAGCCGGGTAATGCCGGCGGAGCGAAGGGGCCTCAGTTCAAGGACAACG